>Ga0187782_10000454_pt1 | contig 27476 bp, 22 predicted proteins | sample 0715_SJ02_MP15_2_FD_132454 | JGI IMG/M metagenome (GOLD analysis project Ga0187782, IMG submission 132454) | Tropical peat soil microbial communities from peatlands in Department of Meta, Colombia - 0715_SJ02_MP15_20_MG | ecosystem: Environmental > Terrestrial > Soil > Wetlands > Peat | place... | reverse complement strand
GCTTCCACCATCACCACGACCCGTGTAACTGCCAAACAGCACTTTCCGTCGGATGCCATCATCGGCAGCGCGTTGGGTTGGTATTTCGGTCGCCAAGTCTACCGTGCTCACCACGACCCCGAATTGGGTGGGTCTGGGTGGGGGAGTTTAGTGGAAGAAAAAACTGGCGAGAAACCACGCAACCCGAATTACATGGCTTCGCCGTATGTGGAATTAGACAGTTGGATCTATCCTGCTCTGGAGCGCCTGATTGCTTTAGGCTACTTGAAATCCGCCGTGCTTGGCATGCGCCCATGGACTCGCATGGAATGTGCCCGTCTGTTGGAGGATGCAGAAGGTAAATTTCCCGACAGCGGCGCCGACGAAGGCGAAGCGGGAAAGCTCTACGCAACCCTGACGGCCGAATTTGCAACTGAAGTGGCAAGGCTGGATGGAGCAGCCAATGTTGGAGCACACGTTGAGTCGTTTTACTCTCGCTCCACAGGAATCTCAGGCACACCCCTTCGCGACGGCTATCACTTTGGGCAAACGATTATTAACGACTATGGCCGGCCCTATTGGGAAGGCTTTAACAACATTACAGGTTTGACCGCAGATGCTGAGACCGGACCAGTCTCATTTTATCTCCGCGGAGAATACCAGCACGCGCCAGCAATGCCGTCATACCCCGCATCGGTTTTGATAGCAATTGGCGCTGCCGATCAGACCCCGCCACTCGCCAACGGTACGGCTGCATTCAACCGATTTCAACTGCTTGACAGCATGGTTTCGTTCAACATCAATGGTGTGCAGATTTCAGCCGGAAATCAGAGCGCATGGTTGGGCCCTGGCGAATCTGGCCCACTGCTGCTGAGCAACAACGCTGCCCCGTTCCCGATGGTCAAGATTGATGACATCGCGCCGCATGAGATTCCTGTTTTTTCACGCTTAGTTGGCCCATTCCGCGCCGAATTCTTCGTCGGGCAGCTCTCGGGACAGCAGTGGGAACTGTGTCAAACCTGTCCGCAAGCTAATTCACAAGGCGTTGTCGGTCCAAACATTGTTCCGCAGCCTTTTATCCACGGTGAGAAGATCAGCTTTCAGCCCACTCCGAATTTGGAGTTCGGTATGGGCGTGACGGCCATGTTCGGTGGGCCAGGGCTACCCGTCACCTTCGGTAATTTCTTCCGCACCTATTACATTCACACACCGAACCTGGCGAAGAATCCTGGTAAGCGGGTCTCGGCTGCCGATCTAACTTACCGGGTTCCGCATTTACGGAACCGGCTGACTTTTTACCTTGACTCTATGACATGGGACGAAGTTTCGCCCATAGGTTCAACTCGCGCCAACGTGAATCCTGGCATTTACATGCCGAGGATACCGAAGGCGCCAAAGCTACAGCTGCGTGCGGAGGGATTCAACGTGTCCCGCACGAAAGAATTTTCCCCAGGATGGGTTTATACGAATGCCGACCGCTATCGTTCCGGTTACACTAGTGACGCAAGTCTACTGGGCAGTTGGATAGGTCGCGCTGGCCGCGGCGGGCAAGGATGGCTGACCTACTCGTTCTCGCCTCGAAACAGATTTCAGTTCGGTTACCGCCTGCAAACCGTTGCCCCCGATTTCATTGGCGGCGGCCGGCTAGCGGACTATTCCGCTCAGAGCGAATTCAAGTTCGGGCGCGATGTCTCGGTTTCGGGGATGTTTCAGTATGAGCAGTGGAGGTTTCCGGTTATCAGTTCGGCGCGTCAGTCCGATATAACAATTTCCCTGCAAATGACGTTTTACCCGAGGTGGCGGTTAAACAAGTGAAAGTCTCTTTTCAAGCTGGCAGCCGAGATTCCAACTCGAGGGAGCCTGTGGCACTAGACTCGCGGAATATGAGTGCCGCAAATGAGGTCGACATTGGATTAACAGAGCGTCGGCATGAAATGGGCAGCTTAAGGCTTACGCCGGTGGCCGTGCTGGTGCGTAACTCATTTCTGACCCTGGCGACCGAAGCGTGGATACTGGTATCCCTCGTAGTTGCAATGCCCATGCTCGTGAAGTGCCTGGGTGAAAATGCATTTGGTTTGTTCTCCTTGGCTTGGGTCGTTATCGGTTACATGGCAATTCTCGATCTCGGAGTGAGCCGAGCCGCGACAAAATACATCTCCGAACACTTGGCACAATCCCAGTTTGCTACTGCTGAGCAGATTGTACGTAGTTCTATTATCATAAACTTGGTCTTGGGTATTGTCGGTGCGGCAGGAATATTGATCTTTTCACCGTTCTTGGCCCAACGCGTTCTCAAGATTCCATCGGCGTTGATTGGTCAAGCGAACCTTGTTCTGGTGGCTATTGCAATTTCCGGTCCTGTTCTGCTGACCCAAGCTGCTTGTCGGGGCGTCCTGACATCGCTGCAAAGTTTTGGGTGGATCAATTCAATCAATGGTATCGCCACGGGTTTACAGTGGTTCGTAGCTTACCTTCTGGCGTGGAAGGGCTATGGAGTTGGAATCGTAGTCTTAGCTACGGTTGTTGTTAGAATGGCCGCAACGCTGATTTATTTGGGGGTTCTCGTACGTCTGGTGCCCGGGATCATTACTGGGTGGAACTGGTATCTCCACCACGCTGGGAAGTTGGTACGTTACGGAGGATGGGTAACGGTCGCAGGTTTAATTGCTCCGATTTTGACTTATTTGGACCGGATTTTTGTGGCGTCGTTTGTATCCCTTGCGGCAGTCACTGTTTATACGCTTCCTTTCGAGCTAATGGCCCGGCTTCGGGTGGTCCCGAACAGCGTGGTTGCTACACTGTTCCCAGCGTTCAGTGAACGCGAAGTATTGCAGGACAGGGGGGGCCTGCAGCGCCTGTACTTGGGGGCGGTACGTTATTTGTTCCTCTTGCTGTTACCTTGCCTTGCTTACCTGGCCATTCTCGGTCCTGACGTCCTCACGTTGTGGATCGGGAGCGATCTCTCACATCAAAGCGCGCAAGTACTGCGAATACTCGCGGCCGGAGTCTTGCTTAATGCACTCGCCTACATCCCGTTTGCGGCCCTTCAGGGCCTTGGTCGGCCGGACCTGACGGGGAAAATTCAGCTCCTTGAACTGCCCGTGTACGTATTGATCTGCTATACCCTAATACCCAGATTTGGGGTTTCTGGCGCTGCTTTGGCTGGTTCGATTCGATGCGGAGTGGATGCTGTGATCTTGTTTTGGGCCGCCCAGAAATACGTCGGATGTCATCTTCACCTACGGATGCTGCAACGAGTGCTATTGCCTCTATGTTTGCTCTTCGCTTGCCTAGGAGCGGAAGTGTACATTTTTAGCGGGTCCAGTGTGCGTCTCGGCGTCGGGCTTGGAGTTGTTTTCCTGTATGCGCTGGCTGTTTGGAAGTACTCTCTCGACTACAAGGATCGGCCATTGATCGCAAAGGCGTTGAATTTTCTCCGCCAGCCAGCGACCTCTTAGTTAAAGGCAAGGGCGGTACGATCCGGTCGTGCTCGTTACGACCATTTTGGCACTTGAAGAAGTTATCCGCGAATGAAACAGACTGCCGTCATCATCGTGACCCACAACAGCGCTCGTTTTATTGCTGCGTGTTTGTCATCGCTAGGGGTGGACGACGCTGTCGTCGTGGTGGTTGACAACGGCTCGGCAGACGATACGAAACAAATCATTCGGCAATATCCGCATGTACGCTTGATCGAAGCAGACGGAAACTTGGGCTACGGCAAAGCACTAAATCTCGGCGCGACACAAACCGATGCCAAGTACCTAATTCTTTCCAATGCGGACGTCATCTATCGTGAGGACACAATCGTAGCGCTCGTTTCTTTCCTGAAATCAGACCCGAAGATTGCTATCACTGCTCCTCAGCAGATTTCGACGAATGGAGACTGGCAAAGAAGTTATGAAGACGCGCCAGGAATTTGGTCGGGCGTCAAGGACGTGGCCGGCATTAGTTCCGCCTTCCGCTGGTATCGGCACCTTCGTTGGCCCAGGAGGGTCGATCATCGCGCGAAAGAAGTTGGCTATTTGACCGGGGCTGTGTTAGCTGTGCGCCGAGAAGCATTTTGTGAGGTTGGTGGCTTCGATGAAGACTTTCACTTCTATGGCGAGGATTCGGATCTTTGCATGCGCCTCCGCAGCGCTGGTTGGAAAGTTGTCTTTTGTCCTTGGGCTGAGGTGATTCATTATGGCGGAGGGCACTCAACCCAGGTGGACCGATCCGACAAATTTGCCCGTTTGCTTACCCATGGCCAGGCGACACTGGCCAAGAAGCATCTGCCTTTGTGGCAAGCCTATCTTTACGCATGGATGAAGCGAATTTATTTCCAAAGACTTGCGCTGACTCTTCGGCTCATTAGAATTTTTGCTCCAAGCAGCAAGAATGCACAATTCTCTCAGAGAATCTGGATCATGGATACACATACAAAGCTGTGGGCCGAGCAACTTGGTGAACTGCGGGCGAAAGCTCCCCAGGCTGGAAGAATAGGTACTTGCTAGCGGGAATTGTGCTTGTCCTGCGCCTTTAGGAGGCTGATTCCTTTGAGTCTCACGTAGAGAACTTACCTCATGAGTATCATGGATACAAAGACCATGCCCGAACCGGGCAGGGCAACAGAACTGAATGGCGATCTGAAACCTCGAGTTTTCGAGCACAGCGACGGCCGCGGGTTCTTCGAGACCATATCGTTACTTTGGGCTGGCCGGAGGCAGATTTGGCAGTTTGTTGTTGCCGGTTTCGTCACCGGGGTTCTCGTGGCCCTCGTAGTTCCCCCTAGGTATAAGTCGACTACCCAGCTCATGCCTCCTGATGCCCAGTCGAGTTCAGGAATGTCGCTGCTGTCAAGCTTCATGAGCGCAGGTACGAGCGACACGGGCAGTGCAACGGGGGCAGATCTGGGATCATTAGCTGGCAGCTTGCTTGGCCTCAAGACACCTGGTGATCTGTTTGTCGGAGTGCTTCAGAGTCGAACCGTACAAGACGAACTTATTAATCGCTTCGACCTTCGGAAGGAATACAACGTCAAGCGCTACGAGACAGCCCGCAAGAAGTTGGTGAAGAACACGGAGATATCCCTGGATCATAAGAGCGGGATTATCAGCATTACGGTGTATGATCGCCACCCGCAACGGGCTGCCGATATGGCCAAAGAGTACGTCGCCGAGCTCAACGTGCTCATGGCGGAGCTGTCGACCTCCTCCGCGAGGCGAGAGAGAATTTTCCTTGAAGAACGTCTACGCGTTGCTAAACAAGAACTCGACGCTGCATCCAAAGACTTGGCTGAGTACTCCAGCAAGAACGCCACCCTCGACGTGGAGGATGAAGGTAAAGCAATTGTTGAGGCCGCCGCCACACTAGAAGGGGAGTTGATCGCTGCCCAGTCCGAGGTGAAGGGCTTGGAACAGATCTACACTTCGAACAACGTTCGGGTGAAGTCTCTGCACGCCCGGATTGCCGAACTGCAACGCAAACTGAATGAAGTCGGTGGCACGAAAGGTATTTCAGTCGCTGATGTCGGCCCAGGTTCGAATGCACAGGGCGGCACCGATGACTTCCTGTATCCATCCTTGCGCCAGTTACCCGTATTAGGCGAGCGTTACATCGACCTTTATCGTCGCGCGAAAATCGGGGAGAAGGTGTTCGAGCTTCTTACAGCCCAGTACGAGATGGCACGGGTTCAGGAAGCGAAGGAGATCCCAACGGTGAAAGTTCTTGATGTGGCGAACTTTCCCGAAAGGCGAAGCGGCCCTCCACGTACCGCACTGACCATGCTTTTCACTATGTTCTTTTTTCTCATAGGCGTAGTTTGGATTGTTGGTAAACGGAGATGGAACCAATTAGACCATTATTCGCCTGTGAGGCTCACGGTGTTGGAAATCGCTAGCGATGTCCGCGCAACTAAGTTTTGGGCTAAGAGCGAAGCTCTGTTTCATGGAGTTAGTGCGAAGCTTCGGGAAACCGGCTTCATTCGGTCTCGCACAAAAGGTATCTTGCCCGAAGAATGATCCCACTGTCAGTTCTTCTAGCATCGAGCGTTGCTGGTGTTTACATCGCTCGTCGGTTGCTTGGTAGCTGGGTCAATCATCTCTCCATCTACTCTGTCACGTGGGGTCTTTCGCTATCAGCATACGAATTGGGGCTCATCGTTTACAATCCGATTTGCACGGAGGCATGGCTGTATATTGCGGTCGCATGGGTCTCGGTGTTCCTTGGAGCCGCACTGGTTGTGTTTAGTATGCGGAAGCAGGCTCTTGGAAATGTAGTGATGCCAGACTTCAACCCCTCCTTCCTGAGGATCACAATCTGGGTCTTATCGCTGTTGACCGTGGTGTCTTTGATCCAACAGATACGGCAGATCCAAGCTGAGTTTGGCGGGTTAACGGAGGCGCTGGTTCTTAATCCAAATGACGTCTACGTAAGCCGGGCCGCAGGCGAATTAGGAGGCGTGCCATACCTGGGCTTCTTCGAACTTCCAGCCGCATGCTTGGCTGGACTATATACGGCTCGATTGCGAAAACTAACCTTTACAGCGCTGCTTCCAATCCTCGTAGCGGCGGCCGCCTCGGTGATATCGATGCAGAGAGCAGGTTTGCTGATTGCCGCCCCTTTGTTCGTTTACGCCTTCATTTTCTCACGCACATCCCGGAGAATTAGACTCAGCAAGCGATGGATAGCCACCTTGGCTGCAAGTAGTGTGGTACTCTTCGGGGCCTTTCTCTTGATCGGGTCTCACCGTGGTTCGTACATGTACCACTCAGGTCAGACACAGGAGTTGAACAATTTCGCGGAATACATGAGTGGACTTCCTTCCCTCTACTTCTATGTGTCAGCTACCGGGCCTACTCTTAGTCAGTACTTGTTGCACCCAGAAGTTGATACTTATTCATTTTTTGGTAGTAATACCTTCGCTCCCGTCTGCCGCCTTCTGGCGAAGCTTGGTTTTCGCACCTCCGTCCCCTACTACACTCCTTTCTATTACGTACCTCAGGACGGGAATCAAGCCACGTATTTAGCCTACATTGACGCCGATTTTGGCCCTGCAGGGATCGTAATCGTGCCGGCCATCCTAAGTGGCGTGCTCACCTTTCTGTCTCTGAGAAATAACTCCCAATTCCGGATCTCCCGTTTGATGCTCTACGTAAACCTGCTCGTAGCTATCACTTTCTCTTTCTCGGGATACTACCTGGGTCTCACGTATTGGCTCACAAGTTTTGTCACCAGTGCACTAATAGGTTGGTGGATCGACAAGACAAGTGAGCAACAAAACCAACGCAGCCTACCGGACGCCGTTTGACGAAGACGATAGAAGAGAAGATGAGCGGGCGCTTCTCTTCCGGAGCCGATGTGCACGGAAGCAGCGTGGCGTTGTCTGACAGCGCTGATCACCACGAGAGAAGACTCAACATCGGGTTTGTGACTTCGCAGGACCCGATGGACCGACGTTCATGGTCAGGCAGCTATTACTTTATGGTTAAGGCGCTTCAGAGGCACTGCGGTGACGTGCATTGCCTGGGACCGGTGAAGCCGGTTGTTGAGACCGCTGGCAAAGCCTTAAACAGGGCATCCCGCTTCCTGTTTAGAAAAGGTTATGACTCCTCTCACAGTTTTGTACTAGGGAAGAGGTATGCCCAGATATTCAAGCAGAGACTGAATGGTACTCCTACCGACTTACTGTTTGCGCCGGCTGCCTCCACCGAGATTGCTTTTCTTGAAGATTCAGTCCCTATCGTTTACGAATCAGACGCGACATTCGCGGTTATGAAAGACTACTACGCAGCCTACTCAAGTCTTTTCGGGTTCTCCGCGCGTGAGGCTCACTGCATCGAGAGGCGGGCGGTTCGGAAGGCTTCCTTGCTGATCTACACGTCACAGTGGGCTGCACAATCTGCAGTTCGGGACTATCAAGCCGATGAATCCAAGATACATATCATTCCTCATGGTGCGAATTTCGAAGACATCCCGGGCCCTGAGGTTGCATTGCGCCCGAGGGAATTGGATAAATGCCGCCTGCTTTTCGTGGGTGTCAACTGGGTGCGCAAAGGGGGAGAGGTAGCCGTTGAAACGTTTACGAAGCTGCAAGCAATGGGCCTTCCTGTAGAGCTGACAATCTGCGGGTGTACTCCTCCCGCGAGCTTTCATGTTGCCGGGCTGAAGGTGATACCTTTTCTGAATAAGAACGACGCTGCGCAGCGCAAGCAGTTGGCAGAATTGTACCTTAAATCGAATTTCTTGTTGTTTCCGACCCGAAGCGATTGCTCTCCAATCGTTTTCTGTGAGGCGAACGCCTTCGGTTTGCCGGCAATTACTACCAATGTCGGGGGCATTGAGGATATCGTCGCGGAGGGGAAGAACGGTTTTATGTTACCTCTGAGCGCCCGGGGAGCGGAATACGCCGAACTGATTTCCGATATCTGGCAAGATCCGAAGCGCTATTCGGAATTGACCATGTCCTCTCGGAAGGCATTCGATGAAAAGCTGAACTGGGATGCTTGGGCGATTAGCTTAGGAAAGCTATTACCTCGTGTTGTTAGCTGGCGGAGGGACCAACATGTCCCATGCTAGCGCTGGAGCACGCAGCTTGGACAACCGGTTGACGCGGGAGCGGCAGTTTTATGACGATTTAGTCGTGGGGGGTTCCACGACACGCCGGCTGCTGGATCGTTTTTCGGAGGCCTTTTACGATAAGGGACCGCGGGGCCGGCTTTGGGGCTCCTTCTGGAGGACCACTGATCTGAAGGGTGCAGTCGTGCTGGATTACGGCTGCGGAAAGGGCGGGTTCAGTCAAGTGCTCGCCAGCCTTGGGGCCTGCGTTTATGGCATCGACATTTCTCCCCAGCTCATTCAGAAAGCTCGTGCGGCTAGTTTGAGCGGGATGAATGGTTCCACTGGCGCCTGTCAATTTCTTGTCAGTGACGCACACCACACCCCATTCGGTGACAACTCATTCGACTACGTCTTTGGGAATGGTGCGCTCCATCACCTGGATTTCGACAAAGCACTCGCGGAGATCGCCCGTGTGCTCAAGCCTGGGGGCGTGGCACGCTTCATGGAGCCAATGTATCACCATCCTTTGCTGTGGTCGTTGCGAAGATTGACAACGAGTGCGCACACCATTGATGAGAAACCTCTTTCTCTAACGGACTTGGCGAAACCCAAGAGGTGGTTCCGCATCTGCCGCCACCAGGAGCACTTCCTACTCTCTGTTTGTGCCGCACCGGTGCACCTGTTGGGACAAAACCTTGCTCTTTCTGTGATCGACAAACTGGACCGATTGGATCAGTTCATGATGAGGGTTGAACCTCGGCTCTGCCGGTTCGCATGGTATACCGTGCTAGAAATGGAAAAGTAAGATTTGTCGCTAGAACAGCTAGGCTCTTTATTTCCCCTCGCTGGAGCTAGTTGGAGCTTACGTTGAGACTTGTGTTCGTAACTCACATGTTCCCTTATCCGCTAAGAGATGGCGGTCGTATCGCCACCTTCAATTCCATCAAGCACTTGTCGCACAGGATGGAGGTCGTACTGCTGTCTTTGATGGATTCGGAACCAGTCGAATTCATTGACGAATTGAAGCCCTACTGTTCGGACGTGAAGGTCCATCGGCTCCAGAAATCGCGCTATGCAGCGTTAGGACGCGGATTGTTAGGCGACCCCCCAGGTTCTGCTGGCAGATACTATGATCCGGAGTTCGGGAGATTGATTGAGAGGGTTGTCAAGGAATACAGCATCGATGTTGTTGAGCTGCAACATTTGAATACAGCAGCGTATCGCCCTTGGGCTGGTGGCGTTCCCACTATTCTCCGCGAGCACAATGTCGAATACAAAATCTGGGAACGCCACGCCGGATACGCCAGAAACGCTTTGGAGCGCATGTACGTGTCTTTTGTAGCACCGCGCGTTAAGGCCTACGAAGCAAGTGTCGCACCGCAATTTAACCGCTGTATTACGGTCAGCGAAGCTGACGCGCGCCATCTTCTCAGTGCCGCCCCAATGGCAAGGATCGAGGTCATTCCTTTCGGAGTTGACGTGCAGTATTTCCTCCCTGACGAGAGCATTCCCGAAGAGCCATATTCGATGGTCCTTACCGGAGGATTTGCATGGCAACCCAAACAGCACAATCTTCGGGCACTGCTCACCGAGGTTTTTCCCAGGATTAAGGCTCGCGTGCCGAAGGCCACTTTGACGGTTGTGGGAAAAGGTGCTCCTGACGAACTCCGAGCCTTGGCTCGCAAGATCCCAGGGGTGACTCTGACAGGTACGGTTCCTGACGTTCGTCCATACCTGCTTAAGGCTGCTCTGGCCCTTAATTACGTCGAAAGCGGTGGCGGGATCGCTCTGAAGGTATTGGAGGCGATGGCAATGCGCAAGCCGGTCCTCTCCAATCCACTGGGTTGTGAAGGGATCAGAGTATCGCACGGCGAGAATGCTTTCCTTGCTGACGGAGCCGTCTCTTTTGCGGATGCTGCTGTGCTGCTTTTGGAGAACTCTACCCTCCGACAGAGAATCGCAGAAGGCGGATACCAACTTATCAAACAAGCTTATGCGTGGGAACGCTTGGCAGACAAGTTCTACGATTGTTATGCTTCGGTCCTTTCGGAAAGTTGTGTCACAGCTCGACTGCGCTAGAAGTCAGCACAGTCCATGGTTTTTGCGAGTTGCTTTTTGGATTACACCCAGATGCGAATTCTGGTCATTCTCCCGTTTGTGCCTTGGTCAGTAAGAGTTAGGTCGTCCAACCTAATTCCACGCCTCGCGAGGAGCCACATCATTGACCTGATTTGCCTCGCTAGCTCGGAGCACGACCTCTCGAGATTGAACGGTATTCGCGCTTTTTGTGCGACTACAAATTGCACGATGCATAGCAAAACACGTGCCCTGTTTCAAGTCGCCAAAGCGTTGCTCACTCCGGTCCCGCTGCGCATGGCTTATGCTTCTTCGCCGGCCATGGAAGCCAGGGTTCGGAGTTTGATCGAGAGCAGTAGGCCCGACCTAATTTATGTTGAGCGATGGCGAGGTTTACAATACGTTCCCTTAGATTGCGGCATACCGGTACTCTGCGACCCCACCGACAGCATGATTCTGTATAACAAACGCCTTATTTTACGCGGTAGTTGGTGGGAGCGGATGCTGGGCATCGAGGAGTACGTGAAATTTTTGCGCTACGAGCCGGCATTGGCCCGGCGAGCCACACGGACGATTTTTTGCTCTCGCCTAGACCGGGACTGCCTGCTGGAAATGGATGCCAATCTGGCTTGCGAAATTGTGCCTAACGGTGTTGACTGCAACCGGTTTTCTCGCAAGCGCGATGAGGAAGCCGAACCGGCGACCATCATATTCACCGGCAATTTTCGTTATCGCCCAAATCTGCATGCAGCCGAATTCTTCCTGGGGAGAGTCCTTCCCGCGGTTAAGCGCGAATGTCCGAAAGTCGTTTTGTTGCTGGTCGGCAATGGTGCCAAGGACAGGTTGAGGAAGTACAACAGTGTTCCCGGTGTCGAGCTGATCGATTTTGTCCCCGACCTACGGCCATACCTGGCCCGAGCTACCATAGCCATTGCTCCAATCACCGTCGGCGTTGGCGTCAGCAATAAAGTGCTGGAAGCCTTTTCAGTGGGTACTCCGGTCGTGGCGACGGCGCTGGCTTGCGGAGATTTACCGGTGCAAGACGGTAAGCATCTCTATCTTGCGAACGATCCTGGGTTGTTTCGTGAAAGAGTGTTGAACCTACTGCGTGATGCTTCAATGCGCGCTCGGATGGCGGATGAAGCACGCTCGCTGGTCGAGAAGGGTTACGACTGGGAGGTGGTGGCTGCCAAGCTTGAGCTCGTCATGCACCAAACCGTGGAAGGCAACGCGTCTAGCGATGCAGCGGCTGCTTCGCGAGACTCACATAGAGTTCTTGTGAACTGATCAGCGCGTACCTCAAATCGTAACTGGCTGAGTGCGTAAGCCATTTTCGGTACAAGGCGGAGACCTTTTGAACCTCCCTGCCATGATTCTGGCGGGCGGCCTAGGCACGCGGTTGCGCGCCGTTTTCGACGCGGGGCCCAAGAGCATGGCGCCTGTGGGCGGGCGGCCCTTTTTGGAGTACCTGCTATTGCAAATCAGTCGCGCCGGCTTTCGCCAGGTGCTGCTTTGCGTCGGTTATGGTCGAACTCAAGTTGAACGTTGGGCAGGTGATGGGAAGAAGTGGGGGCTGCACATTCATTATTCTGCGGAGTCCACACCACTAGGCACGGCGGGTGCCATCAAACTCGCAGCGAAACTAATCGACGACGAAGCCTTCCTGGTTCTTAACGGAGATTCTTTTCTGGCCGTCGATTTACGGGAACTGGTTCAGGAGCATCTTCGATGTGAAGCATGGGCTACCGTTGCGCTGGCGAAAGTCCCGGACTCCACCCGCTACGGCACCGTGGTGCTGAATCCCGAAGGAAGAATCGCTGCGTTTCTTGAAAAGAATGCAGCCAGGGGCAATGACCCATGCTGTTCGTACCTTGTGAATGGCGGGATTTACGTATTCAATAAAGGGGTACTTAATGACGTTCCTGAAAGGAGAGCAGTCTCTCTTGAAGAAGAGGTTTTTCCGCAGCTAGTATCAAAAGGCGTGAAAGGATTTGTTAGTGACGGTTATTTCATCGATATCGGGTTGCCCGACGACTTCCAACGAGCACAAACCGAATTACCGGCACATTTCTCGGTTTGTTATCCGCGCTAAGGCGCCTCTGCGAATCAGCTTTGCCGGAGGGGGAACTGACGTTCCTCCCTACCCTGAGCGGGAGGGCGGTTGTGTCCTTAATGCTACGATCGACAGTTTTGCCTGGGGCAGCCTCCGTCCTCGAAATGACGGCAGCATAAGGCTGGAGTCTGTAGATCTAGGACTTTGCCTGGAGTTCAAAGCCAATGATGAAATGCCATTAAATGGGCAACTCGATCTTGTGAAAGCAGCTTTAAAGCGGCTGGAAGCCAAGAATTCTCACGGCTTCGATATATTTCTCAAAAGCGACGCTCCTCCGGGATCCGGCCTTGGTTCTTCCTCGGCCCTGATGGTTGCTCTGGTTGGACTTGTAAGGGAATTGAAGAACTTGCCCCTCACAGACTATGAAACCGCACAATTGGCGTACGCAATCGAGAGGGAAGACATCGGAATCCTTGGGGGGCTCCAGGATCAATATGCCGCAACCTTCGGTGGCTTCAATTTCATTGAGTTCTACAGGGACCGCGTAATTGTCAATCCCCTCAGAATCAGCTGCGATATCGTAAACGAACTGGAGCACAACCTGCTCCTTTGTTATACGGGAACAACGAGGCGCTCGGACCGGATCATTGAGGATCAGACCCGCCGTTTCGAGTTGGGGGATCCCGAGGCTCTCCTGGCTCTTTCGGAGCAGAAGCAGCTGGCGACGGATATGAAGAATGTGCTGCTCCGGCGAAAGCTTGATGACTTTGGTGAGCTGTTGCACTACGCTTGGTTGTCCAAGCGGCGTATATCTGCCAAAATCAGCAATCCGGTGATTGATGAACTATACGAAGAGGCTCGAAAGCGCGGAGCCCTGGGCGGTAAGATCACCGGTGCCGGGGGTGGCGGCTACATCCTCTTCTATTGCTGCTTCGAACAAAAACACAAAGTAGCCGAAGCCATGCGCCAGATGGGAGCTATGCCGGTCGATTTCGCCTTCGAACCACAAGGACTTCAAACCTGGAGGATCCATGAGTCCGGGACTGACAATGGATAAGTTGGTCGCCGGATGTCTACAGGAGAGCATTGCTCTCAAACAGCTCCTACTCTGTGATGAGAACTACGAGCTGCAGGTCACTTCCCTTGGACACGCGATGGCGCAGGCGCTGGCATCCGGACACAAGGTGATCTACTTTGGCAATGGGGGAAGCGCCGCTGATGCACAACACTTGGCCGCAGAATTGACCGGACGGTATATGATGGAACGCCCGGGGCTCGCCGGTTTAAGCTTGACTTCAAATACGTCTTCCTTAACCGCGATCGGCAACGACTACGGGTACGAAATGGTGTTTGCCCGTCAGTTGGATGCGCTGGGTTGCCCAGGCGATGTGACCCTTGGGATCAGTACCAGCGGTATGTCCCCTAACGTGGTTCGCGCTATGGAACTGGCACGCTCGAAAAGCATCATCACTGCAGCTCTCACCGGAAAGACCGGCGGGGCCCTGCTCTCACGGGTCGATTACTGCGTTCGGATTCCCTCGGAATGCACACCCCGCATACAAGAAGCCCATATCTTAACCGGACACATTCTTTGCGAGATCATCGAACATGAACTCTTCTCGAAGTAAAGCAGTCTTTTTGGATCGAGACGGGGTTATCAATCGGAAAGCTCCGGAGGGCGAGTACATAAAGACTTGGCGCGAAATTCAATTCCTGCCAGGGGCCGTGAAGGCAGTTCGTGCTCTTAATTGCGCCGGATACAAAGTTTTCGTTGCCACCAATCAACGCGGTGTGGCCACCCTAAAGGTCAAGATCAATGACCTTCTTGAAATTCATGAGCGGATTCAGTGCGAGTTCGCACGAGACGGCGCCATCATATCGCAGATTTATTACTGTCCGCATGATATTGCATCACAGTGTCCTTGCCGAAAGCCGCAACCTGGCATGTTGCGGCGAGCAGCCGACGAACACAACTTGGATCTGAGGGCAAGCTGGATGGTCGGGGACGCCGTTACTGACGTAAAAGCTGGTGAAAACGCAGGTTGTCGTAGCATACTGTTAGCCTCAGTTATTCCTTCGTTATCGGGTCTCTCTAGCCTGCCTTTCGTGACAGAAAGCTTGGAATCAGCAGTTCCTCTGATGCTCAATGGACACCGTCCTCAGAACCGATTGCTGCGAACACAACGCTTGGAACTATCGCGGAGTTCTTCTTGTGAAAACCTCTAGTCATCCGGCCGTTGCAGCTAGACCAGAATGCAACGGCTTGTCCCCCATTGCGAGTGCGCAGGAGTATTTTGAATTGTACAAGGATGTTGTCTCCCGCCTTCCTTATTTAGCGGTTGACGAGGTCGTAGAGGAATTGTGGCATCGGTATGAGCGAGGCAGAGCCGTCTTCCTCTTCGGCAATGGGGGTAGCGCTGCCCTGGCGTCGCACATCGCCTGTGATCTGGGCAAGGGCACGCTGGTCAATGGAAATTCTCAAGCACGCTTTCGTGTGGTGGCGCTGACAGACAATATCCCGTTAATGACCGCGTGGGCCAACGACAGCTCTTACGAAAGAATTTTTGCTGAACAGCTACAGAACCTGGTGTCTCCTGGAGATGTCGCATTCGCCATCAGCGGAAGCGGCAATTCCCCCAATGTTTTGGCTGGGCTGCAGGTTGCTAGAGCTGCCAGCGCAGTCACCATCGGCCTGACAGGTTTCCAAGGCGGCAGAATGAAGGCGCTGTGTGATTACTGTATCGTGGTTCCTTCCAACAACATGCAGATCATCGAGGATTTCCATTTGAGTGTTGCTCACGCAATGTTTTCCGTTATTCGGGACCGTATCTCGGGGATGACCCGTTGCCGTGTCATTGCAAAAGCAACAGCCTCTGACTGATCTAGAATCCCAGAATGGATTATCCTCTGGACAAAACAGTTCAAGCTCGTGCCTCTGCTATGGGTGATTCTCATGATATTGCATCCGTGCGTGATGGTGTGGGAAAGGTGCCCATGCACGCTGCGACGTTGTCCAAGCGACATGGGCACGAGCGGGTGCTCAAGGGAGTCATTGATATTTTCGGTTCTTTTGTTATGGTTATCCTTCTCTCGCCTTTGATTCTGTTGCTGTGGCTATTGGTATGGCTGGTTGACGGCAGCCCGGTCATTTACCGGCGCCGTGTAGTCGGCGTGTGCGGGGAGTTTGATGCTTACAAGTTTCGCACTATGCATCGCGACGCGGATGCAATGCTCGCTGCTAATCCTGCTTTGCACAACGCATTCAGGAGAAATTTTAAGTTGAAGTCCGATCCAAGAGTTACACATCTTGGCACCTGGCTGAGAAAGTACAGTCTGGATGAACTGCCGCAGCTGTTCAATGTTCTAAGAGGTCAGATGAGCCTGGTGGGACCCCGCATGATCAGTGCCGCGGAACTGCAGAGGTACGGGTCGTATAAGGGCTTGCTTCTGAGCGTAAAGCCCGGCGTTACAGGATACTGGCAGGTGCGTGGACGCCAGGATCTCAGTTATACCGAACGCATCCGCATGGATGTCCACTACATCACGAATTGGAGTCTGGCATTGGATTTAATGATCCTACTGCAAACTCCCGCAAAGGTCCTTCGCAGCGAAGGGGCATACTGAAGATGGCAAAGATTCTTGTCACGGGTGGTGCGGGTTATGTGGGTTCGGTTTGCTGTTGGCAACTCTTGAAGCGAGGGCACAAAGTGACCGTGGTCGACGATCTGTCGACCGGCCATGCCCAGGCTGTTCCGCCGGGTGCGGTACTTAAGTGTGTAGACATCGGGGATCGGGGTGCGATGAGCGATGTGCTCGGCGAAGAAGATTTCGACGTGGTGTTTCATTTTGCCGCAAAAGCACTGATCGCCGAGTCGGTTTCTAATCCTGGAACGTTCTTCGAATCCAATGTTGCTTCCGGGATCAGTTTACTCGAGATGGTACGCGCGGCCGGTATTAGCAAGTTTGTTTTTTCCTCTTCGGCAGCAGTCTACGGGGACCCGCACACAATCCCGATCGATGAAGATCATACGAAGAATCCCGTAAACGCTTACGGCGAATCCAAGCTCATGCTGGAACGGGTGTTGCGATGGTATGCTGCAGCCTACGGCTGGACAGTCATAGCCTTTCGCTATTTCAATGCCAGCGGAGCTACAGATACCATCGGCGAGAATCACCAACCGGAGACCCATATCATCCCCCTCCTGCTGCAGACAGCAAGGGGAGAGCGGGAGTTTTTTGAGATCTACGGCGCCGATTACCCTACGCCCGACGGCACGTGCTTACGCGATTATGTCCATGTACTGGATATCGCCGACGCCCATCTGCTGTCACTTCAAGTCCCGGAGGCACCCGGGATGTGGGCCTACAATATTGGCACGGGTAAAAGTCATTCCGTACGAGAAGTGGTGCACGTTGTAGAAGAAGTTGTGGGAAAAAGGCTGAGAACGAGAAATTCGCCACGGCGGCCAGGCGATCCAGCCGTTTTGTGTGCGAGTCCGCGAAAGCTGATGCACCAACTCGGATGGCAACCTCGTTCTTCCGATCTTTACAAAGTTGTCGAGAGCGCCTGGAACTGGATGAACAATCATCCCAATGGTTACGGCGGGCCGCAATCTGAAGTGACTGCCCACGCGAGAATCGACTTCTGAGCCTTATAGCGTTGTTCCAGTTCTCCTTGTAACTAAAGCTAGGTTCCGAATAGTATTCTCGTAGTTCCGCACTTTCGTCAGGATCGAGAACCGTGAAAGCACACAGCGTACGCCGTCGCATTTGCGCAGTAGATATTGCCTGGACAATCGTCGCCATGGGTTTCGCCTATTTATGCCGGTATGGGTGGACATGGCACGGGCCAGCGGAAGGGTCGGTGCTTACTTTCCTGCCGTTTCTTGTCCTCACCATTGGGTTTTGGAGCTTGCTTTCGTCACGCCTCAGCCTCGATGGATTCCGCGGCGGGTGGTACTCACCGGCGATTGTCTCCGAACTATTCTTAGCAGTGTCCTGCCTGATGGGTATGCTGCTTACAGTCGCCTATCTTCGGCGTGAGTATGTCTCTCGTCTTGTACTCAGTTATTTCGGCATTGCCATTTTTCTCGGCTTTGTCGCGATACGCTTTGCCTTCCGGCTGTATTTCAGGTCTCTTCATCAGGCGGGTGTGGTGCGACGCGTTGTCATTGTCGGTAATGGTGCTTTGGCTCGCGAATTGGCGACTAAGGTCGAGCGTCATCCGGAAATGTTGCGTCAGGTGGTGGGCTTCCTGTGTCCTGCCGAAGTTGCAGCCGGGAGTGCGCCCTCTGGGTCAAATTCGATCAGCGCGCGGACCATCGGAGTCGTCGATCTCCTGCGTCCACAGAATGTGGATGAGATTATTGTGGCGTTACCTAAGCCCGGGCATCCCGAGATCGTCGATCTGGCGACGCGTTGCCGCAATCACGGCATCGCTGTCAGCGTAGTTCCACATCCTTATGAACTCTATCTCTCCAGGACCCAGTTGATCGATCTTGACGGCTTGCCCCTGTTGCAACTGAACGACGCAAATACCGCGATCAACACCCCGGGTTGGCAGCGCTTCATGGATTTGACGTTGGGATCTGTCTTGTTCCTACTGGCTGTTCCGATTGTGCTCACCGGAGCCACCCTTTTGAAGCGCAAGAAAGAGCGCGCTTTCTGTCGCGAACTGCGCTGCGGCAAAGGCGGTAAGCCTTTCTGGATGTATCGTCTCAACTCGGAACGTTACGTTAACCAGTTGCCGGCTCACGAATTGATTCTTCAGCACTTGAGTGTGACTGAATTGCCCCAGCTCTGGAATGTCTTGCATGGCGATATGAGTCTTGTGGGCCCACGGCCGGAACCGCCAGAGAAGGTCAAGCATTACTCGGATTGGCAGAAACAGCGGCTTAACGTCAAGCCTGGGATTACCGGCTTGGCTCAAGTCCATGGCTTGCGTGATCAACATTCCTCTGAAGACAAAACGCGTTTTGACCTGCAGTACATACTGAACCGGTCAGCGTTCACCTATATCTCTTTGCTTCTGCAGACTTTTTGGACAATCGCTGTACGCCTACTCCGATTGCCCGAGCTACATTCTGAAACACCGGAAGCACCTCAGCCACATCGTGAGCTTTCGTTGAAGGAGAGCTTTACTAGTGCTCATAGTACGCAGTCCAGTGCGGATTAGCTTCGGTGGAGGTGGGACTGATCTCCCTGCCTACTACGAAGAATACGGCGGCGCCGTCCTCAGCGCGGCCATTAATAAGTATTTCTACACAATCCTTGGCAAGAGGACCGACGGACGCGTTCAAGTGATTTCGTCTGACCTTCGGGTCTTTGAGACTTGGCACGATATCGCCGGAATGAGTGTCCGTGGCAGTGCACTTGAGATCCCGCTGGCAGTTTTGAAAGCGTTAGACTGCGACATCTCGGTCGATCTTTTCTTGGCCTCGGAAATTCCACCGGGGACAGGTTTAGGCTCCTCCGCCAGCGTCTGCGTGAATATCATAAAAACTCTTACGACGTACCTGCATCGCTCACTCTCCAAATATGAACTGGCGGAGCAAGCCTTTCACTTGGCTCGAAACATATTGGCCAAACATGTGGGGAAGCAGGACGAGTATGCTGCCGCCTTTGGCGGACTCAATTTCATTTCTTTTTATCGAGATGGGCGAACGCTGGTGGAACCCCTGGATCTGGACGAGACAGTGCTTCGCGAATTGCAATCCAACCTGATGCTTTTTTTTACCGGCTCATCCCACGACTCTTGGCACATTCTCCAAGAACAGGAAAAGTCCACACGTACACATGCTAGTTCTACTCTGGAGGCACTGCACGAAGTAAGGGCACTGTCTGTCCGGATGCGACGCGCCTTGCAAGCGGGAGAGCTGCATGAGTTCGGCCAGCTGCTGCACGAGGGCTGGGAGTCTAAGAGACGTATCTCGAACAAGATCTCCACGGCGCGGATCGATCAGCTTTACTCTCTTGGCTTGGAACGCGGTGCGCTGGGAGGGAAAATTACGGGAGCGGGAGGCGGCGGTTTCCTGTTGTTCTACTGTGCACCTCCGTATCAAGCTGCGGTTCGGGAGGCGCTGAAGGCCGAAGGGGTACCAGAGATGGCTTTCGCTTTCGACATGCAGGGCGCTCAGGCGGTCGTGAACGATCCGTTTATTGATGGCGATGAGCGTGGCGGTTCTCTCTGGGTCTTTACACCCAGACAACCAGCCGCATAGTTAGGAGAGAGCCTAGACCGCAGGTGGAGGTTTTTTGAAAGCGTTCTTGCTGGCCGCCGGGAATGGAACGCGCTTACGGCCGCTGACTGACACAATGCCAAAGTGCCTGGTGCCGATCCGTGGTGTCCCAATGCTGCAGATTTGGCTCGAGAAGTGCAGGGACTTTGGAATTAGCGAAATTCTAATAAACGTTCACGCGCACGCAGACGCAGTACGCCAGTTTCTTCAGTACAGTGCCGACGGAACAAGGTTTCATGTCGCAGAGGAATCGGAGTTGTTGGGAAGTGCAGGGACGTTACGCGCTAACCGCGACTGGGTAGCTGGGGAGGAATGCTTTTGGGTTTTCTATGCGGACGTCCTCAATTGTGCTGACTTGGAGGCCATGAAGAGCTTTCACCGGAAGCACAAGCCGGTTGCGACGGTTGGAGTTTATCCGGTTCCGGATCCTGCGCGCTGCGGGATTGCGACTGTCGGCGCAGATGGAGTTATCTGCGAGTTCGTGGAAAAACCAGAACATCCCAATGGAAATCTAGCTTTTTCCGGTATGATGATCGGCACTCAGGAACTACTTGAAGCCATCCCGGATCAAGTGCCGGCGGACCTTGGATACGATGTACTGCCGCGTCTTTGCGGACGCATGGTGGCCTTTCCGATAACAGACTATTTGATTGACATCGGGACCATGGAGAACTATGCAACTGCTCAACAAACCTGGCCCGGCCTCAACCACGCTCAGCACCTAAAGTGCGTCTGACCTGACAAAGCGTACTGTTCAGATACAAAATTCGCGTTTCCGGTGGTGAGAATCCTTAACCCGAATCCACCTGTTGTTGAATTCCGATCTACCACACTTCGAATTGTTGGAAAAGTGTTGTACAGGGAGCGCAACTAAATGAGAAATATGGTCTGCATTCTTTTTTTCTCGGTGGCGGCATTTGGGCAGGGAAATGAAATCAATGCGGGCAAGCTGAATGGCATCGTCTTTGCTGATCAGCAAAGAGCGGAATCAGTTCGCGCTCAGATTGATAAAGCTGCTGCATCCTGTGACACACTTTCCAGGATTTGTCCGGTGTTCATTGCCCCCCAAATGGGGGCTGGTGAACCATCCACTCTGCCGCCGGCGGCGACCTTCGTGGATTTTCGCAAGGGTTTTTACTTGAAAGGCTCTCATGGTTTCGAAGAGCCGGTCTTAGGGCAGGGCACAATTAGCCGAATCTTTACGATTAAAGATTATTCAAACACAAACGACAACTTCTTGCATTCCTCTGCGCTCATTGAACTGTGTGGCTCAACGAACGAGGGTACCTGCTCACCTGCTAATCTACGGGAAAACAATATGCTCGGATTAACCGTGTGGGCAAGCCGAGCCCCAGGCACAATCGATGCGATGGGGGCTGCGGATTTCCTTCTCCGCGACGAATCTGGCACGGGAGCATCTGGAAAGGGCGAGATGCGCGTCCTGGAAGCAGATATGGGTGCGCCTCCGGGCGTAACCTTCAACGCAAGCGGACAAAATGGTGACATGAGCAATACCGGGATCCTGTCGGACTGCGTAGGCCGTGCTCCATGCGGCATCGGGCTGGTGGTATGGTCCAACGACACACAAGGGAGAGGCAACTGGCAGCGTAGTGCGCTTTTCCGCGACTGGAACAGCACCGGTTACGGGGTTCACATTGTTCAGAGCAGGACCGGCAGCCCGTATGAGTTGGTGCTGGATTCGGACCAGCCCAGATCAACCGAGACCATACTGTTCAATGATGGGGGCGTGGGCAACCAGCATTGGGCGATCAGCAAGACTAGTAATAATGACTTCGTATTGTACGATGTTCAGTCCGCCTCGAACCGACTGGTCGCGTTTCATCCGGTCGCGAAGAATGCGGAAACTCACCTCAACTCGGTCGGGGCTAGCGCCATCGTGATGAACATGGATGCCGGCAGTGGCTCTGGAGGGGCGGTATTCGGCAGTGGCGGTCCGTCCCCGAGGCCGGTAGCTTCGATCAGCAGTGCGGGCGCTCTCCAACTCGGCTCTGTGGAGTTTCGCAGCCTTGGTACGGCTACCAACGGCAGCATGATTTACTGCTTTGATTGCACGGTAGCCGCTCCCGCTTCCTGTACTAATGTAACGACGGCGGCTGCCTGTCGCTGTGCTAGTGGCGGTACAGGAGCTGTTGCCAAGGGCATCAACGGAGCTTGGCTATGCCAGTAGTAATCGTTCGACACGGCGTATCATTTGATTGCTCTAGCTCTCGGACTCCTAGGCTCCTTCAACTGTAGTCCATGGTTTGAAGCGGAATGTCGCGACCGTTTGATTCCAATCTTCCGTACTCGTATAGACAAAAACTCACAATCGGCTACAGAGCAAGTGACGTAGTTTCAACACTGACCAGTTTCGCATCCCCGGGGAATATACAAGAATGAGATTCTTAACACCTTTCGTCGCCTCCGCTCGGTACAATCTCCGCACAACCAGACTTCGCGCTCCTTTGGTGTGGTTTCGCCACCGAGGTCTCAACCCCAATGACGTTTTCCTGGCATCGTACCCGCGATCGGGAAACACCTGGATGAGATTTCTCTTGAGCGAAGTGTTGACAGAAACCGAGGCCGATTTTAGGGATGTGGGATTCACCGTCGCTGATATTCGCTATTACAAGAAAGGTTCGCGGCTTCTGGGGGATGGTCGGATAGTCAAGACCCATGAGTCTTATCGTCGAGAATACAAAAAGGCTATCTATTTCGTTCGCGACCCCAGGGACGTTGCCGTTTCCTACCATGAATTTGATCAGTTCGACGTGAAGTTCGACGACTTCGTCGAATTATTTGTGCGGGGAAAGGTCAATGCGTTCGGTCCTTGGCAGCGACACGTGGGGGGGTGGCTAAATTCGCCGCTTGCCGATGCGGGGAATCTTCTGGTCATCCGATACGAGGACATGCGCCTGCATCCCGAAGACATCCTAGCGAAGGCCTTGCAGTTTCTGGGTGTCTCAGCGACGCGGGAAACTATCCGGACGGCGATTGCCAACAACGACCTGCAAAGGATGCGGGTAAAAGAAGACCGCGCACGGGCAACCGGCATCGGCTTTTGTGGTGAACCCATCCGAAGTCGCGGGCGTAGAATTCGCAATGGCTCGATTGGTGAGTGGCGGGAGAGACTAACGGACGCGCAGGCCCGGATCATCGAGGATCATGCGGGCGAGTTGCTGGCAAAGTTAGGGTATACCGAGGAACCGAACTTGCCGGCGGTAATTCTCAAACCGGCGGTGCATCTGTCAGATTCAGACGCCGTGGCAGAAGCTTGATGAAGCTGCCTTAGCGTGTCCGGGCTGCTGCCACAGGCATTTTCCCTTAGTAACGTTTTTCCTTCGAATCCTTTTCCACGCAACCTGGCATTTCTACTGCGTGGGAGAACCTGTTCCCTTGCCTCTGGCCAGCACATGTGATAGCAGTCGAATAGCTCTAGGCTGCGTCACGTTCCTGACGTGCACCACGGTTTCTTCCTCGCGACAATCCCCGCACAGCCGAAAGCAACTGTCGGGTTCGATTTGCGGTTGTTTTACTCAGAACTCCGGGAAAAGCCTTCAGTAGCTGACGCATCGACACATTGGCTAAGGTAGCTGCGGCGAAGAAGAGAGTCGGATGAACAACGGCTAGAGGAAATTCGGCCTTGCTGGCTTGGGCAGCCGCTAGTTTCGGAGACTCGCGCAGGTAGTCGCTCCGGGCGAACAGGAAACAGTTCTGCGCATACCAGGGCTCCACTCTCGGATTGTTCCAGACCCGGGCTCGGATGCAATCGATCAGAGCATATCCCTTGGAACGGAACAGATCCTCCCAATATTGCGGCCACTGTTCATTTATATGGTGGAGACCACCTTGAGCCGGAACCGCCGCCGAGAACAGCACTAACGGAGCCAAACTAACAAGAGAGTCGATCAAGACTCGTGCACTGGACTCAGGCAGATGCTCCGCAACCTCCATACACATCGCCAAGTCAAAAGTGCGGCCAATTCGTAGCGGCTTGGTCAGATCTACCGCTAAGAAGCACTCTCTTGGAATCATCAGTGCCGCGGGCTGAACCCAACTGCCGTCAACTCCTAATAGTTCCCTTGCGCCCACTTCATGGGCTGCTGCCAACCATGGTCCCACTCCGCAACCAACGTCTACAACAGAGCCCGGCTTCGCAAGGTCAAAGACGATGGGTAAGATTTCCCGTGCAGATTGCCGAGATGCGAGGCACTGACCGGCAAAGAAATTTTCGGAATATAGGACCATCACAGAAAGTATACACACATTAGGGAATGTGACCCTTTTCAGACCCTCGTTATCGGAGCCCCGGCTTTACTGCACCGTCAGCGTGACCGTCGTGCTGTGCACGGTGGAACCCGCCGTTCCCGTAATCGTGATCGTATAAGTGCCTGCACGAGTCCCCCCACTTCCACCTCCACCACTGTTGTTCCCACCACCCCCGCCGCAGGCCGACAGGAACATCAGGCCTGAAAGCGCCAGCAAGACCAGCAGAAATCCTACCTTCTTCTTCCGCGATCCGAAGCCGCCCAGCAGAGCCGTGCCGAGCATCAGCAGCCATAGCGCATAGAACAGTCCCGAAGGGCGCAGCCAAGGCTTGGCCAGCGAAGCGCCGCTTCCCGTAGTACTCACTGTTAGCGTCGAAAACCCGCCACCGTCCGATATTGAGGCTGGGTTGAACGAACAAGAGGGCGGCGCCATGGTTGCCGAAGAGCCATTGAGCGTAATACTGCTGCACGAGAGAGTTACAGTTTGATTGAAACCGCCCTTTTGCTCGATCGTGATGTTCGAGGTTGCCGATCCTCCCGGCGAGATCGATGCCGGTGAAAACGCCGCGGCCGAGATCGTGAAGTCCTGCACCACTAGGGAAACCGCCGTGCTGTGCACGAGTGCACCCGACGTTCCGGTAACAGTCACAGCATAAGTGCCGACGGCGGTTGCGGTGGAAATGGTAATCGTGAGCGTAGATGTTGCCGACCCCTTCGGCACGGTGGCGGGATTGAACGTGCAACCAGCCCCGCTCGGCAGACCGGAGCACGAGAGAGTCACAGCGCTGTCGAATCCGTTTAGTGGGGTGACCGTCACAGTTGAGGTTGCCGATTGACCCGGAGTCACGATTGGGGGAGAAAGTGCTGCGGCAGAGATCTTAAAGTCGGGCTGTGTCGTGTTATAGAAGAGAAGCACCCAGCCAGAATTTGTGCCCACGGCAACATCGGGTTTGCCATCCAGGTTGAAGTCGGCAACGACCGGGTTCACATACGATTGAGACAGAGGAAAATTAACCGCGCTACCGAACGTTCCGTCGCCATTTCCAGGAAATACTTCGAGATAAGGTGAAGGCTCTCCAACAATCAAGTCAAGCTTGCCGTCGCCCGTCAAATCCGCAGTGGCCATGGTCGAACCATATCCGAAATATAGGCCATTTTCGACGCCAAATGGGGTGAGCGATTGGAACGTGCCGTCTCCGTTTCCAAGGAGCACTTGCGCCGAAAGCTGCCCGCCGCCTACCCCGCTTCCAGTAGGAAATTGCGTAATCAAGTCGGTTTTTCCGTCGCCACGCAAATCGGCTGTCATGACGTAGACGAAGCTGTTCGTGCCTGAGAAAGTGGGATACTTGAATGTGCCATCGCCATTGCCGAGCAGAATGGCGACGCCCGCTGAGCCCGTCACTGCTGCATCGAGGTTGCCATCGTCATTGAAGTCTCCCAGAGCCAGCCACGTCTCACTCAGCCCGGCGTAGTAGCTTTTCGGCGATCCGAACGTACCGTCCCCGTTTCCCAACAGCACTGTCATGTAACTCGAACCACCACAATAGCAAATGCCTGAGAACACCAAGGCCACATCAGGCTTCTTATCTCCGTTGAAGTCCCCGATCGCCAGAATCGGACCTGTGCCCGTGCCCAGCGAAATCGTGGTCGGAGCGGCGAAGGTTCCGTCTCCATTTCCCAACATCACGAGCAGGCTCGAGGTTTGGTTGTCAGGATTCGTGACCCCGATCAACAGATCGACGATACCGATCCCTCTTAGATCAGCGGCCGCGAGCGAAGTGCGATTGGCGGTGTACTCGCTGGGCAAGGGATAGCTATAAGTGACTGAAGTCAGGCCGTTGCCTTGATTGAGCAGAATGGAGACATTGGCCCCGACGACGGCGAGATCGGGTTTCCCGTCATTGTTAAAATCGGCGGTAACCGCGCCTCCCTCGTTTAAGGTGGTGTTTGAATCAGGCGAAGCATCATGGGTGGGAACTGCCGGCTGGCCTTGAAAGGTTCCGTCGCCATTGCCGATTAGAACGCTTCGCGTGTTTACGATGTCGAGTTTGCGGTCGTTGTTGAAGTCAGCGATAACAAAGGGACCTCCGCCGCCTGCGTAGTCACTCTTTTCTGTGAGCCCACCGCTGCTATCGCCAAGAAAGATTCTCGCGTAGCCTGCATCCATAAGAACCAAGTCGAGTTGGTCATCGCCGTTAAGGTCAGCCGTTGCGGCTGCTTCGTAATAAGCGGGGATAATGTCGATGGGAGACTGGAAGGTCCCATTTCCGTTCCCCAGAAAAATGCCAACAGCCGGCGACCCATTGTACGTCGTACCCCCAACCAGATCGAGCTTCCCATCATTATTGAAGTCGACTGCGTACAATGGATAAAGATTCGGGGTGATGATCGGAGTTTGAAAAGTCCCATCCCCGTTGCCAAAAGCGACGCCGCAGGCGCCGTTCGCCGCGGGGAACGCAATGTCAACCCGGTTGTCGCCGTTGAAGTCGCCCGTGACGATGGACGTGGTTTGGATCGAGAGATTGGGAGCAACCGGAGTAAAAGTGCCGTCGCCATTTCCTAAGTAAACAAATAAGCCGTAGCCTCCCTGGACTTCAGCGATGACATCTGGCTTCCCGTCGCCGTTTACGTCGGCCACAGCAAAGCCGACCTGTGCCAGTACCGCTCCAGCGTTCGTGATAATGGGAGACTGGAAAGTGCCGTCGCCCTTGCCTAGCAGAACCACAAGAGAGCCCACGCTGTCAGTCGAGTTGTTAGTCACGAACAGAATGTCTGGGATTCCATCGCCGTTGAAATCGGCAGTAGCAATGCCGCCGTTCACACCGAGGTTAGTGCCGAATCGAAAGGTTCCATTGCCGTTGCCGAACAGTACAGCACCGAAGCCAGTCAGGACGTCATCGCTTGTTGCGACATCTGGATTCCCGTCCCGGTTGAAATCAGCGACGGCAATACCAGTGCCCCCCGAATAGCTCGGAGTCAAGAGAAAGGTCGGCGTTTGGGCGGCGCCCTGGCTCGTCAGTATTGCCAAGAGAGCGACGAGGAGAATACTACGAGGATAGTACATGGTGTGCTCTCCCTCTGCGTACCTATCGACTGGCCGGTCGGAATGGACGCGAGATCGGTGGGCACCAAGGCTTAGACGCGAACTCAGGCTTGGGGCTCGGAGGTTTCCACCAAAATTCTAACGTCTTTGATCAACATGCTCAGTGACATAGATCACGGCTGAAGTCGAACCCCGCGAATGGGTATCCGGCAGTCTTCAGCGAATGCGCTACGGACCGATGTTCCGTCGGTCCTGGGTTTTACAACACGTCTTCAAGT
>Ga0187782_10000453_pt1 | contig 27482 bp, 30 predicted proteins | sample 0715_SJ02_MP15_2_FD_132454 | JGI IMG/M metagenome (GOLD analysis project Ga0187782, IMG submission 132454) | Tropical peat soil microbial communities from peatlands in Department of Meta, Colombia - 0715_SJ02_MP15_20_MG | ecosystem: Environmental > Terrestrial > Soil > Wetlands > Peat | place... | reverse complement strand
GAGTTCTGCGCGCGTCCGGTTAAGCCGTTTGGACGTGGCCGTCCGTGGTTGCGGTGGACGCGGGCTGTTATGCAAATTCAATTGAGGGCAAGGGCGAGGATTGCAGTGTACTGGGGTTGTGCTAACGGGGTAACCTCCCAAGTTCGTACTGGAACATTTCTGGGCACCTGGTAGCTTTTTGGTTGAGCGGGGCCCACCGCTTGCCGTTTCCGAATACGGTCGCCACCCCGGGTAAACGGGGTTCTCGGACAAGTTCGTGGTAGACCTACATCCGTGATCCGCAGCCGCAATCATCCTGCGGTTGTTCAGATGTTGCCGGCAGGGGTGAGGGCGGCTCTGGCAACGGTGCGTAGTCTAGACTTTGAGAGCAGCGGAAGCGAGGCGGGTGCCTTCAACGCGACTGCGAATCTTGGCAAAGGCGGTGTCGCGGGATGTGGATGTGTCATCGGCAAAAGGGGAGAAGCCGCAATCGTCGGTGGTGCCGAGGGATTCAATGGGGATGAATTGGGCGGCTTCGAGGACGCGGTCGCGGACTTGCTCCGGAGTCTCGATGCGAGAGTGAATGGGGTCGGTGACACCAGCAAAAAGAAGCACGCCGGGTTTCAGGAGCGGCCGTATTGCGCTAAGAACCCGAGGCCGATTCGGTTCGCTGGCCAGTTGAATATAGAAGCGTCCCACGTTCAACTGAAAAAGATGCGGCAGCAGGTTCACGTAGTCGACATCGGCACTGTGAGTGGAGTCATGATCGCCGCCAGGGCAGGTGTGGACTCCGATGCGGTTGCGTTCCGCAGGAGTGAAAACCTGGAGCACATGGTTGTTCAGTTCGATGAAGGAGCGCAAGAGTCCGCTGGAAGGATCGAGCTTGAGGGCCAAGCGGCCCTCGGTAAAGTCGATCTGAACACAGAACGCACCGGCATCGAGACACTGGCGAATGTCCTGCCTGGCTTCGTTGATGAGATCGTCCAAGAAGGCGTCGCGGGAATAGCCGTGGAGACCGCCCTGCGGATAAAGAAGGCTCAAAGCGGAGGCCGAGATCACGGCCTGCTTGAGCGGCCTGTGGGCGTAGGGCTGAGCGGCCTTGAGGAAATGGGAGGCATGCACACCATAGCGAAACGGAGCCGCGGTTAGCCGAGGGAGCTGGCGAGTGTGCCCATCGGCGAAGGGAATGACCACGCCGTCCGGGGCGAGGTTGGTGATTCCAGCAAGGGGGTAAGTGGCAAAGCTCGGCTTGGTCTGTTCGCCGTCGGAAATCACCGGTGAGTTGGTTTGTTCGAAGCGCGCAATGGTGTCGCGCAAAGCCGCGTCCTGAGCGGAATGGAGTTGTTGGTCGGTGATGCGGCCAGCGGCGCGAGAGGCGAGTGCGTCGAGCAGTTCCTTTGGGCGTGGGATGCTTCCGATCGGCTCTGTGGGTATGGGCATAGGCTTAACCTCCGCGGTGCAATCCAGATCGGTCAACGGGCGCAACAAGTCCCCGGCCAAGGAGTGTGCGGAACATTGTGGCGGAAGCTGGCGAAGATCAATAGTCGAAAAATATTACTGACATCCGCGAATCGGTAAGCTAGGGTTCGCGTTGGCTGGGGAGTGGTGCGGGAATCCGGAATGCCCTTGGGAGGGTAGGAATGAAAATCACGTCAGTCATTTCGCAAGCAGTTCTGTTGGGAGTGATGGCCGCAAGCTTTCAGGTGCGTGCCGGGGACACGCCGACGGTGACGGTGAAGGGTTATGTGCTGGATTCGGCGTGCGCGTTCACGAAGAGTCTCAGCAAGCCGATCAGCAAACAGTGTGCGATTGCCTGTGCCAACGCGGGGTCGCCACTGGTCATCCTGGCGGATGATGGAACCATCTATTGGCCGATCGCGGAAACGACTCCAGCGAGCGGGCAAAACCCGAAGCTGTTGCCTTATGCCGGGGAGAAAGTGACAGCAACAGGCAAGGTGTATGAGCGAGGGGGTTCGAAGGCGATGGTGATCGAAAAGATCGAAGCGCAAGGGAGCAGCAAGTGACGGAGTCAGGTCAGTGAGAGACAAGATCCGTAGGAGGCGGCAAGGGGACTATTTGTCTGGATTGAGGGGCTGCCAGAGTTCGATTTTGTTGCCGTCGGGGTCGTAGATCCAGGCGAAGCGGCCGTAGCTTTCGTCCTGGCGCTTAGGGTCGATGCGGACGCCATCTTTCGCCAGGCGGTCGAGCAACGCATCGAGGTCGTCGACGATGTAGTTGAGCATGAAGGAGGCCGAGCTGGGCTCGAAGTATTTGGTGCTGCCGGGGAAAATGCTCCAGACGGTCATCTGCTCACTGTCCGGATTGTCTTTTTCACGCCACGGCAGCATGACGCCGTGGCCGGTATCGGCGAGGCCGAGATGTTTTGCGTACCATTCCTGCATTTGTTGCTTGTTCGCGGACTTGAAGAAGATACCGCCGATGCCGAGGATGCGGCCTTGCTGGCTCATGATTGTTTTCCTTTCTTGTGATCGTTCAGGGCAATGCCACTTCGACTCCTAGAGAGCGACGGCAGGTTGCGATGGCGCTTTCTTTCTGAGAATCGCGGCCGACAGCAGGGTGATGACGAGGCCGACGGGGAATGGCTCGATGAAGGTCATGGCCACATTGAAGAGGGGATTCTTGTACATGACTTTGAGATTATCGAGTTCTTGGGATTTTTGCTGAATGGCGGCGGCAGTGGCGCCGGCGGCTTGCATCTTCTGGAGGATGTGGGCGCCGTACTTGTCCATGAAGTCGGGCATGAAATTGAAGTAGATGACTTCCCAGGTGGCGACGTAAAAGACGCAAGAGATCAGGGTGATGGCGATGCCGACAAGGAAGGCTCTGCCGAAAGTGATGTGCCCCTGAGCGACGTTGTCGCGGTAAGAACGGACGCCAAAGAAGGTCAGCATCAAGGACAGTACGATGGTGGTATAGCCGAGGATATAGCCGTGGCTGAAGTCGCTGCGGGTCATGAAGGGGACGGTGGCGATCATCAACACAGAGGAAATCGCGCCAGATATAAGCCCGAAGATGAGGATGGTTTTTCGCATGTGCGCCTCCGGAGATCAGACGTGCTGATCGATGAGAATGGGGTTGCCGTCGGGGTCGACGGTGCTGAAGTAGGCCGGGCCGGCGGACGCAGGGTCGGCTTCGGTGGTCAGGGGTATGCCTTGGGCTTTTAGTTCACGCTGCAGGTCGCGAACGTCGGTGAACTGGCCGAGCTTGGTGGCATTGCTATCCCAGCCGGGATTAAAGGTGAGGGCGTTCTTGTCGAACATGCCTTGAAACAGGCCGATGGTGGCCGAAGCGTTTTTGAGAATCAACCAGTTGCGGGACAGGTCTCCGGCAAAGGGTTGAAAGCCAAGCTTCTGGTAGAAGGCCTTGGATGCGTGAATGTCCTTGACTGCCAGGCTGATGGAAAAGGCACCAAGTTCCACGTTCGCTCCTTTTTGTCTGTCGAATTTGAGACCGGGCAAGCAAACCGCAAATGCAGGCCCACCATAGCGCAACGAGCAGGGGCGGTGTCGTCATGCTTGCGGGTGATTTTGCGAGTTGGGGACGAAAATCATGCATTTGAGTGAGGGATTCAGGGGAGCAGGCCGAGTTCTTTGCCGAGTTGAACCGCCTGAGTACGCCGGCGGGCGCCTAATTTATCGAAAACCCGGCTGGAATGGGTCTTGACGGTGTTTTCGCTGACATAGAGGGTATTGGCGATTTCGCGGTTGCTCATACCTTTGGCGATCAGTTCCAGGATTTCCAGTTCGCGAGGGGTGATGCTGAGGCCGGCGCGTTTGCGGTCGTCGGGGACGAAGGGCTGGGTGGAGGCAGGGACGGGGACTTCCTTGACAACGATTTTGGGCTGGCCGGTAAGCTTGAGGCCTAGCCAGATGCCGAGGATGGCGAAGGTGGCGGCGATCAGCGCGCCGTAGATTTCGAAGGAATGTTCGATGACCAGGAAGCGGTACTCGGTCCATTTGAGGACGGCAATGAGGATTCCGCCGATTAGGCCATAGAGCAGGATGTGGCGTTTCATGAGAGCGAGAAGCAAACTCGGGCAAGAGTAGCGCAAGACCGTGGGCTTTGTCGATTGTGGGAAAGGAGTTGAGGTAGAAGCCTGTCTGGATTACCAGGCTGCAGACACTACTCTGGGTGCGCACAACCCTAGAACACGCGCAGGGCGGAGCAAACCGGAAGTTGCGATTGGAACCTACGCGGTGCTCGCCTAAAGAGACGCTGGAGTTTACAGGTTCTCCTGGATGAAGCGCGGGCTGAGGTGCACGTCGAGTTGCACCAGCGGCGAATCACCAACCGCCTTGAAACTGTGAACCTCACCGGCCTTAACGACAAAGATATCGCCGGCGCGGCCCTCGAAGGTCATGCCGTTGACGGTCCACACTCCCCGGCCTTCCCGGATGAACTGAATCTCGTCATAAGGGTGCCGGTGGGGTCCCGGTCCCGAACCGGGCTTGCCGTGGAACAGGAACACAGAAACAGTGGTGTCGCCCTGCTCAGCTCCAACAAACTCATGCGAACTACCAACAAAAGGCAGATTCTCCTGGCGCACGTGATGCATCGTTGACCACCCTCCTACTGGGATTGGATTAGTATGGCCACGATCCGGTTACCCGGAGAGCCTGCGTGCGGCATGTGAAACAGACTGAGATGATCGTGGCGCGGTGAAGCTGTAATTGGGCAGCCCTGCGCCCGGGAGAAATCTCGAGAACTTGTGGTGGAACCTAGCTCAGCGCTTTCTTCACGAGCGCGACGATCGTAGCCTCTTCGGCAGCGGTCAGTTGCTGCAGTGCGAAGGCGGTCGGCCACATGTGGCCTGCGTCGAGGTGGGCCTTGTCGCTGAAGCCCAGGGTGGCATACCTGGTGTTGAACTTCTGTGCGCCTTGGAAGAAGCAGACGACCTGGCCGTCCCTGGCATACGCCGGCATCCCGTACCAGGTTTTGGGCGAGAGGGCTGGAGCGTTGGTTTTGATGATGGCATGAAGGCGCTCGGCCAGGACGCGATCGGATGGCGCCATGGCGGCGATCTTGGCGAGCACGGCGCTTTCCCCGTCCGACTTGCCTGCCTTCAGCTCCTGGACGCGCTCGCGCATTGCGGCGCGTTCCTCATCGGTGAATCCCTGGGGCTGCTTGCCGGTCACGGTGGTGCTGTTGGCGGCCTTTTGCGAGCCCTTCTTATCAGGTTTCTTCTTGGCCATGGTGTCCCTCCGCAGGATCAAGCTCGATTTTGAACGTATCACGGGCAACGTTGCATTACACGTTTTTGCGCGCACGCATTTGACGTAGGTGGTGGCAGCTACCGTGGCGTGGTCACGTCTTACCACCGGCGAGGCGCATGGAAAGTTTGAGCGACGCGAAACTCAGAAGCAGCGCCAGCACGACCCAAGTTGCACTGAAGGTCTTCCACGTTTCCAAGAGGGAAGTGAGTGTCGGAACGAGATTGGGAGGAAGTGATTGATTCGCACTTCCCCGTATGAGGAAGATCACCAGGACAGCGAGCGTGAAAGCTACGGCGGAAATACCCGGCAAGGCGCGCTTCCAAGGAAAGGGAATCGGAGGCGGGACGGTTGCCTGGCGCCGAACGGAATCCATAACGGCATCGACGAAGCCCGAGGAGGCAAGGATTTGCGGCTCGTTGGAAAGAATGCGATCGAGATCGTCCTGTGTCATAGGATCTCCTTTCTGACAAGCCGGCCCATGTGTGCATTGGCGAGTTTGCTGCGCAGCAGTTCCCGTCCACGAGATAACCGTGCCTTCACCGTTCCCTCGGGGAGGCCGAGGCTGCGAGCAGCGGAGGGAACATCCATCTCGTGGAAATAGAAAAGAAGCAGAACCTCGCGATACTTCGGCGGCAGGGCGTAGACCGCACGGCGCACGGCGCGATCGCGGCTTTGGTCCTCGAGGCCGCCATCTGGAGGACGAGGGTCCGGCGGCTCAGCAAGATCGTCGAGGGCGACGGTTCGCAATGGAATTCTGCGGAGTTCGGAACAGTACAGGTTGGTGGCCAAGGCAAACAGCCAAGTTGAAAAGGCCGATTCCCGGCGCCAACCGGCAAGCGATCGGTAGGCTCGAAGAAACACCTCTTGCGCCATCTCCTCGGCACGGCTGCGCTCTCTGCAAAAACGGTAGGCGAGGTTGACCAGCGGACCCTGCCATCGACGGACGAGGCCCTCAAACGCGGACGTATCCCCCGCCAGGACCTTCTCGACGGCCGCCTGATCCTCCGCAGCGCTCACACCGCTCCTTTGCGGGTAAGACAGCGAGCCGCAGCGGGTGGTTGCATTTTCTTTCGACCCAGGCGACGTAGAAAATGCAACCGGAGAACGGCGAGGCCTGTCAGACGAAATGAAGCAGGCCAACGACAGTGGGAAGGATGGTATGAACATGAGTCACATGGGAGGGGTATTCCTGTTCTTGAGTATTGTGAGCATCGCGCTCTTCTCGTTTATTGCTGTGGCAGTGTGGTCGAAGGAGCGGCGCCTCGAAAGGGAAGCGTACTACAAAAGTGAAACTGTGCGAAAAATCGCTGAAACACAGGCGGGCGGGGGCAGCGTGGCCATCGAATACCTGCGGGAGTCGGAGAAGATCGCCGCGCGCAGCCGTCGAGAAGGGCAGAAACTTGGCGGGTTAATCACCGTGGCGATCGGGATCAGTCTGATGATTTTCATTGGTGTCGCGGACAGGCAATCTGTCGATCGGGGCTATCTCCTGGGGCTAATCCCGCTATTCATCGGCCTGGCGCTGTTAGCTTATGCATATTTGCTTGCACCGAAGGGGTAATCAAAACGATGGGCTTGCGCGAGGGTACGACGGAAAAAGACCTGCGTGTTTTGATTCTTTGCTGTGTTGCAGCGATAGCCGCGCTGCTGGTGGTTGGGGTGGTATCACACGGGGTGTTGCGCCACATCGTGCAGACATCGCCCCTGTGGATAGGAGTTGTGCTTGGGCTGCGCGGTTCCGATTTAACGAAATGGGCAACCCTACCATGCTTTGTCTTCTGGTTGCTGGTAATGGTAGCGATCTGGCTATTCCTGCTGGGCTGGGCGCGAATCGTCTCGGGAACATTTTCGAGCACCGAGATTGCCATGACCGTGGTTGTCGGAGCGGCATCAATCGCCGGAATCATCAAAGCGGCAAAGGTGAGAAGCGGCGTGGGCCTGTGGCCAGCGATCGCGACAGGAGCGCTGCTGGCGGTGATCCAAGTGGTTGCCTTTCGCGTGAGTATGCTGCCGCACATCGCTCATGACTGAGGGCCAAGACGAATGATCCCGCGGCAGCTTGGAGATGGATTCGAAGAGCAAGAACGGATTTGTGTTGGCCCTGGATCATTGGAACTTGGCCAGGAAGTCGGCGAGGCGCTCCATCTGCTGAGTCCAACCCATGCGGGCACCACGGGTGGCGGCAGATTCGAAGGAAAATAACTGGTGCACGATGACTTCGGTTTTGTTTTCGCGCGCGACGAAGGTGACTTCAACCCAGACACGCTGGTCGGGCGAACCCATGAGGGTGCCATCGAAGACCAGTCGCTCGGGGGCCACAACGTCAACATACACACCATCGAAGGGATAATCGTTCCCGTCAGGGGCGTGCATGGAGTAATGCCAGCGGCCGCCGGGCCGGACGTCCATTTCGTAAACCGTGGTCTTGCAGCCGTGAGGCCCCCACCATTGCGCCAAATGTTGGGGATCAGTCCAAACCTTGAAGACCAGCTCGCGAGGAGCATCGAAGGTGCGAGTGAGGAGCAAGTCGCCCTTGGGCGAGAAGGGAACCGCGGGGACCTGGGCGCGCGATGTTTGGCTATTTCCGGCGTTGCTGGCGGGCATGCTTGTTCTCCTTTTGTTTCAGTTGGTGCAGGTAGTCATCCAAACGATCGAAACTCGTGGTCCAGAATTCCCGGTAATGGTCGACCCAGTCGGCTACGTCTTTGAGTGGTTGGGCTTGAAGCTGACAGGGACGCCACTGGGCGTCGCGGCTGCGAACGATCAGGTGAGCACGCTCAAGGACTTTCAAATGCTTGGAGACGGCGGGAAGGCTGATGTCGAAAGGCGCAGCAAGTTGAGTGACGGAAGCATCGCCGGAAGAGAGACGGGCGAGGATAGCGCGGCGGGTGGGGTCGGCGAGTGCGGCGAAAGTTGCGGTGAGGGAGTCGGTGGTGGATGAGAAGGCCATGGGAGTCAATCCAGGTAACGTGTATTTAACCTATTGGTTAAATACAATGACTGGGGAATTCTGTCAAGACTTTTTTGCGGGTAGGAATGTGGTGGTGCAGGACGGCGAACTAAGGATGGAGAAAGCGGGAGATGCGGGGATTGACGATGTCGGGGCATTCGAGGACGAGCATGTGGCCGAGGTTGGGGAAGATCTCGACGGAGGCGTTGGGGAGGAGACGGCGGGCGCGTTTGGCTGCGGAAGCAGGGTTATAGCAAACCTCTTTTTCGCCAAGGAGCAGGTACACCGGAATCGTCAGGCCGGCGAGTTCGGAGTCGGTGAAAGCTTTAGGAAAGACGCGGTGGACCTGCGGATTCAGGGTTTTCGTTCCGGCGCCAAATTGTTGGATGACCGGGTGGTCCAGCGGAAAGCGATCGGCAAAAACGAAGTCGAGGATCCTATCCACGCCGGAACGGCCGGGAAGCAGGAAGAATAGGAGCATGCGCACGTACAAGGATTTGGGCAGGGCGATGAAGCCAGCGGCGGGAGAGGCGAGTACGAGTTTGGCGACGCGAGTAGGCTCGGCCAGGGCGTAGTTCAGAGCCAGGAAGCCGCCGTAGGATAGGCCGACGATGGAGGTTTTGGAGATGGAGAGTTGGTCGAGCACTTCGCGGAGCCAGGCAACACAGTCGGCGCGAGTGGCGGGCGGGTTGGTAGGGATGCTGAGACCCATATCGGACTGGAAGTCGACGGCGTAGCAGCGAAATTCGTTGGAGAGCGCCGAGACCGTGGGATACCACATAGTGGCGCTGAAGGACATGGCGTGGAGAAAGATGATGGGAGGGGCGGCAGCGGGACCGCAGGCGAGCACGTGCGTGGAACCGAAGGCTGTGGCGAGGTCGAGGGATTCGGTACAGGCGGGCCACAGGCGCAGAGTGGCTTGGTATGCCGCGCGATAGGATGCTTCGGCTTCGGGTGATTTGAAGAAAGGCACCGGAGTGACCTGAGAGGCTAGTGTGACGGCGGGGCGTGGAGATGCAGTGACGAGTGGGCCCTCTCGAAGGTCGGGACGAGCCTTGGCAATCGAAGATCTGCTTGGGTTCCGCGACGATAGCCGGTCGAAGGCAGAGTGAACGGGCACAGAACCGCAAGACCCACCCTCACAAACCGAGGGGCACCCAGTGGAGGCGAGGAAGAATGCTGGCATCATGCCAGCGCTACAACTGAGCAAGCGCCAGAACCTGTCGAGGTTGGAGCACCCATATGCGTCGAGAATGTAGGATGCCGGCGCTAGGAAGCGCCGGCGAAGAAGACCGACCCTCAGAAACCGAGGGTGCGCGCCGGCGGAGACGAGGAAGGATGCTGGCATGATGCCAGCGCTACAAGGGGCAAGCGATCGAGCCTTGAGAGGTGTGTTTCTGTCGCCCTAGGGATGTTCCTTCAGCCAGGCGATGGCCTTGTTCAGGTCCGGAACTTCTACCATTTGGATTCCATGAGGGCCGAGGTTAGCGGTATAGCTCCTGATGGACAGATTGGTGACGGCGGAACTGGCCGACTTGATGGTGATGAAATACTTAACGCCGATGGCCGCGAAGGTTTTGAAGACCTCAGTCTCAATGAGTTTGTGGATCGTTGGTGAAAAAGCCCCCTTGGCCTTGTGGCATCCATGACCCACGCGCGCCCCCTGTTGGCGCGGGCATGCGCCACTCCCTTGTTCAAGATGGCATCGCGAAACTGGGTTTCGTTAATGGTGTAACTGGACCAAGTGTCGACTACCGCTTTAGCTTCATCGTTCCATTCGACCAGTAATATTCCGGGTACTTCGGCGACTATCATCATTTCCTCCGTGGGTGGTTCACGTTGCGGACTGCGATCGTTTTCTGGCGTCGAAAGACAGACCGTTATTCGAGAGGCTTGACTCGCAGTGACGCATGTTTGCGATGGTGCGCGATGCTGCCATGCCCCACTGTAAAACCGATTCAGTCGGGAGCAGGTTGACAGCCGTTTGAGCAGAGACCAATTTTATCTTTCGTAAGGAGTTAGCACCGGGATGGCGACGCCGAGAGGGTGAGCCGTTGTTTCAATGTGAATTGTGTTTGTCAGGATGGGAACAATGCTGGCATGAATGCCAGCGCTACAAGGAGCCTTCATCTTGGAGCGGTTCGTGTGAGGCGGCTTAGGTGGTGAGAAACGGGATTAGGGTTCGGTGTCGTCGGTGAAGAGGCGTGGCTGAAGTGGTTTCGCAGCGGGCTTGCGGCGAGCGATGCCGACCACGCCGAGGACAGTGAATTCGGTGAGGGCGGTGCGTGGAACGAAGATGCGGTCGGTACCGGAGTTGAAATCGGGTGGAGTCAATTGCAGGCCGTTGTCGTGAACGGAGAGAAGGTCGTTGGGGATGACGCCTTCGAGGCTGTCGCCATCGCGGAAGCGCAGGCGGACCCACAAGCCGTCGAGTTTGGGACGACTGAGAAAAGTTTTGCGTTCGAGGGCGATGTCGTTGTCCAGGTCGCGGACGAAATAGACGGCGCGGACCTTGATAAGAGGGACTTCCTCGTGGGTGCCTTCGGGAGTGAGCAGGTCGAGGTTTTCGGCCTGGGAGAGGCGGACAGGGTTGAGATAGCCGCGGAGAAGCTTTTTCTCGAGGAGTTCAATAACAACCTTTTTGTGGGTGGAAGTTGGAGATTTGGTCTTCAAACGGACCTTTTCTGTGAAAAGCGAGAAACAATTGCGCAAAGGCGGAGATTATGTTAATTTAAGCACGACTTCCCTGTCAAGTTATTGTTAATGTTGGCTTTAGGTCCCTGAGGGCCGCTTTTGACCGAAAAGACGCAAATCCTAAAGTCCGCATCAATAATTTCCCTGGTAACGATAGTAAGCCGGGTTTTCGGTTACGTTCGCGATCAACGCATATCCTTCCTGCTGGGTACCACCCTATCGGCCGATGCGTTCGTGCTGGCCTACCGTTTGCCGAACCTGTTCCGAAGGCTGGTGGCAGAAGGGACGGTAACGGCGTCGTTCATCCCGATCATTACCGGGTACATGCGGGCGGCCAACTCCGAGGAGTTGTGGAAATTCGCGAACCGGCTGTTTTGGACGCTGGCGGTGGTGCTGGCGGTGGTGACGGTACTAGGGGTAGTGTTCTCGCCGGTGGTGATCCAGTCGTTTTCTTCGCCACAGGACCGGGCCAACAGTTGGGAAGAAGCGATTGCGCTGAACCGGATCATTTTCCCGTATTTGTTTTTTGCCGGACTGGCAGCGCTGGGGATGGGGATCCTGAATTCGTTTCACCACTTCGCGTTGCCGGCGGCGACCACGGCACTGCAGAACCTGGCCATCATCATTTTCTCGATTGGGCTGGTGTGGCACTACTTCCAGAGCCCGGCGATTTCGCTGGCGGTGGGCGTGCTGGTGGGCGGGGCGCTGCAATTTTTGATTTTGGTGCCACAACTGGTGGCGCGAGGTATGCGGTTCGATTTCGGGATCTCGTTCAGCCATCCCGGGGTGAAAAGATTCGCGCAGGTGGTGTTCCCGCGATTTTTCGGGATGGGCGTGGCACAAATCAATTTTTTCGTGGACACATTTTTCGTGACGGCGCCGCGAATGCCGCGAGGGAGCCTGGCCGCGCTATATGTTTCGGACCGGGTGATGGAGTTGATATTGGGAGGGTATGCGATTGCGGTGGCGACGGCGATTTTGCCGATGATGTCGCACCAAGCGGCGGCGAACGATTACGAAGGATTGAAAAGAACGCTGACGTTCGCAGTGCGGATCGTGGCGTATATCACCATACCGGCGGCGGTGGGACTGATGATCCTGCGGGAGCCGATCATCCGGATGCTGTTCCAGCACGGGCAATTCGTGGCGGAGTCGACCCGGCTGACGGCGAGGCCGCTGCTGTATTACGCGGCTGGACTGCCGGCGCTGGCGTGCGTGAAACTGATCGTGCCGGCGTTTTATTCGGCGAGCGACACGAAAACGCCGGTGGTGGTCGGGGTCATTTCGTTCGTGCTGAATATCATGTTCAATATCCTGTTTCTGAACTCGTTCTTGTACCGGCGATTTCAGAACGGCGGACCGGCGCTGGCCACGGTGCTGGCGACGTTTTTTGATTTCTTCACGTTGTTTTTCATTTTCCGGATCCGCTACGGAACCTTGGGTACGATTCACATTTTTCGTTCGATTGCAAAGATTTCGCTGTGCGCCGCGCTGATGGGGATTGGCTGCATGGTCGGAAACCATTACGCCAATTACACCGTACAATCGGCATTTTTCACCCAGTTGATGGTCTTCATAGCTCTGATTGGCGGCGCAACACTTCTGTATATCGGCCTCACGTGGGTATTTCGTTGTCCGGAGATCGAAGAAGTCTACGGCATCGCGACTCGACGCGAAACGGCCGAAGAATGGGCTGGTTCGTGATGGAACTTTCCGCGGCTATCAGTGAATTCCTGACGCATGTGCGAGTGGAGAAGGGACTGTCGTTGAACACCGTGTCCGCTTACGGGCGAGACATGCGCAAGTTCGAGGAGTTCGCCAAGAAACGCAAGTTGACGGTGGAAACGGTGAAGCGGGATGACCTGGTGGACTTTTTGTCGCAACTGTACCAAAACCGGCTGGAGAGCCGGACGGTGGCACGGCACCTGGTGACCTTGCGGAATTTCTTCCGGTTTGCGCAAGTGACGGAAAGGATCAGCGAAGATCCGTCGGTCACGCTGGAATCGCCGAAGGTGCGGCGTACGTTGCCGGACTACCTGCGATTGGAGGAAGTGGAGAAGTTGCTGGCGCAGCCAAACGAGAAAACGCCGTTTGGGCTGCGCGACCGGGCCATGCTGGAGGTGCTGTACTCGAGCGGGCTGCGGGTAACGGAGCTGACCAATTTGCGCGTGATGGACCTGGACCGGTCAGTGGGTTGCGTGAGGTGCATCGGAAAAGGAGACAAGGAACGGATTGTGCCGGTAGGGAAGAAGGCGCTGGCGCTGGTGGACCGTTATTTGCGGGATGCGCGACCGAAACTACTGGCCAAGGGGCCGGCCGGCGGGAGCACGCCGATATTGTTTCTGAACCGGCGGGGCGGGAGGTTCAGCCGGGTGGGCGTGTGGAAAATCCTGTCGACTTACGGCCGACAGGCGGGATTGCGTGTGGCGCTGACGCCACACATGCTGCGACACAGTTTTGCAACCCATTTGTTGGAACGGGGAGCGGATTTACGTTCGGTGCAGTTGATGTTGGGACATAGCGATATTTCCACGACGCAGATCTACACGCACGTCGTGGAGGAACGCCTGAAGCAGATTTACAAGGCGCATCACCCGCGCGCGTAGCGCGGGCAGGGGACTACCGCGGGTGCGGCGGCGCAGGCGGGTTGCCCACCTTTAATGTCGAGGAGCGTCGATGCCTGATTACATGTTTTTGCTGGAGAGCCGGCTCTCGCCGGAACAGCGAGCGGCGATGCTGCGGGTGCAGGAATTGGCCGCGGCCATGGGATTCAATGTGTACCTGACGGGCGGAACGGTGCGCGACCTGATCACCGGCGCCACGTTGCGGGATCTAGACTTCACCTTGGAAGGAAATCCGGCGAAGATGGCACGGGAGCTGGAAAAAGGCGGGGCCAAAATTGTGTCGGAGGATGAAAAACTGCGGCATGTGGAAATGCTGTTTGCCGGGGACGTGGATGGGAGCCTGGCGGCGGCGCACGACGAGTATTACGTGCGTCCGGGAACGCGGCCGGAGATACGCTGGTCGACCATCATGGAAGACCTGCGGAGGCGGGATTTTTCGTTGAATGCGATTGCCATATCGTTGAATCCCGCGTCGCGGGGATTGCTGCTGGACCCGACCAACGGGCTGTCGGATATCGAGCACGGGGAAGTGCGGGCGTTGACGATTCATAGCTTCACGAATCAGCCGGTGCGGTTGCTGCGGGCGCTACGGGTGGCGGCGAGAATGGGATTCAAGCTGGAGTCGCGGACGCAGGAATGGTTCAACCTGGCGATCGAGCGCGAATTGCAGAAGACTATCACGCCGGAAGACGCGGGGCAGGAATTACGGGGGTTAGCGCGGGAAGAGCGGCCGCAATTAGTGTTGAAGGATTGGGACGAGCACGAGTTGATGGAGCTGGTTCACCCTTTGCTGGCGAAGAAGCACCCGGACTACGAGGCGATTAACGGGCTACAGAAAGTGCGCGATGAATTGTTCATGGCGGGATTCCGGCCACGGCTGGCAACCCCGATGATGTTGGCGATCCTGGGGAAGCTGAAGGATCGCGAGGTCGCGAGTGTTCTTTCGAAACTGGGGTTCCGGTCGGCGGAGATTGACGAGATCGAAGAATTTCCGGAGAAAGCCGCGGGCGTGCAGAAGGAACTGACGGGCAAGAAGACCAAAACGCCGATTGAGGCGTATCAATATATCGAGAAGCTGCCACTGGAGATGGTGGCGTATTTGTTGGCGGAGTCGAATAATTCGGGTGCGGTTTCGAAGCTGAAGGCGTACTTGAATAAGTGGCGGCCGGTGCGGCAGGGGCTACAGACGGTGATCACGGAGCTGGAGAATTTGGGAATGGCGCGCGGGCCGAAGTTCGATCAGGTGATTCAGAATGTGTTTGCGGCGCAGCTGATGGGACGGGGGAAGACTCCGGAAGAACGGGAGAAGATGCTGCGGAAGCTATCGGGGATTAAGGAAACGCCGAAGAAGAAAGAGAAGGAGAAGAAGGCCGGAAAAGCAGAGAAGGCGGCGAAGTTGAAGAGTGCGGCGGCGAAGAAGAAGGGGAAGTAAGGGGCAGTGGCGAGTGGTTACTGGCGAGTGGCGAGAAAAGAAATAAAGAAGCAAGGAATTGAAGTCGGCCATGCCGGCAGGATGCCGGCGCTACCAAGCGAGGCAAGACGGATCGACCCAAGAGAGATTCTTTCCGCGAAAGGCACGGAAAGAGGAAGAGGTCTTCGCTTCGCGGACTCCGCTCAGAATGACGAAGTATTTTCGTTTGAAGCAAGACGCAGGGGTTGAGGCCAGCGGGAGGAAAAGACGCAGGGGCAGTGGCCCTTCGCGTCACCAGTCACAGCCAAGAATGGCTGTGCCACAAGCCATTTACTTCTTCGGTCAGGGCAAGCCTTTTGAAGGTCAGGACAGGCTCGCCGAGGCCAGTGTGCAAACTGGTCACCAGTCACAGCCAAGAATGGCTGTGCCAGAAAGCCAGTCCCTTCCTTCGTTAGGGCAAGCTCAGGACAGGCGAGTGGCGAGTGAAGAGCGCGAGGCAAAGAGAAGAGTCGTTCACCACAGAGGGCACCGAGACCACAGAGCTGAGAAGAGAATGGCCGATCCCTTCCTTGGTCAGGACAAGTGCGTCCAGGGCAGTCTGCAGACTGGCCAGTACACAAGCAAGACGGAGAAAATATCCACAGTGGGGAGAAGGGGCAGTCGCAATTCGGGAGGGTGGGACTTAAAATAGGAGTATGGGCAATCCCCAGTTTGTTCACCTGCACGTCCACACCGACTATAGCCTGCTGGACGGAGCCTGCGAGACGAGCGAGTTGCTGGATGAGGCGTCGCGACAGAAGATGCCGGCGGTGGCCATCACCGACCACGGCAACCTGTTTGCGGCGGCGAATTTTTTCTACGAGGCCAGCAAGCGGGACGTCAAGCCCATCATTGGGTGCGAAGTATACGTGGCCAAGGGGAACCGGCTGGATCGTGGGGAGAAGGCCGGGGCGCCGGGGGAAGATCGCTACGATTTCGAGCCGGGGACGCGAGGCAGCAATCACCTGGTGCTGTTGTGCGAGAGCCTGGAAGGCTACCACAACCTAATCAAGCTGGTGTCGGCGGGTTTTCTGGAAGGCTTTTACTACAAGCCACGCATCGATTTCGATCTGCTGAGCAAACATTCGAAAGGACTGATTGCGCTGGGAGCGTGCCTGCGCGGGCCAGTGACGGAACTGGTGCTGGAGGACAAGTACGACAAGGCGCGTGAGACGGCGTACAAACTGCGGGACATCTTTGGGAAAGGGAATTTCTTCCTGGAGATTCAGGACCAGAATCTGCCGATTGAAAAAGGCGTGAATACGCAGCTGATCCGGCTGGCGAAAGAGACCGGCATACCATTGGTGGCCACCAACGATTGCCACTATTTGCATCACGAGGACGCGCACGCGCAGGAAGTTTTGCTGTGCATCCAGACCGGCAAGACCATGAGCGATAGCCAGCGGATGCGCTTCGCCACCGACCAGTTCTATTTCAAGAGCGCGCAGGAAATGGCGCAGGTGTTCCGGGAAGTGCCGGAGGCGGTGAGCCGGACCGTGGACATCGCGGCGCGCTGCAACGTGAAGATCGACCGCGTTCCGAACGCGTTACCGGAATTCCAGGTGCCCGCGGGTCACACGCCGGACACTTATTTCGAAAAAGTGGCGCGGGAAGGGTTCGAACAAAGGCTGCCGAACCTGGAGCGCATGGCCAGGCAGAATTTGCTGCGCAATCCGGTTGCGGAGTACGAGAAGCGGCTGACGTCGGAAATCGAAATGATCAAGAAGATGCATTACGAAGGGTACTTCTTGATCGTGTGGGACTTCATCCAGTACGCGCGGGCGCAGGAAGTTCCGGTGGGGCCGGGAAGGGGATCGGCGGCGGGAAGTCTGGTGAGCTATGCGCTGCGGATTACAGACGTAGACCCGTTGCAATACAACCTGCTGTTCGAACGATTTTTGAATCCGGAACGGGTGTCGATGCCGGATATCGACATTGATTTTTGCATGCGGCGACGCGGGGAGCTGATTGACTACGTCACGCACAAGTACGGGCGGGAGAACGTTTCGCAAATCATCACGTTCGGAACCATGGCGGCGAAGGCGGCGGTGAAGGACGTGGGCCGGGCGATGGATATCTCCTATGGAGAAGTGGACCGCTTGGCGAAGCTGATTCCGGCGACGCTGGGAATCACGCTGGAGGTGGCGCTGAAGGAGTCGCCGCAACTGAAATCGGCGATCGATGCGGACGAACGGTTAAAGGATTTGATGAAAGTGGCGCTGCGGCTGGAGGGATTGGCGAGACACGCGTCGACACACGCGGCGGGGGTGGTGATTTCGCCGCAGCCGTTGACGGAGCTGGTGCCGGTATACAAGACCAACCGGGATGAAATTACCACGCAGTACGACATGACCGCGCTGGAACGCATCGGCCTGCTGAAGATGGATTTTCTGGGCCTGACGACGCTGACGGTGCTGTACGACGCGGTGAAGATGGTGGCGAAGAACCGGGGCGTCCAGATTGATCTGGAGAGTTTGCCGCTGGAGGATGAAGAGACGTACAAGCTGTTCTCGCGCGGGGACACGACCGCGATCTTCCAATTCGAATCGCACGGGATGCGGGACATTTTGCGGCGGTACCAGCCGACGCGGATCGAGGACCTGACCGCGCTGAACGCGTTATATCGCCCAGGACCAATCCAGGGCGGAATGATCGACGACTTCATTAATCGCAAGCATGGGAAGACCAAGGTCAGCTACGAACTGCCGCAGTTGAAGGACATTCTGGAGGAGACTTACGGGGTGATTCTGTATCAGGAACAGGTGATGCAGATCGCCAACCGGTTGGCGAGTTTTTCGCTGGGTGAAGCGGACATTCTGCGCCGGGCCATGGGGAAGAAAAAGAAAGAAGAAATGGCGGCGCAGCGGGCGAAGTTCCTGGGGGGCTGCGAGAAGAACAAGATTCCGGAGAAGAAGGCCGTCCGGATATTCGACTTGATGGAGGAGTTTGCGGGATACGGGTTCAACAAGTCGCACTCTTGCGCGTACGCGCTGCTGGCGTATCAAACGGCGTGGCTGAAGACGCATTATCCGGTGGAATTCATGGCGGCACTGCTGACTTCGGAAACCGGGAACGCGGAAAAGCAGGTGAAGTACATCAACGAGTCGCGGGGCATGGGCATTCCGATCCTGCCGCCGGATGTGAACGAAAGCGATCTGTTCTTTACGCCGGTGGGCGACGCGATCCGGTTTGGGCTGGCAGCGATCAAGAATGTGGGGGAAAACACAGCGAAGGCGATACGCGAGGCGCGGTTGGGGCAGGGCGAGTTCAAGTCGCTATACGATTTTTGCGAGAGAATTGAATCGCGATTTCTGAATAAGCGCGTGTTCGAAAGCTTGATTCGCTGCGGAGCGATGGATTCGCTGGGGCCGCGCGAATCGATGCTGGCGTCGGCGGATGAGGCGATTGCAGCGATCCAGCGGGCGGCGCGAGCGAAGGAGTCGGGGCAGCACGGGTTGTTCTTTGGGGGAGGCGCTACTGAGGCGAAGGTACATTTCGAATTGCGGGACGCGGCGCCGTGGACCGAGGAAGAACGGCTGGCCAGCGAGTACGCGATGCTGGGCTTTTACGTTTCGGGGCACCCGCTGGAAAAGTACGCGTCGCGACTGAAGGACTTGGGAGTGATTTCGCTGGGGGAAGTGGAAGGGCAGCGGAATGGGAAGGAAATCGCGGTAGTGGGATTGATTGTGGGGAACCGCCCGATGCGCTCGAAGAAAGGCGCGCGGTGGGCGATTTTCACGCTGCAAGATATGACCGGGGTGCAAGAGCTGCTGGCGTTCCCGGAGAGTTTTCAGCGCCTGGAAGGTATTCTGAAACCGGGACAGCCGTTGCTGTTGAAAGTGCGCGTGCAGGTGGAAGAAGCGGGGACCCGGCTATCGCTCCAGGAAGCAAAGCGATTAGATGCGGTGACGGAAAACGGCGGGCCAGCGGAATTCCGGTTGAAATTGGACTTGCAACATTTGAGCGAAGACGCGCTGGCGCAGTTGGAGGAGCTATTTGCGAGGGCGGCCGGGCCGAGCACGGTGATCTTTGAGGTGAAGGCCAACGATGGAACTACAGCAGTGGTGCAATCTCAGCGTAAGATACGAGTCACGTCGGACTTCATCGCGGCACTGGATCGCATCTGCAGCGACGAAGGGATACAAAGGATTTCCTAAATGTGCGCAGCGAGAAAAGATAAGCGGCTGCAGACCATCGATCGGCAGAAGGAGATCGAGAAGCTGGAGCGGGACGTCGAGGAGTTGCGGCGGCTGTCGGCCAATGGCGAGGACGGGGACGACGCGGAACTGGAACGACTGAAGCATGAAGTGCTAGAGTTGCGGCGGGAATTTTACCTGCACCTGGGGCCGTGGCAGCGGGCGCAGATTGCGCGGCACCCGCAGCGCCCCCACACGATGGATTGGATCAACCTGATGCTGACGGACTTTATCGAGCTGCACGGAGACCGCGGCTTTGCGGACGATAAGGCGTTGGTGGCGGGCTTAGCGAAGTTTCGCGGCCGGGCGGTGGCGGTGGTCGGGCAGCAAAAAGGACGGGACACCAAACAGCGGGTGCTGCGGAATTTTGGGCAGCCCAAGCCGGAAGGATACCGCAAGGCCCTGCGGGTGATGCAGCTGGCGGCGAAATTCGGCCGGCCGGTGCTGGCGTTTGTGGATACTCCGGGAGCATATCCGGGAATTGACGCAGAGGAACGTGGGCAAGGCGAAGCGATCGCGCGGAATTTGCGGGAGATGGCGCGACTGCCGGTGCCGGTGATCGTGACGGTGACGGGGGAAGGCGGGTCGGGGGGCGCGCTGGCGATTGCGGTGGGCGATCGCGTGAATATTTTGGAGAATGCATTTTACTCGGTAATTTCGCCGGAGGGTTGCGCGTCGATTATCTGGCGCGACGCCAGCAAAGCGGAGACCGCGGCGATTGCCATGAAGATCATGGCGCCGGATTTGCGGGATATGGGGATTGTCGACGAGATTATTTCCGAGCCGGACGGCGGCGCGCACAGCGATTTCGAGGGAGCGGCGCGGCTGTTGGGGGACGTGCTGGAGAGGCAGTTGTTGGAATTGTCGGGGCGCGCGCCGAAGCAGTTGCTGCAGGAGCGGTACCAGAAGTATCGCAGGATGTGCCAGTATTTTGATATGGGCGGGTGAGCGCGAATGCAGCCGAACTCATGGAAAAGCGGGTTCCCGGCAGCGCCAGCGTGCCGCAGCGATGCTGGGAATGACACCACCATTTAGATTCGATCAACAAGCAATTTAGGTTATCAAGCAGGCAGGGGCGACCCCGTGGCGTATTGGGTACGCGGGTGTGATCCTTTGTTGTTCGGGGGGGTATACCGCACTACTCTGAAAAAGCAGCGTGTGAACCTAGTCTCGGAGCAAGCGCACTCCGCACCGTTTGCAAAGGATAAGCCTGGTCATGTCGGAACCGTTTCGTCCGTACGAAAAGCTCGTAGACATTACGATTATGGGAAGGAAGTTTCAGGTGCCGGAGCGCAACTCATTGCTGCGGTGTTTCCAGTTCATCAGCCCGGAGACGATCCCTTATGGGCGCTTCTGTTGGAATCAGGATTGTCAATATTGCCGGGTGATGTGCCAGTTGCCGGATGATGACGAGCCACGAGAAATGCTGTCGTGCAAATTCATCGTCATGCCGGGGATGGAAGTGACGGATTTGAGCCAGGAATTGAAGTGGTGTTTGCGTGCCAAGCTGCCGTCGGACGCGACGGTGTCGAAGTAGAAGGTCTCACCACAGAGAGCACAGAGCACACAGAGAGAATGCGGAATCTCGGAGGGGCAGTGGCCCGTCGGAATTGCTGAGGACAAGCTCGCCCAGGCCAGTGTGGGAACTGGTTACCAGTCACAGCCAAGAATGGCTGTGCCACAAAGCTAGTTCCTTCCTCGGTCAGGGCAAGCGAGTGGTGAGTGGTGAGTGCGAGGAAGAGAAGAGTCGTTCACCACAGAGGGCACCGAGACCACAGAGCTGAGAAGAAAATGCCGATCCTTCGGAGTCAGCTAGGGGCCGAAGCCGCGGTCTGTTGTACCAGATCGCGAGTACGGTTGCGCGCAGCCACACCTACCACGCCAGCACCGAGGGAAGCGGTTTGATGACCGGCGCGGCGCACCCCTTTGGGAGCGACTAAACCTTGTGACAACAGCAGACCGCCAGAATTGCGCAGAGTGAAGAACTGCTCGAGTTGGTGGCGCAGGCTGCGGATATTCTCGGCGCCGAATCGCTGGAGCCAGCGCCGCTCGATTTCCTGCACAAGTTGAGTGTAAGTGGCTTGCGCGGCAAGGCCGCGAGCATTCAGGCGGACCATTTTGCCGCGCCGGGCAGTCTTGCCGGATTCCACCAAGATGAATGGCTTAAGCTGCCAGCCGATGGCGCTGGTTTCGGGCGAGCAGCCGGTGAGGCGGGGGATGTCGCGTTCAGGAATGGCGGTTGCACCCAGGACGCGAAGCGTGTTGGCACAGAGCCCGAGGGAAACGGGGGAGTCGCGATTGAATTCGTGGGCGAAGGCCAGCAAGACGAGCGAAAGCAGTGCCGGCAAAGATTTCGTGGTGTTGCCCGGGGCGGTGCGGCTGGAATCGGGCGGCGGGGCGTCGGGAGGAGTGGATTTTAGTTTGGCGACGATGTCGGCGAGGGTGTTGCGCAGGTCGGTGATGCGTTGCGGGCCGAAACGGTTTCGCCAGCGCTGGTCCATATCTTCGAAGAGCGGAGGCCAAATCTCGAGGGCGCTGCGGCCTCTGGTGGTGAGCTGGACGATCCACTGGTCGCGAATGCCACGGCCGCTGCCCCAACCGCGGCGGAGTTGGCGGCCAGCCATGCGGTGGAAGGCTTGGGGAATGGGGCGCTGGTCGGAGGGATCGGGCTGCAAGGTGAGAAAGCGCCAGCGCTCGAGACAGCCAAGCTGGAAGTTAATGGTGTCGGCGGACGCAATGGATTGGCGCGCAAGTTGTTCGACGCTGACGCCGTGCCGGTCCAGAAAGCGCATGACGGTGTAGAAGATCGTGAGGGATATGCCTGTGCCGGGGTGGACTACGGACATACGACGCTCGAATTCGCTGTCGAATTCGACGGTATAGGCGACCAAGATTTGCGAAAGCAAAGCGGAGAGCGGGCGGGATCCTGTAGACGCGGTGTGGGGTTCGGTTGGCATGTGCGGAGTGGCTTGGGCAAAGGGCGGGGAAACATTGTACAGGAAGAGTGGCGAGGCAAAGAGAAGAGTCGTTCACCACAGAGCGCACCGAGACCACAGAGCTGAGAAGAAAATGTCCGATCCCTTTCTTCGTTAGGGCAAGCCATTGGAAGCTCAGGGCAAGTGAGTGGGGAGAAAGGGAACTGAAGGTCGAGAGTCGAAGGAAGAGAGATTCTTTTCGCAAAGGACGCGAAAAGAGGCGGAGGTCTTCGCTGGGCGGACTTCGCGCAGAATGACGTCGCCAGTCACAGCCAAGAATGGCTGTGCCACAAAGCCAGTCCCTTCCTCGGTCAGGGCAAGCCCTCGGAAGCTCCGGGCAAGCGGGGTGGCGAGTGGTGAGTGCGAGGCAAAGAGAAGAGTCGTTCGCCACGAAGGGCACCGAGAGACCATCAGACGCGGGGGTTGCGGGGAGCGGGAGGGTAATTGGGGAGGCTGTACCTTTCCTGGACTTGGTCCGGTTTGCGCCTGGGGTGACGGTGCACTAGGATGCGTGCCATGACGAACACGCTGCTGCTGCCGTGCGATGGATGTGGACAGCTTGCGGATTCGGCGCATATCTCGAGGCGATTGACGCGACTGGCGTGGGCCACGCGGTTCCGGCCGCTACACATCCAGGCGCTGCTGTTGTGCGCGGTGGTGCCGAAAACGGATGGGGAATTTTTGTACTCGCCGCATGGTCTATTTCAAGGGGAGGCGCGCGCGATTCTGCGAGCGGCACAAATCCCCACGGTCGGCAAGACCGCGGAAACGGTGCTGGCGGAGTTTCAGAAGCTGGGACTGATGCTGACGCACATGTTGGAGTGCCCGTTGGAGGAGGGGACCTCACCGGCGGACGGGCGGAGGCTCCTACAGGCGGAGCTGCCGGCGACCATTGCGCGAATCCGGCGGTCGCTGAAGCCCAGGAGGGTGCTGCTGCTTTCGAGAGAGCTGCAGGAGTTCGCGCCGAAGTTTCACGGGGCGGATTTGCCGTGCACGGTGCTGCCGCCGGGCGGGGGAACGTTTTGGGGTCACGGGGAACCGAGCGAAGGGGAGTTGCAGGCGCTGCGGGACGGGTTAGGGATCGCTAACGCGAGAGGAGTGTAGGGGATGCAGGTGTGACGTATATCACTGAGCGGCGTGATGGTTGCCGTGAAACTGGTACGGTACCTGCATGTAGTTGGGTATGTTAGTATGGGAATCGGAGTAGGCTGGTTTAGGTGATTTGTGCACACTCGAGCAAAATTCGGCGTGGGAATTGGGGTGATTGTGGCGTCGCTGGCGTTCCTGGCATGGCTGGGATACGGCGAAAGTAAGACGTACTACCACACAATTGCCGAATATCAGGGTCTGCAGGGGTCGGCGCGGAACCACCGGATGCGGCTGGCGGGAACCGTGGAGCCTGGGTCGATCAAGCACCTGCCCGGACGGGTGGATTTTGTGCTGGAGGAGCAGGGCAAGACGCTACCGGTCAGCTATATAGGAACCGATCCGTTGCCGGATACGTTCGTGGACAAGTCGCAGGCGCTGGTGGAAGGGCGTCCGGCGAATGATGGGCGTTTTGTAGCCGAGCATGTGCAGGCGAAATGCGCTTCGAAGTACGAAACGGCACCGGGAGGGGATAAGCCGGCAACGACGATGCCGACGCAAACGAGCAGAACCTACGGGGCGCAGTAACGGTCGTGATACGCGACCGGTGTTCCGTGATCCGTATGGAAGAGAAGAATTTCACCACAGAGGACACAGAGAGCACAGAGGCGAAGAAAAAGAGAGCAGAGAGACGGAGAAGAAGAACAGCACAGAGGCGGAAAAGAAGAGAGCAGAAGAGAGCAGAGAGGTTCCTCGCTGGGCTTGGAATGACGGATCTGGTTTTTGCCGGTAGTGGCAGGCGGAACGGTGCGGCTGGCGTGATGAAAGCGGCGGCGCTTGGCGGCTCGAGAGCATGCAAGGCTGAGGCACCTTAGAGAAACTCTTCAGGACAACAATGCGGGTTTAGCGGCGTAGGGTAGAGGGGGGCGAAACGGTCCATGGATGTATTCGGTAGTTTTTCGCTGCTGCTCGCATTTGTGTGCGCGGTATACGCCTTTGTAGGCGGAATGGTGGCGATCAAGACGCGCCATCCGCTGCTGGTCAAAAGCACGCGCCAGGCGGGAATCGCCACGTGCGTGTTGATCTTCCTGGCGACCATCAGCCTGGAATTCCTGCTATTTACCGACAATTTCTCGATTGCCTACGTGGTGCAGCATTCGAACCGGGACTTGTCCGCATTTTACAAGGTAGCGGCGTTGTGGGCGGGGCAGGAAGGCTCGCTGCTGTTCTGGAGCACGCTGCTTTCGATTTACGTGCTTTCGGTGCTGCTGGCGTACCGGCACAAGAACGGCGAACTGATGCCGTATGTGGGCGTGATTCTGGCCGGTGTGCAGATCTTCTTTCTTACCTTGAACAACTTCGTGGAGAACCCGTTCAAGACGCTGGCAACGGTGAGCGCGAGCGGCGTGCTGGAACCGTTCACGAGGATGGACGGGAACGGGTTGAACCCGCTGTTGCAGTATCCGGAAATGGTGATTCACCCGCCAAACCTGTATTCCGGGTACACCGGATTCACGATTCCGTTTGCGTTTGCGCTGGCGGCGCTGCTGGCGCGGTATCCCGGGGAAAAGTGGATTCACCTGACACGCAAATGGACGATGGTGGCGTGGTGCTTCCAGTCGCTGGGGATATTGCTGGGCGCGCACTGGGCGTACGCAGTGCTGGGCTGGGGCGGCTACTGGGGCTGGGATCCGGTGGAAAATGCGTCGCTGCTGCCGTGGCTCACGGGGACGGCGTTTTTGCACTCGGTGATGATGCAGGAAAAGCGCGGGATGATGAAGGTGTGGAACGTGTGGCTGGTGTTTTCGACGTTCCTGCTGTGCATCCTGGGAACGTTCTTGACGCGCAGCGGGGTGGTGAGTTCGGTACACGCCTTTGCCAATTCGAATATTGGGCCGTGGTTCGTGGGGTTCATTATGGCGACGCTGTGCGTGTGCACGGTGGCGTATTTCAAGAACCGCGACTATCTGAAGAGCGAAAACATGCTGGATTCGATGATCTCGCGAGAATCCAGCTTCCTGTTCAACAATTTGCTGTTTCTGGTCGCGTGCATAGCGGTGCTGTCGGGGACATTGTTCCCGGTATTTTCGGAGTGGTTCACCAGCGACCGGATCAGCGTGGGCGCGCCGTTCTTTAATAAAGTGATGATCCCGATCGGGCTGGCGATATTGTTTCTGACCGGTGTGGGGCCGCTGTTGGCGTGGCGCAAGACGTCGATGGACAGCCTGAAAAGGAACTTCGGGTGGCCGCTGCTGGTGGGGATTTTGTCGGCGATCGCGGTGTTTGCGCTGGGGTACCGCGATGGCGCGTCGATGCTGTGCCTGTTCCTGTGCGGATTCGTAACCTGGACGATCGTGATGGAGTTTTATCGCGGCGCGAAGGTCATTCACGCACGCACGGGAATGAGCATGATGATGGCGGCGCACGAATTGTCGATGCGCAACACCCGGCGCTATGGCGGGTACGTGGTGCACTTTGGGATGGTGCTGGTGTTCATCGGGTTAGCGGGAGCCGCGTTTAATAGCGAAACGCAGAAGGCCATGAACATTGGGGATTCGATGAAGCTGGGGCCATACACACTGGTGCTGCAGAGCGCGGACACCAAGGCAGATAAGAACTACACGGCGCAGCGGATGATCGTGGAAGTGATGAAGGGCGACAAGCAGATCATGCTGCTGTATCCGGAAAAGCGGCAATTCCAGGGGACGGAGCAGGCGGCGGGAACGATGGTGGCGATCTACTCGACGCTGCGCGAAGACTTGTATGTAGTGTATGCCGGGATGGACCCGGACACGAATATGCCGGTGATTCATGCGTTCCTGAATCCGTTGGTGAAGTGGATTTGGTTGGGCGGCGTTTGGGTGGTGATGGGGACGCTGCTGGCGCTGATGCCGAACCGGCGGGCGGCGTTGGTGCTGGCGGGAGCAGCGCAGCCGGCGGGCGCTCCGGGAGAGACGGTGCTGGCGGCGCCGAAGGTGCAATTGCGGGAAGGGCATGACTGAGAGTAGTGGCGAGTGAAGGCGGGAGGCAAGACGCGAAGATCGAAGAGAGATTCTTTTCGCGAAAGGCGAAAAGAAGAAGAGGTCCTCGCTTCGCAGACTCCGCTCGGAATGACGTGCTTATGTTTTTGAGTGTAATGGGATGATGAAGAGAATTGGATGGTTGGTGGTGCTGGCGGCGCTGGGGTCGGGGCCGCTGGTGACGGCGCAGCTGGGTTATTCGCAGCGAGCCAAAGAGATTGGAACGCATCTGAAGTGCATGTGCCGCGGGTGCGACATGAGCGCGGGATTGTGTGCGCATCCGGGTGGATCGTTTTCCGGGCCGTGCGACACGGCGAAGAGCGAGTTGAAGGAAATCGATCAGCACTTGGCCAAAGGCGAATCGGAACAGCAAATCATTGACGCATTCGTGGCCGAGTATGGCACTGGAGTGTACGTCGAGCCGCCGAAGAAGGGATTCGGGTTGGTGGCCTGGCTGATGCCGGTGTTTTACTCGGTGGTGGGACTGAGCGTGGTGGTGTTTGTGGTGCGCAAATGGGCGGTGCGGCCAGCGTCGCATGAAGGGGCACCGGCGGCAGCGGCGGCTCACGACGAAGCGCTGGACCGCGCGCGAGCGCAGGCGGCTCGCGAGACGGAAGATCTATGATGTTGTGGACGAGTGCGATGGTGATGTTCGCGGCGCTGCCGGATTGGGCGGCGCTGGGCGCGTGCTTTGCGTTGGCGGCGGCGGTGTTCCTGTTTGTGTTTTATATTCATCCGGACGCTTCGGACCTGGCGCCGCACCGCACCAAGCTGGACCAGCTTTTGGAACGGCGCGATACGATTTATGATAATTTGCGCGATTTGAAGTTCGAGCACCGGGCTGGTAAGTATTCGGAGGGCGATTACGAATTGATGAAAAGCGCACTGGAGAACGAAGCAGCGCTAGTGATCACGGAGATCGAGCAGGTGACCGAATCGCAGGTGCGGCGTCCACGAGTGGTGCGGGCTTCCACGGGCGAGCGGAGCGGTAGATGACGGAGAGTGGTCTGCGGAGAGTGGCGGAAGAGAGATCCTTCGCTGCGCTCAGGATGACGGATGGTTTAAGTCTAGGAGGCAAGAGACGGGGGTTGGGATCCCCGCGTGCGGCGTGGTTCGTACGCCTGACGCTTTTAACTCTTTTTGCCACCTCTGTATGCCTGGCGGGAACCCTGAGCGGGACGGTGATCAATCGCAGTACGGGCAAGCCGGAAGCGAATGTCGATCTGGATTTGCTGAGCCCGACCGCAGGCATGGCGGAATTGGCCACGGCCAAG
>Ga0187782_10000451_pt1 | contig 27508 bp, 27 predicted proteins | sample 0715_SJ02_MP15_2_FD_132454 | JGI IMG/M metagenome (GOLD analysis project Ga0187782, IMG submission 132454) | Tropical peat soil microbial communities from peatlands in Department of Meta, Colombia - 0715_SJ02_MP15_20_MG | ecosystem: Environmental > Terrestrial > Soil > Wetlands > Peat | place... | reverse complement strand
GACCACCGTGACCGCTGAGCCTGCGCCCGCTCCGACCCGAGCACCGTCGACCGAGTTGCGGTACCCGACCACGCTGCGGGGACAGTTCCGCCGTCACGCGCCTCAGTACGTGGCCGGCACGCTCACGCTCGCCGCATTCCAGCTGGCGATGAACCGCATCGATTGGCAGTCGAAGGCGGCGATCGACGAGGTCTTCGGCGCGGATCCCTCCCGGGCGTGGAGGCCGGCGGCGACCATCCTCGTGCTGGCGCTCGGGGCATTCGTCGCTCGGGTCGCGAGCCGGTGGTACGTGTTCAATGCGGGCCGGGACGCGGAGTACGAGCTTCGCTTCGAGCTTTTGCGCAAGCTGCACCAGCTCGGCGCCGCGTTCTACCGCAAGATGCCGGCCGGCGAGATCATGAGTCGCTCCACGAGCGACCTGCAGCAAGTGCGCATGCTGCTCGGGTTCGGCGTGCTCAACGTCGTCAACGTGTGCTTCGCGTTCGCGAGCGCCCTGCAGATCATGCTGGGGGTGAGCGGCAAGCTGACGGTGGCGTGCCTGCTCAACCTGCCGCTGGTCACGGTCATCTCACGCGCCGTCTCGCGCCGGATGTACTTCCGAATGCGAGAGAACCAGGCGGCGCTCGGCCGCATGAGTGACGTGCTGCAGGCGAATCTCGCCGGTGTCCGCGTCGTCCGCAGCTTCGCTCTGGAGGAACGCGAGCGCGCTCGTTTCGAGTCCGCGAATCGCGAATACCTGCGCGCAAGTCTCGCCCTCGCGAGGCTTCGCGGGTCCTTCGCGCCCACGATCGGCTCGGTCGCGGCGATCGGCATCCTCGTGTTCTTCTGGTACGGGTCGGCCCTTCTGCTGCGAGGTGCGGCCCATGGCGGCTTGACGCAAGGCGCGTTTTTCGCGTTCTGGAGCGCGTTCGCCCGGATGACGTGGCCGATGATCGCGATCGGCTTCGCCTTGAGCGTCGTTCAACGCGGCCGGGCGGGGTTCGTGCGGCTCCGCGACGTTTTCGATGCGTTGCCCGAGGTCGTCGACGGGGCGCGGCGGGCGCCGAAGCATGTCGGCGGCTCGCTTTGCGTCGAGAATCTGTCGTTCGCGTACGGCGATCGACGCGTGCTCGACGGAGTCCGACTGAAGGTGGCACCGGGCGAGTCTCTCGCCGTCGTCGGACGCACCGGCGCAGGAAAGACGACGCTCGCGATGCTGCTCGCGCGCCTTCTTCCCACTCCCGAGCGAACGGTGCGAATCGACGGAATCGACGTGTGCGAGCTGCCTCTCGCGTCGTTGCGGTCGGCCATCGGCTACGCGCAGCAAGATGCCTTTCTCTTCTCCACGACCGTGGCCCGCAACATCGGGTTCGCGCTCGAGGACCCTGACTCTCCCGCCTCGCAGGAGCGCATCCGCGTCGTCGCTCGCGAGGCGCAGATGCTCGACGAGGCGCTCTCGCTTCCCGACGGATTCGACACCGTCGTTGGAGAGCGAGGCGTGCAGCTGTCCGGCGGCCAAAAGCAGCGCATCGCGCTCGCACGCGCTCTCGCCTGGGAGCCGAAAATTCTCATTCTGGACGATCCGCTCTCGGCCGTGGACGCGAAGACCGAGGCGGCGATTCTCGATGCCATCGAGCGTCAAGCCGCGCGTCGCACGGTCATTCTCGTCACGCATCGGGTGGCCGCGGCCGCCCGCTGCGATCGGGTGATCGTGCTGGACGAGGGGAGGGTGGTCGAGCAGGGCACGCACGACGAGCTCGTGCAATCGGGTGGAATCTATGCCGCGTTCGCCGAAGAGCAGCGGATGGCGCGAGAGCTCGAGGAGCTCGATGCGTCCGACGCAGGCGACCGACTGGCCGTTCAGGGAGCCGCGGTATCATGAACGGAGCGCCCGTCTCCAACCCGAGGGCCCGATCCGAGCGGGCGGGCAGCGCCCTGCGCGCGTTCCACGAAGAGGGTGCGATTGGCAAGGCGTACGACGCGCGTCTCCTTCGACGGCTTTGGCCCTGGGTGCGCCCTCACGTCTCCTTCATCGTCGTTTCGCTGACGACGCTCCTGATCATCGCCGTCATCAACCTGCTCCGGCCGTTGCTGCTGGGCGACGTCGTGCGCCAGGCCGGCGCTCGCGATTCCACGCGTCTCTGGCGCGACGGATCGGGTCTCGCGCTGATCCTGGTCGTCACCCAGGCGCTGACGTACGTCCAGATGTACACCATGCAGGTGGCCGGCGCCCGGGCCATGGCCGATCTGCGAGGCGGGATCTTCGACTTCTTCCAGAAGCTGCGCCTCCGGTATTACGACCGCACTCCGGTCGGTCGCCTGGTCACGCGCGCGACCAACGACGTCGATGCACTGAGCGAGCTGTTCGCGTCCGGGGCCCTCAACGCCATGGGAGACGTCGTCGCCCTGGTCGGGATCGTCGTGGTGATGATCGCGCTCGACTGGCGGCTGTCGCTCGTCTCTTTTCTGGCGCTTCCCGTCGTCGGCGCCATCGTCAACTACGTACGCAAACGGTCGCGCGCCGCGTACCGCGACGTCCGTGCCCGGACCGCGCGGCTGAACGCGTTCCTCAACGAGCAGGTGAACGGCATCGCCGTCGTACAGGCGTTCGTTCGCGAGCGCGCAATGAGCGCGGAGTTCGACGCCATCAACCTCGAGTACCGGGACGCGAACAAGCGCGCCATCTACTACGAAGCCGTTCTCGACGCCGCGATCGAGATGGTGAGCACCCTCTGCATCGCGAGCATCCTGTGGTTCGCGGGGCTGAGGCGGGTTGCCGATCACCGCATCACCTTCGCGTTGCTCGTGACGTTCACGCAGTACATCCGTCAGTTCTTCGAGCCCGTCAGCCTGCTCTCTCAGCGGTATACGCTGCTGCAGAGCGCAATGTCCGGTGCCGAGCGGATTTTTCAGCTGCTCGACGAAAAGGACGTCGCCCCTGCCGCGCTGCCTCCCGAGGCATGCTCGCCTGCCGGCCCCCCCGACGAAGCCATCGCGCTCGAGCACGTCGATTTCGAGTACAAGCCCGGGGTTCCAGTTCTCCGGGACGTCGGCCTGGTGGCGCGCGACGGAGAGCGAATCGCGCTGGTTGGAGCTACCGGAGCCGGCAAGACCACCGTGGCCAGCCTTCTTCTGCGGCTGTACGAGCCCCAGGGCGGCATCGTCCGCGTGCTTGGCCGCGACGTCCGCTCGTACGACCCTCGCGCACTCCGGCGTCTTTTTTCCGTCGTACCCCAGGACGTCTTCCTGTTCTCGGGTACCGTCCTGTCCAACATCGCCATCGCCGACGACACGCCCGACCGTGCTCGCGCCGAAGAGGCTCTGCGGCGGATCGGGGCGCTCGACCTCTTTCGCCGGCGCGGCGGCGAGGTCGACGCTCTCGATGCTCCTGTGGAGGAGCGTGGCCAGAACTTCAGTGCCGGTGAGCGGCAGCTCCTCGCCTTCGCACGCGCGATCTACCGCGCAGCCCCCCTTCTCGTTCTGGACGAGGCGACCGCCAGTGTCGATTCGGACACCGAGGCGCGGCTCCAGCGTGCGCTCGAGGAAGCGATTCGCGGCCGCACCGCGCTGGTCATCGCCCATCGCCTTTCGACCATTCGCGCCGCGGATCGCATCGTCGTGTTCCACAAGGGGCGCGTCGTGGAGACCGGCACGCACGATGACCTCGTGGAGCACGGCGGCGTGTACGCCAAGCTTTACCGGATGCAATACGCTCACGAGCAAGCCGTCCTGGCCGAGAGGCGTGCTCACGCCCACGAGCTGCAGTCGGATTCGATGTGACGAGTTCCTAAGTGGGGTTTTGGGGTCCCGAGGTCGGAATCCGCAGTCCTCCGAGGTCGGAATCCGCGTCGAAGTCGGGATCATCGGCAACCGGCTTCGGGCCGCAATTGATGGAGATCATTGCCATGGCAATGATCTCGTTCTACAGAGCCCTTTCGCGGGGACAACGTCTCGGACGACAGCGTTAAACTTCGCGCTGAGTTCGCTGAACCGACACAGTGGGTGTGATACCCACGGGCGCTCAGCGGGGTGTGCGCCACGGACCGTCGCGTGCGCCCGAGGGAGAGCTCATGAAACGCGTCGGGATCGCGCTCCTTGTGGGGCTCTTGGTCGCCGTCATCGGCGCTGCGTTTGCCGCCTGTTCGAGCGATCGCAATCTGACCCCGGCGGGTCACAGCTCGGGCAACGGGGTGTCGAACACCGGCTCGGGCGCACCGAACACCGCCGATGTCGGGACCGTCAAGGCGACGTTGCTGCTCCCGAACGGCGAGAGCGTGACGTCGCTCTCGTGGACGATCAACGGCCCCAACTCGTATTCCGGAACGATTCCAATCGGCAGCGCCCAGTCGGTCGAAGTCATCGCGGGAGGCGTCCTCGCTGGAAGCGGCTACACGATCACGCTGTCGGGATCGGACAGCGCCAACGGAGTCTGCATCGGAACCTCGAATTCGTTCGGGGTGATCGCGGGCCAGATGACGAGCGTCACGCTGGCGGTCATCTGCACCGACCCGACGGACGCAACGTTTGCTGCCGACGTGACGCAAGGCTCCGTGGCCGTCGATGCGGGTGTGGTCTTGGTCAATGCGCCGCCGGTTCAGTGTCCGGCGATCACTTCATTCTCTTCCAGCCCGTCCGAGGTCGTCCTTGGACAACCGTCGCAGCTTGGCCTGTCGACGACGGGACCGTCCAGCACCATCCAGTGGACGGTGAGCCCTCCGGGCGGCGGCACGTTCGTGAATCCGGCCGACGGCGGAGCTGGAGCCAATCTGGCGTCGCCGCAGTTTCAGTGTGCGAACGAGAACACCAGCGTGACGATCACGGTCACGGTCAGCCTCCCGGGCAGCAGCGCCTGCAGCGGGGTGGCGTACACGTCGATGTCGACCACGATCACCTGCGAGCCCGCCTGCAACGTCGCCACGGACTGTCCGGGCACGGGGACCGTCTGCTCGCCGATCAGCTGTACCGCGGGCCTGTGCGGGACCCAGTCGGCGCCCGAGGGAACGACCTGCGGCCCGGGGGACATCTGCAACGGCGAAGGCAGCTGCGTGCCGTTCACGTTCAGCGTTCTTCACGTCTTCAGTCCGGACGGCGGCGCCTTCATTGGCCTAGTCAACGAGACGGCGGCGCCCGTCTCGATCCAGGAGCGCCTCGTCTCCGACGGCGGCGTGGTCTCCACGGTCTTTCTGCCGACTTCGTCGCCCGCCGCTGGCCAAGACATGGTCACACTCCCCGCAGGCGTGCTCATCGCCGGCCTGTCCCGGTCGCAGGACGGCCACTATCTGACCATGGTCGGGTACAACGCCAGTCTGGGCGCGGCAAACCCGGCCAATTCCGCGGACACCATCGTCGTCGCCCGGATCGACTCTTCGGGGAACGTCGACACGTCGACGCAGTTCGCGAGCGGCGCGTTCCAAAGCCTGAACAGCATCCGGAGCTCCGCCACCGCCGACGGCCAGGAGTTCTGGGTCAGCGGTGTCGCAGGGTCGGCTGCGGATGGTGGGCCTACGGGCGGCATCTGGTACATCCCGTTCGGCACCGTTGGAGGCGCGATGGTCACTCCGACTCCGTCGCGCATGCTCAATGTGACCGGCAGCCAGCTCTATGCATCGGGCGAAACCGCTGCCGGCGAGGTATTCGCGGTGGGCAGCGGTCTGCCGATCAGCAGCCCAGCCGCGCTGACGACGCTGCCAGGCCTGCCCATGGTCGCCGCGGACGCGGGCGTGAGCCCGTGGCAATTCGTCTTCGTTCAGCTGAATCCGTCGAGCGCCGGGCCGGACACGCTCTACGTCGCCGACGACAGGGCGCTGAACGGTAGCGCCAGCATGGGAATCCAGCGGCTGTCGCTCGAGGCAGGCACGTGGACTCAGACCGCCGTTCTCCAGATTGCGGCCGCCGACGGCGGCGCAGGCCCTGGATTCCGGGGCCTGGCGGGCATCGCGAACGGCCCGGGGCAGGTGACGCTCATCGGGACCACCGTCGAGACTCCAACCCGCATTGCGGTCTTCACCGACGACGGTGGAGCGAGCCCGCCGCCCGGCATTCCGATCGTGGTGGCGAACAGCGGGCAGGAGATCTTCCGCGGCGTGGCGCTGTCGCCGCATCCCTGAGAGAGACCGCTCCACCCGCGCCCCCTAGCGGAAGCGACAGCGGCCGGCCCGTCAGGCGGGAGATCGTTGCCATGGCAGCCATGGCAATGATCTCGGCCAGGCGGCCAGGGATTCAGTGCGCGCCTTCGTCGCTCTGGCGAGGATGCGTGAAATGCAAGAGGACGAGGAATCCCGCGCTCATGGCGTAGGCCGCCGCGAAGCCCGGGGCCGCGGCGAGTCCCAGGTGGTTCTCCACGCCGCGCGGCGTCAGCACGTAAGCATGAATGAGGCCCACCATCGAAAGCGCCGCCCCCGAGAGTGCCCAGGCCGCGGCATGCAAGAAACGGCGTTCGATGATGAATACGAGAATCGCCGCCAGAATGATCGACGTCAGCAGAAACCCTTGGCTGAGCGCGATCACTCCATCGATGTAAAGACTCGCGCCGAATCCGGGAGCCGCCTGAAAGAGCGACGAGCCCCCGGCGCGCAAGGCGACGTCGATGAGCACCAGGGCCCAGGCGGCGAACGACGGCACGAGGCCCAGCGCGACGGCGCTCATGTGGCTACGCGGCACCTCCTGGAACGCCTGCGCGGTGATGATGAGCCCGACCCAGAGCAGGATGCCCAGGGTCACGTCGATGGGCACCACCCTGAGCACGAGGGGCGCCGCGCCCATTAGGCAGATCGCCGTCACGGCGGCGCCGTTCAGGATCGAATATCCGCGCCGCGCGCCCATCGCCTTCCACGCCGGATGGCCGATGTAGATCGTGGTCGGGAAGGGGCTTCCAAAGAATGCGGCCCCCAGGGTTGCCGTTCCGTTCGCGAGCAGCGAGGGCATCGTCGCATAACGATCGCCCGCCGCTTCGGCGCTTTCGAGGTTCTGCAGCGAGCCGACGACGTTGAAGAGCCCCATGGGCAGGACCACGCTCAGGGCCTTGGTGCTCCTCGGATCGGTCAGCAGGGCCACGGCGTCGCCGAGCACCGGGACGGGCGGGTGGAACGCCAGCGCGACCGGATCGCGGAGCGGTTCGAACATCGCGGGCGAGATGGTGCGCAGGAGCCAGGCGATCGCGGTTCCCGTCGCGATGGCGACGAGCCCGCCGGGCAGCCCCATGGGCAGGCGGCTGCGCGATCCATAGACTGCGAGCAGCATCAACATGGGGAAAACCGCGATCCAGGGGTGGGCGAAGATCTGGAATACGAACCCCATCGAAATGAAAGTCAGCGCGATCCCCGCGAGCGCCGCGAGGAGCGCCGCTCGTGGCGTGCTGCGGCGCAGCCAATCACCCACGAACGCTCCGCACGCTTCGAAGATGCCGCTGACGACGCAGGCCGACAGGCCCACGCGCCATGTCAGCGTCGGGTCCTTCGTCTCCTCGTAAACGGGCCTCATGACCAGGAACACGAACGCCAGCAAGCTGGGAGTGTTGATCCCGAATGGCAGGGCGGTTGCGTCCGCCCGTCCCGTCTTCCGAGCCTGCCACGCGTAGAACAGGTTTCCGAGCAGTATCGAGAGCGCGGCGCCCGGAAGAATTCGGCCGAGCACGAGCGAGGGAGGCAGGCCGCAAACCGCTTCGCAGAGGACGACGACGAGCATCAACTGCAGCAAATTGTCGACGAAGAGGCCGAAGAAGCCGTCCACGTCTCCTCGCACGAACCAGGCCGGTTGCATCGCAAGTCGCACTCTACGCTTCGCTGCGGCTCTTGTGCCCGCTTGCACTTCGGAGCGCCCGATGGCAGTGGGGGTACGAAAGGAGCGGTGAGACCATGCCGACTCGCAAAGCAACCGCGACGTGGGAGGGAACCCTCAAGACGGGCAAAGGCACATTCAAGGGAGAGAGCGGGGTCGTCGCCGGCGGGTACGGCTTTTCCTCGCGCTTCGAGAACGGACCGGGCTCCAACCCCGAGGAGCTCCTCGCCGCGGCCGAAGCAGGTTGCTTCAGCATGGCGCTGAGCCTGGCGCTCGAACAGGCCGGATCGCCGCCCACGCGCGTCGACACCGAAGCGGCCTGCACGATCGACCGGGTGGGGGAAGGCTTCAAGATCACCAAGATACGTCTGTCGGTTCGGGGCCACGTTCCGAACATCGATGCCGCCAAGTTCGAGCAGATTGCCCGAAAGACCAAGGAGACTTGCCCGGTCTCGGTGGCGCTGAAGGCGGTCGACATCGAGCTCGACGCCCGTCTCGCCTAGGGCTCGCCTCGCACGGCGAGCCCGAGAGCGAGACTCCGACTTCGGAACGAAGCCCAGGGGTTGACACGGGTCCGGGGAGCGTTACCGGTCTCGGCGCATGGCCGACGCTGTCACCCACCCCTTCCAAGCCGAAGTCGCCCAGGTCCTTCACCTGGTCATTCACTCGCTCTACAGCCACAGAGAGATTTTCCTGCGCGAGCTCGTGTCGAATGCCTCCGACGCGCTCGACAAGCTTCGGTTCCGCGCGATCACGGAGCCCGAGCTCTACGGTGGCGACACCGCGCTGGCCATTCGGATCCGCCCGGACCGGGAGCGCAAGACGCTCACGATCGAGGACACGGGCATCGGCATGACCGAGGAGGAGCTGGTGCGCGACCTCGGGACGGTCGCGCGCTCGGGCTCGCGGGCGTTTCTGGAGAAGCTCGCGCAGCGCGGGCAGACGGACGCGCGCCTCATCGGCCAGTTCGGCGTCGGCTTTTACAGCGCGTACCTCGTGGCCGACCGCGTGGAGGTCGTGTCGCGGGCTGCCGGCGAGGGACAGCAGGCGCACCGCTGGGTTTCCGAAGGAAAGGATACGTTCACCGTTTCCCCCGATCCACGCACCGAGCGAGGCACCGAGGTCATCCTGCACTTGCGCGCCGACCAGGCCGAGTTCTTGGAAGAGTGGAGGCTACGCGATCTCGTCAAGCGGTACTCCGACTACGTCAGTCACCCGATTCAGCTCGCGGTGACCAAGGGCACGGGCGCCGACGCAAAGACCGAGTACGAGACGATCAACCGGACGAGCGCCCTCTGGCAGCGACCGCGAAACGAGATTCGCGACGACGAGTACACGGAATTCTACCGATATCTCGCCCACGGTGCCGGCGAGGTGCCGATCGCTCGGACGCACTTCAAGGTCGAGGGGACGCAGGAGTTCGTGGGACTGCTCTTCGTGCCCCGTGAGCGCCCTTTCGAGCTGCGTTTCGGAGCAAAGCACCGCGGCGTACGTCTGTACGTCAAGCGGATCCTCGTGATGGAGGACTGCGACGAGATCGTCCCCGAATGGCTTCGTTTCGTGGTCGGGGTCATCGATTCCGACGACTTGCCGCTCAACGTGTCGCGCGAGCTGCTCCAGGAATCGAATGCAGTGCGAACCATCAAGAGGCAGCTCGTGCGCCACGTCGTCGACGAGCTCGAGAGCACCGCCAGGGAACGTCCCGACGATTACGTGACTTTCTGGAAGGCATTTGGCCCCCACGTGAAGCAAGGCGTGGCGAGCGATTTCGAGCATCGCGGTCGCCTCGCCAAGCTGCTTCGCTACGAGAGCACGGCGGGCGAGGGGCTGTACTCGCTCGCCTCTTACGTCGAGCGAATGAAAGAGGGTCAGACCGCCATCTACTACGCCATCGGCGAGTCCCGCAAAGCGATCGAGTCGGCGCCCCACCTCGAAGGGCTTCGAAAGAGGGGCCTCGAGGCCCTGCTCATGACCGACCCCATCGACGAATGGGCCATCGATTCGCTCGGAAGCTTCGAGGGAAAGCCGCTGGTGTCCGCCATGAGGGCGGACCTGAAGCTCGGTGACGACGCCGAAGGGAAGAAGGAACAAGCCATCGAGCTGGATGAGCTAAAACCGCTTTTCGAGCGCATTCGCGCCGTGCTCGGATCACGGATCACCGAGGTCCGGCCGAGCGATCGGCTGACGGATTCCCCCTGCTGTCTGGTCCTCGCCGCAGGTGCGCCACACGGATACATCGAGCGCTTGCTTCGGGAGGCGCGCCGGGATGTACCGCGGACCGGACGGATTCTCGAGCTCAACCCCGATCACCCGATCATCAAGAACCTGCGGCGGCTGGTCGATCGGAACGACGAGCGGGTCGCGGATTGGGTGGAGGTGCTCTACGACCAGGCGCTCGTCGCCGAGGGAGCGCCGCTCGACGATCCGAGCGCGTTTGCGCGACGGATCACTGCGCTGCTCACGAGCGCTTCGCAGGCGAGCGTCGAGGCCGCGGCCGGCCCGCAGCCCTGACCGTGGCCTTGCACGCTCGGGCGGCGCTGCGGGTTTCGTGACTTGCGGGCGACCGCCGTGGTAGGTGGATCACCGTCAGCCGTTCGCCGACCGTCCAGGGTGAGTCGATGACGCCGCCGCTCCCTCCCCGCGTATTGCGACCTCGCCGCGCGGCGCCGTCCGACGCGGTACGGCCCACGCGAGCGGAAATCAACCTGCAAGCCTTGAGGCACAACCTCCGCGTCGTTCGAAAGCGTGCGGGAGCGGCGCGAGTTTGGGCCGTGCTCAAGGCGGACGCGTACGGGCATGGGGCCCCGGCCGTCGCACGGACCCTGGAACGCGCCGGGGTCGACGGATTCTGCGTGGCATTGCTCGAGGAAGGGGTAGAGCTGAGGGAAGCCGGGATTGGCGCTCCGATTCTCGTGATGGGAGGCCATTACGGCAGCGCCCACGAAGAAGTGATCGCGCGGGGGCTGGTTCCGGTGGTCTACGATCTCGAGACCATCGCTGCGTTCGCGCGCCTGGCGCGGACGGGCAGCATCGCACGGCCCGTCGACGTCCACGTGAAAGTGGACACGGGGATGGCAAGGCTCGGCGTCACGATGCGCGATTTGCCCCAGCTCGCCGACGCGCTCGCGGCGTGCCCCGAAGTGCGCGTGCGCGGATTGATGACGCACCTCGCGTGCGCGGACGCAGGGGACGACTCCGAGAACGTGGATGCGCTGGCCCGCTTCGACGAGGCATCGGTCGTTCTGGACCGTCGCGGCATTCGCCCGGAGGTACGGCATGCGGCCAACAGCGCAGCGCTCCTGCGTGGATGCGCATGTTTCGAGGCCGTTCGCCCCGGCATTGCGCTCTTCGGCGTCGCGCCACGCGTATCGGGCGATCTTCTCTCGAGCGAGCTCAAACCGGTCATGCGCGTGCGCTCCGAGATTGTGGCGGTCCGCGTCGTCGAACCGGGGTCAGCCGTCGGGTACGGTGCGACCTGGCGGGCGCCGCGCCGATCCCGCGTGGCCACGGTCCCCATCGGGTACGCCGATGGGTTGTCACGCCATCTCGGCAATCGCGGCTACGTGCTCGTCCACGGGCGGAGGGCACCCATCGTCGGTGCTGTCTCCATGGACATGACGATGATCGACGTGACGGATGTCGAATGCGCGGCCATCGGCGACGAGGTCGTGGTCCTCGGCCCACAGCACGGCCTGCTTGGACGAGGGTGCGTGGGCGCCGACGAGCTGGCCGCGGCCGCGGACACCATACCTTGGGAGATCCTCACGAGCATCTCGCGTCGTGTCCCGCGGTTCTATCGCGAGCCGTGAGCGGCGACGCTACACTCTGCGGGAGTTGACCAACACGGCGCCCGACGTAGCTCGACCGTCCGTTCTCGAGCGACTTGCTCGGATCGTCGACCGCGTCTTCGCCCCCGTCCTCGCGCTCTTCGACGATCTCGGGACTACGGTCGTGCTCGCTGGACGAACGCTGTCCTGGGCGATCCGACCCCCGGTCCGCATCGGTCAGATCCTCGCCGCGCTGGACTTCGTCGGCTTCGGGTCGGCCTTCATCGTCGGCCTGGTCGGCCTGTTCACGGGTATGGCCTTCACGGTGAGCATCATCGTCGGATTCCGGCAGTTTTCGGCGGAGGGCATGGTCGGCGGCGTCGTCGCGCTTGCCCTGGCTCGCGAGCTCGCACCGGTCCTGACCGCGGTTGTCGTCACTGCGCGGGCGGGCAGCACCATGGCCAGCGAGCTCGGGAACATGCGTGTCACCGAGCAGATCGACGCAATCACGACCATGGGGGTCAGTCCGGTTCAATACCTGGTCTTTCCGAGAGTCCTCGCAGCCACGCTGACTCTGCCGCTGCTCGCCACCTGTTTCGGTATTTGTGGCCAGCTCGGCGCTTACGTGGTGGCCGTCATGTGGCAGGGGCTCGATCCGGGCGCGTTCCTCGACAACATCCGGCGGCTGCTCGCGGTCAGCGACCTTCGGATGATGGTCACCAAGAGCTTCGTCTTCGGATTCGTCGTCAGCGTCATCTGCTGCAAAAAAGGCTTCTACGCGTCCGGCGGCGCTCGGGGAGTCGGAGAGGGAACCGCCAAAGCCGTCGTCACGAGCATCGTCGTCATATTCGCGGTCGACTACCTACTCACGTCGAACATGACCGACATATGAGCCCTTTACCATGCCGCGTCCTTCTTGACGCTTGGCTGCTGCCCGCAGCAGCTGCTGCTAGACCGATGCGAAGCTGAAAACATGCGTAGCGCTCGAAGAGTCGTCGCTCCTATACTAGGAACCGTCGTCTCCTATACTATGAGAGGCGCCGGCGTTTATCGCTGCGCGAATGGAGGAGTGCCGTGGACAAGGCACGCAACGACCTGAGTGCAGCCGTTCCCAAATTCTGCCTGGCTCTGGAAGAGTATCGCCGAACCCCGGAGGGCCGAGTTCGCACCTCGCAAGAGATGCTGACGGCGTTCTTCCCGCACGACGACAAGACCAGCACCGATCGCATCCTGAAGTACGTTCCGCAGGACGTGCGCGGCCCGATCATCGCCGCGTGGGGCATTCGCGGCATCAAGGCTGCGCTTCGCGACACGGACGAGAAGGTCCAGATCGTGGTCCACGACGCCCTCATTGCGGGCGACATCGACCATGCCGCGTTCGAGGACGGTCTCGCGCCGGAAACGATGATCCGTTGGGTGCCGCTCGCCGATTGGTGGGCATTCTGGCGAGGCGGCAAGCTCACCAAGCAAGCGATCCACAAGGCCCTGACCACCGCCTACGAGCTGTATCTGTTCGACGCGCGATGGTTCCTCGACACGATTCAGGCCAGAAATGGGGCGCTGAAGGGGACCGATGTCCTCTCCGAGGGCTTGACCAAGGAAGACCTATCGGCGTGGGTGCGTCGGATTCACGAAACGGGAGACGGCACACCGAAGGGGCTCGTCGCGGCGCTCGGCTGGGACAAGATCGTCGGAAAGACGCCGAACGACGTTCTGACCGCGGTGATTGACGCCATGGTCGCCAAGGTCGGGCTCGTGCTCAGCGCCGCCCGCGAGTCGGGACCGAAGCTCGAGCCCAAAGGCAAGCTCGAACCTCAGATAGATTCGGTGCCCATCGCGCATTCGCCGGCCGGCGCGCGGCCGTCCGAAGGAGGCGAGCGCGCTTCGTTCGACGAGGGGTCGTGGTCGCTTCCCCCGTCGCCTCCCGAGGCCAGCGCTTCGGAATCGGGCGCGGACGCGGCGGGGCCCGTCGTCGCCCCGCCCTCCGAGGAAGCGATCAACATCGTGCTCGAGGACGAGGTCGTGATGGGCGATCGATCTCCGCCGTCGTCCCACGCGGCCGCCTCGAGCTCCTCCGGGCCGCGGGGATCCGATCCGGACATCGCGCCGGTGAAAACGTCGCTGCGCGACCGGTTTCCGTTTCGACCGGGCGGCAAGCCCCGCTGATGGCTCCGCCATTTTCGCCGCCGGGATCGTAGACCCGCAGACAGGACCACTCAGCTCAGCGCGAGCATTCGGTCGATCGGTGCCCGCGCCCGCGCGATGAGATCACGCGGCATCTCCAGCCTTGGCTCGAGATCGCGCAGTGCGAGGTACACCTTCTCGAGCGTGTTCTGCTTCATGAACGGGCATTCGTTGCACGCGCAATTCGAGCTCGGTGGCGCGGCGATGAACGTCTTGTCCGGCGCTGCCTTGCGCATCGGGTGCAGGATTCCCGGCTCGGTGACGACGATGAATTCGCCCGCGGGGCTCGAGATCGCGTATCGCAGAAGCGCTGTCGTGGACCCGACGTAATCCGCGACGGCAAGGAGCGGCGCCTCGCACTCCGGATGCGCGAGCACGAGCGCGCTCGGGTGCCGCTCCTTGAGGGCCACGAGCTTCCGGAGGCTGAACGTCTCGTGCACGATGCAGCTGCCTGGCCAGAGAATCAGTTTTCTGCCGATCTTTTTCTCGAGATAGGCTCCGAGGTTGCGGTCCGGTCCAAATAGGACCGTCTCATCGGGGGGGATCTGCCGGAGGATCGTCTCGGCATTCGACGAGGTCACGATGTAGTCCGAAAGCGCTTTGACCTCGGCCGAGCAGTTGATGTAGCTCACGACGACAGGCCGGCTGCCTCGCTCGGACTCGTGCTTCGCGATCCACGCGGCAAATCGATCCGCCGGGCAGCCGCTGGCAAGTGAGCAGCCCGCCGTCGGATCGGGCAGGATCACGATTCGATCGGGATTGAGAATCTTGGCCGTCTCCGCCATGAAGTGCACGCCCGCGAAGCAAATCACGTCCGCGTTCGTCCGGGCGGCGGCCTGCGCGAGCTGGAGCGAATCACCGAGCACGTCCGCCACGTCTTGAATGTCGCTGTCCTGGTAAAAGTGCGCCAGAATCACGGCGTTTCGCTTCTTTTTCAAGCGATCGATCTCGTCCTCGAGGTTGTAAGGAATCGAGCTCGCGGCGGCCATGCTCGAGAAGCTAGGTCCACGACGACCGAGCGGCAACTGTCGTAGGGACGAGGGATAAGTGTCAGCCCTTGCCGAGCAGCTTGGACGTCACGTGCATTCCAAGCTTTTCCGACATCAGCCTTTCGACGAAGGTCTCGAGCCGCTTTCGTTCGTCGTCATCGACGAACCTGAAGCGTATGCCCATCCCAGGCGGACGCTCCGCGTTCGCGCGCGTCTCGTCGACCGTCCACATCACCTCGCCGCGCAGCTGCAGCTGCTCCGATTGCTCTGGAATCGAAAGAACGAAAACAAACTCGGTGCCGACGTCGAGCGGCTTGTTCGTCCGGATGAAGGTGCCGCCCTTGGAGATGTTCTTCGCGTAGTCGGCGAAGAACGTGTTCATGCGCTTGTAGTCGACACGAAGCGTGATCGCATGACGGGGCGAAGCGCGGCGATCGGCCGGGTTCACCGCAACCCGCACGGGCTGCGTGGTTTTGTCCGCAGCGTCTTGCTCTCCCGCTTTGGAGCCTTTCATCCCTCGGTAAAAGAATACATCTGCACGGACCCTCATGCGGCGCAAATCGCCGGGACGCTTCAGCGGTGGGATTGGGCGAGTGGGTTACGCGTGTGGGGAGAGCGCGGTCGAAGACTGGCCTGCGGATACCCCTCCACCCGCTTCTACCGGTGGGGGGAGCGCCGCCGCAGATTGGCTCGGATGGCGGAGCGTGGCCGCAAAGTCGGGACGCGCCGCAGGTTACCCGTGTTTCAGTCCGCACTCTCGCTGCGCTCGAGCTTGCGGACTAGCCGACCGACTAGCCCTGGCTCTCGCGTGCGGCGCGGGCGCGCAGACGGCTGGCCACCTGGGCCCGCTGCGCCGGCGTCAGGACTGGGACGGCGGCTTGCAGCAAGTCCTGCGTGCGCTCGACTCTGCGATCCATCGCGGCTCGCGCGCGGTCGGGTGCCGCCGAGCCAACGTGGAACGAATCGTTCCGGAACGACTCGAGCCAGGTCTCTCGAGCCTGGCGAAGCGAGACCCGATCGGGCGCAGTGGCCTTCGCCCGTCCCTGCCGCTCGGCGCTCAAATTGGCGGCAATCTGCTGCCGCTGCGCGGAGGTGAGGCCGAGCCGAACGGCGATCCGGTCGAACATGCCTGCGCGAGCACCGCCGTCGCGCTCCGGTCGATCGGCGGACGATTCGATTGAATCGATGAGGGCGGTCCGCTGAGCGGCCGTCAGCAGGTCGTGCAGCTTCTGGATCGCGTCCCGCCCGGCAACTTGTGCGGAGAGAGCGGCGCTCTGTCGGGCCTGGAGGGCAGGCCCGAGGGCTTGCCGGTCAATCGTTCCAGACTCCACTTGCGTTGCGAGCGAGGTAAGTAGCTGTGCGTCGGCCTGCCGGACCGGCGCACGCGCCGTGCGACTCTCCTGTGCCAGCTGCTCGATGGCTGTCCGCTGGGCGGGCGACAGGGAATCGAGCTCGAGCGCCCGGCCGATGAGCCCCCGGTGACGGGGCGCATGATTGGCCGGCGCGGTGGGGTCCGCGCTTCCAGGGGTCTGCGCGAACACGGCACCTGCCGAGACGAGGGCCAGGGTGCCGGCGATCGTTGCGATCGATACGACTCTTCCAATGCGTGTGACGGCGTTCATGAATTCTCTTGCCTCCGCACCGATCGACTCCCGGGAGGGGCCGAGCAATCCCCACGGGACTGTAAACCTGCGTAAAGTCAGCGCGTCGTTCTCCGGCGTGGGACGCTCGCCCTGGCGCTCTCGTCGAGGCCGGACGATTCTGACTCGCAGCCGTGCGCGCCGTCGACGGGCGCGGGCCGGGGGTGTGCACGGAGCTGATGCGCCCTTGCCCAGAGGGCGTCGTGGGCGGCGGGTCGGGCCTCTCGGATGGCTACATGGCGGCGGGTCGGGCACACGCGATTCGTCAAAAGCGCAACCACCGTGTGGGCATCCGGATCGAGCCACAGACTAGTGCCTGTGAAGCCGAGGTGTCCGAAGCTCCTCGCCCCGAATCGGGCTCCGGCGCTCGAGCCTTCGAGACTTTTTCCATCGAAACCAGCCCGCAGGGTGCCGCCGGCTCTCTCGCGCACGAGCCACCCGAGATCGACATCGCCGAGCGCGCTCGCGAATCCGTCCAGTGCGTCGAGGAATGCCGTGCCGAACGCGATGACCGCGTCGATGGTCGCAAAGATTCCCGCGTGACCGGACCCGCCGAGCTCGGTAAGAGCCCACGCGTTCTCATCGTGCACGGCCCCACACAGGCGGCCTCCACGCCACGACACGTCCTCGGTCGGAGCGAACGGACCGCGGATGCCGCGCGCAGCGAGCTCGCGGACCGTGCCAGCGCGGTCGCGGAGCCCCAGCGGCTCCAACACCAATCCGGCGATCGCTTCGCCGGCATCGCGCGCACCCGCAGCGCGGGCGAGCGCGGCCCCGACGAGCACGTAGCCGAGGTCACTGTACACGGGGGAGAACCCCTCGTTTGGAGGCGCGCCGACGGCGTCGGCACGTCTCGCCTGCGCGGCCTGCCGGAGCGCAACGCTTTTTTCGACCCTCTTGCCCCTCAGCAGGGGCGCATGCAGGTCGCGGTGCGCGTCGAGCCCGGCGCGGTGCGCCAGGAGCTGCTCGATCGTCACGTGTTCGCTCGGCGTGTCCCGCGCCTCGACGAGGAACCGGCCCAGCGGAGCGTCTCGGTCGATTCGCGCGCGGGCCACGGCCACGGCGGTCATCGGCTTGGTGATGCTCGCGAGGTCGAAGAGAACGCCCGTCTCTCCGCCAATTTCGCGCATCCACGTCGCCGACCCTGGACGCGCCCGGTCACCGCTCGGTCGGACCGCGCAACCCGCGGCACAATCGGGAGCGACTCCTGCGACAACTGTCTTGCGAGCGATCTCGTCCGCGGTCACGAACATTGGCTAGCGCCTGCAGCCGGCGTCCGTCGAGCGATTGGTTCATCCCGTCCGGCCGTCACATCCCGGGAATCGCATGGGACGCGCAACTCGGTCGCGCAGCGGCCGACCTTGAAATGCGACCGATGTGCTGCCGCGGTGGGCGCCCGGGAGGGCCAGCGCGCGTCTCCCCACTGCGCCGATCGCGGCTTTCACAAGCTACGGCTCGGCCCCGGGGATTGCCTTGGTCGGACGGGCTGAAATCGACGGCCGTCTTGCTTGCGGCCTGTCTCGCGGCCTGTGCGGCGGGTGCACCCCTTCCCGCAAGGGCGATCGCGCTCAACCGTGACGGTGCAATCGCGCTCATGCGCGGCGACTTGCCGCTGGCGGAGGCGCGCATTGCCCTCGCTCTGGAGTACAGCCCGCGGTTCACGGAAGCGTGGGTGAACCTCGGGCTCATCGAGCTCGAACGCGCCAATTTCCAGCGCGCACGCCGCGCGTTGACGAAGGCGCGCGACTTGAACCCGGACCTGCCGGCGCCCCATCATGCGCTCGGCCTCGTTGCCGAACGGGAAGGACGGAGCGGCGAGGCCGAAGGGCACTACCGCGCGGCGCTCAAGGTCGATCCTGGCTTCGCTCCGGCCCGAGTCAATCTGGCACGTCTGCTCTTCGATCGGGGTGCCCTCGAAGATGCGCGCGAGCAATTCCTGAGGCTCACCCAGGTCGCGCCGGATCTCGCCGACGGGTGGGCCGGTCTCTGCGAGTCGCTTCTTCGACTCCAGCGAATCGATGACGCCGACGACGTTCTCGGTGACGCCATCGCGCGCTTCGGCCGGACGCCGAGGTTGGTGGTCATGGATGCCCGACTGCTGCTTCAGCGGAGCGCGTTTTCCGATGCCGAGGAGCGACTCGAACCACTCACCGATGACCCGAATCGAGCGCAGGCTGCCGAGGCGCTCGCTTGGTTGGCAATCGCGCGACTCGGCGAAGGGGACTCGGTCGGCGCCGTCGCCGCAGCACGGCGAGCACTCGCGATCGACCCTGGTCTGGACGTTGCGCGCTTCGCGCTGCGCGCGGTGCAGGCCACCGAAACGCCCTCCGCGCGCTGACGCGCGCAACTGTTCGGGCGTCGGGTCGATAAGGGGCTGAATCCGGAGGAAACTCGCATGGACGCGCGCATTTCGACTGCCTCTCGACCCGACGTCGTCTTGATCGAGAGCACGCCGCGCCCCACGGCGACTCCTGCGCGCGTGAGCTTCGGGCAGGTCATCGCGGCGGGAGCGAACAGCCTGGTCCAGGGCGCCGAGCTTGCTGCGAGCAAGCTGCCCGGGTCGCCCATCAGCGCTGCAGCGGTACGGGGCGGGACCTCGTCTACCGCGATGCCCCTCGTCAACGTCGATGGAATCGCGGTCAACTCTACGGCGGAGGGTCCGAGCGCAGCGGGTAACTCGGGGGCCGGCTCCACCGTCAGCCTCGGCGGCGTCGCCGTTACCATGGGCGGATCGGGCACGACAGGGGGAACCGCCGATTCCACCAGCAATATCGACGCCTCACTGCAGCAGTCGGCGCAGATGAATCTCTATTACTTGCAGATCCAGCAAGAAGTGGATGCTCAGAATCGAGCGTTCACCACCCTGTCGAACGTGCTCAAGACCGAGCACGACAGCGCCAAAGCCGCGATTGAAAACGTCCATTCCTGAGCAAGCGGTCATGCGCGTCTCGATGAAGGAATCGGCTCCTGCGGTCCCGGAGGCACCGAAGTCCACGGTCATGCTCGTGATCCCCGAGAAAGACACGGGCGCTCGCTTCGCCGACGTTCTGCGCGGTCTCGGTCGTGAGCTCGATCGCGGCGAAGAGGAGATGAAGGCAATCGGAGCCCTCGTCGGCCGTTCGGACCTGCCCCCAGCCGCGCTCATCGGCTTGCAGGTGGGCGTCTATCGATACGCGAGCGCCATCGATCTCGCGTCGAGGTTCGTCGATCAGGTGACGGACGCCGTCAAGACCGTGTTGCAGGCAAACGGCCAATGAACCCGGCGCCGATTGCGGGCACTTCATCGACCTCCGGTACGGCTACCGGCAGCATGGACCCGGGGACGGTCGGTTCGGGGGGGCCGAACACGGGGTCATCGAGCGACTCGAGCGATGCTTTTCGTGCTCTTCTCGCGCCACAGCCGCCGGGCATTCTGTCGGCGTCAGGAAACGGGGTCATCACCGAGCTGCCGGGCTCCGTCGGGTTCGGGCCGGCGGCCGGTGCGGCGCCCGGACGTCCCATCCTGCGCGCTCACAGGAACGTCGCGGACGACGACGATCCGGTCGACCCGCTGCGCCGGCACCGAGCGGCGTTGCAGAGTTCCGAGCTGTTGGCGCCGCGGGCTGCGGCCTCTCCATCGCCGGTGCTCCCGGCCGCCGCTTCTCTCTTGCAAGTCGATCGAGCAAGAGCCGCGCTCTCGCTCGAAGACCTCGTGCCCGTCCTGGTCCGCCGCATCGCCTGGTCGGGCGACCGCGAACGGGGCACCGTCCGGCTTGAGATCGGCGCTGGCGAGCTTGCGGGCGCCACGTTGCTCGTTCTGGCGGACGCGGGCAGGGTCCAGGTTCACTTGCATGTGCCGCCCGGCGTCGATGCAACGGCATGGCAGGCGCGCATCCGCAGGCGGCTGGAGTCCCGGAGCATCGTTGCCGATGCCGTCGAGGTCTCGTGAGACGCGCCGTTGCGCTGCGCTACGACGAAGCGCGGGACGAGGCGCCGGTCGTCGTCTCTGCGGGCGACGGCGATCTGGCGGTTCGCATCGAGCGTGCGGCACACGATTACGGTGTGCCGGTCGTGCGCGACGTGCCGCTCGCCCAGGCACTCCTGCAGCTGCGTGTGGGCGAAGCCATTCCCGAAGCACTCTACGATTCGGTCGCCGCGATTCTCAATGAGCTGGCGAGCGCCGACCGCGGGTCACCATGAAACGGGGCGCCCGCGTCGCGGCGGTTTTCGCCATGGCTCGCCTCGCCCCCGCGGTGGCGGTCCTCTCGTGCGCGGTACTGGCCGCGACTTCGGTGGCTGCCGATGAAGCGCCCACCTTCGCCGATCGCGACGATGCCGCGGAAGCGGATGAAACGGAGCGCGGCCTCGGTTTCATGATCAATCCGCTTGCCATCGCCGCAGGAGTTTTCGGCGGGGACGTCGATTTTGCCGTGCTCCCTCGCATCGCGCTCGGCATCGAGGGCGCTGTCGTTCAGCTTGCCGACGGAAGCATTGCCTCGGCGGTCGGAGTCGGCCTGCTCGTCTATCCGATTCGCAGCCGCTTCCACGGGCTGGTGCTCGAGCCTTGCGCCGTCTATGCGCGCTCGCTTCGCGAGCCGCTCGCGCGGTTCGACTGGCGGGCGAACGTCGTTGGTTTTGGGGGCACCTTGGGCTGGCAGTGGACGTGGGACTATGGGCTTTCGCTTCGCCTGGGGGTCGGGCCCATGCGATTCGTGGGCGGCAGTCGAGCCCCCGGCATCCCGATCGGGCGAGATGGACTCGACCTCGTTCTGGACGGGTCGATCGGCTGGCTGTTCTGAGCGGCGCCAGTCACCCGCGTGCGTACGCCGTTCGAGCTCCTCGCGCGCCGCACGCATGGGGGGGTCAGCTGGCGGTTGCCTCCGGCACCCGGGAACGTTGGGGTCGCCGCGGCGACGACCCGATGCCTCCGTTCGGCCCGGCCGATCTCCGCCGTGCCGCCGAAAGGGCGTCGCGCCCCTCCCAGAGGGCGATGCCGCCGAGCAACCCGGCGAGATTGGGTGTGAGCCGGACGTGGGGCGGCAAGCTGACCGTGACGTATTTTGCGTTTCCGCCGCCGAGATAGATCCGATCCGGATTCCATATCGGGTCGATGACGGCGAGTGCTTGCGCGAGGTGGCGATTCCACTTTTTTCTGCCGTCACGCGCCAGCGCCACCTCGCCGAGATCCTCCTCGTACGTCCGGCCGCGTCGGAAGGGGTGATGCGCGAGCTCGAGGTTCGGGATGTAGGTACCCTCGTAAAAGAGGGCGCAGCCAAGACCCGTGCCCAGCGTCAGGAGCATCTCGAGGCCCTTGCCTTCGATGACGCCGAAGCCCTGGACCCCCGCGTCGTTCAGGACACGCGCTGGCTTGCCGAACATCCGCTCGAGTTTTTTTGCGAGAGGAACGCCCGCCCACGACGGGTGAAGGTTCGGGGCGGTCTTGATCACGCCGTCGAAAACGACGCCGGGGAAGCCAGCGGATATGCGATCGAAGGGCTTCAATTGCGCGCCGAGGTCGAAGAGCACCGCAAGAATCGCTTTGGGGGTCGCCGGTCGCGGCGTCTCGACGCGGACGCGGTCCGAGATGGCCGTGCCGAAGCGGTCGAGCACGAGCGCCTTGATCCCCGTGCCGCCGATGTCGATGGCAAGCGTTCGCACTTGTCGGCCGCCGTTATTGCGTCGGAGGCGCGAAGAGGTCAGGCGTCCCGTTCGGCGCATCGGGGCAGTAACGTAGCGCGCTATACGCCGTCAGGAACTCGAAACGCGCACCGGCCAGACGGTCGTGCTGTTTCGGGGCGCTCTCGAAGGGTTCGCCGCCCGGACGACGCGTCGTTGCGCATGGGTCGACGCTCCGCATGGGCCTACACCTCCGCTCCAGCTGGCGGCGCGCGTCTCGGTGTGTCAGGCAAGAAACATGCGGAAGACGGTCGGTCAGGGAGTTCCGGAGGCGACCACGCGAGCGACGCGCTCTCCGAGCGAGCTCGATCTGCAGCAAATGGCCCATGTCGCCGTGACGTCCGAGGCCCCCGCTCACCCCATCGAATGCGCCTTCGACGGTCATGGCGGTCCAGGGGGCACGCAGTGGGTTGCGAGCGGTCCCGGTCCGCAGACGATCACGCTCGCTTTCGATTCGTTACAGAACGTGCAGGCAATTGCCATCGAGGTCGAGGAGACGAGCGAAACACGAACGCAAGAGCTCGAGCTCTCGCTGTCGTCGGACGGAGGCGCCAGTTTCCACGTCGTGCGGCGGCAAGAATTCAACTTCAGCCCGGACGGCTCCACTTTCGAACGGGAGCGCTGGGACCTCGAGCGCCAGAACGTCACTCACGTCCGGCTGCGAATTCGCCCCGACAAGGGAGGCGGAGCGGCCCGCGCACGCGCCACCACGATCGCGATCGAGGCCCGGACCGCGGCGCGCGTTGGGGCTTGACGGGAAGCTCGGCGCCGGCGGACATCTGGGGCATGCGCAGCGGGTCGGCCTTTCCGATCGCCCTGGCATTTCTGGGGGGGATTTCGGCGTGCGACGACGGCGTGAAGTTCACGAGCAAGTTCGCGTCGGATGTCGCCCCGGCGCGCCGTTCCGTGTCGGTCCTCGGTGTCTACAAGGACGGCCGGATGTCGGTCGACGGTTGGGAGACGCTTGCCCCTCACATCGTGCCGGCGCTCGGCGGCGCAGAGTGCGCCGTCGGCTACGACATGCTCGCGGCCGGCAATGCGAAGCTGGCGCAGGCGATCGACGATTACACCCAGGCCGACGGTCCGACCGACGACCTTTTGACCCAGCTTGCCCCGGCAGCCCGCGGCGACTCGATTCTCGTCCTCACGTTCGCGGGGAAGCTTCCCCAGCGACTCGGGTCTGACGCGGGCGCGCGACCCACGGCGGCGCCGACGATGGGGGGACCTCGTGGCGGCGGCCGGATGGGCGGCTCGCGTAGCGGCGGGCGAATGCGGGGGCCAGCGCCCGGTGCTGCGACGGACGAAGCGAACGCACTCGACATCTCGGCGTCTCTTTACTCTGTGCGCGACTCGCGTTCGGTGGCGCTCCTCGAGCTCGAATACACGGGGACGAGCGTCGAGGAGGCGATCCGCAAGTTCGCCGCGAAGCTGGCCGCCTCATTCCCTCAAGCCGTGTGCGCGGGGTGGAACTGGGAAGCGAAGATCGACGCGGATCGCATTCGGCAAGAGGTCGACGAATAACCCGACACGGGGCCCGGCGTCAGGGGCTCCGAAGCCGCCGCATGAAATCCGACCAGCGCAGCTCGAGGGCGGCAGGCGACGGCACGCTGTTGCCACATTGCAGTAGCGTCCCCTCGAATGCCTCGTAGCCCGCCTGTCGCGCCGATGGGTGGAGGTGCACGGCCAGAGTTTCTGCCTGGATCCCGAGCAGATCCAGATCGAACAGGGTGTGCAGGTCGGACCGCAGCAGCAGGCCGTTTTCGACGGCGCTGTAGTCCGGCGTGCGGTACGGCCGGATGTGCGCCGTCTCGATCAAGTCGCGCAGCGTGCACCCGGAGACCATGCACTGCGCGCCGTAGCGGGCGATGAGCGCGCGCCGGAATCGGGCCGGGCCCCGGCGCTCACGCAATTGACGGTGCGACAGTGCTCGCATGTCGGAGTGCCCCGGCACGTAGGGGGCGATCAGCGACGCGTCGTCCGGCGCGAGCTGCGGACAGTTGACCTGCTCCAGGACGCGCTCGCGAAATCCGGGGATCGCCACGAGCTTTGCGTGCAGCTGGGCAAGATCGATGGGCTGGATGGCGTGCTGACCATGCCAGTGCGGGCACGCCGCGCGAAGCTCCGGCAAGCCGATCGCGCCGCGCGCGGGCACGTACGAGTCGTCGAACCGTGCGATGAAGCGCTTGACGACGATCCTTTCGGTGATCGGCTCGAAGAACCTGTGTCCCTGGTTGCACCGGTAGCGGGCCTCTCGGCCGTCCCGCATCTGAATCTCGGAGCTGCCGCATGTCGGACACTTCAACCGCCGCCTGCTAGCGCTCGTCTCGTCGATGTGCCGGACGCGCGCGCATGCTTCGAGCTCGCGGGGACCACGAATCAGCAGGACGTCGCCCACGGCGACGTTGCGGTGGTTCGGCACGTTGGTGTCGTAGTCGTATTGCGAAGTCGGGCTCCGCTCGTCGTCCTCGGCGCCCGCGGCGAGCCGCCTCCGATCGTGGAAGGCCAGGACGAGCCAAGCGGCCGGCAGTTCCTCGACTCGCTCCGCCACCCGGATCGGAGAGCCGGGAGATGCTTGGCGACCCTCACGATCCTGCATAGGTCGGAATGGACTCCAAGTGTACGTCGCCTGGCACGAGGCATGCGCATCCTCCGACGCAAACCAGCCGTGCGTCCGTACGATCGCGGCGGTCGCATGCGAGGGCCGACCACGTTGTCGCTTCGTTCACGACGCGCTGCGCACTGCGTCGACCCAGTGAAGGCGGCCGAACGCAACAAACGTGGTCATTGCGGCGACGCGTTGTATCGTTCTCCGTGTGAGCGATACGCGCGGGCTCCGCCGGGAAGGCAGGCCGCGCCGGCCCTTGCGTCCGGCCGCATGTCTGGTGCTGGCCGCGGCCTTCGCCGCGTGCTTGACGGTCAGGTCCCCCGCGCCGGCCGCAAGGCCGCCGGCAGGCGCCACGGCGACCGCTCCGCTGGATTCGTCGGCTGCGCGGGAGAAGCCCGACTCCCTTCCACCGCTCCCCGGCGAGTCCGCGGCGGCGCCGGCGACCGGTACGTCGGACCCGCCGAAAGAGCTGCCCCGCGGCGGGCGTGTCCTCTTTCCCGCCCATCGTCTCGTCGGCTTCTGCGGAACGCCCGGTGCGCCGGCCCTCGGCGAACTGCAGGGAAATCTCGCGGCCAAGGCCAAAGAGCTCGAAACGCAGGCGGCCCACTATGCGCAGGGTCGCACCCTGCTGCCCGTTTTCGAGCTCATTGCGGTCGTTGTCCAGTCGGGAGCCGGTCCCGACGGCAAGTATCGGCGCCGTGTCGATGACTCGATCGTCGACGACTACCTGCGTCAAGCGCGTCGTTCGAAAGGCTTGCTGCTGCTCAACATCCAGCCGGGACATTCCGATTTTCTCACCGAGGTCCGCTCGTTCGAGAAATATCTGCAGGAGCCGGACGTCGGAGTTGCGCTCGATCCCGAGTGGGCGATGAAGGCCAAGCAGCGGCCCGGCGTCTTCTACGGGCAGACTACGGGCGAGACCATCAATGACGTCGCGGGGTACCTCTCGAGCCTGATCGCCCAGGGCAATCTGCCGGAGAAGGCGCTCGTCTTCCATCAGGTCAATCGCGACGTGCTCAAGGACGAGTCGGTGATGACGAGCCATCCCGGTGTCGCCATCATCAAGAGCGTCGATGGGCTCGGGTACGTGCACGCCAAGATCGTGACCTACGGGAGCTTGATGGAGACGATGGTCAAGGGCGTCCACCCAGGCTTCAAGCTGTTCTTCGACGAAGATACGCGTAACGGGAGCCGGCTGATGACCCCGAAGGAGGTCCTCGCTCTTTCGCCTCAGCCCGAATACGTCCTTTACGAGTGAAAGCGGCTACCTTCCGACGGCGTCCGAGCGGGGGTATACAGGGCGCCGCGCGATGATCGGGCAACTCCCCGTCCAGCTCCCACTGCTCAAGCAGGCCAGTCCGAGGAAGGCGACCTTCGTCATTCTGGCCGCGAGTGCCGTCGTGCTGGCGGTGCTCCTGGGGGTCATCTACGGTCACGGCCGTTCGTCGACCGTCCCGTCGTGGATGGGGGCACTGCCCGCCCTCAACGCGGCGCTCAACGCCACGAGCGCCGTCTTCCTCGTGCTGGCCTACCGCGCGATCCGCCGCAAAGACGTGTCGTCGCACGCACGCTGCATCCTGATCTCGCTTGCCGCATCGGCGCTCTTTCTCGTTTCGTACGTCGCGTATCACGCGGTGCACGGCGACACGAAGTTCTCGGGCCACGGCCTCGTGCGTCCGATTTATTTTTTCATCCTCATCACGCACGTCGCCTTGTCGGGGGTGGCCTTGCCGCTCGTCTTCACGAGTCTCTTCTTCTCCCTTTCGGGGCGCTTCCGGACGCACAAGGCCATCGCGCGATGGACGCTGCCCATCTGGCTCTATGTTTCGGTGACCGGCGTGCTCGTCTTCGGGCTCCTGCGCGCCTATCGCGCGGGCTGATCGTCGCGTCGCTCCGCGGCGGCCCCGCGCCCCCGGGGGGGCCCTTGCAGCGAGGCTTTTTTCAAAACGCGCAGACGACGCTTCCTCGTCTTCGGAGCTTCACTCTCACCAGCGTCGTCGCGATGACTTCCTGCACGTGCTCCTGACCGATCGAATGAAGAAACGCCGCGTACTCGTGGATTCGGAGGCGGAGAACGTCGTCCATGACGACCTGATTACCCTCGAGGATCTGCGCATGGGCCGCGTCGTCGTCGCTGATGTCGAAGTTGATGAAGCCGCGGCACCGGGGTGAGCCGCAGCGGCACGGATCACGTCCCGGCTCGTTGTGGCTCACCCATCCGTAGAAGACCGTGACTTCCTCGCCGGGAGACACCGCTCGTGTGCTCTGGATGCGACCGACGCCGGCGGAAAAGATCGCTGCGTTCGGGTTGCAGCTGTGGTTGCAGAGCCAGCCGCCCGGAACGCGAGTATCGGGAATGATGACGGACTGTCCTTCCGACAGCAGGGTGAGCTTCTTCTCGGCGGCGGCCAGCGCCTCCGGATCTCTGGCGTCGACTTTCCTCTGGCGAGGCGCGTAGGCCACGATCGTCTCGCCGGGTTCGAAGTGGCGCCGGGCGAAGACGCCTCGGCCCGCGATCGGGCTGTCGCGGAACTCGACCGGTGAGAGACTGAACATCGGCTTGGGCCGGCGAGCCTTCGGCATGGCTTTTTTGGGTTTTTTTGGCGGGTGCGCCCCGGACGATTCCGGTTTCAGCCAGAACGGGCGCGTCGGGCGCGAGAGCCTCGCCCGACGTCGCCGGCCTTCTCCGGGCGGGCCGACTCGCGTTCCTTGAGCAGCTCCCATCCGCGGGTGAACTCCCGGTCGACGCGATCGAGGTGACGGCGCATCGCGGCTCGCGCTCCCCGTCCGTCGCGAGCCTCGAGCATGGCGAGGATGGCGCGATGGTCGCGCAGGGCGGCCACGCGCATCTGCGGCGTCTGAAAGTGGTGCTCCATTCGCCGCCAGATCTCGCCGCGACCCTGGTCCCACAAG
>Ga0187782_10000450_pt1 | contig 27563 bp, 25 predicted proteins | sample 0715_SJ02_MP15_2_FD_132454 | JGI IMG/M metagenome (GOLD analysis project Ga0187782, IMG submission 132454) | Tropical peat soil microbial communities from peatlands in Department of Meta, Colombia - 0715_SJ02_MP15_20_MG | ecosystem: Environmental > Terrestrial > Soil > Wetlands > Peat | place... | reverse complement strand
TCGGTCAGAGACCGACGAGCGGGCGCAGCGCGTCGGCAGCCGCGGTGACCACGCCGGGCGTGTAAAGGGGCATGTTGATGATCACGCCGTCGATTCCGGCGTCCAGCACCTTGGTCTGGACCTGTTCGGCGATGTAGTCAGGACCGCCCACCAGCATGCGCTGGCTCATCTCCGCCGGGATTTGGTCCGGCTTGGCGTTTTCGTCTAGCAACACGGTCAGCAGGACGCTGGTCTCCAGTGTCGAGCGGTCGCGTCCGGCCTCGTCGCAGCGTTTGGCCAGCGCGTCGAGCTTGCCCGGCACCGTGTCGAGTCCGGTGATGAGGTTGAGATGATCGGCGTAGCGCGCGGCGATGGCGAACGTCTTCTTTTCGCCGCTGCCGCCGATGAGGATCGGGATGCGTTCGCGATAGCGCGGGTTGGCGAACGCCGATTCGGTGGTGTACCAGTCACCGGAGAACGTTGATCGCTCGCCCTTGATCATCGGGTCGAGGATTTGCAGCGCTTCCTCGAGCCGGTGGAACCGGTCGGTGAAGGTGCCGAACTCGAAACCGAGTTGTTGATGCTCGAGTTCGAACCAGCCGGCTCCGATGCCGAGGATCGCGCGGCCGGCACTGGCCACATCCAGTGTGGTGATGGCCTTCGCCAGCAGGGTCGGGTTGCGATAGGTATTGCCAGTGACCAGCGTGCCCAACTGCACCCGCTCGGTGGCCGTCGCCAACGCGCCGAGGGCCGTGTAGGCCTCGAGCATCGGCTGGTCGGGTGAGCCCAGCGCCGGCAGTTGGTAGAAGTGGTCCATCACGAAAACCGAGTCGAATCCGGCTGATTCGGCCTCGCGAGCCTGCGCGAGCACGGTTGGGAAGAGCTGTTCGACGCCGGTGCCGTAAGAAAAGTTAGGAATTTGCAAGCCAAGTCGGATACTCACGCGATCTACCCTAATGACCCTCCAGCGGCGGCGGAGGCCCCCAAGTGAATTGTTCGCGCTGGGCGAATTGCCCGGTTCCTTCACCGCGCCACTACGCGGCGCGCATCGTCGCGCGGCTAGGCGAATTGTGTCAGCGCACCATGGCTGACGTGCAGCAGCTGTCCCGTGATGTGGCGGGCAGCGGAACTCGTCAGGAACAGCGCCAACCGCGTGACCTCGGCGGCAACCGGCGGCGGTGTGGTGGACAGCCCTTCGTAGCCCGGCTGCGCACCGCGCCCGGCAGCGACGGCGTTGACCGTGATACCGCGGGTGCCGAAAACCGTAGCTTGGCCCGCGACCCAGTTCGACAGCGCGGCCTTGACCGCGGCCTCAGCGCTACCTGCGCGCGGGTTATCCGGCACGACGCTGATGACCGACCCACCGGAACGCAGGTGATCGCCGACGGTCTGGACCGTCAGCACCGCGGAGAGCACGGTCGCGTCCAGCGAGTTACGCCATGCGGCGGCCAGATCCGACAGCGAGTACGCGCGTGGGTCACCGGGGTTCCAGCGCGGCGCCGGGATGTTGATGATGGTGTCCAGGTGATGCGGGAACAGCCCGCGTACCTCGGCGAGGCTGGCAGGGTCGGTCGTGTCGCAGACGATCGCGTCCGCCTCGAGCTCCTTGGCGGCCACCTCGAGATCGTCTCGACGCGCCCCGGCCAGCGTGATCGTGTGGCCGGCGTCGCGGAATACTTCAGCAACGGCGCGACCCAGTTCGGTATCACCTCCGGTGACTAGCACCTCCACCGCCATGACCTCCTCGTATTCAACACTGAACCTAGGTGACGGCCACTTACAGGCACCTGCGGCTTCCGCCTGGAGCAACGGTCATCCGATGCTTCGATGGTGGCACACCGCAATGCCGGTCCCTGGGATTTCAGGGCGTGTATGGCGTCAATCTGCGTACATGTTACTGGACGGTAGCTAGAGATCAAACTCTGAATCCGGCACGACGCGGTCACCGTTTGGACAACGCTTGGCACCATCACATTCCGGCTGAGAAACTGAGCGTGTGCTCCCATGCTGGCAGGGCCTGCTCAAGCACCCGGCCCGGGTCTGCGTCGTGTCCGGCATTGTGTCTCTCGGGCTGGCGACGAATTTGTCAGCGTGTTCCCCGAAGTCAGCACCGGCCGCGCACTCCTCGGCCCAGGGTCACTCGTCGGCTCAGTCGATCATGGTGTTCGCCGCCGCCGCGCTGAAGCCGACGTTCACCCTCCTGGCCGGGAAGTTCCAAGCCGACCATCCCGGCGCCACAGTGGATTTCGACTTCGCGGGCTCTTCGGAACTGGCGACTCAGTTGACCTCGGGCGCCATTGCCGACATCTTCGCCTCGACCGACAGCGCGCAAATGGACACGGTGGCCAAGGCGGGGTTGACGGAGACCGAGCCGGTCAATTTCGCGTCCAACACCTTGGTGATCGTGACAGCGCCAGGCGACCCCAAGCAGATCCACTCATTCACCGACCTCGCCAAACCCGGGCTCAATGTCGTGGTGTGTCGACAGCCGACGCCTTGCGCAGCGGCGACCCAGCGCATCGAGGACAACACCGGCGTCCACCTCAACGCGGTCAGCGAAGAGCCGACTGTGTCCGATGTCCTGACCCAGGTCACCAGCGGCGAGGCTGACGCCGGGCTGGTCTACGTCACCGACGCACGCAACGCCGGCAACAAAGTGAGCACGGTCAAGTTCGCCGAGTCGGCCGACGCCGCCATCGTGTATCCGATCGCGGTCCTCAAACATGCGTCGCAGCCGGCGTTGGCGCAGAAGTTCATCGACCTGGTGACCGGGGCAACGGGCCAAAAGGTTCTCAACCAGGCCGGCTTCGCCGGGCCCTGAAGACGCGCCCGGCGGCGATCGGGATGCCGCTGGTTCGCCGTAGCCGCGAGCGTTCGCCGAGTTGGCCAGCCTGATCTGCGTTGACGCGTCAGATTGCGGGGTCGCAATCGGCGGCAACTCAGTATCGTAGTCAGCATTAGGAACTTGCCTCACGGCTGTAACACGGTAGGTTTTTGCTCATGGACGAGGTGGACGCACACTCGACACGGCCCACAATCCGCTGGACGAAGCTGGCGGTCGCGGCGATAAGCGGCGCCGGAGCCATCGCGCTCGCGTTGCCTGCGACGACAGCGAGCGCCGACCCGGTTGCCCCGCCCGGAACCACCACGCCGGCGCCCCCGCCGCCCAATGGTCCGGCAGATGCGGCACCCGGCCCGGCCGGGCCTCCCGCAGCACCTCCGCCCGCCGACCCGCTCGCGGCGCCGCCCGGAGCCGGCCCCAACGCACCCGCGCCGCCGGCGACCGACCCGAACGCACCCCAGCCTGGGCGCATCGACAACCCGGTCGGCGGATTCAGCTATGCCATTCCGGCCGGTTGGGTGGAGTCGGACGCCACCCACCTCGACTATGGCTCGGCATTGCTCAGCAAGGAGACCGGGCCGCCGGCTCCGGGCCAGCCACCACCGGTTGCCAACGACACTCGCATCGTGCTCGGCAAGTTGGACCAGAAGCTCTACGCCAGCGCTGAAGCCGACAACACGAAGGCCGCCACCCGGCTCGCGTCCGACATGGGCGAGTTCTTCATGCCGTACCCCGGCACCCGGATTAACCAGGCGACTGAGCCGCTGAGCGCCCCCGGCATGGCGGGAGGCGCATCGCATTACGAGGTCAAATTCAGCGACGCCACCAAGCCGAACGGCCAGATCTGGGCGGGAGTGATCGGTCCGTCGGGGCCGAATGCACCGCAGGGCTCGGCGAACCAGCGCTGGTTCGTGGTGTGGCTGGGCACCGCTAACGATCCGGTGGACGTCAACGGGGCGAAGGCGCTGGCCGAGTCAGTCCGCCCGCTGGCTCCAGCAGCTCCTGCTCCGGCAGCTCCTGCTCCGGGCGCTCCGGCTCCGGGCGCTCCGGCTCCGGCAGCTCCTGCTCCGGGCGCTCCGGCTCCAGCGCCGGCCCCGAACGCTCCAGCTCCAGCGCCACCGGCACCTGCGCCACCGGCAGCACCGGCACCGCCACCTGGACAGCCCACCGGCGGTAACGGCGGAGCGCCGGCTCCGGGCGCGGTATCGACCTGACCGCGCGGTAGTTCAGCGCACGCCTGGCCCAGTTAAGCCGAACGTGCCCGATTGACTACCCGACTCGTTACGCTGGCGTGGTACACCCAATGACAGTCCAGCAACGGGCTTGGCCAGCGACAGCAAGGAGTTCCGGATGGATGTCATGGCAGCTACGCAGTCCCTCGCATTGTCCACGCCGACCGCCGTCAGCTGGCTCGCCTACATCATCATCGGCGGTATCGCCGGCTGGGTAGCGAGCAAAATCGTTCGAGGCGGCGGCTCGGGCATTCTGCTGGACATCGTCGTCGGCGTAGTCGGCGGTTATGTCGGTGGAACGCTTCTGAGCTGGCTTGGCGTCGACGTCGAACATGGGCGTCGGTGGTTCACATTCTTCACCGCACTGCTCGGGGCCATTATTCTGCTCTTCATTCTGCGGCTAGTGCGAAGCGCAGCCAGACGCTAACCCGTTGGGGCCGTCGCGAGTAACGGCATGCTGTAGTGATGACCCCAGCGACGACCACCACCACGATGAGTGCGTGGCGGGTGCGACGGCCCGGTCCGATGAACACTGATCCGCTGGAACGGGTCAGCACGCAGGTGCCCCGCCCCGAGCCGTCCGAGCTGCTGGTCGCCGTGCGGGCCTGCGGGGTGTGCCGCACCGACCTACACGTCACCGAGGGGGACCTCCCGGTGCACCGGGAAAATGTGACGCCCGGACACGAGGTGGTCGGGGAAGTTGTCGAGGTCGGCACCGCCGCCGGCGACGGGTTCAGCCTAGGTGACCGCGTCGGGATCGCCTGGCTGCGCCATACTTGCGGAGTCTGCAAGTACTGTCGGCGCGGCGACGAGAACCTGTGTCCGGAGTCCCGCTACACGGGTTGGGACGCCAACGGCGGGTACGCCGAATTCGCCACGGTTCCTGCGGCTTTCGCGCATCATCTGCCGAGCGGCTACAGCGACAGCGAGCTTGCGCCGCTGCTGTGCGCCGGAATCATCGGCTACCGGTCGCTGCTGCGCGCGGAGCTACCGCCGGGCGGCCGGCTGGGGCTGTACGGATTTGGTGGCAGCGCCCACATCACCGCGCAGGTCGCGCTAGCGCAGGGCGCCGAAGTGCACGTGATGACCCGCGGCGCCGCCGCTCGAGAGCTGGCGCTGGAACTGGGCGCCGCGTCGGCCCAAGGCGCCGCCGACCCGCCACCGGTGCGGCTCGACGCCGCGATCCTGTTCGCCCCCGTCGGTGATCTGGTGCTGCCCGCGCTGGAGGCGCTCGATCGCGGCGGCACCTTGGCGATCGCCGGAATCCACCTGACCGACATTCCGGTCCTCAACTACCAGCGCCACCTGTTCCAAGAACGCCAGCTGCGCTCGGTGACGTCGAACACCCGCGCCGACGCGCGGGCTTTCCTCGACTTTGCGGCCGAGCACCACATCGAGGTGACCACGCCGGAATACCCACTGAGTCAAGCTGATCGGGCGTTGTCGGATCTCAGCGCCGGTCGCATCGCCGGTGCCGCCGTGCTGCTGGTGTAAAACCCTCAGCTCGATAGGTGCCAGACCAGGGCGGCGGCCAGAGCCCCCAACCCGTTCAGTGACCAATGCAGGACGATCGGGGCGATCAGGCTGCCACTGCGTCGGCGCAGCCAGCTGAACACAAACCCAGCCACCGCAGTTGCGATTACCGCCGACGCCACGCCGGCCAGCATGCCCACGACCCCGCCGCCGAACAGCCGAGTGAACCCGACATTGCAGCTCGTCAGTCCGAACGACGTCGCGATATGCCAGAGACCGAACAGCAGCGAACCCGCCACCGCCACACCGCGGAATCCCCAGGCCCGGTTCAATGCAGCGTGCAGCACGCCACGGAAAGCCAGCTCCTCGGGGATCACGGTTTGCAACGGAATGATGATCATCGAGGCAACCAGTGCGCCCGAGAGCGTCGCGTAGTGGTTGTTCATGAACATCGGCCGGGTCAGCGGAAGCAGCACGCCGACCGCGATCACCGTCACCACCAACCCGATCGCGGCCAGTGCATATCCGGCACCGGATTTCCAGTGCTCTCGGCCCAGGCCGAGTTCGGCCCAGCCCAAACCGTTGAATCGCAGCAAGGCGACCAGCCCGACCGCGGCCGCCGGCACCGTCGCGACGCTCGCCCACGGGGTGGTGAAGTGCGCGATCAGGTTGGTCAGCACCAGCACCACGACGACGACGGCGACATCGACCTGGATCCGGAAGTGATGCAGCGCCGACAGCTGCGACACCATCGGATGGGTGTCGGCGGCAGCGGTCGCGTCAAGCATTCGGCCAGTCTACGTGCGGACCGCTGACGTCCCGCTTACCGCGACGCTGAACCGTTGTTCGATGCAACGCGGCGGCGCACGTAGTCCTTGAGCTCTGCCGAGAGTCCTTCTGCCACCAACAGCCGGGGAAGCAGCTCCGGTTCCGACATTCGGGCACGAAAGACCAGCCCGATGGTCACGTCGTGATCCGGCCGGTAGTCGATGGTGATCGTGTCGCCGGCGCGCACGGTTCCAGGCGACATCACCCGTAAGTAGGCGCCGGGTTTCCCCGCCTGGACGAAGGTTTTGATCCAGTGATTCAAATTCAGGAACGCCTGGAACGTCCGGCACGGCGTCCGGGGAGCAGAGACTTCCAGTACCAAGCCGTCGGTGCCGACGTGCCAGCGTTCGCCGATCCGCGCCGTAGTGACATCGACGCCCGACGTGGTCAGGTTCTCGCCAAAGTTTCCATTGGTCAGTTTGCGCTGGAGCTGGAACTCCCAGGCGTCGAGGTCTTCTCGCGCGTACACATAGACGGCCTGGTCGTCACCGCCGTGGACTTTCTGGTTGCCGATGGTGTCGCCGACCAGTCCGCTGCCGACACCACCGTGCATTGGCCCCGGTGCGCGCACCATGACCGGCTCGGTGACCGCCACTTTGTCGATGCCGGTCACATTCGACACCGCGTGCGGATCGGGATTCGTTCGCACGTGAGCCACATTGACCGACAAAACAGTCGCCACCCGCACAGCGTAGCGCTGGGTTCCCGTCACTCACTACGTTCGTTCCGCTCGCTCGACTCCCCAGGTCCACCCGCTGATCTGCGGGTCGTCCTCGCCGTGTTCGCGGGTGTAACGGCGCGCGGCCAGCCGCGCATCGGCCATCTCCTGGCGGAGCACTGCGGCTCGGTCGGCCAGCCCGTCCACCCGGTCGATGACGTCCATGACCAGGTGGAAGCGGTCCAGGTCGTTGAGCATCACCATGTCGAACGGCGTCGTCGTGGTCCCGCGCTCCTTGAACCCGCGCACATGCATGTGATGGTGATTGGTGCGCCTGTAGGTCAGCCGGTGGATCAGCCAGGGGTAACCGTGGTAAGCGAAAATCACCGGCCTGTCGCTGGTGAACAACGCATCGAATTCCCTGTCGGGCAACCCATGTGGGTGCTCGGAGTCCGGCAGCAGGCGCATCAGGTCGACCACGTTGACCACCCGCACAGCCAGGTCGGGCAGTTCGCGGCGCAGGATGTCGGCGGCGGCCAACGTCTCCAGCGTCGGAATGTCGCCGGCGCAGGCCAACACCACGTCAGGTTCTGCCGTTGCGCTGCTCGCCCACGGCCAGATGCCCAGCCCGCGGGTGCAGTGCGCGATCGCGGACTCGATGTCGAGGTAGGCCAGCGCGGGCTGCTTCCCGGCGACGATCACATTGACGTAGTCGCGGCTGCGCAAGCAGTGGTCGGCCACCGACAGCAGGGTGTTGCCGTCCGGCGGCAGGTAGACCCGGACGATCTCGGCGCGCTTGTTGGCGACCAGGTCGATGAACCCCGGATCCTGATGCGATGCACCATTGTGGTCCTGGCGCCACACATGCGAGCTCAGCAGATAGTTCAACGAGGCGATCGGCTGCCGCCACGGCAGTTCACGGCTGGTGGACAACCATTTCGCGTGCTGGTTGAACATCGAGTCGACGATGTGCACGAACGCCTCGTAGCAGTTGAACAGCCCATGCCGTCCGGTCAGCAGATACCCTTCCAGCCAGCCTTGGCAGAGGTGCTCGGAGAGCACCTCCATCACCCGGCCGGTCGGTGACAGGTGGTCGTCATCGGGCATGGTCTCCGAAAGCCACACCTTGCCGGTCGACTCGTAGACCGCGTCCAAGCGGTTGGAGGCGGTCTCGTCGGGGCCCATCAGCCGGAACCGGTCGCGGTTGCGGGCGATCACATCGCGCAGGAGCGTACCCAGCACCCGGGTGGCCTCGTGGGTCGTCGTCGCCGGCTGCGACACCGCCACCGCGTAGTCACGAAAGTCGGGCAAGTCCAGGTCATGCAGCAGCAGGCCGCCGTTGGCGTGCGGGTTGGCGCTCATCCGGCGATCGCCGCCCGGCGCCAGCGCGCGTAGCTCGGCGCGCAGCCTGCCGTTGTCGTCGAACAACTCCGCGGGCTGGTAACTAAGCAACCACTTCTGGAGCTGTGCGCGGTGGGCCGGGTTATCCCGGGTCTCGGGGAGGGGGACCTGATGGGCTCGCCAGGTGCCCTCCACCTGCTTGCCGTCCACTACTTGGGGTCCGGTCCAACCCTTGGGGGTGCGCAGCACGATCATCGGCCACACCGGCCGTTCGGTGCTCGCACCGCTGCGGGCATCCAGCTGAATGGCGGCTATGTCATCGAAGGCCTCGTCGAGCGCGGCGGCGAGTTGCTGGTGCACGTCGGTGGGATCGTCTCCGGCAACGGTGATGGGTCGGTAGCCGTAGCCACGCAGCAGCGACTCCAGCTCGTCGTGTGGGATGCGGGCCAGCACGGTCGGGTTGGCGATCTTGTAGCCGTTGAGATGAAGGATCGGCAGCACCGCGCCGTCGCAAACCGGGTTGAGGAACTTATTGGAGTGCCAGCTGGCGGCCAGCGGCCCGGTTTCGGCCTCGCCGTCGCCGACGACACATGCGACCACCAGGTCCGGATTGTCGAACGCCGCGCCGTAGGCGTGCACCAGGGCGTATCCGAGCTCGCCGCCCTCGTGGATGGAACCCGGCGTCTGGGCCGCCACGTGGCTGGGGATTCCGCCAGGAAACGAGAACTGCCGGAACAGCTTTCGCAATCCGTCGGTGTCTTCTTCGATGCCGGTGTACACCTCGCTGTAGGTGCCCTCCAGGTAGGCGTTGGCGACCAGCCCTGGACCGCCGTGACCAGGTCCGGTGATAAAGATGACGTTGGCATCGCGGTTGCGGATGATCCGGTTCAGGTGTGCATAGATCAGATTCAGCCCCGGGGTGGTGCCCCAGTGCCCCAGCAACCGCGGCTTGACGTGCTCGGGCGCCAGCGGCTTGCGCAGCAGTGGATTGTCCAGCAGATAGATCTGGCCGACGGACAGGTAGTTGGCCGCGCGCCAGTAGGCGTGGATACCGGCAAGTTCGTCGTCGGACAGCTTCGCACGCGTGACGGTTTGTGAGCTCATCCGCCCGATTCTCCGCAAGTTTGGTGAACAACGCACGACGGCGCGGTAGGCGGGCGGGGGATAAAGCGCCCACTACGCTGGCCGACGTGGACGTGCTCGACGGCGGAGGGCTCCTGGCGTCGCTGCGGGTGCTCGATCTGTCCAGCGACGACGGCGACGCGGTCGGCCGACTGCTCGCGGACCTGGGCGCCGATGTGCTCAAGGTGGAGCCGCCTGGCGGCAGCCCGTCGCGCACCCGGCCGCCGACGCTGCACGGCACCAGCCTGCGGTTCGCGCTGCATAACGCCAACAAACGCAGCACGGTGCTGGACCCGTCCGACCCGGATGCCCGAACCCGATTGGTCGAGCTGGCCGGTAGCGCCGACATCATCGTCGACAGTGGGAATCCCGGTCAGGTCGCCGCCTACGGAACCTCGTGCGCCGACTTGGCCGATCGGTACCCGCAGCTGGTCGCATTGTCGATCACCGACTTCGGCGAAGGCAGACCTCGGTCGTCGTGGCAGGCGACCGATCCGGTGCTCTATGCGCTCTCGGGTTCGCTGGCCCGGTCGGGTCCCACCACCGGGACACCCGTGCTACCACCGGACGGTATCGCGTCGGCCACCGCGACCGTCCAGGCCGCGTGGGCCGCGCTTGTCGCGTACTATAATCGATTGCGTTGCGGCACAGGGGATTACATGGACTTTGCCCGGTTCGACGCTGTCGTGATGGCGCTCGACCCGGCGTTCGGGGCACACGGGCAGGCCGCCGCCGGCATACGCCGACCCAATCGGTGGCGCGGACGCCCGAAAAACCAAGACGCCTACCCGATCTACCCGTGTAAAGACGGCTACGTACGACTCTGTGTGATGTCCCCGCGACAGTGGCGCGGGTTACGGCGCTGGCTAGGGGAGCCCGAGGAGTTCCAAGATCCCGGATACGACGTGCTTGCTGGGCGTTTCGCCGCCTGGCCGCAGATCGGCGTGCTGGTCCAGCAGTTGTTCGCCGATCAGACCATGCAGGCACTGGTATCCGCCGGGCAGGCGCACGGCGTTCCGATTGCGGCCGTGCTGTCGCCGGCGCAGATCTTGGCGTCGGATCATTTTCGGTCGGTCGGCGCCATTGTCGATGCCGAACTCGTGCCCGGCGTGCGCGCATGCGTTCCCGTCGGATATTTCGCTGTCGACGGGCAGCACACCGGTTTTCGCGCACCCACGCCGCCCGCCGGCCACGACGAAGCCCGGTGGCTCACCGGCCCGGCAGCCACTCCGGCACGGGGGAAGAATGGCCTTCCGTTCGACGGACTGCGGATTATCGACCTCGGCATCATCGTCGCCGGTGGCGAACTCAGCCGCCTATACGGTGATCTGGGCGCCGAGGTCATCAAGGTCGAAAGTGCAGCCTATCCCGACGGATTGCGACAGGCTCGGGTCGGCGAGGCCATGAGTGAGTCATTCGCCTGGACGCATCGCAACAACCTGGCGTTTGGCGTGGATCTGCGCAGCGCCGAGGGCAAACAGATCTTCAGCCGTCTGGTCACCGACGCCGACGCGGTGTTCGCCAACTTCAAGCCGGGAACCCTTGCTGTCCTGGACTTTCCATACGAGACCCTGCGTGCCCTCAACCGCCGGGTGGTGCTCGCGGAAAGCAGTGCCTTCGGCGACAACGGGCCCTGGAGCGACCGGATGGGCTACGGACCGCTGGTGCGCGCCACCGCGGGCGTCAGCCAGCTCTGGACCGACCACGAAGTTCAAGGCGCTCAACGGGATCGGCTGACCGATGGCTCCCGGCACCGGTTCTACGACGCGACCACCGTCTTCCCCGATCATGTGGTCGGGCGGATCACCGCGATCGGTGCGCTGGCCGCGCTGATCCACCGCGATCGAACCGGCGAGGGAAGCCGAGTTCATGTCTCCCAAACCGAGGCCGTCGTCAACCAACTCGACGCCCGGTATGTCACCGACGCCCTAAGGGCGGCAAGCCACGCCGATTTGCGCGACGACACCAGCGTGCACGATGTATATCCGTGCGCAGGCGACGACGAGTGGTGTGCCATCTCGATCCGCACTGATACTGACTGGCGCTCGGCGACAGTGGTTTTCGGTTTTCCCAAGCTGGCCGTTGATGAGCGATTCGCGACCGGCGAGGCGCGGGTTGCGCACCGACAGGAGTTGCTCACGCAGGTTTCGGCCTGGACTCGTACCCGAATACCGTTGCAGGTCACCGAAGCTTTGCAATCGGCAGGCGTTCCCGCGGGCCAGATGAACCGTCCGCCCGATATCCTCGACGACCCGCAATTACACGCGCGAAAACTGTTCAGCGACATGATGCATCCGCTGTTCGATCATCCGCTGCCGGCCGAGACCGGCCCGGCGCCGTTTCACCACATTCCGACGGCGCCACAACGTCCGGCGCCGTTGGCCGGCCAGGACACCCGCGAAATCTGTCACAAGGTTCTCGGCATGAGCAGCGAGGAAACCGAGCGGTTGATCAACGACGGCGTGCTGTTTGCCTCCACCGACACCGCCTAGCATTCCTCTCGGCACACATCGCGGAAGGTCTCCACCAATGCCCGTCACACCCAGGACACCGGTGCTGGTCGGCTACGGCCAGCTCAACCATCATGAGGACCCGGGCGCGGAAGCCAACGCGAAAGAACCCGTGGACCTGATGGCCGAGGCCGCGCGCCAAGCCGCCGACGGTCGGGTGCTCGAGGCCGTCGACTCCATCCTCGTGGTCAACCTGTTGTCGGCACGCTATCGCGACCCCGGGCTGCTGCTCGGCCAGCGCATCGGAGCCGACCGTCCGACCACCCGCTACAGCGGCGTCGGCGGCAACGTGCCGCAGTCGCTGGTCAACCGGGCCTGCCTGGACATCCAGCACGGACGCGCGGACGTGGTGTTAGTGGCCGGTGCGGAAATGTGGCGCACCCGGATGCAGTTGCGCTCCAAGGGCAAACGACTTACCTGGACCGATCAGGACGAATCGGTCCCTCTTGCCCAGGGCAGTGACGAAAACGTACCGATGGCGGGGCCGGCCGAGGACCGCATTGGGCTGGACCGCCCCGCTTACATCTACCCGATGTTCGAGCAGGCGCTGCGCATCAGCGCGGGGGAGTCGATCGAGGATCACCGCAAGCGTGTCGGCGAGCTATGGGCGCGCTTCAATGCCGTGGCGGTGCACAACACAAACGCCTGGATCCGCAAACCCGTTACAGCAGAGGAGATTTGCCAGGATGGTCCGACGAACCGGATGATCAGCTGGCCGTACACGAAGTTGATGAACTCCAACAACATGGTCGACCAGGCTGCGGCGCTGATCCTGACGTCGGTCGAGACCGCGACTCGACTGTGTATCCCCACCGAACGCTGGGTCTATCCGTATGCAGGCACCAATGCCCACGACACCTACGCCATCAGTGAGCGGGCCGAACTTCACCGCTCGCCTGCCATCCGGATCGCCGGTGCGCGCGCGCTGACACTGGCCGGTCTGGGCATCGACGACGTGGACTACGTCGACCTGTACTCCTGTTTCCCGTCCGCTGTGCAGGTCGCAGCGGCCGAACTCGGGCTGCCGGTTGACAATCCGGCCCGGCCGCTGACCGTGACCGGAGGGCTGACGTTCGCCGGCGGTCCGTGGAGCAATTACGTGTCGCACTCGATCGCGACGATGGCCGAACTGCTGACGGCTAACCCGGGGCGGCGTGGCTTGATCACCGCCAATGGCGGCTACCTGACCAAGCACAGCTTTGGTGTCTACGGCACCGAACCGCCGTCGGCTGAGTTTCGTTGGGAGGACACGCAAGCCGCAGTGGACCAAGAGCCCATTCGAGACGCGGCGGTGGAATGGGAGGGTGTCGGGACGGTCGAATCCTGGACGACGCCGTTTGACCGGGGTGGTCAGCCGGAGAAGACGTTCCTCGCGGTTCGGACCCCCGACGACCGCCGCACCCTGGCTTTGATACCCGATCCCGCGGCAGCCGCGGCGACGGTGCATGACGACATCGCTGGCGCCGAAGTTGCGATCCGCGCAGACGGCACCGCCGCCCTCACGTAACCATCGCGGGTTAGCTGAAAGTTGCCTGTGAGCCGGTCGGCGCGCTTATTGTCGTTTTGTCAGCTGAACACCGTTGGAGGTGGTCGGGCGTGCGGATCCTGCTCACCGGGGTCACCGGAGTGCTGGGGCGTGCCGTCGCCCGTCAGCTACTCGTCGCCGGATATGCGGTCAGCGGCATCGCAGCTCACTCGCACGAAAACCTGGATCCCGACGTCGACTTTGTTTGCGGGCCGCTCGGCGACCCGTTTCTGCAGCAGCTGGCCGACGACTCCGATGTGGTCCTCCACCTCGCTCCGATCGAGCCCACCGCGCCCGGCAGCGCCGGAATAAACGGACTCGTGCAGGTCGCCCACGCGGCGGCCCGTGGGGGTGCCCGGCTGATCTACGTGTCTCAGTCGGCCGGCCAGCCCAAGCTGTACCGGCAGGCAGAGACGCTGGTGTCGACGGGCTGGGCGCCGAGCCTGATCGTCCGCGTGGCGCCGCCGGTGGGCCGCCAGCTTGATTGGATGATCTGCCGCACTGTGGGGAGCTTGCGGCACAGCAAGGATTCGACCAACCCGTTGCGGGTACTGCATTTCGATGACCTGGTCCGATTCCTGGTGCTCGCAGTGGCGACCAACCGCACCGGGCTGGTCGACCTCGCGACCCCGGACAGCATCGAGGTGGCCACGGCGCGCCGGCTGCTGGGCTCCGGCGAGCAGCGCCCGCGCTTCTCCCGCCTGCCAACCTGGCCCCAACTGATTTCCGATCTGGGTGTCTCTGCGGAGCAGGAGGCTTGGCAATTCGAGTTCGGTTGGTGCGCAACCGACGCCGTCGCCGACACCGCGCGCGGATTGGCCGGCCGCAGACTTGACGGCAGGGGCGCCGTCGACCTGCCCGGCCATCTGCCGATACCGCTGGAGGTCGCGCCGCGAACCGAGCCGTCAGACGGCACCCGGTTACTGTCTGTGGCGCCGGAGGGGCTGGAGGGCGAGTTCGACGACCGCATCGACCCCCGCTTCCCGGTATTCAGCGCCGTGCCCCTGGCCGCGACGCTGCCCGGCCCGTTGACGCCGATGACGCTCGACGTCCAACTCGCCGGTTTGCGCGCCGCCAACCGGGTGATCAGCCAGGTGCTGGCTCTAGGCAACGTGGTTGCGGGCGAATGGGGGAGCCGGGCTATCGCGGTTTTCGGTCACCGTCCCTACGTTGGCGTTTCGGCCAGCGTGATCGCCGCAGGCCAATTGCCCGGCTGGGACGGGCGCAACGTCGTGCAACAGTTGCTGGGCGGCGTACCCGTTGGCGGGCTTTTGCCGCAGGGGCGCCCACCGCAGACCGGCGGGCTGCTCGGATCGGCCGCCAAGGCCGTTGTCGTCAAGCGGGCGTTGGCGTTGTTGCGGCATCTGAGGGTCGACACCCAGGCCTACGTCATGGCGGCGATGGCCGAGCACCTCGATGCGGCGCAACTGAATTCATTGTCGGACGCGGACCTTCAAGTGCGGACTCGATTGCTGCGGGACCGGATCCACCAGGGCTGGGGTCTCACAGGGCTGTGGCTGATCGACATGGGCGTCACCGCAGCGACGGTGGAGCGTGCCGGCCTACACACCACCGTCTCAGGCGTGGCCATGTTGGTGGAAAGCGACGTTGTCGACGCCGAGACTTCCTCGCTGGCGGCGCTGATCCGAAGCGATCCGCATTTGTGCGCGCTGGCTCTCGACGCAGACCTGGACGGCATCAGCGTTCTGTCGCGCACTACCGCCGCCGCCTTCACCGCTGCCGCCACCCGGATCGCGCATCGCGGTCCGGGGGAAATCGAACTAGCCAACTTGGTGTTCGGTGATGATCCGGCCATCCTGCTGGTTGCTGCCGGGCGGGCCGCGACCGCAGTGCCCCGGCCGATGCCGTCCGACGGGTCGGCGGCGAAACTTGCCGAGCGGATGGCGGCCGGCGCTCGAGCTTCTCGGGAACTGGCCTACGACACGACGATGCGGTTCACCCATGAACTGCGAACGACTTTGCGAGAGCTGGGATCCCGGTTAGCCGCGGCGGAGGTCATCGACGTTGCAGGCGAGGTCTTCTACCTCACCTGCGACGAAGTAGTCAGCATGCCCGCCGATGTCCGGCTGCGAATCAAACGCCGGCGCGCCGAGCGGGAACGGCTGCAGGGCCTGCACCTACCCGACGTCATCACAGCTGGCTGACGAGCCGCGCTCAATCTGCTGGCGCACGTCGTCATCGAGTGACGCTCGTACCAACGCGGCGGCTAGACGGGCGTTGGCACCCGGGGCGAGGGCACCAAGCTTCGTCGGGTCGGTAGGCAACCCCAGTGCTTCGGCGGCACGGGTGGCACGTTTGTCGAAGTACGGTCGCACCCAAGTCCAGACATCTTGGACTTCGCGCAAGTAAATGTCGGCACCGGTGTCACCGATTCCCTTGAATTGCTTGAGCATTCGCTTGACGGCGTCGATATCGCCGTCACTGCGCCGGGCGATTTCGCGTAGATCACCGGAGTACTCGTCCACAACCCGCTGAGCGATCTCGGTGAGCCGGGTAGCCGAACTCTCGTCGTAACGCACATAGTGGGCTCGGCCGAAAGCGTCGATCATGGTGCGCCGACCGGAATCCAGGACGGTCTTCGGCGTCCGCAGGCCATCGCTGAACAGTTCATGCCCGGCACGCATGGCGATCGCCGCGTCGATCGGCTTGCTGGCCAGCATGCACAACACCAGCAGCTGAAACAGCGGCATTGGCTTGTCGCTGATCCGGACGCCCGCCTCAGCCGCATAGGTGGTACCCGCGACTTTCAGCAGTCGTCGCACCACTTGCTTAGGCTCGTCCATAACGCTTCGCGTACCCGTCGTGGCAGGTCACCAACCGCGCTCTACTTTGGCGACAGGCTGCGCACATGCTTCACCCCGCGGTTCACCCAGCCGTGAAGCTGGCGTTTGGTTTTCAATCCGTCCGACTCGACCCGCAACCAGCCCCTGGCCTCGCGGCCGGCCATCACCATCGGGCTGACGTGCGCACGGTCGAGCAGCTTGTCGGTTTCGTCCGGCGGGACTCGCACCAACAAGCCGCCCTGGCCGCTGGCGGCGACGGCCATATGCCCGTTGATCAGGAAGGCGAGGCCGCCGAACATCCGTTTCTCGTCGACGCCACGCTCGGGCGCCAGCAGTTCACGGATTCGCTCAACCAACTCCGTGTCGTAGGCCACGGCACAACGGTAGCCCTAGGACCGACTTGCGGCCTCAGTCCAGATCCACCCGGATAGTCAGCAAGTCACTGCCGACGAGGCGCACCACGGTGCTGTTGAATCCGGGCAGACTGCGCAGTCTCTCCGTCGCGTCGTCGTCGGGCAGCAGGTGAGCGGTTCCGCTGCGCCACCGGCCGTGGATGCGCAACCGCACCGCGGGATTGGCCTTGATGTTGCGCACGTAGTGGGAATGCTCGCCGTGCTCGGAGACCATCCAGAACTGCTTGCCGATCACTCGGCCGCCGATGGCGGTGCGCCGCGGCTGCCCCGACTTTCGGCCGACGGTTTCCAGCATGGTCAGCGGTAACCGTCGGCCCACCGGATTGACCACCAGTCGTTGGGCGGTGTGGACGATGCGCCGTTTGAGCGGTTGCGAATCGGTCATTCAACGATTGTCCACCATGCGGCCCAACCTTCGGACGGCGACATCCATTCGCCGTGGCGACGAAAGGCCCTTCGGTCTCGAGACTTCGGTTTCTAGCTTGCGGGGCGTGGTGGAAGGCGCGACGCCTGGCCGGGCCGAAAAAAGCGCCGACGCCTCCACCGACCTCGCAGCCGACATCGCGGAAGCTAACCATCTCATCAACGAAGCCGGCCGTCTCATTGGTGCATTGCGGAATCGATTCCCGCATCGCACCGTGATGAGTCGGCTTCGCTGATGCCGCCGACAAGGGTCAGGCCGCCACCGCGGCGTTGTGCGCCGCGGGTTCCAGTGCCTGGGCAACGATTTCGGCGACGTCGGTCATCGGTTTGACGTCCAACGCCTCGAGCACCTCGGCGGGCACATCGTCCAGGTCCGGCTCGTTGCGCTGTGGGATGAACACCGTCGACAGCCCGGCCCGTTGCGCGGCCAGCAGCTTCTGCTTGACGCCGCCGATCGGTAGCACCCGGCCGTTCAACGTGACCTCGCCGGTCATCCCGACATCGGCGCGAACCTGCCGTCCGGTGGCCATCGACACCAGCGCGGTCACCATCGTGACACCCGCGGACGGACCGTCCTTCGGGACGGCGCCGGCGGGCACGTGCACATGGATCCGCCGATCAAGCGTCGACGGATCGACACCCAATTCCGCTGCGTGCGAACGCACGTAGGACAGCGCGATCTGCGCGGACTCCTTCATCACGTCACCGAGTTGACCGGTCAGCTGCAGGCCCGGCTCACCCTCGTTGGCGCCGGCCTCGATGTAGAGCACATCACCGCCCAGCCCGGTGACGGCCAAGCCGGTGGCCACGCCGGGCACGGCGGTACGCTCGGCCGACTCGGGCGTAAACCGCGGCCGGCCAAGGTAACCCACCAGATCGGCCTCGTCGATGGTCATCGACCCGCTATCCTCGGCCAGCTTGGTCGTAACCTTGCGCAGTGCCTTGGCCAGCAGCCGCTCGAACTGCCGCACGCCCGGTTCACGGGTGTAGTCGGCGGCGATCTTGCGCAGGGCGGCGTCGGTCACGATGACCTCGTCGTCGCCCAGTGCGGCCCGTTCCCGCTGCCGGGGCAGTAGGTAGTCGCGGGCAATGGCGACCTTGTCGTCTTCCGTGTAACCATCGATCTGCACCAGTTCCATGCGGTCCAACAGCGCCGACGGGATGTTCTCGATCACGTTGGCCGTAGCCAGGAACACCACATCGGAGAGGTCCAGGTCCAGATCCAGGTAGTGGTCGCGGAAGGTGTGGTTCTGCGCGGGGTCGAGCACCTCGAGCAGCGCCGCGCTCGGGTCGCCGCGGTAGTCGGAACCGACCTTGTCGATTTCGTCCAGCAGCACAACGGGATTCATTGATCCGGCCTCGCCGATCGCTCGCACGACCCGGCCGGGCAGCGCGCCCACGTAGGTGCGCCGGTGTCCGCGGATCTCGGCCTCGTCGCGCACACCGCCCAGGGCGACGCGCACGAACTTGCGGCCCAATGCCCTGGCCACGCTTTCACCCAGCGATGTCTTGCCAACGCCGGGCGGGCCGGCCAGCACCATCACCGCGCCAGAGCCGCGGCCGCCGACGACCTGCAACCCACGCTGCGCGCGGCGAGTCCGCACGGCCAGGTACTCGACGATGCGGTCCTTGACGTCGTCCAGCCCGTGGTGGTCGGCGTCCAAAATTTCGCGCGCCGCCACCAGGTCCGTCGAATCCTCAGTTTTGACGTTCCAGGGCAGGTCGAGCACGGTGTCCAGCCAGGTGCGGATCCAGCCGCCTTCGGGACTTTGCTCGCTGGAGCGTTCCAGCTTGCCAACTTCACGCAGCGCGGCCTCGCGAACCTTCTCCGGCAGCTCAGCCGCTTCGATTCGCGAGCGGTAGTCATCGGATCCATCCGGTTCGCCCTCGCCGAGTTCCTTACGGATCGCGGCCAACTGCTGGCGCAGCAGGAACTCCTTTTGCTGCTTCTCCATGCCTTCGCGGACGTCCTCGGCGATCTTGTCGTTGACCTCGACCTCGGCCAAGTGGTCGCCGGTCCAATCGATCAACACCCGCAGTCGCTCGGCGACATCTTCGGTCTCCAGCAGCTGGCGCTTCTGCACGTCGCTCAGATACGACGCATAACCCGCCATATCGGCCAGGGCCGACGGGTCGGTCAGCCGGTTGACGACGTCGACCAGCTCCCACGCCTCGCGGCGTTGCAGCATCGCCAGCAGCAGCTTCTTGTATTCGGCAGCCAGCGCACGAGTCGCGTCGTTGGGTTCGGGCTCGGTGACCTCGGTCACCTCAACCCACAAAGCTGCGCCCGGCCCGCTCGCTCCGACACCGATCTGGGCCCGTCGCTCGCCGCGCACAACGGCGGCGGTGCCACCACCCGCGATTCGGCCGACCTGCAAAATTGTCGCCAGCACGCCGTAGGACGGGTAACGATCGTCAAGCCGGGGCGCGATCAGAAGCTTGCCCGATTCACTGGCGCGGGCAGCGTCGACCGCCGTGCGCGCAGCGTCGTCCAGCGCGATCGGCACGACCATTCCGGGCAACACAATCGGATCGCTGATAAACAACACCGGCACTGATTTGGCTTCAGCCATCAATCCTCCAAAGTTAAGCCTGTCGCGCTCAACCTTGTCGGTGCCGAGTTTGTTCCCGACGGGGTCCAGGCGCTAACCCGACGAGGCGCGCTGGCGGGCACGGAACGCTTGGACTTTCGCCCGATTGCCGCAAGCGCCCATCCCGCACCACTGCCGGTTCTTGGCTCGCGACGCATCCAGATACAGGCAGGTGCAGTCCGGGTGCGCACAATGCTTGACGTTCTCGATATCGGTTCCGGCCAGCAGATCGAGCAGATCCGCGGCCAGGCTCGCAAGCAGTTGCGATGTGGTGCCTTCGCGACGGGTAGCGCCGGTTCGCAGCAGTCGTGGCGTGAGCTGAGGTTCGGAGGCTAGCTCGTTAAGCAGGTCGACGTCGGCGTGCTGAGGCCGGCGGCCCTCGAGTCGGGCGGTAACGGTCCGGTAGATCGCTTCCCGCAGCTCGATCGCGGTCGCCACATCATCGCCGGTGACACCGACGGCGGCATCCAACAGCCCGGCCTGAACCGCCCAGTCCGACAGCAGTTCCGGCTCGGTCAGCAGCTCCTCGCGTGAGCTGTGCCGGTGCTTCACGGTGCCGACGAAGTCGAGGCATCGCCGGCCACTCCAATAGACGAACGTCACAAGTAACCACCTTGACAGGTTTCATCCGCGCGTGCAAGTTGTAACTATATAGACCGGTTACGCCGAGACGGGCCGGAATGAACGAGAAGAGCCGCTGAGCCGTCTAAGCGAGTAACCAGCCGGTCTATCTGGCAGTGAAAGGCGAAAGGACCCAACCGAAATTGACCTCTACCGCATGACCCACCCGCTGAGGTTGGCCAAAGGATCGCACCGGCCGGGTTCCGGCAAAGGATGCGCGATGAATGTGATTTCCTACATCAACGGCGACGCCCGGGTCACCGACTTTCCTACCGGCTCGGCCCGCCCGCTGAGCCTGCTCGTCCAGTCCAGCAACGATTTGCTGGCCGGCCCCGATGGCTACCTGTCACCCGAACACAGTGTGGTCGTCCTGGACCTTGCCTGGCAGACCGTGGGAACCGCCGACGTTCCCGACACCGTCGTGCACGCCTGGGTCGCCGAACTGCTGACCAATCCCGTCTGGGGGGTACTTCGGTACGCCAAGATCACCGCGCACAAAGCGATTCTCGACATTGCCGAGCTGCACCGCGCCGCCGCGTCGGGTGACATGCCAGCCGTCGCCGACTGGGATGCCGCTGGCCGGGCCGCCCGCGCGGTGGCCGCCACTCTCAGCGGCGCCGGAATGCGCGCCGCCCAGGCCGCATCCGAGTCGACCACGTTCGTCGACAACGACCTGCTGATGGCGCTGGACAATGTGGTCGTTCACGCGCAGAACGCGTACGCGCTGGCGTCCGGGGACGCTTCGACGGCAAGCCGGATCGCCGAGCTCACCGGCCACGCGATCGACTCGTGGCGGCGGCTGGCCGGACTGGAGGAGGCGCGCGAGGTCACCCCGGCACCGCCGGCCCGAGAGCTGCAGCTCGCGGGTTGACTCGTGACGACGTCATCGCCGCGACCAACGCGACCCTGCGGCCCAATCACCACCCAGGCGGTCGAATCACCCGCCGTTACACCCGAATGGGTGGTTTCCGCCGTCGGCGATTCCTGCACCGTGTGTGCCCTGCTGTAAAAGGCTTGCCCGCTATCGCCACACCCACAAGGAGGTAAACAATGCCCCCGTGGCGGCTCCGTGACTTCCACGATGACGACCTCGACCAGGCGATCTCCCTTTGGGATCAAAGCCGCCAGCCCGCCGAGCCGCCGCCGGCCTTTGCGATCTCCGAGGTGGTGTCGGCCGCCAGGTCAGGGCAGCCCGCAGTAGTCGCAGTGGTCGGGGACGAGTTGGTCGGCGTCGCCGTGGCTCATTTCCAGGGCGAACGAGCTTGGATCTCGATCATCGCCCTCAATAGCCGATGGCGGAACCGGGGTATCGGCAGCGCCCTGCTCACCGAGCTGGAAGCCCGGTTGCACGCGTTAGGAGTGCGACGGATCGGCGCGCTGCTCTCGGCCGACGCCACGGGTACGACGGCACTGCGCAACTCCGGCTACCACGAGCACAACGGGCTGTCGTTTTTCGAAAAGGTCGACCATGTCGGCGCATCGGACGCGGGCCTGTTGGCTGAGCTGGGCGCGCAATCCATGCCCCGCGGCCTGTGGCAGGCGATGGCCGGGATGGAGTCGGAGAAGCAGATTGTCGAGCGCAGGATGGTGCTGCCGCTGACCGAACCGCACGCCGCCGAGCAATACGGCGTCTCGCCCCCGAAGGCGGTGATCTTGTTCGGTCCGCCGGGCACCGGCAAAACCAGCTTCGCCAAGGCTGTCGCCGGTCGGCTCGGCTGGCCGTTCGTCGAACTTTTCCCGTCCCGGTTAGCCGCCCCCGACGTGGCCATGGCGAGTGCCTTGCGGGAAGCGTTCGCCACACTCATGGAGCTGGAATCGGTAGTGGTCTTCATTGACGAGGTTGAAGAGATAGCCGGCTCGCGCACCGGGATACCGTCCGACCCGGCGCATGGCGCCACCAACGAACTACTCAAGTTGATCCCGGTGTTTCGCCAGCGCGACGAGCGGCTATTGATCTGCGCGACGAACTCGGTGCGGTCGCTGGATTCGGCGTTCTTGCGGCCCGGTCGATTCGACTACATCATTCCGATCGGACCGCCGGATGCCACTGCGCGGGCAGCTATTTGGACCCGCTACCTGGAGTCGGCCGCCGATTCCGTTGACGTCGATGCGCTGGTCGCCGCCACCGAGATGTTCACCCCGGCCGACATCGAGTTCGCGGCCCGCAAGGGCGCTCAGTTGGGGTTTGAGCGCGAGATCGAGTTCCGCCGTGGCGAGCCGGCCTGCACCAAGGATTACCTGACCGCGGTCCACGAGACGCGGCCTTCGTTGACCGAGGCGATGCTCGACGAGTTTTCCGACGACATTGCGCAGCGGACCCGATTGTGACCGTCGGGCAGCTGCCGTTCCGTCAGAGCGCACGATCGGCGTAGTCTCCGCCTCATGGCGACCGATCGCGAGGCGCTGCGGGGGCAAGTCATCGCGTACACCTGCAGTCAAAACTGCATGGGCGTCCGCGGAAACTCCGGCGGGTGCTGCACGCTCGACGATCGCGACTTCATCCCGGGGCCCGTCCACGATGCAGATGTCTTCCTGGAAAACCTCGGGCGTCGACTCGGCCGCGAGGTGTCCCGTGACGAGGCATTCATCGACTTCGAGGAGGGACGGGCCCTCTTCCCGGAGCGCCCGACGTGGCAGGAACCCGCTAACTACCCAGCGTTGCGCGTCCGGCCGGACGTGCAGTGGATTCCGTGCCGGTTCTTCGAGCCGACGACGGGTGCGTGCACCGTGTACGACATTCGTCCCGCGATGTGCAGGAATTACCTCTGCGACCACCTCAAGGACGTCATTTCCCTGCTCAACCTCAACGAGGAGACGGCTCCACCGGAATGAGCCGGCGTAATTGCGTCACATGCTTGGGGGAGAGCTCCTCGAGGCAGTTGACACCGAGCAGCCGCATGGTGCGGGTCAACTGTCCGGACAGGATCTCGATGACGCGATCGACCCCCGCTTGGCCGCCGGCCATCAACCCATACAGGTAGGCCCGGCCGATCAGCGTACAGCGCGCTCCCAGGGCGATCGCGGCGACGATGTCGGCGCCGGACATGATGCCGGTATCCAGCAAGATCTCGGTGTCCTTGCCGAGTTCGCGCGCCACCCCGGGCAGCAGCTGAAACGGCACGGGAGCCCGATCGAGTTGGCGACCACCATGATTGGACAACACGATGCCGTCGACGCCGCGGTCGACCACAGCCCGCGCGTCGTCGAGAGTCTGGATGCCCTTGACCACGAGCTTGCCCGGCCACTGCGCTTTGATCCACGTCAAGTCATCGAAGGTGAGGCTGGGGTCGAACATGGTGTCGAGGTATTGGCCGACGGTGCCCGACCACCGATCCAGTGACGCGAAGGCCAGCGGCTCAGTGGTCAACAGGTCGAACCACCAGCGCGGGCGCGGCACGGCGTTGAGTACGGTGCGCAGCGTCAAGGCCGGCGGAATCGACATCCCGTTGCGTACGTCGCGCAGCCGCGCACCGGCAACCGGGACGTCGACGGTGGCCAGCAGGGTGTCGAACCCGGCGTCGGCGGCCCGTCGCACCAACGCCATAGAACGGTCCCGATCACGCCACATGTACAGCTGAAACCACTTGCGGCCCTCCGCCGCAGCCGCCGCCACCTCTTCCATCGAGGCGGTGCCCAGAGTAGACAGCGAGAACGGGATCCCGGCCGCCGCTGCCGCCCGGGCGCCGGCGATCTCGCCCTCGGTGTGCATCAACCGGGTAAAGCCCGTCGGCGCGATCGCGAACGGTTGCGCCACCAGTTGGCCCAGAACCTCCCAACCGGTCCGGACATCGCTGACGTCGCGCAGGATCGTGGGGTGAAACTCGATGTCGCGAAAGGCTTGTCGCGCGCGTTCCAGGGAGATCTCTTCCTCGGCCGCGCCGTCGGTGTAATCGAATGCCGCCCTCGGCGTCCGCCGCTTGGCGATGCGCCGCAGATCATGGATGGTCTGCGCGTCGTCGAGCCGGCGTTGGACGCGGTCGAACCGGGGCTTGCGAAACCGGATCAGCGGCGCGAGGTCACGCACCTTCGGCATCCGCCGTTTGACCACTGTGCAACCGTAGGTCATATGGAATCCGCAAGCGACCCCTTCGATCTGCAGCGTTTCGTTGACGCGCAGGCGCGGGTTTACGACGACGTCCTCGACGAGTTGCGCGTCGGCCGCAAACGCAGCCATTGGATCTGGTTTATCTTCCCGCAGGTAGCTGGGCTGGGCAGCAGCCCGACGGCGGCCAGGTACGCGATCTCCTCGCTCGACGAAGCCCGGGCCTATCTTCGGCACGAACTGCTAGGACCGCGGTTGCGCGAATGCACGCAGTTGGTCAACGCCGTGCAAGGCCGCTCGGTCGGCGAGATCTTCGGCTATCCGGACGACCTGAAAGTTCGCTCGTCGATGACGTTGTTTGCCCACGCGACAGCGGACAACCACGGTTTCGTGCACCTGCTCGAGCGGTACTACGACGGCGAGGAGGACCCGCTGACCCTGGAGCGGCTGCGCTGACCGGACGGCATGCTCACAGTGGCCGCAGGATTCGCCAGCCGTGTGGCTCGATCGACACCGTGTCGACAACATCGTCCGGCGGCATGCCACTCCCGGCGATGGCATGTGCCCGCCCCACGCCCAGCTCGCCCAACACGACCTGCAGTGGGGCGTCGTCGACGTTGAGCGCCACGATCAGCGCCTGGTCGCCGTTTCGGGACTGGTACACGTATTGCCGGTTATCCAATCGCAACGCGGTCGCCGAGGCGGCATACAACCAGGAGTGGCGTCGGCGCAGCCCCACGAGGTATTGGTGCAAGCGCCATACTTCGGCCTGACGCACATCTAGTTGCACTGGGGGAGAGCCGAATTCGGGACGCACCGCGTCGTCGCCGCCGAATCGCTCTTCCTTAATTCCGTGGTAGCCGAACTCGTCGCCGGCGTAGATGCTGGGAATGCCACCCACCGTCATCAGGATCACCAGCGCGTGAGCGAGGTGTTCAGGACGCTGAAGTTGGCTGGCGATGCGGGTGACGTCGTGATTGCCGATGAAGGTCAGTGGAGGAAAGCTTTCGACGAAAACGTTGTGGCGCCGCATTGCCCAGTCCAGCTCATAGAAGTTCCCGTCGTTGAGGCTGCTCCAAATCGCCTTCCACAGTTCATACTGAGTGACGGAGTCGAAACCGGCTTCGCGAACCACCGCAGCGTAGTCACCGTGGATCAGCTCTCCGACGAACCACGCTTCCGGTTGGAGCCGACGAACTTTCGGCAAAACCTCAGCCCAAAATTGTTGTGGCACAGCGTAAGCAGCGTCCAGCCGCCAGCCGTCAGCACCTCGTCGCAACCAGTGCGCCATGACGTCGGCGGTGTAGTCGGCGACCTCGGCGTTGTCGTGGTTCAGCGTGAGCAGACCACCATGTCCTTCGAAGGTGTGAAAGTTCCCCGGGTGCCCGCGAAACCAGCGTGCTGCCGCATCGTCGTGCGCCGCTTCGCGATAACGGAGGAAGTCGACACCGACGTGGTTGAACACGCCGTCGAGAAGCACCCGCAAGCCCCGCTGATGCGCCTCGGTGACAAGATAGTCGAAATCGTCGTCGTCGCCGAGCCGAGGATCGATGCGGTAATGGTCGGTGGTGTCGTAACCGTGTGTGCGCGAGGCGAAGATCGGCCCCAGCGCGATCCCAGACGCACCGAGCTGGATGGCGTGATCGAACCAGGCGGCGATGCGTCGCAGCCGGTGTTCACCTGGATCGGGAGGTACAGCCGCCGGGAAAGCACCGACGAACCCCATGGGGTAGACCTGCCACCAGATCACGTGCCGTACCCAGGGCGGCACCGTCACCGCCGATACCTGGCTTCGTAGAGGGATTTCATCTCCGCCTCGAGTTCGGGCGCTGGGCCATCGGCCACCGCTCGGGGGGCGACCGCGGTGACCGGCAGCATGGCCACCGGCGGTGTGGGCGCATGCCACTCGGTCAGCCATTGCGTCAACTGAGCGCACGATGTGGCGTAGACGATGCGCCCGAGAGGCGCCCACGCGTGCGCGGCCGCACACATCGGACACTGCTCACATGACGTGTAGACGGTGGCCCGAATGCGATGGACCGGAGCCAAATTCGCTACCGCCCACCGGACGATCCCCATCTCCGCGTGTAATGTCTGGTCGTCCTCGGTGATTCGATTGTGATCCTCATAGACGGTCCGGCCTTTGGCGTTGACCAGGATCGCGCCGAATGGTCCGTGCCCGTTGTCAAGAGCGGTTCGGGCGAGTTCGACACAGCGACGCAAACGCTCCAGATCGACTTGGCTCACGCCCACAGACCCGAAGTCTACGGGTCGCCCGCTAGCCGGCAGCAGCCAATGTTTGGGCCGTGCTGATTGCCTGCGCGACGCCGGACACGATGGCGGCCACCTTCAACGCCTCGAGGATGGCTTCCCGGTCGACGCCGGCATCGCGCAGAGTGTGCTCGTGAGCAACCACGCAGTGCGAACACCCGTTGATCGACGACACCGCAAACGACCACAGCTCGAAATTCGCCTTGTCCACGCCCGGGTTGCCAATGATGTTCATCCGTAGCCCAGGGCGCAGGTCGTCGTACTTGCCGTCAAGGAAGCCGCGGCCGCGGTAGAACACGTTGTTCATGCCCATGATCGACGCGGCGCCCAACGCCGCCTGATAGGCCTCGGCCGACAGGTAATCAGCCGCCTCGGCGCCAATCTCGGCCAGCACCTGGGTATTCCGCGTCGCCGCTGCACTGGCCAGTAGGGTGCCCCACAGCTGCTCGGAGTTGAGCACAGTGCTGCGGCTGATCGAGCCAAGGGTGAGCTTGAGGTCCTTGGCGTATTCGGGCAGTGCGTCTTTCAGATTCTCGACACTCATCAGGCTGACTTCCTCAACTCTTCCCCGGCGTCGATGGTGGGGTCGCCCTTGCGCCAGTTGCAGGCGCACAGCTCATCGGACTGCAAGGCATCGAGCACTCGCAGCACCTCGTCGACGTTACGGCCCACCGAACCGGCAGTCACCGAAACGAATTGGATCTCGTTGTTGGGGTCGACGATGAACGTGACCCGGTCGGCCACACCCTCGTAGTTGAGCGCCCCGGTGGCTTCGAACAGTTCGCGCTTGATGTCCGAAAGCATCGGGAACGGCAGCTTCTTCAGGTCCTCGTGCTGGGCGCGCCACTGGAAGTGAACGAATTCGCTGTCCACCGAAACGCCGAGAAC
>Ga0187782_10000449_pt1 | contig 27638 bp, 28 predicted proteins | sample 0715_SJ02_MP15_2_FD_132454 | JGI IMG/M metagenome (GOLD analysis project Ga0187782, IMG submission 132454) | Tropical peat soil microbial communities from peatlands in Department of Meta, Colombia - 0715_SJ02_MP15_20_MG | ecosystem: Environmental > Terrestrial > Soil > Wetlands > Peat | place... | reverse complement strand
TGGTGCAAGGCCTTACGGCCGCCGCGCGCTCCTGGAAATTGCAATCCGAATAACAACACGATCGGAGTTGGCTGATGGCCGCACAGGCGTCTCGTTCCTTTCGCTTCTCGATAGGCATCCACACCTCCAAGTCAAGTGCCGCGCTGCGGGATAAGGCACGACGCCTGGAGGACGCCGGATTCGACATCCTTCATCTCCCCGACCACCTCGGCGCGCCGGCACCGTTTCCGGTGCTGACGGCGATCGCGGCGGCCACTTCCACCGTGCGGCTGGGGACCTACGTGCTCAACGCCTGCTTCTACAAGCCGGCCCTGTTGGCTCGCGACGCAGCCGCCGTCAATGACCTCAGCGACGGCCGCCTCGAACTCGGCCTCGGGGCGGGCTACGTGCGGGAGGAATTCGAGGCCGCCGAGTTGCCGTACCCGAGTGCCGGTCAACGCGTCGACTACCTCGAGCACGTCACCACTTACCTGAAGAAGCACCTACCCAACGTGCCGATCCTGATCGCCGGCAACGGAAATCGATTGCTGACGGTGGCCGCCACGCATGCCGACATCATCGGTCTGACGGGTGCCAACGACCGCGGGGTCGGCGACCCGCTCGCCGAACGCATCGAGTTCGTCCGCGCCGCCGCCGGTGACCGGTTCGCCGATCTCGAGTTGAACCTGGCGATCACAGGGGTGTCAGACAGCTCCGGGAAACCCGACCTGTCGATGACTCGCAGGTATGCGCCCACCCTGTCCGACGAGCAGTTGCTGGCACTGCCTGCCGTGCTGAGCGGATCGCCCCGCGACATCGCCGATACGTTGCGCGATTACCGGGACACCTACGGGCTCACGTCCGTCACTGTGCAGCAACACCATGCTGAAACCTTCGCCAAGGTGATCGCGGAATTCCGATGACCGTTGTCGACAACCTGCCGCAGTCGCGTGCCGGCTCGTTTCGGTTCGACCGGGCGGAATTAGCCGGAGCGGTCGGCGATCTGGGGGTTCTGGTGCCGATCGCGGTGGCATTGATCGTCAAGAACGGGCTCACGCCGACTGCGGTGCTGTTGCCGGCCGGGCTGCTGTACGTGGTGGCCGGCCTGGTGTATCGACTTCCGGTGCCGGTGCAGCCGTTGAAGGCGTTCGGGGCGATCGCGATCGCGCACGGTTTCGGAGCTGACGATATCGCCGCCGGCGCCCTGCTGCTGGGCGTCATTTTTGTGACGCTTGGGGTTTCGGGCCTGTTGGATTGGGTCGGGAAGGTGTTCCCGCAGCCGATCATTCGGGGGATTCAGCTGTCGGTGGGACTGCTGTTCTTTCAGTTGGCGTGGAAGCTGGTGTCTGCGACGCCGAAAGCGTTCACCGACCACCGGCGCTCGATCTGGTGGCTGGCGGGCGCCACCGTGGTGGTGATCGCATTGGCGCTGCTGTTGCGACGCCGGCAGGTCACCCTGGTCTTTCTGGCGATCGCCGTGGTGACGATGGTGCTGACCTTCCACGGCTCGGTCAGCTTCGGCCCGTCGGCGCTGCATGTCCCACACCTGAGTTGGGCCGCCCTCTCCGCCGCGGCTGTAGCCCTGGTGCTGCCGCAGTTACCGTTGTCGTTCGCCAACTCGTGTTTGGCCACCGCGGACACGGCCCGCGCCTACTTCGGCGATGCGGCCCGCCGGGTGCGACCAGGCCGCCTGGCGATCACTCTTGGTTTGGCCAACCTGTTCGCCGGCTCGATCAGCGGGATGCCGGTGTGTCACGGCGCCGGCGGGATGACAGCGCATCGCAGCTTCGGCGCCCGCAGTGGCGGGGCACCAATCATGTTGGGCAGTGCGCTGATCGCGCTTGCGCTGGCGATCGGAGCGACCCTGACCGCTGCGCTGGCCGGCTTTCCGGTGCCAATCCTGGCAGGTCTGCTGACGGTCGCCGGCCTGCTGCACATCATGTTGCTGAGAGACCTGCGGGGACCCTGGCAGTGGGCAATCGCCCTAGCGGTCGGAATCACCGGCTTCCTCAGCAATCTCGCCGTCGCACTCGTTGGGGCACTGCTGATTTGGTTTATCGTGGGTGGTCTTTACCGGCGATTTGGTCCAGCGCATGGTCCAGCACGTCGGCGAGCACCCGAAGACCGTCACGCACCCCGCCCGGCGAACCCGGCAGGTTGACCACCAAGGTCCGCCCCGCCACGCCGCAGATGCCGCGGGACAGCACCGAGGTCGGCACCTTCGGTAAACCGGAACGCCGGATGGCATCAGCCAGCCCGGGAATCATGTAGTCGAGCACCGCCGCGGTCTGGTCCGGGGTGCTGTCGCTGGGCGAGATGCCGGTGCCACCGGAGGTGATCACCACGTCGACAGCCTCGGCGATCGCGTCACGCAGCGCCTGACCCACCGGCTCGCCGTCACCGACCAGCACCGGCTGTACCGACGAGAATCCATGCTGCACAAGCCATTCCGATATCAAAGGCCCGCAGCGATCTTCGTAGACCCCGGCCGACGCGCGAGTCGAGGCGATGATGATCCGCGCGGATCGGTCAGTCATCACCGCTCCCATGTTCCGTGCCGGCCGCCGTCCTTCCGCAACACCCGGATGTCGTCGATACGCGCAGCCGGATCGACTGCTTTGATCATGTCGTACAGGGTCAGGGCCGCCACGCTCACCGCGGTCAGCGCCTCCATCTCGACCCCGGTGCGGTCGGTGCTGCGCACCGTCGCGGTGATGTCGACATCCGTCTCAGCAACACAGAATTCGATGTCGACGCCGGTGAGCGCCAACTGATGACACAGTGGAATCAGGTCGCTGGTGCGCTTGGCGGCCAGAATGCCCGCAACCCGCGCAGTGGCCAGGGCATCGCCTTTCGGCAGTCCGCCCGCGGCGATCAGCTCCACCACTCGCGCGGAAGTACGCAGCGAGCCCGCGGCGACCGCGGTGCGCTTGGTGGCCGCCTTGCCGGTGACGTCGACCATATGCGCCGCGCCCTGATCGTCGATGTGCGAGAGCGGACCCGCCCCCGACGGCGGCGTCGCCGCGGCGTCGGACATCACGCGTCCCATTCTGACAGGTAACTAGCGCAGGTCCCAGATCTGCACCGCAGAGCCGGCCGGAATCTCCGTGACCTCCGCCGGGAAATCCAGCAGGCAATTCGCCGACGCCAGTGACCCCAGATGGTGTGACCCCGGCGGGCCGTGGCTCACGACGGTGCCGGCGGCGGCGTCGAAAATCCCGCGGCGAAACTGGCGCTTGCCGGCCGGTGCGGTCAACGTCTCGGTCAGCACGGCGGATCGCCGCGGCCGGTGCGGATCGGGCAGCCCCATGGCTGAACGCAGTGCCGGACGGATGAACACCTCGAAGGACACCAGGGCACTGACCGGATTACCGGGCAGGGTGACGATCGGCGTGTCGGCCACCCGGCCGGTGCCCTGCGGCATGCCTGGCTGCATCGCCACCTTCACGAACTCCACGCCCTGATCACCGGCTCGGCCGAAGGCGTCCTTGACGACCTCATAGGCACCAGCGCTGACGCCGCCGCTGGTGATGATCAGGTCCGACTCGGCGGCGTATCGGTCGAGCAACGCGGCGAACTCGGCGACGTCGTCGCCGGCAACCGCGGTGACGACCACCTCGGCGCCGGCGTCGCGGACGGCGGCGGCCAGCATCGGCGAGTTCGACTCGTAAATCTGACCCGGCCGCAGCGGCGTGCCTGGCGACACGAGCTCTGATCCGGTGGAAATGATCAGCACCCGCTGACGCGGAATCACCGACAGCTCATGCAGTCCCAGCGCGGCGACCAGGCCAACCACCGCCGGCGTGACCACCTGCCCGGCCGGCAACACCGTGCTGCCGGCGGCGACGTCCTCGCCGGCCCGGCGGATGTATTTGCCCTCAGCGCTGGGTGCGTGGATCCGCACCACATCGGTCCGCCCGTCGGTGGCCTCGACGGGCACTATCGCCGTCGCCCCGGCCGGGATCGGCGCGCCAGTCATGATCCGATGCGCGGTGCCCGGCCCGAGGGTGGGGACGTCGGTCCGACCGGCTGGAATGTCTTCGGCCACCGGCAGTTTCACCGGATGGTCGGCCGTCGCCGAGGCTACCTCGTCGGCACGCACCGCGTAACCGTCCATCGCAGAGTTGTCGAAAACCGGCAGCGACACCGTCGCGGTCACATCGTGGGACAGCACCCGGCCCTCGGCGTCGGGCAGCTCGGCGATGCCGGCGGGCCGGGCAGTAATCAGCCCGGCGACAACGCGTTGATGCTCCTCGACCGACCGCATGGCGTCAGTAAATATAGTTGGTAATCGTGAGGTGCCTGGTAGTTCGTGCCGCGCTGACGGATCAACCGATCCTGCTGGCCGAACACCAGGAACTGGTGAGCCATCAGGCGGCGGGAGCCGTTGTGGGGTTCGTCGGGATGATTCGCGACCACGACAACGGACGCCAGGTGGTGAAGCTGGAATATTCCGCCCACCCGTCGGCGGCCGACGTCATCGCCGAAGTCGTCGCAGAGGTCGCGGCGCAGTCGCCCGGGACGCGGGCTATTGCGGCCAGTCACCGGATTGGCGTCTTGCAGGTCGGCGAGGCGGCGTTGGTCGCCGCGGTCGCCGCCGATCATCGCCAAGCGGCGTTTGCCACCTGCGCACGGCTGGTGGACACCATCAAGGCGCGATTACCGGTGTGGAAACGCCAGGTTTTCGCCGACGGAACCGACGAGTGGGTGGGCTCGACTTAGCAGCCCACATTCATCCTCCAGCGAACGGCGGCAGTACGTCGATCGTGTTGCCCGCCTGCAGCTGTTGGGCTTGGTCGCGAACCGCCAGACCGTCGCAGAGGAAGGAGCACCGGCCAAGCACCAGGGCGAGTTCCGGGCTGCGGCCACCCAGCGTGTCGACAAGCTCGCCGACCGTGGCGCCGGAACGCACGGTCAGCTGCTCGCAATCGGATCCTGCGGCTGCGCGGGCGGCCGCGAAATACCGCACGGTGATTGCGTCGGCCGCCACCTCAGCCACCAATTGCGCTCATCGGCCGCGCCGGTTGGACGAAGTCAGGGTCGTTGATGCCGTGACCCGCCGGTTTGCCCCACATCGCGGTCCGCCATGCCGCCTCGATCGCGGCGTCGTTGGCGCCGCTGCGCAGCAGCCCCCGCAGGTCGGTCTCCTCGATGGCAAACAGGCAACTACGGAGCTGCCCGTCAGCGGTCAACCGGGCGCGGTTACATGTCGAGCAGAACGGGTGCGACACCGAGGCGATGATCCCGACCTTCCCGGTGCGTCCAGTCCCGGGATCAGTGATCCTCCACAACTCGGCTGCCGCCGAACCCCGCGGCGCCCGATCGGGTTCCAGCCTGAACGAATGACGTCGCAGCTGCGCCAGCACTTGGTTCGCGGTCACCGTGGCCTCACGGCGCCATTGATGTCCGGCATCGAGCGGCATCTGCTCGATGATCCGCAACTGGTAGTCGTGGCCGAGGCAGAACCGCACCAGCGACACCGCGTCGTCGAGGCCGGTCAGCGGGTCCAGTACGGCATTCACCTTCACCGGTCGCAGACCCGCTGCGTGCGCCGCGGCCAGGCCGGCCAGCACGTCGGACAGTCGATCGCGGCGGGTGATCGCAGCGAAGTGCAGGTAATCGACGCTGTCCAGCGACACGTTCACCCGGTCCAAGCCAGCCCGTGCCAACGCCTCCGCGCGCTTGGCCAACAAGACCCCGTTGGTGGTCAGCGCGAGTTGCGGCCGCGGCCGGAGCTCGGCCGTTGCCGCGATGATCTCTTCAAGGTCCTTGGCCAGCAACGGTTCTCCACCAGTGAACCGCACCTTGGTGATGCCCAGTCGGGTCACACCCATCCGCACCAGCCTGATGATTTCGTCGGGTTGCAGCAGCTGCTCGGCCGCCGTCCACGGCAGACCCGCGGCGGGCATGCAGTAGGTGCATCGCAGATTGCAGCGGTCGGTCAGGGACACCCGCAAATCAGTCGCGAGTCGCCCATGGCTGTCGATCAACGGGCCGGTGGACGGGGGCTGCGTCGCCGGGCCACCGAAGCGACGCGGCACTCGCGGAAGGCCGAGCGTCGTGATCGTCATGGCACCATCCGAATCTGATCGCGAACAATTTTTACATTATCCATCGGCTCGGTTCTAGCATCTATCCGTGCCAACGATGCGGATCCGTCAGGCCGCTGAGCTGCTGGGGTCAGCGACGACACCGTCCGGCGATGTGCTGGCCGAGTTCTGGCGCAACAACGCCCGACCGTTACCGCCGAACCCGCTCGGCACAGGTAGCTCGGCAGGCACACCGTCGTCTCCCTGATGAGTACCGGGGCCGCACGCAAACTGAAACTCGAGCCAGGCAGTCTGGCCGTCGCGGTCGTCAAGGCCACCACCGTGATCGTCGAAACCCCTAAAGCGTTTGGGGATTGAGGCAATCGGGTACACGCTCGCCGTGAGTGCGGTCATCGAAAGATGGAAGCGCAGCCGGGCTTACGATTGGCTTCGCCTGAGGGGCTACGTCGCCTTCAATCTGCCCCGAACGGTGACCATGCTGGGCACAGCGCTGCTGACCGGAATCGCCGCGGCGCATGTCTATGTGTTGACCAGCCAGCCGCCGTTGCCGGTGTATTTCGTCGTCTACGCCGCCATCCTGGGAGCCTGCTGTCTGTTAGCTGCCTCGTTTCTGTGGCTGGGCCGCAATCCCCGTGTGCCGCAATTAGGATGGTTTTTCGGTGATTTGGTTTCGGTTGTCTTTCTGGGCGTGTACCTGGCCAGTCGAGTGGCGACCCTGCCGGGGCTGGTGGCGGTGACCGGCCGGTGGGATTTCGCACCCGGGACGTTGGCGGGTGCGTTCGCGTTGGGCTTCATCGCTGTGCACATATCGGTGCTGCTGGGGATCAACGTGGCTTATCCCCAACGGCAGCGGTGGTCCGACTAATGGGAACGCCGCGATGACGACGTTCGATTATCCGGTGTGGCTGCGAGTCGACCATTGGCTCAACCTGTTGTTCGTCACGTTGATCATCCGTAGCGGGATCGAGATCCTCGCTACCCATCCGAAGTTGTACTGGAACGACGACAGCAGACCCGGAAGCGAGTGGGCACGCTTCACCCGCAAGGTGATGCCGCAGAACAAGCTGTACGACACCCTCGACGAAGAGGAGGACTACTCCCCGATCATTTCGCTGCCCGGCCACGCGCAGTTGGGCCTCGGACGGCACTGGCACTTTTTCGCGGTGATCGGCTGGATTCTGGTCGGACTCTCCTACTACATCCTGCTTTTCGCGACCGGACAGTGGCATCGCTACTGGCCCGCGTCGTGGTCGATCTTCCCCGAGGCGTGGAACGACATCGTCACCTACCTGACGTTCAACCTGCCGCCGATGCTGCCGGGTGAACCCTTCGACGCCATGCAGAAGCTGGCCTATGCAAGCGTGGTCTTTGTGCTGGCGCCGTTCCAGATCCTCACCGGCGCCGCCCAGTCCCCGGCGGTAGAGGCCAGATTTCCGTGGTACGTCCAGATGTGGGGCGGCCGGCAATGGGCGCGCAGCCTGCATTTCGTGGGGCTGGTCGCCTTCGTCGGCTTCATCGCCGTCCATCTGTCGATGGTCTTCTTTTGGGGCTGGGGCAAGCTGACCGCGGCGATGATCTTCGGCTCGGTCCGCAACACCAACTGGGCGACCGCGTGTTCGCTGCTGATCATCGCGACGGTCATCGCCATCCACGTCGCGGCAACGCTGTGGAGCCTGCGCAACCCTCGTTCGGTTCAGCGCAGGCTGGACGCGGTGGTCGGCTGCGCACGGCGGATTCTGTTGCGGCCGTTGGATTCGCGGCAGAACTATCCGGAGCGGAAACTGACCACGCAACACCGTGTCAACGGCAAGCCACCCTGCTCGACCGAGTACAAGGTGATGGCCGTACACAACTTCGTCGACTGGCGGCTGCGGGTTGGGGGCTTGGTCGAGAATCCGGTGACGTTGGATTTGGCCGAGTTGCGCGCGCTGGGCGCGCCGGAAGTCCAACGGGTCATGCACAACTGCGTCCAGGGTTGGACGAGCATCGGGCAGTGGAGCGGCCTGCATCTGAGCACCTTGGTGGAACTGGTGCGGCCGCTGCCGGAGGCAAAGTACATCTGCTCGATGACCATGCAGGACAACGACCGAGACGAGCCCGCCTCGCACGGCGGAGGCCAGTTCTACGAGGTGATGGACCTCGAACTGGCCTACAAGCCGCAGACCATCCTCGCCTACGAGATGAACGGCAAGCCGTTGCCGATCAAACACGGCGCACCGTTGCGGCTGCGGGTGGAGACCCAGGTCGGTTTCAAGATGGCCAAGTGGATCAACCAAATCGAGTTCGTCAACGACTACTCCGGCATCGGCAAGGGCGCGGGCGGCTGGCGAGAGGACAACGTCTACTACGCCAAGGACGTGGAGATCTGACATGGCCGACCCGGCGATGGTGCGCCCGGAGCTAATCAACCTGGCTCCCGCCGACCGCGATCGGGTTCTGGCCCAACTCGCCGCCAAAGGCGGGCACTGCGAGGCCTGCGGCGCAACCGATTTCAACGTCGGCCATGCGCTTTACCTAGGATTTCTGTTCCTCGATGAAGACGACGATGCGTACATGGTGGCATTGACGTGCCGTAACCCGAACTGCGCGCAGCCGCACACCGGAATCAGATTGCGCGAGAAGGACTTTCTCAGCGGCGACGGTGAAGAAGCCCGCGCCGCGACCTGGCTGGCTTCGGCTCCTCGCTGAACGCCGGCCGAGCAAGCCCGATGCGCTCGATCACCTCGGACAGCGCGCGCAGCTCGTCACACAGCGCTTGAAAACGGCGCTCATCGGCCTCGTCGAGCAGCCCGCGCGCACTGTAGTGCACCAGCCGGGGTAGCCGCCCGGCAAGCGCCGTACCCCATCTGATGCTGAAGTCGTATTTCTCGCCTTCGTCCACTTCGCCTTTTTGACCAAGTTGTTTGAGCGCCTCTATCTGTTCGGTGAGCCAGTCGACATCATCGTCAACGGTGATCGGTGCGGGTTTTTCGTCCATCTCAGCAGCCATTGTGCTCCGTTTGTTCTGTCAGAGGCGCGGGTTGGCGACGCTCACCACTTCCTGGTCAGTGGCAGCGTAAATGCGGGTGTCGTCGGTGCCGATTCGCCGGATCGGCGACGGCAGCCGGGTCGCGGCCAACACCGTCAATCCTTCGCCGCCGCGCTGCGAGTCGACCGCGTAGAGCATGTCGTCGTCGCGACGTGCGACATAGCTGCGGGTCGCTGCGGTGCCGTCGCCTGCTGACGACGCGACATCCATGGGCAGCGATCCACGCTCCTCGGGGGGCGAGGAGGGGCCTTTGTAGTAGCGGATTCCGGATGGCCCGTAGACGTGGTAGGCGCCTGGGTGCTAGCCACGTCTGGCTGGCCAGGGAAGCAAGGCGGTTCCGCGCACGTGAAAGACAACAGAAGTTTGATCGCGGCGACTCCGCGGGATGACGAACCTCGGGAAGACCGCCTATACGCTTTGAGGATGGGTACCAAGTCAGCAGAGAAAGTCGACTTCACACGCCTGGCTGCCGCATTGAACGACTACCGTTTTGCCTATCTGGTCACCGTCGATGACGACTACCGGGTGCACAGCGTGACCGTCGAACCCGAGCTGCGCGAACGCGTCATGGACGTCGGGCTGGTCGGCGGCCGAACCCGCAGAAACGTCGAAAGCCGCAGCACCGTCACGCTGTTGTGGCCACCGAGCGAGCCGGGTGGCTACTCGCTCATCGTCGATGGTCGGGCCGAAGTGGCCGAAACGAGCGACTCCAGTGACGACACCGCCGCGCTTCGGGTGGTACCGACGCGCGCGCTGTTGCATCGGAACGCCGACCCGAACACTCCCGGGTCCGCCAAAGGCTGCCTGCACGACTGTGTGGTGTTTTCCACTCCGTAAGCGGCGTGTCATCTCGCGCCGGGCGCATCGCGCGGACGTTGTGATGCCCGCTACACTTTGGCGTCTCGCCCTCGTAGCTCAGGGGATAGAGCACGGCTCTCCTAAAGCCGGTGTCGCAGGTTCGAATCCTGCCGGGGGCACTCGTTCTACCAGCACAAACGTCGAAAACAAGCTGGGGCGTGCCCCTAGCGTGCCCGATCTGGCGTGCTATTCCGGTCCGTTTCGATGCGTTTCGGTGTGTTTGTGGCGTCTGCGACTCCCGGCCCCGGCCGATTGGGGAATCACGGCCCGGAAAGTCTTTGGGCGCATCGCTTTGATTCGGTGCGATCCGGGGTATGGTGGCCGTGGTTCCGCAGGCAAACACATCGCAACGCTAATCGAGAAGCTGTTGCGATCCCGGCGGAACCTATCGCGCTCCTAGCGACGTTTGGTTCCATCTCCCACCGTGTCGTGGGAGTCTTCGTCAATGGACGAGTATGAAACGTTGCGTGTTGGTGTCGACGGAGGGGTCGCATTCGTGACGATCGATCATCCGCCGGTTAATCTGCTCGACGTCGCGATGCTAGGGGATCTGGTGCGTCTGCCTGACGACCTGCTGGCCCGGTCGGTGCGCGTCACGGTCTTCCGCAGTGCTGATCCGGAGTTCTTTATCGCTCATGCCGACCTGGACCTCATCCGTCAGTTGCCGCGAGACGTAACAGAGCGAAGTGACCAGTTGGGCCCGTTTCACCAGCTTGTGGAGCGCTGGCGCACATTGCCGCTGGTGACAATTGCTCAGCTTGAGGGCAGGGCACGTGGCGGTGGAAGCGAGTTGGCCTTGTCGCTCGACCTTCGCTTCGCGGCTCGAGGGCGTGCGGTCTTCGGGCAGCCCGAGGTTGCGCTCGGACTCATCCCGGGTGGTGGTGGCACGCAACGGCTGGCCCGGGTCATGGGCCGCGGCCGCGCGTTGGAAGTTGTGCTCGGCTGCTGCGATTTCGACGCCGACACCGCAGAGCGGTACGGCTGGGTGAACCGCACCTTACCGCCGGACGAGCTCGGCCCGTTCGTGGAAAAGTTGGCGCGCCGAATCGCGTCCTTCCCAGCCGACGCAGTCCGGAGGGCCAAGATCGCAGTTGACGCGGCGACGGGATCGATCGAAGCCGGCCTTCTCGAGGAGGGGTTCCAGTTCAACCAGACACTCGCAGACCCCGAACTGGAGGCGCGGTTCGACGCCGTCGTGGCCGGTGGTGCGCAGACCAGGGACGGTGAGCGCAACCTCGATGCACTGATCGAGCGATCGGCACGCTAGTGACCTGCATCCTTGGTCCCGCTTATCGGGCCGGATATCGGCGCGGTTAGGTAATCCCGGCGGCCAGTTCGAGGGCGACCGCGACCTCATGGCTGTTGGGTGAGGGGTTTGGGTAGCAGGCGTTCGGCGCGTGCGATGCGGGTCAAGACGGTATTGCGGTGTGTGAAAAGAACTTTCGCCGCGCGGGGGACGCTTGATTCGCCGCGCAGGCGAAGCCCGCAGCGGTCATCAGGATTGCTGCGATGCCGGCTGCCAGGCGCAGCCGCTCGTTGTCACGGCCGCTGCGCTAGTGGGGGATTTCGGCACGAATTTCGCCACCGGCATGCAAACCTTTAGGGGGTTCCAAGCGCCGGGGTGTTGAGGATGGGACGAGATTGCCAGCTGGAAGCCACGTATCGATGCGGATGCAGAAACCCCGCCGTCATGGCATCGCCTCGACCCACGCGATATGCCCGTCGTAGCCAAGCGTTCTCGCCATATCCCGGGAGCGATCCCGGTATTCGCGATGGCGGGCCTCGTCACCACGTGCCCGCACCTGGCGCGCTACTCTTCGTCAGCCACACGCAGCAGGACTTCAGCTACCGCTGACGGTCGTGAAAGAAGCGGTGAATGACTGCCTGGCAGTTCTACGATGTCTGCGCCGATGCGGTGAGCAATTCGCTTCGACCACTCAGCAGTGACTATCTGATCTTCGGCGCAGACAACGTAAGTACAAGGGACGGAGGGCGGTTCGGTCAGCGAGCAAGGCAGCGTCCATGGGTAAGCGGCCTGGGGTCGCAGGTGATCGATCGCTGCTGCCACGGTAGGTTCGTCGCAGTCGGCATAGAACATCTTTCGCACAAAGTCAAAGTCGACCCATACCATCCGTCCTTTCTCGTCAGGCGCACTCAACCCCTTGACCCATCCGTTGGCAAATTCCGGCGTAATCTGCTCCAGCCCTTGGTCTACCAAGCTGAGTCCGACCTCTGGAACCACGGCACACAGATACACCAAATGCCGCGCAGCCTGTCGAGCCGCGACCAACGTCGCCGTGGGACCGCCCAACGAGTGCCCCACGACCACCACATCGTCGTCGCAGCCCTGCAGGGCGCTGCACATCACATCCGCGTAGGTGTCGAAGTCTGCCGACCCATCGTCGCTCGGCAGGTCCGGCGCGACCACGTCATGGCCGGCTTGCTGAAGAAGCGGAGTCACCTTTTCCCAACACCAAGCGCCGTGCCACGCCCCGTGCACCAAGGCATACGTTGTCATGCGGAAAGAATAGGGATCAGAACCGCCTTAGACGGGCGGAAAAGGTACCGCGTAACTATCGACCCTCACCAGGCCGCCAGGACCTGACGCCAGACCTACGAAACGCCGTCTATAGCCGAGCTGATCGCGGATCCCGTTGCTATGGCGCATGTGCCATGGGACCCCGGTGGCGGATCCACCATGAAACGCGCCCGAGCTATAAGCGCCTGGGGGCGAGGGTCTGGGCTGGATTCCGCCGATGTGGCTGGTAGGAGCTTGTCTATTGTGGGGTGTACTGCAAAGTCAAATTTCTGTCCCGGATGGTCAAGACCGCGAGCGGGCTCGTGAGGCATCGTTGAGTCAACGGTTGAAAACCAATCCACTCCCGGCAGGGCATGTCGGAAGTCATTGCACAACAGGGAATTTCGATAAGGATACAAAATGTGGACAACACTGGCGTGGTACGCATTTTTCTGCGCAATGGTCGTCTTTGTCATCGCCGGCATAGACACAGCCACCGCCTGATCCCGATGACGCCGACGCACGCGAGGCGGAACCTTTCGGCCAAATCGACGGCGGCACTGCCGGCGCAGCGTGTCAGCTACGCGGTGGACTTCGCCGTTCGCCGAGTCGGTGGCCCTTGCCGCTTGCGATAGGCGGCAGGCCCACATCCGAACCAGCGCCCGCACGCGCGGGTCAGCACGCTTTGTTCGGCGTAGCCCAGTTCGCGGGTGAGATGGGACAGGCTCATGTGCGTGGTGCGCAGGTAGCGCTCGGCCGTTCCCTTGCGGACGTCGTCGACCAGGGCGGCGAGGGTCGTACCCTCGTCAGCAAGTCGGCGCTGCAATGCTTTTGGGTGCAGGTTGAACTGGGCGGCAATCACCTCCAGCGTCGCCACCCCGGTGGGCAACAGCTGCCGGATGATCGTTCGGACCGATTGCGCGAGTCCCGTTTCGGGTGCGGTGATGCTGTTGAGGTACTCGACGATGGCTCGGTGAGCGAGGTCATCTCGACGCAGGGGACGGCGCAGATCGGTTGCGCGTATGGTGAAACCCGCGGTCGGCTCAGCGAAGTGGGGTGTGCAGCCGAAGTAGGCGACATAGTCCTCACGCGGGGTCAAAGGGTCGTGAGGGAAGTGCACCGAAAGCGGCGAGTAGTCGGATCCGAGCAGGAATCGCAGTACCCGCAACGAAACCCCGAGTGACAACTCGATGGTCTGCGGACACGGCGGGGTGTGTTCGAGAAGGAACTCGAAGACCACGAACGACCGCTGCGGGTCTGCCAGCGGCGTGATGCGGATCCCGATGGCGGGGCTGTAGGCGGCCATGTAGGTACCGAAGATGGTGAACGCGTCGGCGACTGTGGCTGCGGTGCGTGCGGCCACACCGACCGGTCCGAGGATCTCGATGCCCTGCCGCGCCGCCAGGCGTCGCCCGAAATCGGGCGTGGCGGTGGCCTTGGCGGCAGACTCGATCGCCTGCAGCACACCGGACAACGGAATGAACACGTCGTATTCGCCGACGTCGCGGGGCCGGATGCCGGCCGCGTCCAGCAGGCGCACTGGATCACCACCCAGTTCGGCGACCAGGCGAGGGTAGTTCGCCAGTGATGTACCGCGGACTACGGACATGTCCCGACAGGCTAATCGCCGCAACCTCGATGCACGGCTGAAATCGGCAGGCGGCCCGGCAAGGAGGTTCTGCTGTCAGGGCCATTGGCCCCTGGCGGTCATGTGTGCGGCGGACAAGTATCACCAGTACGGACTTCGGGGAGGCCTCAAGTCGGCCAATCCACGGAAGGGGTTCCCATGAGTGAAGAGCATGCGGTGGTCTTGGTGGCCGGCTATCAGGACCTCGGCACGGCGCAGACCGAATTCCAGGCACTCACCGATCGGGTCAAGGACAAATCCATCAGCCTGACGGGCGCGGTCCTGGTCGGCAAGGACGCCGAGGGCAAACCAGCGTTGATTGATACCGGCAACAGGCTAGGGCGCCGGGGTGCTGCATGGGGCGCCGGGGTGGGCCTGGCTGTGGGCCTGTTCTCCCCGGCGCTGTTGGCGTCCGCGGCAATCGGCGCCGCCGCCGGTGCGGTGGCCGGCACGTTCGCCGACCATCGGCTCAAGAGCGGCCTCGGCGAGAAGATCGGCCAGGCGTTGGCCGCCGGTACAGGTGCGGTGATCGCCGTGTTGCCTGCGGAGAGCCGCCTTGCCGTCGAGCAGACTCTTTCCGGCTCCCCGATGAAATCCGTTGTCGCACTGGATAGCTCTACCTTCAGAGGCCTGGAGGGCGCGCTGGCTGAGGCGATGGCCAAGTTCAATCCCGATCGCACCCGCCTGCCTCTCCCCGACCGCAGTTTCGGCGGGGTGATGGGCCGCACCATGGGCGAGTCGGTGGGCGACTGGACGATCGTTCCGGGTCCTGAGGCGCCGGACGGGGCGCCGAACGTGTTGATGGTGCTAATCGATGACGCGGGTTTCGGTGGCCCCGATACCTTCGGCGGCGCGATCCGGACTCCGACCCTGACGCGGGTCGCGAACAATGGCTTGACGTACAACCGCTTCCATGTCACCGCCGTGTGTTCGCCTACCCGCGCGGCACTGCTGACTGGGCGCAATCACCACCGGGTCGGTTTCGGCTCGATCGCGGAGTATCCCGGTCCGTTCCCGGGCTATTCGTCGGTCAAGCCGCGCAGCTGCGCTGCGTTGCCGCGCATTCTGCGCGACAACGGCTACGTGACTGGCGGTTTCGGCAAGTGGCATTTGACGCCCGACAACGTTCAGGGCGCGGCGGGGCCGTTCGACAACTGGCCACTGGGGTGGGGATTCGACCACTATTGGGGTTTCCTGTCGGGCGCGGCGGGGCAGTACGACCCGATCATCACCGAGGACAACTCGGTGCTTGGGGTCCCGCCCGGCAAGGGCGGCCGGCCGTACTACTTCCCCGACGATCTGACCGACAAGGCGGTCGAGTGGTTGCACGCCGTCCGCGCTCAGGATGCGGAGAAGCCATGGATGATGTACTACTCCACCGGCGCCACCCACGCCCCGCACCACGTGTTCAAGCAGTGGGCGGACAAATACAAGGGCCAGTTCGACGAGGGCTGGGACGTCTACCGGCAAAAGACACTGGAGCGGCAGAAAAAACTGGGAATCGTTCCGCCCGAAACGGGATTGACGCAGCGGCCCGACCTGTTTCCGGCGTGGGACGGCCTGTCGGACAACCAGAAGAAGCTCTACGCGCGCCAAATGGAGGTGTTCGCCGGGTTCTCCGAGAACGCCGACTGGAACGTCGGCCGGCTCCTGGACGCCATCGAAGACCTCGGCGAGACGGACAACACGTTGGTCTTCTACATCTGGGGCGACAATGGCGCCAGCATGGAGGGCACCATCACGGGCTCGTTCAACGAGATGACATTCCTCAACGGTGTGGTCCTCGATGCCGACCATCAGCTGCGGCTCATCGAGCAGTACGGCGGGATCGAGGCTCTGGGCGATGAGCACACCGCGCCCCACTTCGCCTCCGCCTGGGCGCATGCCAACAACACCCCGTTCCAGTGGGGCAAGCAGATGGCCAGCCACCTCGGTGGTACCCGAGACCCAATGGTGGTCGCCTGGCCCAGCCGGATCAAACCGGATCCGCAGATGCGCGGCCAGTTCACGCACTGCATCGACATTGCGCCCACCGTGCTGGAAGCCGTCGGATTACCGGAACCGACAAGTGTCGACGGCATTGAGCAGGAACCCATGGACGGCACCAGCTTCCTGCACACGTTCGATAACCCGGCCGCTGAAGAGCGCCACACCGTGCAGTACTTCGAAATGTTCGGCAGCCGCGCGATCTACAAGGACGGCTGGTGGGCGTGCACTCGATTGGACAAGGCGCCCTGGGACTTCTCGCCGGAGACGCTAAAGCGGTTCGGGCCCGGGGTGTATGACCCGGATACGGATGTCTGGGAGCTTTACTACCTGCCCGATGATTTCTCGCAGGCGAACAATGTCGCCGCCGAGCAGCAAGACAAGGTCGACGAACTCACTCGGTTGTGGTGGCAAGAAGCCGAACGCAACCGCGTGCTCCCGCTGTTGGGTGGTCTGGCGGTGGTTTTCGGGAATCTACCGCCGATGCCCACCACCACTCGATTCGTTTTCAAGGGCGACGTGCAGAACGTTCAACGCGGCATGATTCCGCGTATCTACGGCCGCTCCTACGCGATCGAGGCGAAGATCACCGCTCCGGAAAACGCCGAGGGGGTGCTGGTGGCCAACGCCGACTTCATCGGCGGATTCGGTCTGTGGGTCGACGGGCAACGCAGGCTGCACCACACCTACTCGTTCCTGGGCGTGGAAACCTACCGGCAGGTATCCACCAAGCCGATTCCCACCGGCGACGTGACGGTGCGAATGCTCTTCGAGTCCGAGCAGCCGGCTCCCGGATCGGGTGGTCATGTCACCCTGTGGGCCGACGATCAGCTCATCGGCGAGGGCGACATGCCGCAGACGGTGCCGCTGGCATTCTCGTCGTACGCCGGTATGGATGTCGGCCGCGACAACGGCCTCGTAGTCGACCGCGACTACGAAGACAAGGCGCCCTACCCATTCACCGGAACCGTGCATGAGGTGGTGTTCGACCTCAAACCCGCCCACCACGAAGCCGAAGTGGCGCTGCACGAACACGCCGCCATCCAGGCCGTGGGGCAGGGGGCGGCCGGCTGACCGCACCGCACAAGGTGCGTCCTGCAAGGCCAAAAACTTGTCCTGAGATGTCAAGACTCCGCCCTGGCTGATGACGCATCGTGGAGTCGGCGGTAAGGACACCGCCCTCCCGATGGAAGTTCCGCGGGAGTCCTTGCCAGAGAAAGACTTTCGATGACGCTGACCGCCGAACCGACAACCACCAAGACCAGCTCCGGCGCGCCGCTGCCGTTGGTCGCCCTTCCGCAGGGCGAGCTGCTGAGCGTCAACGAAAACACCATCCCGCTGATCACCGACTCGCTCGGACCCGGCGTGCACGTCAAGCCATTGCGCCTGGACCTGGAGGCCGGGTGCTGGGTGGTGCTGGCCACCTTCAGCCCCGGCGCGGTCGTGCCGCTGCACTACCACACCGGCATCGCCGAGGTGTACACCCTCTCGGGCAGCTGGCACTACCTCGAATACCCCGACCAGCCGCAAACCGCGGGCTCCTACCTCTATGAGCCGGCTGGATCGGTGCACACCTTCGTCTGCCCCGAATCCAACACCGAGGACACCGTGATCTTCGTGCGCGTGGAGGGCGCCAACATCAACTTCACCGAGGACGGACAATTCCACTCCATCCTCGACGCGACGATGATCCGCGCCCTGGCGCACCAACTGGCTGAAGCCCGAAACCTCGGCTCACTGAACTACCTCTGCGGCGGCGCCGCCGGCTTCACCGCACCCAAAGCCTGAGGCCCGCCTTTGTGATGTGTATGGGCCGGCCTCCTGCCGGGGAGCGTGCCGACCGACCCATCACCGTAATCAGCCCCTCTCAACCGACCAACAGACCAACAGACAAAGGAGAAGCAAAGATGACCATCGAACGTGTCGCGATCACCGGAGGTGCACGCGGGATCGGTCGCGCCACCGCCGAGGCTTGCCTGCGCGCGGGAATGTCAGTGGTGATCGGCGATCTGGACGGGTCGGCGTGTGCGGCCGTCGCCGCCGAACTTGGTGACCGGGCGGTCGGCCTGGCGCTGGATGTCCGCAATCCGGAAAGCTTCGAGACGTTCCTCGCCGAGGCCGAAGAACGGATCGGGCCGCTGGACGCGCTAATCAACAACGCCGGCGTCGCGCCGATCGGCCTGTTCATCGACGAGGACCCCCGCGACACCCAACGCCTGGTCGACATCAACATCGGCGGGGTGCTCACGGGGACCCGCCTGGCGCTGCGGCGATTCCTCCCGCGCGGCCACGGCCACATCGTGAACCTGGCGTCGTCCGCCGGTCAGGTGGCCACCGCCGGCGGCGCGACCTACGCGGCAACCAAGCACGCCGTGGTCGGGTTCACCCGCGCGATCCGCGCCGAAACTCGCAACACCGGCGTGCGGACCACCATCGTGATGCCCGGACTGATCCGCACCGACATGATCAGCGGCTTCGAGAAACCCCGTGGCACCCGCATTGTCGGTCCCGACGCGGTTGCAGCCGCCATCGTCGGCGCGCTGCACAGCGGACGTCAGGAAGTGTTCGTCCCGCGCGAACTCGGCCCGATCGCCCGCCTCATCGCCGGCACACCGCCCGGCATCGCCGATCGGTTCAAACGGGCGCTCAAGGCTGACACTGTCATGGCGCACGCCGACATGGGTGCACGCGCGGTATACACCAAGCGAATCCGCAATGATGACAAGGAGGTTCAGCCATGACCGCATCGCAAACCCGAAACATCGTCGTCAACGGGGTGCTTTCCCCGGTGCTGATAGACGGACCCCATCCCGCCAACGACCTGTCGGAGGCCGTGGTGTTCGTGCACGGCAACCCCGACACCGGCAGTGACTGGGAACCACTGATGACCCCAGTCGCCGAGTTCGCCACCGTCGTCGCCCCGGACATGCCCGGCTTCGGCGGCGCCGACAAGCGCGCCGAGCAGGACTACACCGTGGCCGGCTACGCCGCACACCTGGGCGGCGTGATCGACCAGCTGGGCATCCAGCGGGTGCATCTGGTCGCCCACGACTTCGGCGGCCCCTTCGCCCTGGCCTGGGCGGCCGCCCACCCCGACCGGGTCGCCAGCGTCACGCTGATCAACACCGCGGTGCTGCTTGAATACCGCTGGCACCGGCTGGCCAAAATTTGGCGCACCCCCGTCGCCGGGGAACTGTTCATGCGAGCCACAACGCCGCGGGTCTTGCGCTTCGTGGTGCGCCACGACAACCCCGGCCTACCCGAACCCTGGGTCGAGCGCATCACCGTGCATCTCGTGCCGCCGGAAACCAAACGGGCCGTCCTGCGGCTGTATCGCTCGTGGCGTCAACGGCAGATGGACGCACTGGTCGAACCGCTGCGCGCGCGGGACCCCGACACGCTCGTGGTCTGGGGTGACGCCGACGTCTATCTGCCGGTCGCACAGGCCCACAAGCAGCGCCGCGTCTTCCCGCGCGCCCGGATTGAGATCTTGCCCGGTGTCGGTCACTGGGCCTGGCTCGAGCAACCCGACCGGGTCGCCGAGTTCGTCGTCCCGTTCCTGCGCGACCGGGTCGGCAAAACTGCTCAATAACCGACTACCACAAGGAGATTCACATGAGCACACCATTTGAAACCACCCCAGAGCAGTTCGCTGCGATGGCCGCGCGACCGGCAGACGCCCCAGTCGTGATGGTCAACCTGCTGCAGTTCAAGAAGCCCGGCGGCTTGGAGAGCTACCTGCAGTACGCGAAGGAAGTTACCCCGCACCTCGAACGGGTAGGTGCCACCCTCCGCTACGGCGGCACCGCCCCGGCGGTCATCCTCGGCGACGGACAGCGGCCGTGGTGGGACGCCATCCTCGTCGTCGAATACCCGACGCCGGCCGCCTTCGTCGAGATGGTGACCACCGAGGAATACGCCAAGGTGCACGAGCACCGTGCCGCGGCGCTCGAACGCGGCGACCTGATCGCGACGTCGATATGGTCAATCGGAGACTGAACCCGTTCGTCGTGGCCGCACTTGTGGTCGCCCGCCTGATGGGACCGGAGATCGTCGCCAACGCGCCGGTCCCACCCGGCGCGGGGCCCGTCACGGTGCCATTCCGTCAAACGCCGGCGAGTTGCGAGGTATCCATCTGATCGCCGAGAGTGAATACTTCGGGGCGTCGACGTCCGAGTCAGACAGGAAACGCCGTGGCACCCAAACCAGTGATTATCGTGGGCGCCGGCCCGGTCGGGTTGGCGGCCGCCCTCGAGCTGGCGCGGTTCGGCGTCCCGAGCGTTGTCCTCGAGCAGCGTGATTCGACATCACGCCATCCGAAGACCCGCAACTTCAACACCCGGACGATGGAGATCGCCCGCGGGTGGGGTCCGGTGGTCTACCCGCGTCTGCGGGGTATCGACACCCCACCCGGGTGGAAGAGCCCGATCAGGTTCCTCGATGCCGTCGTCGGCAGGGAACTCGGGCGGATCGAGTCCCGAGGGTTCGAGGGCCCTGGCGCGGACATCAGCCCCGCAGAACCGGTGATGTCAGCGCAGGACCTCGTCGAGATCATCCTGCGGGACGCGGCCATCGCAACGGGCATCGTCGACCTGCGGTTCGGCCACCGAGTGACCAATGTGGTGTCCGGGTGGCGCAACACCCACGACGCGGCCACCGTGGCGGTCTCGGTCCCCGTTCCCGAAGAGGCCTACACGCTGACCGGTGACGCTCTGGTCGCTGCTGACGGGGTCGACAGCCTGATCCGCTCCGCGCTGAACATCGCCATGCAGGGTGAACAGAACATCAATCACTTCGTCAACTGTCAGTTCATCTCCGGTATCGAGCGCTATGTCGAACACCGAACGGGTGTGCTCTTCTTCGTCGTGAATGCCGGCGCGGCAGGCGTATTGCAGCCGCTCGATGCACGTGGGCGCTGGCTGTGCCAGATCGCGGTGCCCCCGGAACGGTGGCGCCGCGAACTGTGGCAAGCCGACAGCGTGCGGCAATGGGTGCGCGCGGCTGTCGGCGTTCCGGACCTTGATGTGGACGTTAAGAGCGTCGGGCTGTGGCGGATGAATGTGACAGTGGCCGAACGCTTCACGCAGGGCCGGGTGGTCTTGTGCGGCGACGCCGCGCACCAATTCCCGCCCACCGGCGGTCTGGGGGTCAACACCGGCATTCAGGGCATGCACAACGTCATGTGGAAGCTGGCGTTGTGCTGTCGCGGCTCCGCGGCGTGGTCGCTGCTGGACACCTACAACGACGAACGCCGCCCTCCCGCACTGGAAACCGCGCGTCAGTCGTTGGAGAACCACCGCAATGTGGCGCGCCTGGCCGCCGCCACCTACGGACCAGGAGCCAACGATATGGATACCGAGGAGATCATCCGCGCATCGCGACGCTATGGCAACCACCTCGGCGTCGAATTCGGCACGGCCTACCGATCCACCGCCGTGGTCGGCAACGGCACCCAACCGCCCGAAGTGGACGACAGCTACTCGGACTACTCGCCCAGCGCGACCCCGGGCTGCCGGGCGCCGCACGTGTGGCTGGGCAGCCCGATCGCGCCGGTGTCGACTCTGGACCTGTTCGGCGCCGGCTTCACGGTCCTTACCGGACCAGCAGGCACCCCATGGCACGAAACGGCCCAACTTGCCGCTCGCACGCTGAAAGTGCCCGTCGCCAGCTACGCCATCGGCGCGCCCGGCTTGGCCGATTACGAGCAGCGATTCTTCGATCAGTACGGCCTCAGCCCTGCCAGTGCCGTACTGATCCGCCCGGACGGGTACGTCGCCTGGCGCAGCGCCTCCGGAGACCCCGACGGAACGCCTCTCCTGCGCGCGATCGAGCAAGTCCTGCACCGGCAACCCTGATGCCGGTGCCCAAGCAGTCCTAATCAGGGGCCCATTGGTGAACCCACAAGCGCCCCCCATTTGTGAATTTTCTAGCCGAGGGTAAATCCGTCGCAATGCGAAGGATGCGGCGGCCAAATCGCTGATGGGGTTTCCGCGCAGCCACACCCAAGCCGGTCGGCCCCGGCAGCCCGCGTCAGATTCAGGCCCGCGCCGACGGCCGACGCATCGGCACCACTCGTCGGGCTTGTCGATACCGGCACGCTTGATACTGGCCCAAATCAGCCGACCGCTGCCGCCGGTGAACGGCTCCTGTGACTCCATGCAGTCGTGGCAGAGGCTCAGCCCGACGAGCACCACAGCGGAGTGGACCGAACCCCAGCCCGGCGCGGCCTGGGTTACGCCGCGGACGTTCATCCCCTCACATTTCCCGCACGCCTTGATTTGTGCCCGCAGTTCCTTCATCTGCCGCTGGCGTCGCCGGTCGTCCATGTCGTTCTCGTTCTTAATACTGCTGTGCCTCAGCCCTTTTCGGCCAACCGGCTCAGGCTCGCGGCGATCTCCTCGGCCCGGCCGGACGCGACCTGCTGATAGACCATCGCAGCCTTGGGTGTGGAATGCCCCAGCCGCGCCATCGTCTCGGCCAACGTCGCTCCGGTCAGCGCGGTCATCGTCCCAGCGAAGTGACGCAGGTCGTGCAACCGCATGCCCTTACGGCCGATGGCCCTCAGCGCCGCGTTGAACTGCTCCCGGAACACCGCTCGCCCCGCATCAGGCACTAGACATGGTGGCGCCGATCGAAAAATTCCGTCCCGGCACCCCAGCATGTCCGTCGGTGGGCTCGACCCACGTTCGACCAGACCGTAGCGGCGATGATTGGGTCTCTCGCCGGGTTACCAGCAACGGCGTGGTCAGTGTGGCCTGGCAGCAGGTCTGCGTGGGCGCCCATTACGCCGGAAGCCGCTGCGATGTCCACGTCGACGGTGACCTGCTGCGTTTCTGGATCGGCGACCAACTCGTCAAAACCGCCGCCCGCACCGGCCGCGGCGAGGTACGAAACAAGCTGGCACTGCGCACCAGCGCAAGGCCCTAATCCACAACACGAGTGTCAAGGATCAACCGACACAGAAACGTCAACCATCAACCGACGCTGAACAAGGGCACCGCCCGAAGGGCACCGCCCGAAGGGCACCACCCGAAAATATGCTTGACCTGCGCTGATCGGAATCACAGTTCTGTTCAAACGTTCGAACGGTGGCCTCAGTGTCACGACAAGGTCGCCGATGCAGTACGACGGCGTATCATCCCGGCAGGCTGCTGCCTCCAGACGGCGGCGCCATGTACCATTTTGGCAAATCTGTGGGCAGGTGCGGTGCGGGCGTACGGAGGGGGACAACATGTCATCATGGTGTCGACACCCGGCGACTGAGGGGCAAAGAAGTAGGCAGCATGACCGAGCCAATGACCGTGGCGCCTAATTGGCGCGACCGTAAGCGGTATCTGTGGCTCCTCGGAGCGATCGTCCCGGTGAATGTGTTCATATCGTGGTTCGCGGTGAAGTTTACCGGGATAGCCGTGTTTTGGTGGTCCGGTGCAATAGCGGCATTCGTGATCATCCCCGTGCTCGACCATGTCGTCGGGTCTGACTCGGACAATCCTCCTGAGGGCGTCCTCGAATGGCTGCAAAACGACCGGTTCTACCGGTGGGCCACCTACCTGTATCTGCCCATCCAGTACCTGTCGCTCGTGTTCGCCTGCTGGCTATGGGCCGGCGGTGGTTGGCTCACAATGACTTTCGTCGACAAGTTGGGACTGATGGCGACAGTCGCAATAACTGGCGGCATCGCCATCAACGCCGCACACGAGTTGGGGCACAAACGGGAAGCGGCCGAGAAACGGCTAAGCAAGTTGGCGCTCGCCCAGACGTGCTACGGACATTTCTTTGTCGAACACAACCGCGGCCACCACGCGCGGGTCGCCACTCCCGACGACCCCGCCAGTTCGCGCATGGGTGAAAGCGTCTACCACTTCATTCTCAGATCGGTGGTCGGCAGTGCGCGATCTGCCTGGAACATCGAAGCCAGACGCCTTGCGTCGATGCGGCAGTCACGCTGGAGCCTCAGAAATGACGTGCTCAACGCTTGGCTGATGAGCATCGCACTGTTTACCATCCTGGCGGTCTGGTTTCGCCCGGTTGTCTTGCCGTGGCTCATAGGCCAAGCGATTGTCGGCTTTTGCATGCTCGAGACTGTCAACTACCTAGAACACTACGGGTTGCGCCGCCAGAAGCTGCCGGACGGAGGATACGAACCTGTGCGCCGCTCGCACAGCTGGAACAGCAACACATTGATCGCCAACGTTTTCCTTTTTCACCTCCAACGGCATTCCGATCACCATGTTCATCCGCTGCGCCGGTATCAGGCGCTATGCCATGCCGACGAAGCACCACAACTCCCGAGTGGGTACGCCTGCATGATGCTGCTGGCCTTGTGCCCTCCGTTATGGCGTCGCGTTATGGACCGGCGTGTCCTGGGGCATTACGGCGGCGACACCCGCCTGGCAGCGCTAAGCCCGCGCCACGAGAAACGATTGTTGGAGCGCTATCCGCCCCAGTCGTGATCGCTCATCGTGGTACCCCGGTAAGTCGAAGGCTGATCGAAGCCACGTCCGATTAAACCGAGGTCGCCGACGTGGCCCGATGAGGTCACCCGACACGTCGTACGGCCGATCCAGCCCAACCCACACGGCGGCGCCGCATCATGTTCTGTCGCTCTCCCGTGGAGTACTCACTCCTGCCTTCAGGTTGCAACGAGAAATCAGCTACGTCCGTGCAGGATCCCTTCGATATTGCGTTCGGCGAGCGCGGTGATCGACATGAAGGGGTTGCAGCCGAGGTAGCCAGGCAGCAACGACGCATCGTTGACGTATAGCTTGTCGTACCCCTTGACCCGCCCGTAACCATCAGTCGCGATGCCTCGTACGCACCCGCCCATCGGATGGACGGTGTTGGGCGCGAAGACCTTTCCCGCGAATATATCGTCGCGGTAGTCGACGCCATTGGCTTGAGTCACTTTGTCGAAGACAGCCCGGGCTCTTGCGATCAGATTATCGGTATACCCTTGGGGCCAGCGGATGCTTATCGAATCCGAACGCTGATCGTACGTGATATCGGCACGGTCACCGGTCTTTACCATCACGTAATAGCCCAACGTGAACGTCTCGACCGGAAGCGGGATCGAGAACATGCTGGCGTATACGGGGTTATGCGGATCTTCACGGCCATCGAGGTTAATCAATCCCATGAGGGACTGGTGAGTGCCCGCTGGGTCGCTCTCTTTGAGCATGTGAGCGACCATGACGTCGCCGTTGTTTCCGTATCCGCGGCCGATCTCTTCGCTGAGGTTCGGTAGCGCCCCGGTGTCGCGGGCCTGTAGTAGGAGCTTGGTTGTGCCTAGCACCCCCCCATTCAGATGTAGCTCACTGCAACCAAATTCGTCGCGCACGACCTCTTTGCCCCACCGGTCGATCTCGCGGGTCGATACGACGTATTCGCCGGAACGCTCACGGCGGATAGCGGTTACTTCGGTGAGGGGCTTCAGGGTGACTTTGCCGGTCGTCAGTGCACGAGCGATATATGTCTGGTCGACGCTGCCATATCGGCCGTAGTTGTTCCCGTACTGCTGCTCTAAGTCGAGCGCCGAGCGTGGAACCTCGCCTGCCTCTTCCCTTTTCATGTAGTCAAAGGAGTACGCGCTACCGTTATAGTCGACTTTGTATCCGGCGGCCGTCGCATACTTGCGGCCGACGCGCGCATACTGATACCAGGGCGTCTGCTCGAACCATTCCATGTCACGGTAGTTGATCCGCAGCGTGGTCTTGGCACGTTCGAGATACGTTCCGAGGAACTGCGAAGTGTCGATGTCCGGGAAGGTTTCCCGGATCTGCCTTGGGGTCGGAATAGCGGCGATGGCTGCGTTGACCATCGACCCTCCTCCAACGGCGATGCCGCGGAATATGTTATGCGAGCCGTGGACAACCTTCTCGCAGATTCCGGCTTGGACCGGCTGGGGCGACGGCACGTGCTTCGCCACGTCCTCCATCGAAATCCCCTTGAAAGACGGGACAAGGCTCGGTGGAACCGATGCGAACCAGCCCGCGCGGGTGTCAGCAGGCAACATTTTTGAGAATCGTTTACCGTCGGCGTCGGGGCGGTCCCACAGCCGGCCCTTCTCCAAGACTAAGGTGTCCACACCGGACTGGCCGAGCCGCAGTGCCGACACCCCACCGCCATAGCCGCTGCCGACCACAATGGCCGTGTAGTGGCGGCGAGCAGTAGGTCGGCGCTGACTGATTTCAAACCCGACGGCTCCAGCACCGGCGGTCGCGGCAGCGGCGGCACCGAGGAAACGTCTCCGTGACAGCACTACCATGGAGGAAAACCATAGACCGGAATGCTCGGTTGCCCGGACGTTTCGTCCCGAAACTGGCAAGCCACGTCGGGGGCACTCTCATGGAATGAGGCGCGATAAGTTCCACCGCGCAACTCTCGTCGCAGGCAGCTATCGCCACGGCTGCGATCGGCTGGGCGTCACTAGCCGGCGCGGGACTGACGGCTCACAGCCTGGATGCCCGGCTGCATAGCCGCCCTGCACGATCTCGGATTCAAGCCGTGAGCATCATATGAGGCATGAGTGATTTGTTGGACGCACGCACCCAAATCCTGATCACCGCAGCGGAGTTGAGCGATCTGACGCAGGCAGACCGTCCCGTGACGATTCTCGATGTGCGCTGGCGACTCGATCAGCCCGACGGGCACGCGGCGTATCTGCAAGGCCACATACCGGGCGCGGTGTACGTATCACTCGAGGACGAGCTGAGCGACCATGCCGTCTCCGGCCGCGGACGCCACCCGCTGCCGTCTGGGCGCAACGTCGAGGTGTCCGCGCGCCGTTGGGGCATCCGAGCGGGCGTGCCCACTGTCGTCTACGACGACTGGAATCGAGCGGCCTCGGCGCGGGCATGGTGGGTCCTGACGGCGGCCGGGCTGACCGACGTGCGCATCCTGGACGGCGGCCTGTCGGCGTGGCGGTTGGCCGGGGGAAGCTTGGACACCGGGCCGGTCACGCCGCCGCCGGGCAATGCGACTGTGTTGCACGATGATCTGTACGCCGGAGCGCTCCCGACTTTGACGGCGCAGCAGGCGGCCGCAGCCGATCTGACACTGCTCGACGCGCGCGCACCCGAACGCTTCCGCGGTGAGGTTGAGCCGGTCGATCCTGTCGCCGGTCACATCCCCGGTGCGAAGAATCTGCCCAGCAGCACCGTGCTCGCAGACGATGGCACGTTTCTCACGCAGGACGCGCTGGGCCAGTTGCTCTCCGAGCATGGCATCGACGGTGGCGGGCGAGTCGGTGCCTATTGCGGATCAGGTGTCACCGCCACCATCACAGTGGCCGCGCTCACCACGCTGGGATGCCCTGCGGCGCTGTTCCCGGGGTCGTGGTCGGAATGGAGTTCGGATCCGTCTCGTGCCGTGGCCCGGGGATCCGAGTAGCCGTCTGCGACTACAAGGTTTGTCAATCGCCGCGGACGGTAATGCGGCTACGAAGGTGGGGCGCGTTGGTCGACCTGCGCAGTCCGCTTAGGTCTCGTCGGTTCAGCCGAGAGCCGACGAGACCGTCTTCCTCTTCAGCCCCTTCGAGATCCAACTCTTCGGCGATGATGTCCGCTCGACCGGAAACATAGTGTCACTCTTTTA
>Ga0187782_10000448_pt1 | contig 27676 bp, 31 predicted proteins | sample 0715_SJ02_MP15_2_FD_132454 | JGI IMG/M metagenome (GOLD analysis project Ga0187782, IMG submission 132454) | Tropical peat soil microbial communities from peatlands in Department of Meta, Colombia - 0715_SJ02_MP15_20_MG | ecosystem: Environmental > Terrestrial > Soil > Wetlands > Peat | place... | reverse complement strand
CATTCTGAGCCTGGGTGACGGCAACGCGCCTGGGTACCTTCAGCTTGCGAATATCTGGATGATTCTGAACGTTGGAGGCGGGCCGACCCCGGATAAGCCGACGGTAACGCTCAGCGTCCCCGATCCGAATCACATCAACAGCTTTCTGAATTTCCGGGTCGCGGATATTAAAGCGTGCTATGAATTATGGAAAAGTCGCGGAGCCGAGTTCATCACCCCGCCGATTCCCAAGTACGGCGAGATACGTTGCTACATCCGCGATCCTGACGGTTACATCATCGAGGTCGGACAGAGCACCGATCTCACGTACGGTTAACGCTCGGCCAGCCTCGAGAACTGAAACACCCGAATGGACGAGGAAGGGGCTACACGTAGATATGGCTTCCGGCAGTTGTCCCGAAGATGATGCCAGCGTAAGACAATAGCTACTCCCAGTCTTTTCGACGACCCGCAGGCAGAAACTTCTGCAGCGGACAGCGCTCACACTGGGCCTTTGATTTGAGGCAGTAGTGCTTGCCGATAGCGACAAGGAGCCCATGCATATCGTTGTAAATCTGCGCCGGCAGAGAGCGCGGCGCCAGGCTCATTGGGGATGGTTCGTGAGCAGTCGAGCGTTCGGGCGCGACGTCCCCGGATCTTTTTCGCCGTGCGGCGTCTTCGCCCAAGGCAGTCTGGAACGGCGTCCCACTTGCAATCCCGGCTAGTGAGCGCTCAAAGAGCGCGCGGATGTCCTCGTAGTCAGCGCTGGCCGGAAGTATGCCGTGCCGGTCGAGGATGCGGCGAGTGTAGGCATCGACCACGAAAACCTCGTGCTGGCCAGCGTAGAGCAGAATCGAGTCGGCGGTTTCGGGGCCGATGCCGTTGAGCTCTAATAATTCCTCACGCAGCTTGGCTGTGGGTTGGGAAAACATGCGTTTGAGCGAGCCTGAGTAGCGCCGGTCAAGGAAGCCGACAAAATTCTTCAAGCGGGCGGCCTTTTGGCGGAAGTATCCAGCGGGGCGGATCAGGGATTCCAACTGTGCCACCGGCATGGTCCGAATAGAGGAGAGGCTCAGCGCACGAGCTTGACGCAGCCGGCGCAATGCCGCTTCAACGTTATTCCATGAAGTGTTCTGCGTCAGATAGGCGCCTACGATCACTTCAAAGCGAGTGTGAGCGGGCCACCAATGCAAGGCACCGTAGGCGGACTGCAAAGTACGGTAATACTGCTCGATTTCCTGCTCTCGCGTTTCAAATCTCAAGCTGTCAGTTTATCAAGCAGCTCGGGCTTCCCCTTTAATCCTTGTTAGGTGACGGCGGGTCCGACAGAAGAGAATGATGTGATATTGCTCGGTAATGTCTCAGTTTGAAATTTTCCCCTCTCGCGTAGAAGCACAAATCGCGTGGCGATGCGCGCGAGATCCCTCGCTCCGCCTGAAGAACGAGCTTCGCTCGGGATGACGCCTTGACCCCAAGAGTGCCTGCGCGGAATTCTGGTTGACGCATGCCTTTTGCGAAGCTCAGTTGCGGTGTGGCAACCGGCCCAGATATTCTTCTCTGCTTATGGCAACACTGGTGGAGTGCGTTCCCAATTTTTCAGAAGGGCGGGACAAGGGCAGAGTAGACGCCATCGTCGAAGCCATGAAGATGGATGGCGTGTATCTGCTGGACCGCGAGATGGACTTCGATCACAACCGCTGCGTGATCACACTAGTGGGAGAACGAGGGCCCATTCAGGAGGCTGCGATTCGCGGGGTGGGTAAAGCCGCCGAGTTGATCGATTTGAATGTCCACCAGGGAGCGCACCCACGCATGGGCGCCGCGGATGTGGTGCCATTCATTCCGATTGAAGGCGTGACCATTGAAGATTGCGTGGCCATGGCACGGCATGTAGGAGAGGAAATCTGGAAACGATTCCAGATTCCGGTCTACCTATACGAAGCAGCCGCTACCACGCCGGAGCGGCAGAACCTGGAGAACATTCGCCGCGGGCAGTTCGAGGGAATCCGGGCGGAGATTGCTACGAATCCGGCGCGCAAGCCGGATTTTGGCGAGCCGAGGGTGCATCCGACGGCAGGCGCAACAGTGGTGGGAGCCAGAAAGTTTCTTATCGCTTATAACGTGTTTCTAAATACGCCGGACGTGGAGATTGCGAAGAAGGTTGCGAAAGCGGTGCGCTTCTCCAGTGGCGGGTTGCGGTATGTAAAAGGGGCAGGGTTCCCGGTGCGGGGCCTGGCGCAAGTCTCGATGAACCTCACAGATTTTGAGCAGACCCCGATCCATCGCGTGTTCGAATTCGTGAAGCGGGAGGCGGCGCGCTACGGCGTGCTACCGGTCAGCAGCGAGATTGTCGGCCTAATTCCCAAGAAGGCGCTTGAGGCGGCGGCTGAGTGGTTTCTGCAGGTCGAGAATTTTGATTCCTCCCTAATTCTGGAAAACCGACTGGCAGCGGTGATGAGCGGAAAGACGACAGTAGGCGGTCTGCGGGCCGGAGTTGAGCCGTTCGTCGAGCAACTGGCTGCACCGACCGCGACGCCTGGAGGGGGTAGCGCCTCGGCGGCGAGTGCGGCAATGGCCGCGGGCTTGGCGAACATGGTTGCTTCCATGTCGCGGGGTAAGAAAGCTTATCTTCAGCATGAAGCGCAGTTAAGCGACGCCATCGCGCGGCTGTCGCAATTGCGGGAAGAGCTGAAGGCGGCGATTGACGCCGATGCGGAGTCGTTCAATGTTGTCATGAAAGCTTACAAGCAGGCGAAGGAGGCTGCGACTGGAGACGGCATCATCGATGCCGCGCTGAAACAGGCCACGAACGTGCCGCTGAGCGTGGCCGAAAAGGCAAGGGAAGTGAGGGCCATAGCAGAGAAGTTAGGGCCGATCACCAATCCGAATATGAAGTCCGATCTCAGCACGGCCAAAGCTTTGGCGCAGGCGGCCATTCAGGGCGCGCTGGCCAATGTAGAGATCAATCTGGAATCGCTGAAAGACGCTGCGTTCGCGGCGGAAGTGCGGAGACGCGCCGAAGCCGCAAAGAAATAAACTCCCTCGGCGCACCAGCCGATGCACTTTGGTTTCTGCCGTTCCGCTTTTAGTTGGCATACAATAAACAAAACGATGCAAAAGCGCGGGAGAGCTGCGTTCTGCGTCTAAGCAGTTGAGGTCTCTAGAGGCATTCCAAACATGAAGATTTTGAGGTTAGTAGCATGCGTTATCCTGTTGTCGTTAACCGCGGTGTGGGGCGCTCCGATTCCCAGCTCCGCGCGGCCAGCCATTCCCGCCGACGTGCAACAGATCATCACGGTCGATTACCGCACACTGAAGAACTCTGACACGGCCATGGCGCTCAAGGCGCAGGTGCTGCCGCCCGGCTTAAAGGAATTTGAAGGCGAGCTCAAGGGGGTTGGCATTAATCCTGATAAGGACGTTGACCAGTTGACATTTGCCTCCTTCCGCACGCCCAAGCAGGGAATCAAGGTCGTGGGGGCGGCGCAGGGATCGTTTTCGAGCAAAATCGTGCTGAAGAAAATGAAGCTGAATAAAGTGAAGCCGCTGCACTACCACGACTCCGATATCTATCCTATGGGCAGCGGCATGGACATGACTTTTCTTGATGACAACACTTTGCTTTTTGGCGATGGCAGCGCGCTCAAAGCGGCGCTGGATACTCGCGACGGCTACACCACCTCGCTCGATTCCAATAGCCAGGTGGCGGACTTAATTGGCGGGGTTGAAGACGGTGCGGTGTGGAGTGTACTGGATCAGCAGGGAACTCAGAATATGCTGCTCTCGGCGCTGGGCGATGCCGGCAAGTTGGCCGATTTTGACATGATCAAGAAGCGGGTTATCGGCTCCCGCTACACTATGAATTTCCAGAGCGGTGTGAATTTTGATATGGACGTGGTGACTTCGGATTCGGTAACTGCGGCCACACTTTCTTCGCTGGTAAGAGCGGGGGTGCTGTACCGCAAGATGACGGCGACGCCGGTTGAAAAAGCGGCACTGGAGAATGTTTCGGTGAACTCGGACAGTTCCAATCTGCAGATGCACTTCAAAGCGGATGACAAGCAGTTCCAGTCGCTGATGCACTCGGATCTGTTTGCCGCAGTATCGCGTTAAGCCGTTCCCGGTTCTTAGCTGTACGTTTCCTAATTTTCCCAGGAGAAGTGGATGGCAAAGATCGCAAAAACAGCAGATCGAAAGAAAGTCATGGACACGGCCAAGAGCACGGATTGTCCCAAGTGCGGCAAGCCGACGCGCATTGTAAAGCGGGTCAAGGACCGCGAGCGCGGCATTCCAGGCGGGATTTTTATTTCGTGCTCGGTATGCGAATTTTTTGAGAAGCTGTAAGTGGCGTGCTGGCTAGCGATTGGCCAGCGTAGAAACCCCACCTAGTCCGAGAAGTCTCGAATCAACATGGACGGTTTAGCCGGCGAGTTGCGCGAGAATGGCCCGCGCAGCGGCGGCGGGATCGGCAGCTGCCGTAATCGGGCGTCCCACCACAATGTGAGTAGCGCCCGCAGCGATAGCTTCGGCAGGGGTAACCACGCGTGCCTGATCTTCGTGGGCTATTCCTGCCGGGCGTACGCCGGGGGTGACGATCACGAACTGCTCCCCTAATTTGCGGCGCAGCTCTGCGGCTTCCTGGGCGGAGGCAACCAGGCCCTGGCAGCCATTTTCCAAGGCCAGCCCCGCCAGCCGCAAAACCTGGTCCTGCACTCTACGATGTACGCCCGTCTCCTCAAGATCGCTTTCGGTGAGGCTGGTGAGAACGGTGACGGCGAGGACCATGAGGTTGGGGTTAGCCGAGCGTGCGGCTTCCGTGGCAGCGCGTAACATGCTGCGGCCCCCAGAGGCGTGGACTGTCAGCATGCTGACTCCCAGGCGGGCAGCCTCGCGAACCGCGGACGCGACAGTGTTTGGAATGTCGTGATACTTGAGATCGAGAAAGATCCGCCGCCCAGAAGAAATCAGGTCATGAACGACGTTTGGACCTTCGGCGGTATAGAGTTGCATACCGACCTTGTAGCAAAAGGCGAGATCGCCCACAGCCGCTACGATTTTCTTCGCGGCGGCTGCGGACGGCAAATCCAGGGCGACGATCAGACGCTGGCGCGGATCGTCCATCATTTGCAGTCTAAAACGGTGCTGATCAGTACGCTAGTGGCTGCAGCATGGCGATCTGCTGGGGCTGTTCTTCGGGCGCTGCCAGGTCCAGGCGTACTCGTTGAAGACCCTTCCCGGTGATGTGCAGGGCTTCGGCGGCACCGTATGACAGGTCAATGATTCGACCGGGGACGATCGGGCCGCGATCATTGATGCGGACGTAGATTCTGCGTCCGTTGTGAAGATTGGTTACCCGCACCCACGTGCCAAGGGGCAGGGTAGGATGCGCGGCGGTGAGATCGTACATGTTGTAGGGTTCGCCGCTGGCCGTAGCACGGCCTTCAAAATAGCTGCCATACCAGGAGGCAGTTCCGACCTGGTAAAGGCGATGATGAGTAGAGTTTCTTCGGCCCACCGTCCGGTCGGTCGTCCTAACACTCTTCGATGTGGTTCCCTGCAGTTCTTTCGACCCTGAGCTGGTTGGCCCCTGAGCCGCTCCGAGGCTGACGACCAGTAAAACGGCCGTCATTGCATGAGCAATACGTCGTCTCATTAGTCACCTCTCATCTCGAAAGTCCTCCCCAGAACCAGGTTCGTTAATGGATTGGGTCATCCTAAAGGCGAGGGATGGGCGTGTCAACACGAAAAGAGGGAAGAAAAGTCATCGGGGAGTTATGGATATCTTACGTAACTTGCTGCACAGGTTGAGTAATTATGTATGTTTCTGAGTAAATGCAGGCACTTACGTATTTATAATGTAGTTAATCACCAAAGGACGAGAGACCGTGAAATATTTTCGCATGCCGTGTTTTCATCATGTTAGCGTCATTGGTAGGCTTTCCCGATTGGGTTCAGCTGTTTAGCGCGTTCCGCGAGAAGTCTCCACCTGCTCCGGAGGTACATAGTTCCAGGTGGTACTTCCGGAATCGTCGCTGAACGCGGTAGTCCAATCTCGATGACATTTTCCATTGTGTCAGCTTTCCGATAGAGTTCAGTTATGGCGCCGTCTCCACCCGTAGTTCTGAGCATCGCCGGTTTTGATCCTTCGTCCGGAGCCGGGGTCACCGCCGACATTAAGACGATCGCCGCCCATGGCTGCTACGGGGTGGGTTGCATCACGGCTCTGACCGTGCAATCGACTGCCGGAGTCCGCCGGGTGGAAGCCGTTTCTCCCGACATTGTGACGAGAACGCTGAAAGAGCTGGACTCCGATGTCGAGATTGCCGGGATTCGGATTGGGATGCTGGCATCGGCGCGTGTGGTCAAAGCAGTGGTGGAATTCCTGGCCAACCGCAAGGCGGAGAACGTAGTGCTTGATCCTATTTTCAAGAGTTCCTCGGGAGCCGACCTGCTGGATGCGGCGGGCGCCCGCCTGCTGGCGGAAAAGCTTCTGCCACTGGCCACGGTGGTAACGCCGAATGTGGATGAAGCCTCCGCACTGACAGGTTTGGCGGTTAGAAACCTCGATCAGATGCGGGCAGCAGCACACAAACTTCATGAATTGGGGTCTCCCGCGGTAGTCATCACCGGCGGACACCTGGAGAAGGCCATCGACTTATTGAGCTTCGTCACTCGGCGCGGGACGGAGCAAGAAGTGTTCAAGTCAGCGCGATTGCGTTCGAATTCCACTCACGGTACCGGCTGTGCGTTTGCCACGTCGGTCGCCTGCCATCTGGCATTGGGGCGCGGATTACCGGAAGCGGTGTTGCTGGCCAAGGCCTATGTGACAGCGACCATCAGCAATGCGCACCCGATCGGGCGGGGAACGGGTCCCATTCACCATCTTTACCGGATGTATCAGCAGAGGCGGGTAGCTGTGAGCGACCCGGAGTCGATCAATTAGGTAGTTCGCTTCAGCAGGATTCCGGCGCCGAAGGCGGTCAGCGCCGCCAACAGCCATTCAATGCGCCAAAGCTGAATGGCCTGAAAATCGGCGAGGTTCTGGGCAGAGTAGACAATGCCTACCAGGATCGCCGCGAACAGGCAAGCAATCCCTGCCAAAAACGCGATGAAGGAGGCTGTGGAGAGGGCAACCCATTGTTGCAGGCGGTGGAGTTCGAGGGCTTTGAGGAATTCCAGATACTGAGCCGGGCTGCGTCCGGCAGTGGGGGAGAGCTTACCAGTTCGCGCCGCTCCGCACAGGTGGCAGAAACGCGCGCCAATCATAAACTCTGTGCCGCAGGTGCGACAGGCGCCGGCCATGGTCTCCGAAGGCGCCTCAGCCATTATTGGCGGGCGCCAAAACTCCTGCGCGTCGTTTTGCACCACCCCGGACATGACGGCTCCTTCTGCTGCGTCGCAAACTAGTGGCCAAACGCTGGCCTCGCAAACTTCTTGCAATCGCTTTATGTTGCGAAGAGCAGCCCGGTACGAAACCGGGCGTTTCGAGCAAGAATTACCGAGTGCCCGCAAAATTCTCTCAGTAAACAATATGCTGACACGCAAGAACAATGAACAAAAGTGACCGCTTTGATTCGGCGAGGCTGAGGTGCTGAGTTCTCTTCCTCGTGGCGGGGCTTGGAACCGATGTATGCTGGTCGACGTATTGTTATGTAGGAGGCGGCGATGTATTGCAACTATTGCGGGAAAGTAATTCAGGACGATGCCAACGTGTGCGCCTATTGTGGCACGCGGGTGGGATCGGTACTGGCGCGGAAACGCCTGCTGCGGCCGCGGGCGGGACGCAAGATCGCCGGGGTATGCGCGGGTTTTGCCGAGTATTTTGACCTAGACATCACGCTGGTAAGAGTAGTGTGGCTAATCTCAGTGTTCCTGGGGGTGGGCCTTACGCTCATTGCGTACATAGTCGCCTGGATAGTCATTCCGGATGAGCCCATGATGCTTGCAGCGCCCGCGCCCGCCGGGCAGAAGGTGACAAGCCCTTAGGCTCCGAGTGCAGGGATCTCCTCGCCAGATTGGGCTAGCGATGATGTCCAGCCAGGCTCATGGCGACGCCGGCAGCGTTATCTCCAATACCCCAGTAGCGAACCACCCTGGCCAGCGTGTGGCGGCCGTGGCGATCCAGAAGTAAAGGGACCACGAGTTTAGCGCTCATCTCGCCCACGAAGTATCCCGCCAGCTGAGGCGTCCCTTTCATCACGAAGACCCGGGAAATCGGATTGAACTCGGTGCATCTGGCGAGCGGATTGGCGGCTGTGCCATAGCAACGGCTGTCATTGCGGTAAGTTGCTATGGCGTCCGCGGTGCCGGCGGCCAATTGCATGAAGGTCAGTACTTTCAGATGCGGTGCGGGCAGTTCCTGGGCAGGCAGCGCGACCAGGCATAACAAAACAAACAACAACGATCCTTTCATGGCAAGCTTTCTTTCTTGCCTTCAGGAGAAACAAGGAAGCACCTCGGTTTCAGTGGCGGATAACCAGGTTGTGGAGGACAGCAAGCAACTTGCTGTGGAAAAACACCGGGGGCTCAGCCGCGGAAACTAATTATTGGGCGAGCAGCATTACGCCGCCTGCGACCAGCACCGCCGCAAGCCAGCGGCGATGATCGACCCGCTCATGCAAGAAAAATTTCGCGGCCACGGCATTGGTGACAAAGGTGAGGGAAGTGGCGGCCGGAATCACCAGGCTGACATCACCCCAGGAGAGCCCGAAGAGCATGGCATAAAAGGCGGTCGCCATCGCCATGATCCCGATCACAAAATTCGGATTGCTGAGGATACGGCTGATAACGTGCGCTAATCCCGAACGTCTTCGCAGTTCCCCGACATCTCCGACCTGCTTCATGGTGCGGGATAGCAGCACGTCTCCGGTCGTTGAGGCGAGTACGATGCAGGCGACCGCACCCCAGGCGTAAAGCTGCTGCTTCATGGCTCGGTCCTCGCTGAGATCGGCGCGGTTACTCGCTCATGGGATTCTCGCCGGCGTGGCTGGGCGGTGAGGGCTGGACCCTGGGTCACAAATCCCACGCCCAACGAGATCATCAAAACGCCAAGCCAGCGGGCCAGGCTCACATTCTCGTGAAGAATGAACTTGGCAACGAGGGTGAGCAGAATAAAGCTAACCGAGGTGGTGGGAAGCACGTAGGTGAGATCGGCCCAGGAAAGCGCTGCCAGGTAACAGCCAAGGAATGCAAGCAAAAACAGGACCCCCAGCGCGACCTCAGGACGGAAGACTACTAGAACGATGCCGGCAAGGTCATGCAGGGAGATGCCACCCACTTGCTTCATGCCGCGTGACACCAAGGAATCGCCGGTCACGGCAAACACGGCCACACCGGCGAGTACGAGATACTTCCGAAAGGTCACGCGTCGTTTCCTATGCTTTCACCATTTCGGCGGTGGTTGTAGAGTCGTGCTTCTCCCGTTTTTCTTTGACCCACTTGTGGCGCATGGCTCGAGTTTTGAGGAAAGTCCTGGCTTCCTTGTAGAGCCGTTTTCGTTCCACACTATCGAAAGCAGCTTTTTTCAGAATGCGGAAAACCGCTTTGGGCCGGAAATAATATTCATCATAGAAACGATGGACGGATTCGAGAATCTCCTCCGCGGGCAGTCCAGGATACTGAATGTGTGCCAACTGGTGGCCGCCCTCATCCACCATCTTGTTGTCGGAAACCATGAACCCATTCTTCACCGCATAATCGTAGAGCTCGGTTCCCGGATAGGCGTGCGCGACGGAGACTTGGATGGTTTCTACGTCCAGCTCCTTGGCAAACTGGATGGTGTTGCGGATGGTCTGGCGGGTTTCTCCCGGCAAACCGAGGATGAAGTCGCCGTGAATCACCAGACCGAGTTTGTGACAATCTTTCGTGAACTGGCGGGCCCGTTCGACGGTCGCACCCTTCTTGATGTTCTTCAGAATTTGCTGGTCGCCTGACTCGAAACCGACGATCAGTAGACGGCAACCGGCTTCCTTCATCGCCTTCAGCGTCTCGTAATCGGTGGTTACACGCGAGGTGCAGGACCAGGTCAGCCCTAACGGCCGGAGCTTGGAACAGAGCTCAATGGTACGGGCCTTCTGGATGTTGAAGGTGTCATCGTCAAAGAAGAATTCCCTCACGTTAGGCCAGTACTCTTTGGCTTTGGCCATTTCGCGGGCCACATCGTCAGTGGAACGCTTTCGCCACGGATGGCCACTCAAGGTCTGGGGCCACAAACAGAAGGTACACTGCGCCGGGCAACCGCGAGTCGTGTACAGCGATACAAACGGATAGAGCAGAAATGGAACGTTGTAGCGGGTAACATCCAGATCCCGCTTGTAAACGTCGGTGACGTGGGGCAGGGAATCGAGGTCCTGCACGTCGGCCCGATCCGGGGTGTGTACGACGGATCCGTTCTTGCGATAGGAAATCCCCAGAATTTCTTCCAGCGGCTTACCCTGGGCAAACTCCACGGTCGCGTAGTCAAATTCCTTGCGTACGACAAAATCGATTGCCGCGCAATCCCTCAATGACTTTTCGGGCAGTACGCTGACGTGAGGGCCGACGAAGGCAATCTTGATGTTCGGATTAGTGTCCTTGATTTTCTGCGCGAGGCGGATGTCACCGGGAAACCCGGGCGTACTGGTGAACAGTACGAGGAATTCGTAATCGCGGGCAATCTCAACCGTCTGCTCGGCGGAGACGTAGTGGGGTGGGGCGTCCAGCAAGCGTGCGCCCTCCAGCATGCCCGCCGGATAAGCGAGCCACACCGGATACCAGTACGATTCGATCTCGCGAGTAGCCGGCCAGCGCGATCCTGCTCCCCCGTCGAAGTTCTCAAACGAGGGCGGATTCAAAAACAAGGTTTTCAAAGGCATATGTGTAGTGATTTATCCTAACATTTTTATGAGTCTCTCGACCCCACGGTATATCGGGCGTACACGGTAAAGCCTCAAAAGGCTAACCTGAGTCTAATTTCTCCCTCCTGCCTTACTGCCACTCCTTTGTGCCCAACTGATAGTTGGATGCGTCCAACGGGGCATACCACGCCGGAGCTGTCATCGCAGGTTGAAGCTATTTGGACAAGCCCAGCCACGCGCTCAGGTCTCCGGTTGCACGCAATAAAGCGATGCGGGCGCGTTGCAATTCGAAGCGCGTGTCGGCGAGCGTGTCGTAGCGTTCATTGGCCTGATTTCGCGCGTCATCCTCCTCATGAAGCGTGGCGGTTCCAGAATCCACTCGGACCTCCACGGCATCCAGGCTGGATTTCGCGACCTGGTAGTCGAGATCGGCGACGTCTTGCGCGGCGGCAAGCTGTTCGACCGAGCGCTGCAGTTTGAGAGTTTGCGCGGAAACCTGGTTCCTGGTGGTTTCCACGTCCCGCTTGGCGCGCAGCGCGTCAAAATCGGCAGCTCGCGCTTTGGCGCGTAGCGTGGGGCTGAAAAATGGGAAACGGATTACCGCACCTATGCTGGCGTTGTTTGACTGGAAGGCGCGTGGTTGAAAGTAACGCTGATAATTGTTAAAGGTAGCTAATAACGCGTATTGTGCCGCGAAGTCCAGCGTCGGCCACATCGCGCGATGTTCTCCGCGAGCATGAAAATCGAGAGCAGTGGACTGAAGGCTGGCAATCTGGATCGCCGGGCTCGCTTCGACGGCCCGGGCAACCAGGTTGTCTTCTTGCCTGACTTCGGGCAGGGCGGGGATGGAATCCGCAACGGTTTCAATGGAGGATGCGGGCAGCCCGGTCACTTGGGAAATCCGGGCACGCAGCACGTCGATTGATCCCTGGGCCTGCGAAATGTGCAGATAGACGCGAGCGGTGTTAAGCCGGGCCTGGGTGCGTGCCTGCGGACTATCCACGCCTGCCTGGATTCGTTCATTGACCAATTGTTCCATTTTCAGAGCTGCCGAATAGTCTTCGCTGAGGTGGGCCAGCAGTGCCTCCCATTTGCTCAGCTCGGCATAGTTCAAAACCGTATCCTGGATCAGTTGGTCGCGTTCATCTTTGCTGCGGACGGCAGTCGCTTGCCATTCGGTCCGCGCCTCGCGCACGAAATCTCGCAGGGCCGCATTGATTACTGCTGATTGTGCCGCGGTATTGAAGATCGAGGGCGCCGAGCCTTCCAGGCTCAGTGGGAACCCTTGCGTGTATCCCAGTCCTGCGCCGGCGACAAGCGTGGGCAGGTATTGATTGCGGGTTTCCCGGTAGCTGGCATAGGCGCGTTGTGCCATGGCTTCTGCCGAGGCTGCGCTGGTGCTGTGGGTCAACGCGAGTTCGACAACCCGTTTTAACAGCACAGGCTCGGCAGCAAGAACCAGGGGAAATTGCGTCACGAAAAAAACAAACAGCAGGAGGATAAAACGACGTGAAGCAGTCTGCATCTGTTCACCTCGGAGGGTTTGCTGAAAATTGTGCGATCTGAAATTGAATAGCCGGCGATTTCAATTCGAGCCCGGGTTGCTGGCTATGTCACGACTGACTCGGTCCAGCGCCGTCTGCGCGAGCGTATAACCCTTGGCCAGTGCTAGGGCCGAACGGTATTCCTGAGCTGCCGCCTCTGTATTTCCTTGTTCTTCGTAAATCGTGCCCAGGAGGTAGTGCGCTTTGAATGCTGGCGAGTCTTCCACCGTCCGGCTGGAAAGATATTGATGAAGGAGATCGACGGCCTGTGAAGTATTCTGCTTGCTGCGATCCAGAATCTCGGCAGCCTGCATGAGGACCTGATTCTTGCCCTCGGCGGTGACTGCATGCGCGACGGCATTCTGCATGCGGTCAACCTGTCCGGTACGGCGATAGAACTGCGCTAAATTCAGCCAGGCGCCCGGCTTTCCATTGCTCAACTGCACGGCCGCCTGGAAATGCCTTTCCGCACCGCCCAGATCCTTGCTCTTCTCGGCAATCCAAGCCTGCACCAACTCACCCTGTGCAGGATCCAGGCGGGCAATTTCCCGGGCCTGATCTCCGGCCTTGTCCTTCCCTCCGCCCAGCATCCCGGGCGCTTCTACATAGAACTGCGCCAGATCGGCACGCGCCTCCAAATTCGATGGATTCAGCCTGACCGCGGTCTCGAATTCGTTGCGAACTTTCTGGGCAAGTACAACGGCTGACAGAAAATTCACGCGGCTCGCTTTTTCTCCATAGACTCGGCCCAGCCACATGTGGAAGTCACTGTCAGAAGGCTGGAGCGAAACAGCTTTCTGGCAAGCCTTCACCCCCGAGTCCCAGTCTTCGAGAACGAAATAGGCGCGGCATAGCAGATTATATGAGTCCGCATCGCTGGGGGCATGGTTAAGCTTCGACTGCAACGAATCGATTGCGTCGTCCACGCGGCCTTGCGCCAAAAGTGCCTCGGGCGAGGGGGCGGCGCTTGCGGCGAGCGAGAATAAAACCAGCGCCAACCCAAGCGCCACTATGACCCATGATTTCCTGCGCCAAACCATAACTTAACGAACCACCTTTACTACCAACCCATCGTGCAACGGCTTGGTGTTCAGAGGACTCAATGCCACCACTGCGTCCTGCGGAATGCCTCCGGTTATCTCCACTTGCGTCAGATTGGAAAGTGCAGTCTGTACATCGCGGCGGTGCAACTCATTGTTCACAATCTGGTAGACGTATTTTTGACTGTCTTCCTGATGAATTGCCTCTCGCGGCACGGCCAGAACATTCTGATGTACCGCGGTGACGATCGTGACGCCTACATTCACGTTCGGCAACAACTTTAAGTCTTGATTATCCACGATAAACACGGTTTCGCCCACATTTCGGGATTCATGCCGCTTAATTACCGTGGGGCTAGCACTAACGGTTCCACGCCAGACGCGGCCGGGCAGCGCGTCCCAGGTGACTTCAATCGGATCGCCAGGAACCAGGCGTCCCACATCGGGTTCATCGACAAATGCTCTGACTCGAACCTTGGACAAGTCCGCTTCCTGCAGGATCAAATCCCCCGGGTTCACGTAGGCCCCTTGCATAACCGGAAGCGAATAGACTATTCCATCGAATGGAGCCCGCACATTCAATTGATTCAAAGTATTCTCGGCTGCCTCATACGCGGCTTGTGCCTCAGCCCGTTGCGCCTCCACCTTGGCAACCTCCGGTTTTGAATAGCGATCCGTCTGCTTCTGCTCCAACAACTTAAGATCTGCATTTGCCCGCTGGAGTTGATCTTCGGCAACCTTCACTTCACCGGCCGAGGCAGCCCCATCTTTCTCCAGCCGTTGCAGGGCGACCAGGTTTCGCTGCGCAGTGTCGCGAGCGGTGCGCGCCTTGCTGAGCTGAGACTCGAGCGTGTAGACCTCCTCCTGCGTCCCCCCCGCTTGTACCGCGCTGACATCGGCTTGTGAAGCTCGAATCAGGGCGAGAGCACGAGCTGCAGTGCTTCGGGCTTCAGCATCATCCATCTGAACCACAAGCTGCCCTCTCTTGACGTGATCGCCTTCTCTTACCAGCAACTTCTGCACCGTAGTTCCGATCGGGGCATGGGCTTCGAAGTTCTGCAGCGGCTCGACCTTGCCGTTGGTCGAGACCACGCTGCTAATCGTCGTCAGTTGGGCTGTCGCCGCACGCACTGGCACTGCATCACCTCGCGACATGAAGGAGGCGAGGAACAGAAAGGCGGCGACAATAACAGATATCCACATCAACCAGCGATTGCGCCTCCAGAAGCCGCTACTGGTATCTGCCCATGACATGCGGATGGTCGACAAACTACTGTACCACCGGCTGCCTTATTAATGACTTACGAGGAACCTGACCGGTTAGATGCGGCATCAACCGGCAAAGACCCGTAAAATCACGCTGAAGTTGCACTTTAACAATCATTGCTGATTAGAATGAGACATGCCGAAACAGCCGCGCTACACGCCCGAGCACGCAAAATCGGGGCTCGACGCGGAATTTCCCGAAATCGAGACCTGGCCCAACCAATTTCCCGGCTATGAGATTGTGGTGGATGACCCGGAATTCACATCTGTGTGCCCGAAAACCGGCCTGCCCGACTTTGGGACCCTCACCATTCGCTACATGCCAGATAAACACTGCCTGGAATTGAAGTCGCTGAAGGAATATTTGCAGTCTTATCGCAACCTGGGAATCTTTCAGGAGAACATCGTGAATCGGGTGCTCAAAGACGTCGTGCGCTGGGCAAAGCCAGTATGGGCAGAGGTGAAAGGGGAGTTTCGGCCTCGCGGAGGGATCTCGACAGTCATCGTGGCGAAGTGGCGGCGGCCGAGGGGAAGGGCCGGGAGCTGAATTCAGGGCGTTTCCGACACTGAGAGCCCGCGCTATCTACTCTCGGACAAGAAACGTCCAATCGTCTCGTTCAGGAATTTCTCATCAGCCGGGCTTGCGCCCGCGCCCGCCGGATGTCCCCAAAGCGACGGAATCGGTACCAATGAGACTTTCGGAATGAACGCTGCCTCGTAACGCGCGTCTCCGAGGGGGAAGTAAAGGTCGGTTTCAGAAGGCATGTACAGCAATGGCACTTTGATCGAACGCAACGCTTTTTCGACGTCTCCGCCAAATCCTGGGGTACTTCCGACATCGTGTTTCTCCCAAGTCCGCATTTGCAGGATAAGGTCGTTGGCGTCGGCGCCAGGAATAAAATCGGTCCGAAAATTGTGCAGCAATTGTTCAAAGGTGGTACCAGGCTTTTCCGTCTCGCGCCACAGTTCCCGGCGCCACCATTCCTGCGAAAAGAGCCAGGCGGTCCACACCATCGCAAACGCCTCCAAGCCTTTGGTGGGTGGGGCAGTGTAGTCACCATTCTGAAACGCGGCGTCCGCCGTGAGCGCAGCGATCTGACTCTCCAGCCGCACAAAACCGTGGGGATAGGTTTTTGCGGTCCCCGACGTGGCGACGATTCGGTCGGCAAAATCTGGATAGCTGACCGCCCACTGGAACGCTTGCTGCGCACCCATCGAGAAGCCGATAATCGCGCGAACGTGCGTTATCTTCAGTTCCTCTGTAAGCAGCCGATGCACCGCTTCGACATTGTCGCGGATGGTCATTACCGGAAAACGTGGACCGTGATACGGCTCCGGAGTGTTGCTCGGAGAAGAAGAATGTCCATTGCCGAACAATTCCGTGGCCACAAGAAATAATCCGGGGTTGTCGAGAGCGTGATCCTTCCCAATCAGCCACTCATAGCCATGGAAGTCCGCCATATAGTGAGAAGGCAGCAGGATTGCGTTATCCCTCGTCGCATTCAAATGGCCATAGGTTCCGTACACCACGCGCACTTGCGGAAGTGTTACGCCGCTCTCGGTCTTGAAGTTCGAAATGATGAACTCGTGCCGCTCAGCGGCAGGCGTTTTCCCGCTGGCAGCGTCCTGGGCGCAAAGCACATGGGAAAGCTGGAGGAGGAGGAGGACAACAAGCAGAAGGGTGAGTCTGTTCATCCCTAGGTTTCCTCGTGTAGTGGAATTCGCGTCCGATGATACAGACCAGTGCGGCTGACCTCAAGCGTTGGCTACTGCCGATAAGCGCCATGGATCGTTACCAGGCTGTCGAGCCGTGCTGTTGGCGAGACGGCGATAGTTCGGGTCTCCACATGTTATAGTCCTTCCCCAAGTGACCGGAACCAAGCTCTATCCATGGACAGCGCTGTGCCTGTTGACGGCGCTGAACCTGCTCAACTACATCGATCGCTCGGTGTTGTTTGCGGTGCAGCCGCTGGTGCAGAGCGAATTTCACCTCAGCAATACCCAACTCGGATATCTCACCAGTGCGTTCCTTGGCTTCTACATGGTGGCTGCGCCGTTCACCGGGCCGTTAGCGGATCGCTACTCGCGGAAACTCATCATCGTTCTCGGTGCGGTGTTTTGGAGTGGACTCACGTTGCTGACCGCGGTGACCCATACCTATTGGCAGTTGCTTGTCCGGCATACACTGGTTGGCATCGGGGAAGCAACCTTCGTTACCATTGCTCCCACTTTCGTTGCCGATCTTTTTCCCGAGGACGAGCGCGGCCGCATTTTCGGAATTTTTTATCTTGCAATCCCAGTCGGAACCGCAGCCGGATACCTGCTGGGCGGAAAGCTGGGCCCGGAATACGGCTGGCGATTTCCTTTCTACGTCGCCGCGCTTCCCGGATTTCTGCTGGCCCTGGCGGTTTGGTTCGTTCCGGAGCCGCCACGTGGGCAATTCGATTCCCTGAAGGAAACGCCGGAGCGGGGAACCATTCTTGGCCTGACACACAATGCCGCATTCTGGACGGTCACTCTTGGCATGGCTGCCATGACCTTCGCCCTGGGTGGCATCCAGGTATGGATGCCGACCTTTCTTTCGGCGGCGCGAGGCTACAGCTTGAAGGATGCCAATGAGCTTTTTGGGGCCATCGTGGTGGTAGACGGCATTCTGGCTTCGTTGATTGGCGGGTGGCTGGGTGATCTTCTGCTGCCGCGCATGAAAAGTTCGTATTATTTCGTTTCTGCAGTCAGCATGGGGTTGGGTGTTCCCGTGATGATCATCGCCTTATTCTTCAAAGGCCCGATCATGCTGCCCGCGATCGCCGTGGCTGCATTTCTGTTGTTGCTGAACACTTCTCCCCTCAATACAGCTCTCGTCAATGCGGTGGGCGCGCACATTCGTGCCACCGCAATCGCAATCAACATTTTTATATTTCATCTGCTTGGTGATGTGCCCTCGCCCACCCTGATGGGATATGTGGCGGACCGTCGTTCGCTCGAGGCCGCGTTCATTCTGCCGGTGATCGCAATGGCGATTTCTTCTGTCATACTTTTCTACGGAATGCGATTTGCACCAGCCGTAGAGGTTCACCACACAAGTCCAACGGCCGGGATTCATGTGGGATGAATTATTTTCACTGGATCGCTGGCTCAATTCTGGCCGTGCTCTGGGCATCAAGAGTCCTGGACGCAGCTTTCGGCATGCCCACGGTCGATGACATCTCCGGCGCTGAGTGGGACCCGAAGCCGAACGACTCACAACCGCGCGTCAGCATCATTGTGCCTGCGCGGAACGAAGATGAGCACATCGAGCAGACCCTGCGTCAACTTCTGGCGCTGGGTTACGACACCTACGAAGTGATTGCCGTAAACGACCGCTCCACCGATCGCACCGGAGAAGTGATGGATCGCGTGGCGAACACGGCACCACAAAATGCGCGCATGCAAATCATTCACGTCCCAGACCTGCCCGTCGGCTGGATGGGGAAACCTCACGCCATGTGGATGGGGGCCAATCAGGCGAACGGTGAATGGTTATTGTTCACCGATGCGGATGTGCTTTTCAGGCCGGATGTCCTTCGCCGGGCCATGGCTTACGCCGAACGGCAGCGGGCAGACCACGTGGTCTTATTTCCCCGCATCACCATGCACAGCGCGGGCGAGCGAATGATGGTCGCTTTCTTTCAGACTTTGTTCGTGTTCGGACATCGTCCGTGGAAAGTGGCTGATCCTCAGGCCAGAGATCACATGGGGGTGGGGGCCTTCAATCTGATTCGCCGCCGCGTGTACGATGCCATCGGCACTTACCGAGCGCTGCATTTTGAGGTGCTGGATGACATGAAGCTGGGTAAGCTGGTGAAGAACGCCGGTTACGTCCAACGCAACGTTTTTGGGCACGATTTGATTTCTCTGCGATGGGTAAAAGGCGCGATGGGGATGGTGGACAATCTGACCAAGAATTTTTTTGCCATTATGTCGTTCCAGTGGCCACGCACATTGGGATCGATTCTTATGCTGCTGTTCCTGAACCTGCTGCCATTTTTGGGGATCTGGCTGGCACATGGCTGGGCCCGCTTGCCCTATGCGGTTGCGCTGATTTGTATGGCAGGGATATACGTTGGAATGTCGCGAATGTCCGATGTTCCCGCGTATTTCTTCTGTCTCCATCCGGTAAGCACGGTCATGTTCGCTTACATCTTGGTGCGATCCATGGTCCTGACCTTAGGCCAGCGCGGTATTTTCTGGCGGGGGACGTTCTATCCGCTGGATGAGCTGAAAAAAGGGATGGTTTAGTGGCCACACATTCCCCGGAAAAGTGCTCAAGGCAGGTGTGCTTCAGTTTCTATTCCGGGTCCTCGGGAATCTCTATAGGCAGGGTGGGTGTCTGGCGCCTTTTCGCGTGCGTCTTCGAGGCCCTAGGCAAGCTGAAGTTTCCGGCGCGGTAATGCCCCTCATTTTCGACGTCGTAGTTCTTGGGCAGCTTCGGCACCAAAGCTGCCGCGCTGCCAAGCTGCTGCAACTGTGAGAGCACGATTTCTGCCCGTCCATCGTATTCCCTCAGCTGGCCATGGATTTCGACGATCCTGTCTTTCAATTGCCGCACGTCGCCGATGTCTCGCAGGTGCCCGGGAAAGATGACAACGGTAAACGGGCAAACACGGAAGTCCTCGCAGAAGTCAAAAAACGTAACCCCTCTGGTGCCCGCTTTCACGCGTAACACCTTTCCGGTCACACACTGGGTTTCGCCGATGTGGGCTTGAGCCTCGGTGAAGGGGATGCAATCAGCGGACGAAGATTTACACAGAGCAGCGAAAAGTACGATGAATGCCAGCCAGCGGAACCTCACACCTTTTTATAAAATCTGGAGGTCACAGCGTGCGGTGATAGCGAGATGATTTTGATCAACCTTCCCGAAACGGAAACCGGGTCTAGATGCAAAACTCCTGGGAGGAAAAGGAGAGGCCCTTCGGTGGCGCGGGCCTAACCACGAAGGACCGCAAGGATCACGCACACTGCCCGAGTTTCGCGTGACTCGTGTCCTTCGTGGCTGCCAAAACTACTTGAACGCTTTGACTGCCGCGGCTTCGTCGTCCTTTACGTCAAAGACCGTATAAAGCTTGGTTATTTGCAGCAGGTCATTGACTTTCTTGGTGAGATTCAGCAACTTGAGCTCGCCGCCCTGATTGCGCACGGTGGTGAAGGCGCTCACCAACTCACCGATGCCCGAGCTGTCGATATAGCTGACATCGCCGAGGTTGAGCAGGATTTTCTTCTGTCCTTTGCCGAGCAGGCCACGCACTGTGTCGCGCAGAATCACGCTGCCTTCGCCGAGCGTGATCCGGCCACTGCAGTCCACGATGGCAATGCCATCTACCTGACGGGTACTCGTCTTCATGGTCACTGGGATGCCTCCTTGCTGGCCCCGGATGAGCCCGGGACGTGCTTAACGAGTTTGATTTCGGTGCCCGTATGGGAGGGGTGAATTTGCACCTCGTCCATGAACGAGCGAATAAGAAAAATTCCTCTTCCGGAGGTTTTTAGCAGATTCTCCGGCGCCAAAGGATCAGGAATTTTCGAGGGATCCAGCCCCTTGCCCTGATCGCGAATGGTGATGACCAGTTCTTGCCCGGTCGTCTCAAAATCCAGTTTAACCTTTTTCTCCGGGTCATAGGCATTGCCGTGGAGCACCGCGTTGACGGCCGCTTCCCGCACCGCCATGGAAATCTGCATGACCTCGTCTTCGTTGAATCCGGCTTCCATCGCGATGCGGCTAGCGGTCTGCTCAGCGTTGTCGACGGTTTCCAGCGTCGAGTCCAGCGTGTAAGAAACGCGGCTTTTCGTCATAGCAACGAGTGGATGAAAATACGCCGGCCTAAACTTTCGCCAACCCGGACCTGCTGCGCGATGCACTACGGCAGCCCATTTTGGCGAACCGCTAGTTTCGCCCTTGCCTGTGCAAATGTCAACGCGGACGTGCGGGGGCAGTGTGTCAGTTTGGACTTTGCACGGGCATTCCTGGGGTCGGATGGCGTCATCCCGAGCGAAGCGGTTCTTCAGGCGCAGCAAGGGATCTCGCGTGCATTGCCAGAGGATTTGTGTCTCCACGCGAGATTCCTCGCCCCGCTGGTAAAACCGTTGGGCCTCGAAATGACGCCTCAATACTAAGGGTGAAAATTCAAACTGAGACTCTACCGTGCGGGGGCTCTGCCCCATTTGCAAAGACCACATAATTCCGCACAGTTTGCTGGATTCCGCCCCTTTAGTTGAGTATTCTCGAACCGATGATGACGTTCGCACTCACGGAGCTGCTGGGTCTGCCGGTATTTGATCCCTTGGGTCCCTGCGGGCGTGTGCGTGAGCTAGCGATTGCCCCGGCCGAAGATCGGGCACGCATTGCCGTGCTGATCGTTCGCACCAAAGGGGTCGACCGCGTCCTGCCGTTTAGTTCCATAACTGCGCTCAATCATGCCTTGCGGACCGACAGCGCGATTTCGAACTGGCCGAAGGCCGATGGATCGGAGGGCCTGTTCCTGCTCAGCCGGGACTTGCTGGATCAGCAGATTATCGATGTTCATGGGCGCAAGGTAGTCCGCGTGAACGATGTCGATCTGCATGAAGACACCAGCAGTGGCCATCCTGTGCTCAAAGTGAGCGCCGTGGATATCGGCGCCCGGGGCGCCATACGGCGGCTTTTGAAGGGCATTGTGCCGGCGGTTGTTTTGCGAAATCTGTTGCAGAAAATTCCCGAGCGACCCATCCCGTGGGATTTCGTCGATTTGATTGAAACCGACCCGGCGCGTCGCGTGAAATTGAAAATTGCCCATGATCGGCTGGCCCGCCTGCATCCCGCCGACATTGCCGATATCGTCGAAGAACTCGCTCCCGACGAGCGCGAGGCGGTGTTCGAGACCCTTGACGAGGGAGTCGCGGCCGAGGCCCTGGAGGAAGTGACTCCGAAAGTCCAGAAGGCCATTGTGGAATCGCTCCCGTCGGAGCGGGCTGCTGAAATCGTGGAGGAAATGAATCCGGACGCGGCCGCCGATCTGCTGGCTGATTTGCCGGAGGAGCGGACTTCAGAGATTTTGCAGGTGATGGCGCCGGAGGAGCGGCAGGAGGTTTCCGAACTTCTCAGCTTTGAAGAAAACACGGCTGCGGGGCGGATGAATACCGAATTTCTGGCTTTGGGCGTTTCGGCCAGGAGCTCCGACGCTGTGGAAGCTCTGCGGCACTTCGAAGGCGGCATCGAAACCGTGAGCACAATTTATCTGGTTGACTCCCACGGCACGCTGGCGGGAGCGGTGCCGCTGGCCAAGCTGGTGTTGGCCACACCGGAAACACCGCTGTTGGCCTTGACGCAGGAGCCGCTCATTTCCTGCAACGCCGGAGCCAATGAAAAGGAAGTGGCTGAGTTGTTTGATAAGTACAATCTGCTGACCTTACCGGTGGTGGATGAAAACAAGAAGCTGACCGGCGTTATTACCTCGGATGATGTCATCAGCCTGCTGCGCGCGAAGCTATAAAATCCCGCACTATTGTGCGTCTCAGGATGGCAAAGCAGCATCATAGTGCGGCAAGGAGTTCTTGACATGGGCGCATTGTCACTTCTGCAGTCTCTTAAGGAAAGCGTTCTCACTCAAGCCAGCGTGAAGTCGATTTACGGCGAACCCATCGCAGCACAGGGCAAGACCGTGATACCCGTGGCCAAAATTATGTACGGCTATGGCGCTGGGGCGGGCACAGGCGGCGTTGGTGACACCAGCGCTCGCGGCGAAGGCGGCGGTGGAGGCGGTGGTGTGCGCGCCATCCCCGTGGGGGTGGTGGAGATCACTGATCAGCAGACCCGCTTCGTTCCCATTAATGACCGCAAGAAGCTGACCGGCGCGGTTGCGGCGGGCGTGTTCCTGGGTCTGCTGCTGGCGCGGCGCAGACGGCATTAGGGTTGCGACACGTTGCTCCTCTGAAAGACGCTATCCGCAAGGCCGCTCTTCCGCAGCCGGAGCATCTCGGGCTTTGCAGGTTCCTTCTTCTTAGCCCCGAATCTTAGTTTTCACCCTGTTCATATTCCCTCGTCCCGTTTATCCTGTCGCTTCACTATGGCTGTAATTTGTGCCCATGAGATTCCTGAAACGCTGGAAGATCCGGATCCTGCTGTTCTTCGCCGTCGTCGGTCCGGGGTTTATCACCGCGAACGTCGACAACGATGCCAACGGCATTTACACCTACTCGGCTGCCGGGGCGCAGTTCGGGCACATGCTGCTGTGGACCCTGATTCCGGTAACGCTGGCGCTGATTGTGGTGCAGGAAATTTCGGCCCGCATGGGCGCGGTCACCGGCAAGGGCCTCAGCGACTTGATCCGCGAAGAATTCGGCCTGCGGATCACCTTTTTTATGATGGGCGGCATATTGCTGGTCAACTTTGGCAACGTCGTGGGCGAGTTTGCCGGCATTGCCGGCAGTCTTGAGTTGTTCGGAGTTTCCCGCTACATCAGCGTCCCGATTTGCGCCGTCATCGTTTGGCTGATCGTGGTCAAAGGACAGTACAAAGGAGTCGAAAAGGTTTTTCTGGCCGCGTCGTTCTTCTATGTGACGTACATTCTGGCCGGCTTCTTTGCCCACCCCGCCTGGGTGGACGCGCTCATCGCAACCGTTAAGCCGCCGCCCTTGGAAGCCTTCCGCCTGCCGGGTTATTTGTACATGGCTATTGGCGTCGTGGGGACCACCATCGCGCCGTGGATGCAGTTCTACCTGCAGTCGTCCATCGTGGAGAAGGGGGTTACGCGGCGTCAATACAAAGCGTCGCAGATTGACGTGATTTCGGGCTGCATTTTCACCGATATCGTTGCCTGGTTCATCATCGTGGCTTGCGCAGCCACGCTTTATACTCACGGCTTCCATAACATCGCGGATGCCAAGGACGCCGCACAGGCTTTGCGTCCTCTCGCCGGAGACTATGCTTATATCCTTTTCGCACTGGGCTTGTTCAATGCCTCATTGTTTGCAGCATCGATTCTGCCGCTTTCCACTGCCTACACAGTATGCGAAGGATTGGGATTCGAATCGGGCGTGGGCATGAGGTTCAGCGAGGCGCCCGTTTTTTACTGGCTGTACACAGCTCTGATTGCTGCCGGTGCCGGCTGTATCCTTTTCCCCGATCTTCCGCTGGTAAAAATTTCGATCCTCTCGCAGGTGATCAACGGGATTGCCATCCCTCCGGTGCTGATCTTCATGCTGCTGCTGGTCAACAAAAGGGAATTGATGGGGGATTATGTAAATTCGCGCCTCTACAACGTGATCGCCTGGGCAACGACCGTGATTATGATTGTGCTGACGATAATCTATCTGTGGACCTTGAGGTCAGGGGCAGGCTAGTTAGCCTGGTCAACGGTTCGCCAAACGCGATTGCCATGAAACCTACGGAATAAAGACCAGAGACGGATAGCTCTTTCTTCACGGCCAGCTTCTCTCTATAATGAAGCGGGTAGAGTGGGGTAACCCGGGGCCATGAGTCGTATCCCGATCCTTGTAGCGGCCTTCCTTCTGACGGTCAGCCTTGCCTTGGCGCAGAATTCCTCCGATGCTGCGAACTCTTCTGATTCAGTAAAGCCGCAACCCGCAGCCAAGGTTTACCACGATGGCAGCATTAAGGACCTAGACGCTGTCGGAAACCGGAAAGTGGGATGTGAGCGCGGCATCGGGAATTGGTACAGCCTGGAAAAGCAGATCGACATGGGCAGAGCCTATTCCCGCCAGGTCGAATCCAGTTCGAAGCTGATCAAGGACCCGGTGATCACCGAATACGTCAATCGTGTCGGCCAGAATCTGGTCAGGAACTCCGATGCGCAAGTCCCGTTCACCATCAAGATTATCGATACCGACGACATCAATGCGTTCGCGCTGCCGGGAGGATTTTTCTACGTAGACTCTGGGCTAATCCTGGCGGCCGATAATGAGGCGGAGTTGGCGGGCGTGATGGCGCATGAAATCGGTCATGTGGCCGCTTGCCATGCCGCCCGCGAGATGTCGCGCGGCCAATTGATGAACCTGGCATCTATTCCCCTGATTTTTGTTGGCGGCGGGATTGGCTACGCCATCCAGAATGTCGCTGGCCTGGCTATGCCTATGGGCTTCCTGAAATTCACTCGCAGCTTCGAATCCGAGGCCGACTTCCTGGGCATTCAGTACATGTACAAGGCAGGTTACGACCCGCAAGCCCTGACCGCCTTCTTCGAAAAGGTAAAAGCCCTGGATAAGCACAAACCGGGAAGCTTAGCCAAAGCCTTCGATACCCATCCTCAAACCCCGGACCGCATCGAGAAGACGCAGCATGAAATCAACACGTTATTGCCGCCTTTGCCGGAGTACAAAGTGGATACTTCGGATTTCGAGGACGTGAAAGCCAGACTCTCCGAGTTGGAGAACCGTCACAAGCTCGGAGGCAGCGAAAAAGCAGATCTTCCGACGTTGCGCCGCACGTCCCGCACGAATAGCGACTCATCTGACAGCGGCGACAATGACGATCGTCCCACACTGAAGCGCCGCGACGGCAGCTCACCGTAGCGTTCGCTTATAAGATTTTCCCCGTCGCCAGATCCTGCACTAACGTCAGATCGGCTTCCAGGAAATCGTATGAGGGTAGCTCCGAACGCGCTGACCAGCGCACATCGCGGAAGATCCTGTTTTCGATCTCGCCCTTATACTGTCTGACCACGTAAAAGCGCAACTCCACAGAATTCCCGCTCTTGTATTCGTGGCGGATGCGTGCGACTTCCTCGCCTATGCTGGCGTCGATACCGAGCTCCTCATCGAGTTCACGCCGAAGGGCGTCGCGCGGTTGCTCGCCTTCCTCGATCTTGCCGCCGGGGAACTCCCATTTCAGCGGCATAGTTTGATGACGCGTGCGCTGGCAGACCAACACTTTCCCATCTTTCATGATCAGAGCTGCCACCACTCGCTTCATTGCCAAATCCGTGTTGTTGCGGAAACCCGCGGCCGGAGGAGTTTCCTGCCTCATGCCTGGGACCGCTCCAGGCACTTGCCAACCAGGTCGGCGCAGTACTCGACGAGCTCGCGTTCTTTCTCGCCAAATGCGGCGAGGAAATGGCTGTCAATGTCCAGTTCGCCTCTGACTTTGCCTTTCACAAAAACCGGAACCACGATTTCCGACTTGGTCTCAAGCGAACAGGCCAGGTATCGTGAATCCTTGCTGACGTCATCCACCACAACCGTTTTTCCGGTGGAAGCCGCAGCGCCACAGATACCCTGGTGCAGAGGAATTTCGGTGTGCGGGGTCATTGCCCCTTCGAAGGCCCCAAGCACCAACATCGGCGGTTGCGCTCCCTTTCCGTCCCGCAGCATATAGAAACCGACCCAGTTAAATTTCAGCATGCGATCGTGCAGCAGTTTGACCATGCGAGACATCAGGTCCGGCGCTGATTTGGCCTGGGACGCCAACTGCGTCAACTCGGACTTCAAATCTACGGTTTTGGATTCTTTAGCCATAGGTGGAATTTAAGAACTAACGCTCCTTGCCTGTAACCGCGCTGGTAATGCATCTTAGACCGGGGGCTTGTGGAAAATCCTGAGGATGAATCGCCGCCGCCAATGCCTGTAAGCCTCGAACCAGTGTGGGCGCCGGCGTGTTGAGCAATTCGTCGCTGACGCAGTACACCCGGCCTTGCCGGGCAGCGTTTATTTCAGACCAATGGCGGTCGGCAATGAGCTTTTCGAGCGGAACCCGTTCACCCGCTCCACACCAGGCTGCAACCAGCACGTCAGGATTCTCGCGCAGAATCGCTTCCGCGGGAGTTTGAGTTCCGGGAATGCCGACAAACTCCCCGCCGGCAGCTTCGACCAGTTCAGCCACCCAGCGTTGTGACACGATAAGCGGCTTCGGCCATTCTTCGCAGAAAACTCGCGGATGCGCTTTGCCCCTGGTTCGTTCTCGCATGGCCGCAATTTCGTTTTGCATCTCGCGGATCACCCGCTCACCCTCATCCGGCGCGGCAAAAATTCCCGAAATCGTCGCAATGTCAGTGTAAATGTCGGCAAGGCACTTAGGCGCCAAACCCAGGAAGCGTGCCCCCGATTTCAGGATTTGAGCCACCGCTTTCTCCTGGTAAGGAACCGCAGCTATGACCAAATCGGGCGCGGCCGCGGCGATCTGTTGGGCATCGGCAGTCCACGAATCAGAAACGATCTTCGTTCCACGTTGCAGGACTTCCGGGCAGACATCAACACAATACTTGGTGCAGGCAACAAGGTGATCGAGCTTTCCGATGGTGGCCAGAATTACCGTTGCGCTCGGCTGCAGAGAGACCACCCGCTGAGGAATGTGCTGGGATGTCATCGCACCTATGTTACAAGGCTGCCAACCGGCAAAAAACGCATACAAGGCGCTCGGCGGTTCACAGATTACAATTCTCCAGATGTACTCGCCGCAGCTGCTCGAGCATTTTGAACATCCGCGCAATACGGGTGAATTGACCAACCCGGACGCATCGGCGCAAGTCGAGAATCCGGCCTGTGGCGATATTCTGCAGCTTACCCTGCAGCTCAAAGACGATCGCATTGTGGACGTCCGTTTTCGGGCTAAGGGCTGTGTTCCTGCCATGGCTTGCGGTTCAGCGGTTACGGAACTAGTAAAGGGAAGAACGATTGCAGAGGCGCGCACTTTGCGGCCCCTCGACGTAGAGCACGCAGTCGGCGGTTTGCCGCAAGCTTCCTCACACGCCAGCCATCTCGCCATCGATGCGCTTACCGCCGCGCTGAAGCATAGCCAAAGCTAACGTCGCAGTCTGAGGCTCGCACGCAACCTTGAAATTCGAATCTCTAACGCGTTCCGTTTTCTCGCTCGAGTATTGGCTGGCCCGAGTGCTTTCCACCTCTGCTTGTGACTTTGAGCGGGCGAAAATGTCGATATCGCTTACCGTAGGGGATTAATGAGATGGTCCGCCGCTGAGTAGGATAACTCTGCAGTTTCAACTAGGAGGATCATCGTTATGCACATCGCATCCATCGGCATCGATCT
>Ga0187782_10000447_pt1 | contig 27682 bp, 25 predicted proteins | sample 0715_SJ02_MP15_2_FD_132454 | JGI IMG/M metagenome (GOLD analysis project Ga0187782, IMG submission 132454) | Tropical peat soil microbial communities from peatlands in Department of Meta, Colombia - 0715_SJ02_MP15_20_MG | ecosystem: Environmental > Terrestrial > Soil > Wetlands > Peat | place... | reverse complement strand
TGGCTTCATAACTTTCGTCGCGTCGTCATTCGTTGGGAATATTATCCAGAGAATTTCCTCGCTATGGTGCAGCTTGCCTGTGCTGTCATCCTCCTGAGGTATTTATGAGATGACTTCTAGTCGGACCTCCCGCGCTCACGCATATCCTCCTTCGGCTCTAAAATAGACCAGTCATTCCGAACGGAGTCTGCGCAGTGAGGAATCTCTCTTCAGTTGTTCCTCCGGTCACGTCCTGCGCTCGCCCCGTGTCTATTGTTTTTTGGCCGGTTGCTGCGGCGGCTGTTGCTGTTCGCTTGATGGCGGCACAATGCCCTTGATGCGCATATACGTCGCCAAATTCCCGTAATGCTCCAGGTCGTGCATGTTGTTCACCGTCAGCGCACTCAGCCGTGGAGCGTCATTTCCAAACAGCTTGATGGTCTGCAGGGCCGCCGCGTCGGTCATGGTGTTGTACGCCTTGTCGCAATACGCGAACGCTGTATTTAACGCCGCGATCAGGTCCGCCTTGCTGGTCTTGGTGTGCTCAATGTCTAGCCCTGGATTCTTTTCCCCAAGTGCCACCGAACAAAACAGGTACTGGGCGTCGGCCAGGTGTCCAATGATCTGGCCGTAGCTGCGGACGCTGTCTACAGGCTTGAAGCTGTAGTTCTCTTCCGGCATCTTCTCGGCCGACCGCTGCAGGATGTCCTTTACCCGGGCATAGGCATACTTGTTCCAGGTGCTCAGGGGATTCTCCACGGTGGCCGTTGGTTTTCCCTGGGCCGGTTTTTCCTGGGCCAGGATGCCCCTGGCCAGCACCGTCAGACACAACAACACAACCATTCGTAGAACAGTTTTCATGGGTTCTTCCTCCCATCCCTTATACGCACGTGCACCCCAAAAGTTTCTGGTCAGAGAAGTTCCCTCGCGAACCTGCCTTTAGAGGAGTCGCTGCCCAACCAGCTCAGACATCTCGGTGAAGCCAGCATCTCCATCCAAACCAACAGATGCGAGACCCACCCGAGTGGCTCCGCTTATAGAATCCTGTGATGTAGATTGAATTTCTCGTTTATCTCGCTCGCTCAGCGTGCGTTCTGTGCTACAACAAACGCCATGTATCCCGCTACGGCGTCCGTGAAAGATGATACTCTCACCGTCGCTGCAATCGCAGCGCTTGCCTGCATCCTCCAGGATGTTTTGCACGAAGGCTTGGGCCACGGTGTGACCGCCTGGCTAAGCGGCGCCCATCATGTGACCATGAGTACGGTTGCGCTGCAGAGTGACATCGATACGGGCTGGATCTCGGCCAACGGTACGCTTGTAAATCTCCTTTTTGCGGCCATTTTCTGGCTGTTGCTGCGAAGGGCCCGGCGTTACCGGCCGGCTCTGTTTTATTTCTTGGTGATGGCCATGGCCGGCAACCTGTTTACCGGTACCGGCTACTTCCTCTTTTCGGGAGTGACCAATTTTGGCGATTGGGCTGCCGTGATCCGAGGTTTGCAGCCGCACTGGGTATGGCGGCTCGGTCTTATCGTCTTGGGCGTGGTCTCATACTACGCGTCGATGATGTTGGTGGCCGCCAAGCTAAGGGAGTTTCGGGGTGTGGATAGGAGTTGGCGAAGAATCCGTGTGCTGAGCTGGACGCCGTACTTCACCGACGGGATTCTCGCGGGCGTTGCGGGAGTTTTGAATCCTGCTGGGCTGTTTTATGTCATCGCGTCGGCACTTCCGTCAACTCTGGGCGCCAACGCGGGTTTATGGGCCTTGCCCAGCGTGATCCAGAGATGGCCCCAAAGCGAACCGCAGCTCAGCCCAATAACCCGCAGTCCAGGATGGATTGTCACTGCGGCCATAGCCACTCTGCTTTTCATCTTCATGCTTGGCCCTGGAATCACCTGGACGCGATAACATTCTCAGCGACCGGTAAAATCTGCGCTTTAGGAGAACTGGTATGAAGGTTGGCGTATTCACACCGTTATTGTCGAGTCTGCCGTTCGACGAAGTAATTCGCAAGCTGACCCGGCTCAATATCTATCATGTCGAACTGGCCACCGGAAACTATGTAGGTGATGCCCATTGCAAGTTGTCGATGCTCCAGAGCGATGCCCAACTCAAAGAGTTCAAAAAAAAGCTGGAGGACCACGGCGTCACCATCAGCGCACTCAGTTGCCACGGCAACCCGTTGCATCCGGACCCTAAACACGCACAACACGATCGTGACGTCAGCCGCAAGACCATCCTACTTGCCGAGAAGCTCGGCGTACCCGTCATGGTCGACTTCAGCGGTTGTCCCGGCGATAGCCCAACGGCAAAAGCCCCCAATTGGGTTACCTGCCCCTGGCCACCTGATTACCTCGAGGTGCTTCGCTGGCAATGGGACGAGGTCGTTTCGCCTTACTGGACCGAGCATGTCAGGTTCGCCGCGGAACACGGCGTCAAGGTGGCCGTGGAGATGCATCCCGGCTTCGTCGTCTACAACCCGGAAACACTGCTCAAGCTGCGCTCCATCGTGGGTCCATCCATTGGCTGCAATTTCGATCCTAGCCACCTGTTCTGGCAGAACATCGATCCCATCGCCGCCGTACGCTTGCTGGGCGACGCCATCTATCATGTTCACGCCAAGGACACCCAACTCTACAGCAACAATCTTGCTTTGACCGGCGTCCTGGACACTAAGCCCTACACACAAGTGCGCGAGCGCAGTTGGCTCTTCCGCACCTGCGGGTACGGACATGGCCGCGACTGGTGGAGCGAATTTGTCTCCACACTCCGGATGTACGGCTATGACTATGTCCTTTCCATCGAGCACGAAGATAGCCTCATGTCCGGAGAAGAAGGCCTGGCCAAGTCCTCGGCTTTTCTCAACGAGATTGTCATGCGCGAGCAGCCGGGTGCGGCCTGGTGGACGTAGGGACGTCTATCCGTATCGGAATTTTGGCGCGAACATTCGAAGCTCCTTGTTTCCACACCGTAGTAGTCCAACTCTTCAGGGGTGTACGATAAAATCGCTTCCACCTTTACACGTTCTCTGAGATCACTGTCCGGACCATCATCGTTTCGCCGAACGCTGCCCTTGCGAATAGCCTTCTCCTCGTAGCCCCTATTCGTTGTAAGCTGTCACCAGTACTTCGCCATTCGCATTCGCAATCGTACTCTTCGTATACATTACTGGAATCTTTTCCACTTAGCGGCTCGCGGAAGACTTATATATTGCGTAAGACAATCTGTGGGGAACCGGTTGAGCCCGTCAGCTAGTCATCGGCAACTGGTCGAAAGGATCGGGAGTGAATCTGACAGCCATTGATTGGGTCATTATGTTCCTGTACTTCGCGTTCGTTTTAGGGATTGGTGTCTTCCTAAAACGCTTCATGAAAACCAGCACGGACTTTTTCCTCGCCGGGCGATCCTTACCGGCTTGGGTTTGTGGCATCGCCTTCATGGCCGCGAATCTTGGCGCGGTGGAAGTCATTGGCATGGGAGCATCGGGTGCGAAATACGGGATTGCCACCAGCCATTTTTACTGGATTGGCGCCATTCCGGCCATGGTGTTCATCGGGCTGTTCATGATGCCCTTTTATTACGGGTCACGCGCCCGGTCTGTGCCGGAGTTCTTAAGGTTGCGCTTTGACGAGAAGACCCGCGCCTTCAACGCCTTTTCCTTCGCCGTGATGACGGTCTTTTCCTCAGGCATCTCGATGTACGCCATGGCCAAGCTCATCCAAGTGCTTCACATTCTCGATGGACCGCTCGCCAAGATGGGCCTGCCCCTCTCCTGGTCATTCCACTTGAGTGTTTTCATTTCCGCTCTGATCGTGCTCGGTTATGTTTTTCTGGGCGGGCTGACCAGCGCCATCTATAACGAAGTTCTTCAGTTTTTCCTGATCGTGGCCGGGTTTTTGCCCCTCGTGTTCCTCGGCTTGAAAAACGTTGGTGGATGGAGTGGATTGAAGGCCCAACTGCCCTCCGCATTCACACATTCATGGCAAGGCATGACCAATCCCCAAAGCAATCCGCTTGGCGTCGAATGGTTCGGCCTGGTGATGGGCCTGGGGTTCACTCTCTCGTTCGGCTATTGGTGCACCAATTTCCTGGTGGTCCAACGCGCCATGGCGGCTGGTTCGATGATCGATGCCCGCCGCACGCCCTTGATCGCGGCTTTGCCCAAGATGGTCTTTCCAGCTTTAGTGATTTTGCCCGGCATGATTGCTTTGGCATTGCCCACTCCGCAGCAGCCAGTCACGCTCAACGGCGTAGTCCACATGGAGAATGCCAGCGGTGCGGGAAAGGGGTTGATTCCCCTGAAAATCGATGTGGCCACCGGTAAACCCGCAGTCGACCGCGAGGGGAGACCTGTTCTCGATTATGATCTGGCCATTCCCAACATGCTGCTGCACTACTTCCCCACGGGAATTCTGGGCATTGGCCTCACCGCCCTCCTGGCTAGCTTTATGTCCGGCATGGCAGGGAACGTAACCGCTTTCAACACTGTGTGGACTTATGACATTTATCAGGCGTATATCCACAAAGGCGCTTCGGACAAACATTATTTGCATATGGGCCAGTTTGCCACCGTCTTTGGAGTGTTGTTCTCCATCGGCGCGGCTTATGCGGCGGCGCGATTCAATAACCTGATGGACTTCCTGCAACTGGTCTTTGCATTCGTGAATGCACCTTTGTTTGCCACCTTCCTCTTAGGCATGTTCTGGAAACGCAGCACCGGCCACGGCGCCTTCGCGGGACTGCTCACTGGCACGGCGGCAGCGGCCGTGCATCACGGGCTGACCTTGCCGCGAGGGGACGCCGTGGGAATCAAGGGTGGATGGATCGCCGTCATCCATAACTATCCCAGTGAAATGGCACAGAACTTCTGGACCGCCATTTGGGCGTTTATCGTATGTTTCGTAGTCACCGTCGGCGTCAGCTTGCTGACCCAGCCCCGCAAGGACGACGAACTGGTCGGGTTGGTTTACTCGCTGACCGAGAAGCCGAGTGAAGAGCACCTGTCGTGGTACAAGCGGCCCGTGTATCTTGCCGGGTTCGTGCTTGTCCTTGCTTTAGTACTGAACGTCATTTTCCGGTAGACGGGGGAAGCGATGAATTTGGACATTCGTTATCCGATCGGGTGGATGTTCAGCCTCTTTGGCGCAATCCTCTTAATATTCGGGCTGGTCAGCGACAAGCAAATCTATGCTCGTTCCGTAGGCGTGAACATCAATTTTGATGCCGGCGTTGGGATGTTAGCGTTTGGCATTGTGATGCTGCTTCTCGCCTGGCGCGGCTCCGCTAAGGCCAAAGCAAAGCAAACCGGGGCATAAACGGACAGTCCAAACTCTGACTGGACTAATAATCATATGTATGTGAGCAGCGGAGCCACCTAGCTCGGAATGGCCGCCGCGACTGCTAACTCGTTCATTTTCTGGCAGATTCGAGCTCCATTCGCTACGGCTTCGAAATCCAGCGGTTGGCGCCCCCCACGGATCGCTGAAGCTGCAGCGCCCGCGAGCAGGGCAGAGGTTGCCCTTGGCTCGGCTGTCTGCAAGCGCACGGACGCCAAGCGTCTCCCGGTTCGGTGCAAAGATCACAGCCACGTATCTCCACCTCGCGTAACATCACCATAACGACGCTCCCGTGAACAACGAACAGCTCATCGACGGAGAATAGTGGTGCGCACAGTCGCGACAGCCGGCAGCACAAACCTAATCCAAGCGATTCCTCTTATCGCGCTTCTGGTCGGAGGGTGTCACGCAAGTTCGTCTGCAAGTAACCTTTCTACCGCAACTACTTCCGCGGTTCCTGTGCAAGTTGTGATTGCGGAATCCAAACCCGTTGCGGATACCACCGACTACCTATCCATCCTCAAGTCGCGCCGTTCATCGACCATCAATCCTCAAGTCGAAGGCTACGTTACCGAAATCTATGTGAAGTCGGGGGATCAGGTAAAAACCGGCGCGCCGCTGTTGCAGATTGACCCGGTGAAACAGGAGGCCACGCTGCACAGCCAGGACGCCGCGCGGGCCGCTCAAGAAGCCAACGTTCGCAATGCCAAACTCTTGCTGGAGCGCGCCCAGAAGCTCTTCGATGCCGGTGTAATCAGCAAGCAGGATTTTGACAATGCCCAGACCAATTACGACGCGTCCGCGGCACAACTGAAGTCGTTGGAGCACCAGGTGCAACAGCAGAACGTCGAGCTGCAATACTACCGGGTAACCGCCCCGAAAGAAGGCGTCGTGGGAGACATTCCCATTCGCGTCGGCGATCGTGTGACCGTGTCAACGATGTTGACCACCATCGATGAACTCGAAGGCCTGGAGGCGTACATCTACGTTCCGGCTTCACGCGCTCACGACCTTCGTCTCGGCCTGCCCGTCCGCCTGCTGGACCAGAACGGGTCAACCATTTATGAAACCGCGGTGACCTTCATCTCGCCGCAAATGGATCCGGACACGCAGACCGTTTTGGCCAAAGCGGCCATCGGAAAATCCAACGCACACTTTCGCGTTGCCCAACAGGTGCGCACGCAACTGGTGTGGACCTCGCGAAACAGTGTAGTGATTCCGGTTCTTTCCGTGCAGCGCATCAATGGTCAATTCTTTGTCTTCGTCGCCGCTCAAGAAGCGAAAGGCACGGCCGCCCGCCAAAGATCCGTTAAACTTGGCGAAACTGTCGACAACGACTACGTCATCCTCGAAGGCATCCAACCGGGAGATCACCTCATCGTCTCCGGATTGCAATTTCTTCAAGACGGAGTGCCCGTAACCGAGCAGATTCAAAACGCCAAAGTCGCTCCCGGTTCAGCATCTAAATCAGGCTCCAAGCCGCAGTAGCGTTTCGTTGCACCTGCGTGCACGACCTGTTAAAGCGAAAGGTAGCTGCCCTGCATGTTCGTTGATTTCTTTATCGAGCGGCCGGTGTTCGCAACCGTCTGCGCTTTGGTGATCATTCTTGGCGGCGCCATCGCTATTCCCTCGCTGCCGGTCGCGCAGTTCCCCCAGTTGGCTCCTCCGGAGGTGTACGTCACAAGCGTGTACATCGGGGCCAACGCCCAGACCGTCGAATCCGCAGTGACCATTCCACTGGAACAGGCCATCAACGGCGTTCCGGGGATGCGCTATATCACCTCCTCCAGCGGCAACGACGGCAGCAGCCAGATTGTTATCACTTTCGAGACCACTCGCGATGTCGATTTAGCCGCTGTTGACGTGCAAAACAGAGTCAATCAAGCCATGGGCCGCTTGCCTACGGAGGTCAAGAACACCGGCATCATCATTACCAAGCAGTTCTCGGGCTTCGTTCTGGGCGCGGGATTCTATTGCGACAATGGGCAATACGACAGTCTGTTTATCAGCAATTATCTCGACATCTACGTGCGTGATGCCCTCAAACGTGTCCCCGGCGTGGGTGACGCCATGATATGGGGCGAGCGCAAATACGCCATGCGATTGTGGCTTGATCCAGCGCGATTGGCCGAGCGAGGCTTGACAGCCAGCAACGTTCTGGCTGCCTTGCAAGAGCAGAACGTGCAGGTGGCCGCGGGCCAGGTTGGTCAACCGCCCGCACCCAGCGGACAGAACTACGAGGTAAGTGTTCGCGCCATAGGACGTCTCTCGGAGCCGGTTGAATTCGACAATATCATCCTGAAAACCGGTGCCGATGGCACTCTGGTTCGCATCAGGGATATCGGCCGAGCGGAGTTGGGTGCTGAAGACTACGGTTCGATGCTGCGCTTCAATGGCCACGAGGCCATGGGCATCGGTGTCACACAGCTTCCCGGCGCCAACGCTCTGGATGTGGACCGTGCCGTGAAAGCCGAACTGCTGCGTTTGTCCAAATCATTTCCGCCCGGGTTGAAGTACGCCATGGCCTTTGACACCACCGAAGTGATTGGTGAATCCATTCGCGAGGTGCTGATCACCTTGCTCCAGGCGATCGCACTGGTGGTGCTGGTCATCTATGTATTTCTGCAGGACTGGCGCAGCACTTTTATTCCCGCCATCACCATACCCGTTTCCCTGATCGGCACCTTTATCTTCGTGAAGTCCTTGGGTTTTTCGATCAATACTCTGACGCTCTTCGGTATCACCCTGGCCACCGGACTGGTTGTCGACGATGCGATTGTGGTCATCGAGAACGTCGAACGCCACATTACCGAAGGCATTTCCGAACCTCACCATGCGGCCAGTGCGGCTATGAGCGAGGTGGCCGGAGCGGTGATTGCCACGTCGCTGGTCCTGGTCTCCGTGTTCATTCCCGTGGCTCTATTCCCGGGTACCACCGGGATCTTGTTCCGTCAGTTTGCTTTGACCATCGCATTCTCTGTTTCGATCTCTGCGTTCAATGCCCTGACGTTGACTCCTTCCCTCTCCGCCATCTTTTTGGGTCATCACCGCGAGCGCGCCAAAGGAGCCATTTTTCGCCTGTTCAACAGGGTCTTCGAAGCCGGGGTGGTTTTGTACAAACGCAGCGTGCGCGTCGCCGCGGATTGGAGAGCGGTGACTCTCGCGGCTTTTCTGCTCGCGCTGTTTGCCGTCTATACCCTCTACAGACAAATCCCGCAGGGTTTCGTTCCCGAAGATGATCAAGGCTATTTGATCGTGGTAATCCAAGCCCCACAGGGAGCTTCGCTCAACTATACCCGCGATCTGTGCGGACAAGCCGAAGCGATCCTCGACAACGAGTCCGATATCAACGGGGCGTTTTCTGTGGTCGGCTTCAGCTTTGCCGGCAGCGCTCCGAACCGCGCCCTCATCTTTGCCAATCTTCGGGACTTTCGCGAAAGGAAGGGTAAACAACATTCCGCCGCCGCGGTGCTGGCCCGGCTGCGTCCAAAAATGATGGGTCTGCCGGGAGGCTTGGTTGTGCCCTACGGTCCGCCCGCTGTAGAAGGCGCTGCGCAATTGGGCGGGTTCACTTTCGAATTGCAGGATCTCGGCAGGCACAATTTGCAGACTCTCGCCAGCACCGCAAACCAAATCGTATTCGCCGGAAACCAAAACAAGGATTTGGCGGGGCTTTTCACCAGCTTCACCGCCAATGATCCCCAGATTCTCGTGCACATCGACCGGCAGAAAGCCAAGAGCCTCCAGATTCCCTTCAGCGAGGTTACCGACGCGCTGCAGGTCTTTGTAGGTTCGGTTTATGTGAATGATTTTGACTTCAACAACCGCTCCTACCGGGTCTATTTGCAGGCTGACCAGCGCTTCCGCTCGGAAGCACAGGACCTCCGTTCGTATTATCTGCGTTCCGCTGCGGGAAAGATGATTCCGCTCGACAATATCGTGGATATCGCGCAGACCGCCAATCCGCAGACCATTTCCCACTTCAATCTGTTCCGCGCCGCGGAGATCTCCGGCGGCGCTGCGCCTGGTGTCAGCACCAGCCAAGCCCTGGCCTCCATGGAGGCCATCGCCAAACGCATTATGCCTCCCGGCATGGCCTACGAATGGAGCGGACTTTCGCTGGAAGAGATCAGGTCTAGGGGCAAGGTCCTGATTCTTTTTGCACTCGGCCTTGTGTTTGTCTACCTGACACTCGCGGCGCAATACGAAAGCTACGTGCTGCCGTTCATTATCCTGCTCGGTGTACCCGTCGGACTTCTCGGAGCCTTAGGCGCGGTGAGCCTGCGCGGCTTGACCAATGATGTTTTTTGCCAGATCGGCTTGGTTATGTTGATCGGCTTGGCTAGCAAGAACGCCATCTTGATCGTCGAATTTGCGGAACGATTGCAGGAAAGAGGTCTCACCACGCTGGAAGCTGCGGTGGAAGCCGCGCGCATCCGTCTGCGGCCCATCTTGATGACTTCTCTGGCATTCATTTTGGGTGTGCTTCCGTTGATGTTGGCTCACGGCGCAGGCGCGGCTGGCCGCATCTCCGTGGGAACCACCGTTTTTGGAGGAATGATTGCCGCCACCTCCCTCAACCTCATTTTTATTCCTGTTCTCTACGTCACCGTCCGCAGCATCGTGCCGCGCAAACTTGCCACCGCTGTTGCCCCGCCGGTAAGCAATAATTTGCAATGATTTGCCCGCGTAGGGGCTGTTGGCTATACTCACGGAGCGCTTTGCTGATTGCGTTCCGGCGATGGATAAGCGAACCTTCCTCAAGATGTTTTCCGCTTCGGCGATGGGAGGATTTCTCTCTTCACGCATGATCTGGGCGAACAGTTCAAACAAACTGGAAAACTGGGCCGGCAATATTCGGTACGGCACAGAAACGCTCAGAACGGTTGATTCACTAGAACAAGTCCGCGAGTTCGTTAAGAGTCAGGAAAAGTTTAAGGTGCTGGGGACTCGCCACTGCTTCAACACTATTGCGGACAGTACAAACGAATTCTTGTCACTGCAGAACCTGGACAAAGTGGTGGCGTTGGACAAGTCCGCGCGTACCGTGACAGTCGCGGGACGGATCACCTACGGGCAATTGTGTCCTTTTCTCGAGAGAGAGGGGTTTGCACTGCACAACTTGGCGTCCCTCCCGCACATTTCAGTCGCTGGGGCGTGCAGCACTGCGACCCACGGATCCGGGGAGAAAAATGGAAATCTATCCACGGCCGTGAACGGAATCGAGCTGGTAAACGCTGCGGGCGAGGTCATCAAGCTCTCCCGGAGCACGGATGGTGAGAAGTTTCTGGGCTCCGTAGTGGGACTGGGCGCGCTCGGCGTCATCACAAGTGTGACCTTGGATCTACAGCCAACTTACCAGATGCAGCAATATGTTTATGAAAATTTGCCGTTCAGCGAATTGACGAAACACTTCGACGAGATTGAGGCTTCTGCGTACAGCGTGAGTCTTTTCACCGACTGGCAGAAGCAGCGCATCAGCGAAGTATGGCTGAAGTGCGTAATGAAGGACGGCAACAAGTTTGATGCACCTTCAGAGTTTTTCGGGGCCAGGCAGGCCACGCGGAATCTGCACCCGATTGCTGAACTTCCTTCGGAGAACTGCACGGAACAGATGGGCGTTCCGGGACCGTGGTATGAGCGCTTGCCGCACTTCAAAATGGGATTTACTCCCAGTGCGGGAAAAGAGCTGCAATCCGAGTATTTTGTGCCGCGAGAGCACGCGGTCGAGGCCATCCTGGCCGTGGAGAAATTGCGGGACCAGGTGAGTCCCCACCTGCTGATCTCAGAGATTCGCGCCGTTGCGGCGGACAATCTGTGGATGAGCCCATGCTATCGGCAGCCGTGCGTAACCATACATTTCACGTGGAAACCACAGTGGGAAGCGGTGCGCAAGATCCTGCCGCTGGTTGAAAGAGAGCTGGCGCCATTTCACCCGCGTCCGCATTGGGGAAAATTATTCACCATTTCCGCGGCGCAACTGCATGCGCGCTACGAGAAGTTGCCCGAGTTCATTAAACTAAGCCAGGCCTACGATCCACAGGGAAAGTTCCGAAACGATTTCCTAAACAAATATGTCTTTGAGGCGACATAGTTTCTCTCTGCTTTCAGGGCAGTCCCTTCCAACGCCAGAGCAGATCGCCCTGCCTCCGATGACCAATGAAAGAACGTCGATTGAAGATCGGCGCGACCGTGCGGGTTCTCCGTGACTTTTGCTTGACCTACTTAGTGTTCGCCTCGCGGTCCAGCTTCGCGGCGACCCCAACCGGTATTTGCGTCGGTGAGCTATTTTCCGCCCGGGTCAGATAGAAATAAAAGGGAGTGATCTGGAACGACATCCGCTCCGCTTCGCTTAGAGTCCCTGTGGCCCGGGCCTTGGCCATTTGCAGCTGATCGCTCCACGGGTCCACCTTGATGCGTCCACCCAGCGGCAGCGCCCCGGTCGTATGCGCGGGCTTTGCATCGAGCTCCTCCGCTTTTGCTGTCACCGTCCAGTTTGTCGGGATTCGGTCACCCAAGTGCGGGCTGACTAGATTGGGGATGTCTCTCGACCGTGCCTTAAGCGTTTCGAGGAACTGTTGAGCTGTGTCCGATTGTTCGCTGTAAGGAGAGCTCCTCAGCAACTGGTCGGCTTTCTGTTGTGCCGCTTGTTCCTCCGCTTTTGGCCGGGCAAATTCGAAATGGCGGAACGTGTTTCTTTCTTCAAAGTGCAAGCTGTTGAAAAACGCGAATTGTGTGTCCATGCCGTGTGCCAGCACGATGTGGCCGAGCTCGTGCGCCAGGATGGCCGCAAGGCTGGCCTCGTCGGGAAGCACGTCCACCAACCCGCGACTCAACACGATTGTGTGCCCTATGCTGAACGACTCCTGCGTGGAGGTTAGCAGCACCCGGCAACGAATCTCCGGCTGGATGTCCAGGTCGTTGGTTACCTCCAGGTTGTTGACTACCGTCTCCAGTACTTTGTCCACTTCTCCATGCGGAGCCAGCAAGCCCTGCTGCTCCAGGTGGTCCGTGACGTTTGCTTCCGCCTGCCGTTCCCAGGAGCGCTGCGCTTGCAATAGCGAGTAGTCGCTGGCATTTTCTGTCAGATCCGTAATTGGCGTCTCCACCGTCAGCTTACTCAGCTCTTGCTCTTCTCGCGCGTGTCCGAGGTGATAGCCCAACAATCTCGTTTGTGCTCGGAACGGCTTGTAAGCCAGTTGCATGGTCCGGGGATCGTGCAGGTTCCCTTGTTCCGTGTACACGAACGAGGGAAGCCACATATTCGGTCCGACGTTTGTCCGCCAGCTGTCGAAATTGAAGTAGCGGCTGAGCAGAAAAGACTCGCCATAGGACCCGTTAAACCGCACGATGTGGTAGTCCTGATCCTCTACCCAGATGCGTCCGACGAAACGCCCTTTGTCCTTTTTGCTCAACGGAGCGATGTCGAAGACCAGGCATCGCACTTCCCCCAAAAACTCCCGCCGGACATACTCGAACTTGTAGTGCCGCCGGTCGAAGCCCGCGGTGTCCACGTAGATCATCTGCAGGAAACCGGCGGGCACAAAACCTATGGATTCGAATTCCCGCCAGTCTTCCGACAATTTCCTCTTCAGCCCGGCGTCATGTTCCAGTGGTTCCAGATCTACTCCCTTAGCCAGTTTCGCCCGGCCCAGGAAGTATTTGTCCCCGTCCGGCGCTGCCCCGAACTGCTTGTCCAAACGGAAGTATTGAATATACGTTTCCACCAAAGGCGAATACTGGCGCAGCAACTGACTCTCCGCCTGCTCCTGCGCCACTACCTTGTCCACAATTTCATTTGGAGTCGCCGGTTGCTGCCCAATTGTTTCTAACGGTGCGCTGAGCGCCAAGGCCACACACAAGATTCTCAGGCCGGACATGGAAACCCCCGATGCTAGGCTGGGGCGGGAACTGCCGGGTGGCGAGGTGCCCGGGGAGGGCGAGAATTTGACACTTTTTAACTCATCTGTCAACAACTTCCACATAACTTCCACCCAAGTACATGGCTTCCGCCAGCCAACCGGCGATCGTCTTCTCACCGCTGGCTTGCTCCAACTTAACCACTCAACTTAACCGTTCAACTTAAGCCGCATACCACACCAAGTCGGTGTGCAGCGGAAATCCGTCCATTCCTGGCGCTCCCTAGCGGCACAGCTCGCGGACCTTACGAAATCGTATCCATCGAAAAAATGAGTCGTCCTCTACCTGACTTCTGATTGACACCCCCAGTGGTTCCGAACATAATTATATGTACGTCAATCCTGTGGAGGTTCGACACGCTCTCGTTTGAAGGTGTAGACGCGAGCGACCCGGATGGCGCCAAAATATATCTTTGTTACTGGCGGTGTTGTTTCTTCTCTGGGCAAGGGCGTTGCAGCATCTACCATCGGTTGTCTCCTCGAAAGTCGCGGTTTCAAGATCACCATCCAAAAGTGCGATCCGTACTTGAACGTTGATCCGGGCACGATGAGCCCGTTTCAGCACGGTGAAGTCTTCGTCACCGACGACGGCGCGGAAACCGATCTGGATCTCGGTCATTACGAGCGCTTCACCCACGTCAAGCTCACCCGCGACAATAACTGGACCACTGGCCGCATTTACGAAACCATCCTCTCCAAGGAACGCCGCGGCGACTATCTCGGCAAAACCGTTCAAGTCATTCCCCATGTCACCGACGAAATCAAACGCTGCATCCGCCGCGTCTCGGAGAATGTCGACTTGGTCATCGTCGAAATCGGTGGCACCGTCGGGGATATCGAATCGCTTCCCTTTCTCGAGGCTATCCGCCAGATGCGCCTGGAGCTTGGCCCCGAAAACACCCTGTTCGTTCACGTCACCCTGGTTCCTTACGTCGCAGCCGCCGGCGAGTTAAAGACCAAGCCTACGCAGCACAGCGTCAAAGAAATGCTGGGTATCGGAATTCAGCCCGACATTCTTCTTTGCCGCAGCGAGCGCCACCTTTCCTCCGACCTCAAGCGCAAAATCGCCCTGTTTTGCAACGTCGCGGAGTCTTGCGTCATCTCCATGCAGGACGTGAAGACCATCTACGAAGTGCCCGTCGAACTCAGCAAAGAAGGCTTGGACGCGCAAATCACTCGTCTGCTCCGGCTGGAAGACCGGCCCGCCAACATGCAGCCGTGGCTTGACATGCTAACCCGCTTGCATCACCCCAAGGGTGAAGTGCGCATCGCCATTGTGGGCAAGTATGTGCAGCTCGAAGACGCTTACAAGAGTTTGCGCGAAGCGCTGTTGCACGGTGGCCTGGCCCACAACCATCGCACCGTGATCGAGTGGATCGAGTCGGAGGACATTGACTCTTTTGAAGCCGCTGAAAAACGCCTGAAGCATTACGATGGCATTCTCGTGCCCGGTGGTTTTGGAAAACGCGGCATTCAGGGCATGATCTACACCATTCAATTCGCCCGTGAAGCCAAGGTTCCCTTCTTCGGCATCTGTTTGGGCATGCAGTGCGCCACCATCGAATATGCCCGTGATGCGGCTGGGCTGGTTCAAGCGGATAGTACCGAATTCGAACCGCAAACCCCGCACCGGGTCATCTACAAACTACGAGAGCTCCTGGGCATCGACGAAATGGGCGGTACCATGCGCCTGGGTGCCTGGCCCTGCAAGCTCGAACCCGGCTCCTTTGCCCACAAAGCCTACGGCACCCTAGAAATCAGCGAGCGCCACCGCCACCGCTACGAGTTTAATCGCGAATACGAAAAAACCTTGGTCGCTGCCGGCCTAAGGATCACTGGCCGGACTCCAGACGAGAACTACGTCGAGATTGTGGAAGCCTCGAACCATCCTTGGTTCCTCGGCTGCCAGTTCCACCCCGAATTCAAGTCCAAGCCGCTGGAGCCTCATCCGCTCTTCGCCGCCTTCATTGGTGCATCCCTGGAGCACCGTGCCCAGAAGTCGCGCCCCGCATCCGGTGTCCCCGCTGTGGACGCGCAACCTCACGCCCCCGCCTTTCGGACCGCACCTCAAGCCTCCGCCTAGACCGCGCACGACTCATTTTTTACTTGACATGACTATGGCGAATCGGTTATCAATTTACTGAGCAATAGTATGGCTGAAGAGTCAGCCGTCCGTCGCTGCACCCCACCCTCGATTCCTTCTGCCTTCAGTAAGCTAAAGCCTTTTAGACTCAACAGATCCAGATGTGTTGAAAATGAAAGCCTTTACGGCAATCGTAAGCCCCTTTAGACTCAACACATTTTCAAAAACAGGGGTACACAACTAGTTAATCAGGCCATCGCCGATCACAACGCTGCCTTACCCTGCCCAGAGAGAATCCAGTCGACCATCCTCGCCGTGGCCAAAGCAATTTTCCGGTGTATCGCATCGTGCGGCGTCGCCGGTTTCGCATTCTTCCCGTCGAACATCCTTGAAACTGTGTATGCTATCTTCAACTAAAGAATGATCACACGCGAAATCCCAGTGGGGTCGCTCCGCCTCGGTGGCGGCAATCCCCTCTTTCTGATCGCCGGACCGTGCGTTATCGAGTCCGAATCGCACGCCCGCATGATCGCCGGGCGGGTGGCCAAAATCACCGGCGACCTAGGTGTGCCCTACATTTTCAAGGCCTCCTACGACAAGGCCAACCGCTCATCGATTAAAGGCTTTCGCGGCCCTGGGCTCACCGAGGGCCTGCGGATTCTGGGCAAGATCAAAACCGACTTGCGACTGCCGATTCTCACCGATATTCACGATGCTTCTCAAGCTGCTCCTGCCGCAGAGGTCGCGGACATTTTGCAAATTCCCGCATTTCTCGCCCGGCAGACCGACCTGCTGTTGGCTGCCGCCAAGACTGGCCGCATCATTAATCTAAAAAAAGCCCAATTCCTTTCCCCGTGGGATATGGGGAACGTGGCCGAAAAAGTCGCCTCCACCGGCAATCACAACATCCTGCTCACTGAGCGCGGCGCCTCCTTTGGCTACAACAATCTTGTCGTCGATATGCGTTCCTTCCCGATTCTTCAGAAATTGGGCTATCCCGTGGTCTATGACGTCACTCATTCGGTGCAAATTCCCGGTGGATTGGGCCATGCCAGTGGCGGCCAGCCCGAATTCATTGAAACTCTCGCGCGCGCCGGCGTTGCCACCGGCGTCGACGGCCTATTCCTGGAAACTCACGACCATCCTGCTGCCGCACTTTCCGATGGACCCAATGCCCTTCCCCTCGAACAGCTCCCGCAACTGCTATCCCGTATCAAAGAGCTTTCCACACTCGTTCGGCGCTGGAGTTCCTCATGACCGCCACACGTCACTCTGAAAACATCCGGCACGGTTGGGTCGTGCCTCCGCGAATTTCACGGGTCACGGGTCGCGAATCACGGGTCGCGTTCTTATGAGCCTCGAATCCGCTCGCCGCGTCCTTCGCATCGAAGCGCAAGCCATTCAAGATCTGCTCGGTCGTCTCAATTCCTCCTTCGATCGGGCTGTGGATCTTCTTTTGGCTTGCAAAGGACGCGTTGTCGTGACTGGCATGGGCAAATCCGGGCTCATCGGCCGGAAAATTTCCGCGACGCTTTCCAGCACCGGCACACCGTCATTCTTCCTCCATCCCGCCGAAGCCCTCCACGGCGATTTGGGCATGCTAGCGCGCGGCGATTCCCTGCTGGCTATCAGCTATGGTGGGGAAACGCCGGAAATCCTGAACCTCCTCGAAGCGCTCAAGCGTCTCGAGATGCGCATCGTCACGCTTACCGGCAATCTGAAATCCACGTTGGCCGGAGCCAGCGATGTGGTTCTCGACGTCAGCGTAAAAGAAGAGGCCTGCTCGCTGAATCTTGCGCCCACCGCCAGTACTACCGTGGCCATGGCTCTTGGTGACGCGCTCGCCGTCGCCCTCCTCGATCGCCGTGGCTTCAACCATGACGATTTCGCCGCTCTTCATCCTGCCGGCCGCCTGGGCAAGAAACTTCTTCGCGTCGAACACCTCATGCACACCGGAGATGCGCTTCCGCGGGTTTCCCCGGAAACACCCATGCCTACCACCTTCCACGAAATGTCTGCGAAGAAGCTGGGCATGACCACCGTGATTACTGCGGACGGCAAGCTCGCGGGAATCCTCACCGATGGTGACCTTCGCCGCCTCATGGAAAAGCACGGCGGTGCCACTCTTTCCATGACCGCGGGCGACTGCATGATCCGCACTCCTCAGACCATCAGTCCCAACCTCCTGGCCAGTGAAGCCCTAAACTTGATGGAGAAGAAGAAAATCACTTCGGTCGTGGTTGTCGATCCGAATACAGACAAGGTCCTTGGCGTAGTTCACCTCCACGACCTGTGGACCCTTGAACTCATCTGATTTGCTAAACTCTACGCTTCACCGACGCACCGGAGGCTCATTTTGGCTCGCATCCCCAGAATTTCCCCTGCTCTGAAGAAACGCGCCGCGCAAGTCAAAGTCTTGCTTATGGACGTCGACGGCACCATGACCGCCGGGGGAGTCACCCTGCTGTCGCGCTCCGATGGCTCAGCGGTCGAGATCAAAACCTTTGACGCTCACGATGGGCAAGGGCTGATGCTGGCGCACACCGCGGGCATTCGCACCGGGTGTATCACTGGACGCGAAAGCTCGGCGCTGCTGCGGCGTGCCCACGAAATGAAAATGGAATTTGTTTATATGAAGCAGACCACGAAAACGCACGCCTACGAAGACGTTCTGCGAAAAACGGGCGTCCGGGAATCGGAAGTGGCCTACGTTGGCGACGATCTTCCCGATTTGCCCATTTTACGCCGCGTCGGTCTAGCCATTGCCGTTGGCGACGCTGTCCCCGAAGTGAAAAAGGTGGCCCATTACACCACCAGCGCGCACGCCGGACACGGGGCCATCCGCGATGCCATCGAACTGATCCTCAAATCCAAAGGCATTTGGGAGCAAATGATCGACAAAGCCCGCGCCTGAGCACGCCAGAACTGCACAACCTCCGATCACGCGAAGCATCTTGACATCTCACCTTTCCGGTTAGAGACTCGCCCCAACAAACGCCGCCCGTTCCGGTTTCGCGGCGCCCACAAGAGAGGATCCTTATGCGAACCAATTATCCAGCCGTCCTGGTCGCGGCCATTGCCTATTGGCTGCTCGGAGCTTTGTGGTATGGACTGCTGTTCAATCAACAGTGGTTGGCTCTGGAGAAAATCACTATCGAGCAAGCTAAAGCCATGAATCCGGCGATTCCTTATATCGTCTCGTTCCTTTTGGAACTCTTGGTGGCCTATTCGGTCGCGCAGCTTTGCATTTGGCGCAACGCGAATACCATCGGACGCGGCGCCTCTGTCGGCGTCCTGGTCTGGATTGGATTCGTGGGCCCGATTTCCTTCATGAACTACATGTTTGAGATGCGTCCTTGGCAGCTCTTCGCCATCAATGAGTTCTACCCGCTCTTTGGACTGGCGCTGATGGGAGCCATTCTGGGCACTTGGACCAAGAAAGTAGCCTAGCAAACCCGCTTACGTTTTCGAGCGTTCTCAGGCGATAATGGGTGCTCTTAAATTTTGCGGCGAGGCTGAATATTGATGCACCCATGGCACGACGTTTCTCCCGGCAATGAGTTGCCGCGTGACTTCCAGGCGCTGATCGAAATTCCTCTTGGCTCGAACGTCAAATATGAGTTGGACAAGGCCACCGGATTGTTGCGCGTGGATCGCATCATTCATTCCGCGGTTTTCTATCCCGCCAATTACGGTTTCATCCCGCAGACCTACGCCGAAGACAACGATCCTCTGGACGTTCTGGTGCTCTGTCAGGAACCCGTGCAGCCACTTGCTCTGATCAAAGCTCGTGCCATCGGCGTCATGACCATGATCGACTCCGGCTCTAACGACGACAAGATCATCGCCGTGGCCACCAATGATCCCGAATACAGCGATTACATCGAGGCCCGCGACCTGCCACCTCATCGTTTGCTGGTGGTCAAACGGTTCTTCCAGGACTACAAGCAACTCGAGGGCAAGCAGGTTCAGGTGGAAGATATCCGCCCGTCCTACGCCGCGGCCAACGTCATTGAAAAAGCCCTCGCCCGATATAGAGCCTTGCGCGATGAACTTCGCCACGCGCATCATTGACAAGAATCCTTATGCCAACTGCGCTCAAGTGGTCCCTGATTTCGCTGGCCGTCCTGATTGTGGCTGCCTTCGCTTTCCTCAGCTATATGGCGGGCAGCCCAAAAGATGTCTACTACATGGTGCGCTATGCCTTCCCGCATATGCGCCGCGGCAACCTAAAAGTAGGTGATCCGGCGCCCGACGCCTCACTGGTTGCTCTCGATGGCTCTACGGTCTTCCGTTTGCGCGACAAAGCCGCCGGCCGCCCGCTGGTGCTGGTTTTCGGCAGCTTTACTTGACCGCCTTTCCGTCGCCAGGTTGGCGATATCGTTCAGCTCTATAACGACTACAAGGATCACGTCGACTTTCTGACCGTCTACATCCGCGAAGCGCATCCAACCGACGAATGGCGTATGAACTCCAACGCCAAGGAGCGCGACAACGTCTGTTACGCTCAGCCAAAAAACATTACCGATCGCGTGGCCATCGCCAACGATTTCACCCATCGTTTCAAATATCCCGTGCCTTTCGGCATCGACCAAATGTCCAATGCCGCAAATGACGCTTATGCGGCCTGGCCCGAACGTCTCTATATCCTTGACGAGAACGGCCGCATCTCCTACAAAGGCGGCAACGGCCCATTCAACTACGATCCCAAGGAAGTTCGCGCTTGGCTCGCGGCACGCTACGGCGAGGTGAAGCATCCCGAGCCTGCCAGTTCTTCCGAGAAAAAATCCTAAGCCTCCCGTCATCTAAGCCTGTACGGCCATTGCGCATCAGAAGGGTTCGCGTCGGATTGCCATGAGGAGGTTCCCCATTCCCAGCCAGGCAAAACGCATCGGATTGGCCCGGGCGCTATCGAAGCTGGGATATTGCTCGCGTTCCCAGGCATTCGCCTTGATCCGTGACGGCACAGTTCGCCTCAATGGTTCCGTAGCTAAAAATCCGGAGGCGCCTGTGCTCGTCGGCAAGGACCGCATTGAGGTTGCGGGGCAGCGGATAGCAGCAGCGGGAAAAATCTACCTCATGCTGAACAAACCGCGCGGGATCGTCACCACGGCAGCTGACGAGAAAGGGCGCGACACGGTCTACTCACTCCTGCCTTCCAGCCTGACGTGGCTTGCGCCGGTTGGACGGCTTGATCGCGCCAGCGAAGGCCTGCTTCTTCTGACCAACGATTCGGTATGGGCCGCGCAAATCACCGATCCTCATTCGCATCTCGACAAAACCTATCACGTGTACATCGACACGCTGGCCGACGACCGTCTCTTGGATCGCCTCTTGCAAGGGATTGAAACTCCTAACGGCGAAACACTCCAGGCCAAACGCGCTGCGCGGTTGCGGTCAGGGCAGAAGCATTCATGGGTTGTGATCGTGCTGGACGAAGGCAAGAACCGGCAGATCCGGCGCATGCTCGACGCTCTTGGTGTCCAAGTCCTGCGCTTAGTCCGCGTTTCGATTGGGCCGTTGCAGTTGGGCAATTTGCCCAAGGGAGCCCATCGCGCCTTGCGCGGGGAAGAAAAGGCCGCATTAGATAAAGCCTTGCGCCAAGCGCAAACACAAAGCCGTCAGCTCAGCAGTTAGCTCGTGCCACCATATCACGACAAAACGCACAATGGTTACTTGACCGCGGCGGTAGCCGCTCGTGACCGTGTGTTGGTGAATCCGACAGGCCTGCCGGAAAACGCAACAATGTCGGGCCACTTGGCCCGTGCAACCCATTGATTCTTCGTATTGGCGGCAAAGTTGCATCTTGTCAGTTCGTAGCTGCATTCATGGACGAAGGATGGTGAGCATGTCCAATTACGATTGGGTGTTTTGGTTGAATGTCACCAACATTGCCCTTGGCGTGGTTGTTGTGCTGGCCGTGCTGCTCCTGGCGTACGGAATCATCTGGGAACTGGTGATTCGTCACAGGAAACACAGCCGCACCCGCGACATCGACACGGAGGAGGCGATGTTGCACGACCAATTTGGCCACAGCATGGTTGTCCCGGAATTGGGATTGACCATGGCCGACGGTGGCGAGCACGTGAAAGCCGAGGACCAAAGACCTTCCCAGGGACAGAAATCCAAGCAATCGTGAGAGCGTCATGTCGTGCCCGTTCCTCAAAGAAGGTCGCGCACAATACTGCCACGCGGCCCCCGTCGGTAAGTTGATCCTCGAGGGGCCGGGGGTCTCCACCACTAGCTTGTGCGCTTCGCCGGAGTACCACCGCTGCGGTCTGGTGGGGAAAGAGGAACCCCGTCGGCAACGCTGTCCGCACCTGGAAGAAATCCACGTGCAGTATTGCAGCGCAACCACACCGACCAAGCTGATTCCCTTCAGCGAATCCCAGCTATCCAGCTGCAGGGCCGGAGGCTACCGCTATTGCGATTCATACTTAACGCTGGCGCGACCGCATGGCGCTGTGGCCCCTCCTGCTGATCTGCTCTACAGCCCGAACCACTTTTGGCTCGCGCCCGAAGATTCCGGGTTTTGCCACATCGGCATCGACGCCTTCTTGGCGAATTTTGTCGGCAACGTGGACGGGATAACGTTTGTGACCACGCACGGCACGCAACGTCCCGTTATCGCCATCACCGTCCACGGCGTGGAATGGCCTTTGGTCTTCCCGAATCCCATCCTCATCCAGAAGGTGAACAGTCATCTGCGTCGCGATCCTGCGCGATTGACTTCCGATCCGTATGGGTCCGGCTGGCTGTTTTCTGGGTGCGAACTGCCGGGTCAAACCAGGTCTGGCTTGATTGCTGGCCCGCCCGCAACCGCCTGGCAGAGCGAAGAAGAACGGCGCATGGCGCACAAAATCCACGAATTGCTCCAACTGCATTGTGACGGCGGCCGGCCAGAAGCAGGAGCCGGTCAGTTGCTTTCCCGTCAACAATTGGTGTGTCTGCTGCAGCACTTTTTCTCGGACAGAACCTGGGTGCCAAAGGACCTATCGTGAGGAGAAATGGGCTTGTTTTCTTGGTTGGGTTTTCCATTGCACTGATCGCTGGTTGGGCCGTTTTCCCCCGGGTTCTGTACGTCAGTCGTCAACAACCCCTGGACTTCTTTCACAAAACCCACGCCGAAAAATCAGGGCTCACCACTTGCGACAGCTGCCATGTACTCGGCAGCGACGGCCAATTCACCGGAATTCCTCGCAATGATATTTGCACGGCCTGCCATACCGACAAGCTGGGCACCTCGCCCTCGGAAGCGCTGCTGGTTGACAACTACCTCAAGCAGTCACGCCAACCGCAGTGGTTGATTTACTCGCAGCAGCCCGCCAACGTGTGGTTCTCGCACGCCATCCACACCAAGCGAGCGGGACTGAGCTGCGCGGCTTGTCACGGGAACTACGGCGAATCTGACCAACGAAAAATTTACCAACAGAATCGCATCACCGGGTATAGCCGGGATATTTGGGGGCATTCCATATCACGCCTAAGGCGCCTTCCGGGCGACGGCATGAAGATGACTGACTGCGAGAATTGCCACCGCCGCCGTCATGTCGAAGTCGGCTGCCTCGGTTGTCACCAGTGAAGGAGCGACCATGACATTTTCCAGGCGCGACTTGTTCATCGGCGGAGCAGGAATCGCGGCAGGTATCGCGTTTACTCCTGTGCCCTGGAAACTGTTGGGCGATGTTTCCATCTGGACGCAGAACTGGCCGTGGATTCCCCAGCCCTCGCGCGGACCGGTGGAATCAAAGCGATCCGTCTGCACCCTCTGCGCCGCGGGATGCGGCATTCGCGTACGCATGGCCGCAGGTTGGCCTGTGGGGATATCGGGCGTTGCAACGAATCCGATAACTAAGGGCGCGCTGTGCCCATTGGCCTTTGCGGCGCAGCAATTGAATTTCCATCCGCAACGTTTACGCGCAGTACGCCACCGCGGACGAACAGCCTCTTGGAACGACGCCCAAGCTGCCTTCCAGAAAGCTTGCCAGGACGGCCCTCTTCTGATCGTCGATAGCCGCCCGGGACGAGCCGCGTCGTCGATCCTGCAGGCCTTCGCAGCAACACACAGTGGCGACTATCGTGTATTGCTCGGCCAAGACAGTCAGGCTCTGGCACCTTACGCCGCTTGGAATGGCGTTGCCACTTCGGCGCTCGGCTACGACCTGGAGAATGCGCGAACCATCGTCAGCTTTGGTGTGTCTTTGCTGGATGGCTGGGGCACACCGGGCAGGTTCACACGACTCTGGAGTGAGAAAGCCGCTGGTAGATCAGACCCGGAACTGAGACTGATGCAGATTGAACCCAGCTTGTCGCGCACTGCCGCGCGTGCTTGGCGCTGGACCGCCATTCGCCCCGGAAGCGACGCAGCTTTAGCCGCCGGTTTAGCCCATGTCTTGATCGAAGAGCATCTGGTGAACCCGCACCAGCTCGTGCCTCCGCAAACGTCGCTGATCGACGCTGTGGCTCAGACTGGCTTGAGTGCCGAAACCATTCGCGCGTTGGCGCACACAATGGTGCAACGGCGACCTGTGGTGGCCCTGGCCTGCGGTAGTGACCCGACAATTGCCGCATTGAACGTCGTGCTTGGTGCCGTCGGTACTTCAGGTGGCGTTGTGCTGCGCAGTAACTCGCGAGTTCTGGAGATTCCCGTGGAGCCGTCCACGAAGGGATACAGCGCGGTGCTCCTCGACGACACCATTCCATGGGGTTTTGATCCGCAGCCCAACGCTGAGGTGTTTCGATTCGCTGCCTGGGATGGTGGAGGTAACCAAGGGGATTGGCTGCTTCCTGCTCCGGGATTCTTGGAAGCGTTGACGGATGTTCCGGCTGCGCCAGCTTTGAATGCCGAAACCTACTCGATTGCACAGAATCTGCTGCCTCAACCAGAACAAGTTAAGACGCCGGTGCAGTTCCTGGCCCAGATCGACAGCACGCTGCCGCCGGTTGAGAAAGCAATCCAGGCGCGCTGCCAAGAAATCTTTCACGCTAAGCGCGGCGTGGTTTTCGGCGAGCAAGTTGTGGCTGTGGCGAATTTCGAGTCCACAGCAAAGCTGGAAGAGCAGCTTCGCAATGGTGCCGTATGGGTCGGCGAGCCGCGCCACCCAGCACCGTGGAAGTGCGCATTACAGCAGTGGCCCTCCGCGACCAGCCCTTGGCACTCCGCGGACTGGTCCGCAGCTTGGGACCCGGTGGTTCTTCCCCCATTAGCCACCAAACTCTACCAAGAGTCCGATTTGCGCGAAGCGCCGGCCAGGAGCAACACATGAGCGCCCGCTATGGAATGGTGATTGATTTGGACCGCTGCACCGGCTGCGGAGCATGCATGGTGGCCTGCGCTGCGGAAAACAATGTTCCGCCGGCGCATTCACGGGCCACTGCGCGCACCGGAATTACACCCATGTTGGTTCGCAGGCTCTCCAACGGCACACCCGGTGCCGACGCCCGCGAGGCATTTATTCCGATTACCTGCATGCAGTGTGGGCATGAAACTCCTTGCGTCTCGGTCTGCCCGCAACAAGCCGTGGAGGTAGACAAGGCCACGGGTATCGTCTTGCAGATGCCGCAGCGTTGCTTAGGCTGCCGCTACTGCATGACCGCGTGCCCGTACCATGCGCGCTATTTCAACTGGTGGGATCCGCAATGGCCGCCGGGCATGGAACAAACTCTGAATCCCGGAGTATCGGTGCGTATGCGCGGCGTAGTCGAGAAGTGCAATCTTTGTCATGCAAGATACCATGCCGCCACGGAGAAAGCGGCCGGAGCCGGTGAAACTCAAATCGATCCACTGGATTACGTGCCCGCTTGTGTGGAAGCCTGCCCCACCGTGGCAATTCTGTTCGGAGATTTGGCCGACCCCAGTGATCCCGTCTCCATCGCGGCAGATTCTCCAGATTGCTTCCGGCTCCTGGCTCAGATTGGCACCGATCCCAAAATTCACTACAAAACCACTCAGGATTGGATTCGAGCTCTCGCTGATCGAAATTCGCTTCGCTCCCATTCCCCGGAGGCCCAACATGTCTGAAATCGCGCTGCTGGACCGGCGCTGGATCACCCGGGGCGTCCAGCGCGCCTCGGCTGGACGTTTCGCCTTGTGGCTTGCTCCGTGGTTTGTCCTGTTGTTCCTGGGAGCCTATGCCGCTGGCTTGTGCTTCTTTTACGGATTGAACCAAACCAATATGGACAATCGCTTTGCTTTCGGTTTGTGGATCTTCGCCGATCTTTCCATCATCGCCATGGGTGCGGGCGCATTCTTCACCGGCTTTTTGGTGTACATCTTGAAGCAACAAGACCTGAAACCGGTGCTCAACAGCGCGGTCGTAGTCGGCTTCATCTGCTACAGCGGTGCCGTGGCGGTGCTGATGGTGGACGTAGGTCAGCCTTTGCGGGCGTGGTTCACCTTCTGGTATCCCAACACCCATTCCATGCTGACTGAAGTGACTTTCTGCATTTCCTGCTATCTGCTGGTGCTCATCCTGGAGTACATACCGCTCTTGTTGAAGAATCGCCAGCTACGGAAAATCCCAGCCTTTCTGGTCTTTGAGCATCAGTTCCATAAACTCGTTCCCGGGCTTGCGGGAGTCGGTGCGTTTCTCTCCTTCTTCCACCAAGGGTCCCTCGGTGGATTGTACGGCGTGTTGCGTGGACGGCCGTTCGCGTACCGGCAGGGTTTGGCCATTTGGCCGTCGACTTTCTTCTTGTTCATTCTGTCGGCCTTGGCGGTTGGACCAAGTTTTCTGATGTTAGTGGTGGCAACCGCGGAAAAAGTGACTGGAAAACAGTTGGTACAAAACAGCGTGTACCGCAAATTGGGATTTATTTCCGGTGTCCTGCTGGCCCTCTACGTCGCCGCCAAAGCGATCGACACGTACATCTGGCTCAACATCACCTCACCCGCGGTTGGTTTCGGTCCGCGCGACTTCTACTCGTATTGGCCACTGAGTTCCTTGTTCCTGTTCATCGCCACCGTCCCGTTAGGCTTGCTACCGGCGATTCTCATGATCGTGCCGGTCACCGCGCGCAAACGCGGGTGCTTGCTTTGTGGCGCCGTGTTGGCCTCTGGCGGCGTCCTCCTGAACCGTTTTGTGATGACCGTACAGACCCTCGCATTGCCCACACTGTCGTTCGATTCGTTCCTGAAATACACCCCCAGCTGGCAGGAAGTAGCCACGTTTGGCGGCGTTATCGCTTACGGAGTGATTGTGTATTCGCTGTCTTACCGTTATCTGCCGCTATTTGCAGCGCGCAAAGGAGCAGACCCGAATGCTTCCCAGGACTGATGGATTTCATTGGACCGCAACGCATCTCATCTTTCTCTCCCTCTTTTTCGCGGCGCTGCTGATTATCGTGTCGACGCTGCTGTCCGGCATTTGGCGCACTGTCGCCGATTTTCGCAAGCACCGTGCCAACTCCGTGTGTTGGCGGGAAACCTTCCAGGAGCTCCCGGAAAACGAGCGCCACTGCAGGCATGAGCTTGCCGGACGGGTCGCCTCTCGCCTCTGCGACAATGCCTTCGATTGCCGCACCTGCCGGAATTACGCACACTTTGCGATCTTGCCGGCCACCTGGCGCAATGGCGTCGGTGTGCCTTACTCCGACCGCTTGCTTTACCATCGTGGCCACACTTGGGTCCATCCGGAACTGGACGGCACATTCTCGGTAGGGTTGGACGAGTTTGCCAACCGTTTGATTGGCCGCCCCGATTCTGTGCAGTTGCCGGAGGTCTGCGCAGAGCTGGAAAGCCAGGGCATCGCCTGGTCCATGAGCAGAAACGGACACCACATTCGCGTGCGCGCTCCGCTCACTGGAACGGTCATTGCTACCGGCGGTCCTGATCAGGATTTCTATCTGAAGGTTCTTCCGCATGGCAAACCGAATCTGCGTCATCTGCTGAATGGGCCTGAAGTTCCTGGCTGGCTCGCGTCGGAAATCGAACGGTTACAACGGCAAATCGCTGCTCCCGGCGCTCCTCATTGTCTGCCCGATGGCGGGACATTGATGCCGAACTTGATGGATGCGGAACCTCAGGCCGATTGGGACAACGTCCTGGCGTCAACCTTTCTGGATATGTAGACCACAGCCGTTTCGCGGAACTTCAGGCAGCTGCCCCCGGTTTATTAGTGGGCGATCTCGTAGCGCTTCAGCTTGTCGTAAAGCGTCGAGCGGTCAATGCCCAACGCCGCCGCGGCTTCTTTGACGTTGCCGCGTTTGCGTTCCAGCATGGCGATAATGGCGCGACGTTCCAACTCCGATAACGGTACGTCAGGCATCTCCCAGTTGTTGCCGGTTTCCTTTCGGCGCGTCAACCAGCTGAAATCGCTTTCCACCAGCATCCCGCTGCGCGACGTGACGATGGCTCGCTCGATGAC
>Ga0187782_10000446_pt1 | contig 27706 bp, 22 predicted proteins | sample 0715_SJ02_MP15_2_FD_132454 | JGI IMG/M metagenome (GOLD analysis project Ga0187782, IMG submission 132454) | Tropical peat soil microbial communities from peatlands in Department of Meta, Colombia - 0715_SJ02_MP15_20_MG | ecosystem: Environmental > Terrestrial > Soil > Wetlands > Peat | place... | reverse complement strand
GCCAAACGGGCGCTGGCCCCCTTCGAGACCCCGACCAACGGCGCCACCGCGGAGAACCCCTACACGTTGCAGTTGGAGCTGCAGCAGTCGATGAACGATCTGGTGGGCATCATCCGCAAGGCGGACGAGATCACCGAGGCCCTCAGCCGGCTCGACCAGCTTCGCGAACGGTTCAAGAACATCCACGTCGAGGGCCACCGGCAATACAACCCCGGCTGGAACCTGGCCATCGACCTGCGAAACCTGCTGCTGGTCAGCGAATGCGTCGCCAAGGCTGCGTTGGAGCGCACCGAAAGCCGCGGCGGCCACACCCGCGACGACCATCCGTCGATGGACTCGTCGTGGCGCAAGGTATTGCTGGTCTGCAGGGCGGCAGGCGGCGACGACGTCATCCCGGACATCTCGGTCACTCACGAAGACCAGGTGCCGATGCGACCCGATCTGCTGGAGGTGTTCGAGATCTCCGAATTGGAGAAGTACTACACCGCCGAAGAGCTGGCCGACCACCCAGGACGGAGAGGCTGATGAGCTACAACGCAACCATGCGGGTATGGCGCGGCGACGAGTCCGGTGGTGGATTGCAGGACTTCACCGTGGAGGTCAACGAGGGCGAGGTGGTGCTCGACATCATCCACCGCCTGCAGCAGACCCAGACGCCGGACCTGGCGGTGCGGTGGAATTGCAAGGCCGGCAAGTGCGGGTCGTGCTCAGCGGAGGTCAACGGCAAGCCCCGATTGATGTGTATGACGCGGATGTCGACCTTCGCCGAAGACGAAGTCGTCACCGTGACGCCGATCCGGACGTTCCCGGTGATCCGCGATCTGGTCACCGACGTCTCGTTCAACTACGAAAAGGCCAGGGAAATCCCGTCATTCGCGCCACCGAAGGATCTTCAGCCTGGCGAGTACCGGATGGCGCAGGAGGATGTGCAGCGTTCTCAGGAGTTCCGCAAGTGCATCGAGTGCTTCCTGTGCAACAACGTCTGCCACGTGATCCGCGACCACGACGAGAACAAGAAGGCGTTTGCCGGCCCGCGCTTTTTGATGCGGATCGCGGAGTTGGAGATGCATCCGCTGGACACACTGGACCGGCGAAACCAGGCGCAGGAGGAGCACGGCCTCGGATACTGCAACATCACCAAGTGCTGCACCGAAGTCTGCCCCGAGAGCATCAAGATCACCGACAACGCCCTGATTCCGATGAAGGAACGAGTCGCCGACCGCAAATACGATCCGGTTGTGTGGCTGGGTAACAAGCTGTTCCGCCGCTGACGAGCAGTAGGTGTTAGGCCACCGCTGATCCGGGTATTCGACGCGAGCGGGGCGGCTGCCCCGCTGCAACCGGAAAGGCGGTCGGCATGGCTATCCGACAACCCGCCAGCATCAACGACATTCGAACGGCGATCCGCGAACTTTCGGTGCGCGCCGCACTGGCGCACAAGGAGAGACGTGAGCAGGACGTGGCGGAACTCGAGCGTCGCATCCAGGGCTACCGAGACGAACTCGGCAAGCGCCCCTGACCGAAGAGCTAGGCGCCCAGGCGGCGGAAAATGCTGCGGTGAAAGACAATGGGCGCAACGTCGGCGTCGACTTGAACGTCGCTGACCCGCAGCACCACGATCGTGTGGTCCCCGGCGGGAATGAGTTGCTCGATCGCGCTCTCCAACCAGACGCTGGTGCCCTTGATGAAAACCGCCCCACTGGTGTTGGACACCGTTTCCAAGCCGGCGAACCGATCGCCCGTCTTGGCGGCTAGTGTGCGCACGGCTTCGTCGTGCGCCTCGCCCAGAACGCTGATGCCCAGCGCGCGCACGTGCTTTAGTTTCGGCCAGGTGGTCGAGGTGTTCTGTACGCAGAACGACACCAACGGCGGATCCAGCGACACCGGGACAAACGTGCTGGCCGCCAGCCCTTCTCGGATCCCGTCGACTTCGGCCGCGATGGCGATCACGCCGGATGGGAAATGGCCGAAGGCCTCGCGCAGTGACGACGGCGTCAGCTTGTCAGGTGGGTTCACCGGGACTTCATTCGCATCGAGGAGAATTTTGGTATTTCCTGACCCTACTCGCCCGACGAGTAGCCATGCGCGGCGGCGACGTCGGGGTGGGCCCGCAACCGGCTTTTCCACGCGTTGCGGCCGTACACCGAGAAGATGGGGTCGGACGGGTCCGCCCGCAGGCTTGCCCGCGCTGCCAGTTCCGGAGGCAGCGACAGCGTCGGGATCTGCGCGTCCAATCGCGGGTTGAAGAAGTAGGGCACCGAGATCCGATCAGCCGCGTGACGCAGTTTCACCCGGTGTTCGGTCGCCCGCAGGTAGCCGCCGGTGGCCAGCTCCAGCAGCTCACCGATGTTGACGATGAATGCCCCGTCGCGGGCTGGGACGTCGATCCAGCCGCCGCCGTTCCGCCCCGGCCGCACCTGCAATCCCTGGCTGCCCGGCTCCGCGAGCAGCAGCGTGAGCACTCCCGAGTCGCGATGCGCACCCACGCCCTGCGATCCGGCCGCAGTCGCCGGATAACGCACGACCTTGATCAGGGTGGCCGGTGTCTCAGCGAAGGCGGCGTCGAACACGTCCGGCGGACTGCCCAGCGATGCCGCCCAATGCCGCAACAAGCTGCGGGCCACCGCGCCAAGCGCTGCGTCCCACTCGGCGACGATTCCTGGCAGCTCCGGCAGCGCCGCCGGCCACTGGTTGGGGCCCTGCAGCCACAGGTAGTCAGGCTTGCCCGGGCCGCCCACCGGGTTGCGCTCCGGTCCGATGTCGATCTGCTCGCGCCAGTCCACCTCGCCGCCGGTCAGCTCGCCACCCAGCCGGGTATAGCCGCGAAAATGCGGACTGCGCACCATCGCAACAGCGTCCTTTTCGGCCTGCGGGAGCGCGAACAATCGCCGCGCCGCCGCCAGCACCCGGCGAGTCAGTGCCGCGGGCACATCATGGCCGATCAGGTAAAAGAAGCCCACCTCGTGGGCCACTTCGCGCAGACGTTCCCTCAGTTGGCCAGGAGGGCGGCGCAGGTCCACCTCGGGCAGCGCCGTGACGGTCGACACAGTTGCCACCTATCCATCATCGCCGCAGGTGAAGCGGTATGCCACGATCTCGATCAGCGCGAACCCAACTGGTTGGTTAATTAGACAATGAAATTTAGCTCACAGTCGGTTGCATCCGGTTACTGATGGGTATACTTTAACGGTGTTACTGGTGGGTAACTTAGCTTTGGGTACTCAACCAAGAGTGGCGTTCTCATCGAGGAGGAACCAGTGAGCCACTACAAGAGCAACGTCCGCGACCAGGTATTCAACCTCTTTGAGGTCCTCGGCGTTGACAAGTCATTCGGCGACGGTGCGTTCAGCGATCTGGACGCCAACACTGCCCGCGAAATGCTGATGGAAATCAGCCGGCTGGCCGAAGGTCCGGTCGCCGAGTCCTTTGTCGAGGGTGACCGCAATCCCCCGGTCTTTGACCCAGAAACTCATTCCGTGACGCTGCCCGAGAGCTTCAAGGAGTCGGTGCGCGCAGTCATCGAGGCCGGTTGGGACAAGGTCGGCCTCGACGAGGCGCTGGGCGGCATGCCGATGCCCAAGGCGCTGTTGTGGGCGCTGCACGAACACCTGCTCGGCGCCAACCCGGCAGTGTGGATGTACGCCGGCGGCGCCGGATTCGCCCAGATCTTGCACCACCTGGGCACCGAAGAGCAGAAGAAATGGGCCGTGCTGGCCGCCGAGCGCGGTTGGGGTTCGACCATGGTGCTCACCGAGCCGGACGCTGGTTCGGACGTCGGCGCCGGCCGGACCAAGGCGATCCCGCAGGCCGACGGCTCGTGGCACATCGACGGCGTGAAGCGCTTCATCACGTCCGCCGACTCCGATGACCTGTTCGAGAACATCTTCCACCTGGTGCTCGCTCGCCCCGAGGGCGCCGGGTCCGGTACCAAGGGCCTGTCCCTGTTCTTCGTGCCCAAGGTGCTGTTCGACTTCGAGACCGGCGAGCTGGGCGAGCGCAACGGCGTCTTCGTGACCAACGTCGAGCACAAGATGGGCCTGAAGGTCTCCGCGACCTGTGAACTGACCTTCGGTCAGCACGGCGTCCCGGCCAAGGGCTGGCTGGTCGGCGAGGTGCACAACGGCATCGCGCAGATGTTCGAGGTCATCGAGCAGGCCCGCATGATGGTCGGCACCAAGGCCATCGCGACGCTGTCCACCGGCTACCTCAACGCCCTGGCGTATGCCAAGGAGCGTGTGCAGGGCGCCGACCTGACCCAGATGACCGACAAGAGCGCTCCGCGGGTGACCATCACCCACCACCCGGACGTGCGTCGCAGCCTGATGACCCAGAAGGCCTACGCCGAGGGTCTGCGTGCGCTGTACACCTACACCGCGACCTACCAGGACGCGGCGGTGGCCAAGGCAGTGCACGGTGTGGACGCCGATTTGGCGGTCAAGGTCAACGACTTGATGCTGCCGGTCGTCAAGGGTGTCGGCTCCGAGCAGGCCTACGCCAAGCTCACCGAGAGCCTGCAGACCTTCGGTGGGTCCGGCTTCCTGCAGGATTACCCCATCGAGCAGTACATCCGCGACGCCAAGATCGACTCGCTCTACGAGGGCACCACGGCCATCCAGGCGCAGGACTTCTTCTTCCGGAAGATCGTCCGCGACAAGGGTGTGGCGCTGGCCCACGTGTCGGGGCAGATCGAGGAGTTCGTCAAGAACGAGTCCGGCAACGGCCGGCTGAAGGCCGAGCGTGCGCTGCTGGCCACCGCCCTGGCCGACGTGCAGGCGATGGCTGCGACGCTGACCGGCTACCTGATGGCCGCGCAGGACGACATTTCCAGCATCTACAAGGTGGGGCTGGGTTCGGTGCGCTTCCTGATGAGCGTCGGCGACCTGGTCATCGGCTGGCTGCTGCAGCGTCAGGCCGTGGTGGCCCTGGAGGCGCTCGACGCCGGTGTCAGCGACGCTGACCGGGCCTTCTACGAGGGCAAGATCGCGGTCGCGTCGTTCTTCGCGAAGAACTTCCTGCCGCTGTTGACCAGCACCCGCCAGGTGTTGGACACGATCGACAATGACGTCATGGAGCTCGACGAAGCCGCCTTCTAGGCGAAGACGATGCAGCCGCAACAGCGGCTGAGGGGGGCACGTCCCGCTAGCGAGGGGTGAGTCGGCTAATCGGCCTTCTGACGCCAAACTGAATAGCAAAATCCCCCGTTCTCGTCGAAGACGGGGGATTTTGCCTTGAGGCTAGGGAAGGGGCCGCCGCGGGATCCCCTCATTCCGTCGGCGGCCCCCCTCGGCCGACGCCTGTGAACAGGCCTACGGCCGATTCAAGGACGCCCCGCGCTGCCATCGGGTCGGGGGTCTGACGACAACACGGAGCTATCCGATGGTGGGATACCCGGAAGGCGCCGACGCTAAACGGCGCGATGACGCCGGTCAGGCCTCCAGGATGGCGGCGACGCCTTGGCCACCGGCGGCGCAAATGGAGATCAGCCCGCGCACCGGCTTGCCTACCGCCCCCGTCTGCTTGGCCCTGGCTTTTGCGGCCTCGGTAAGTTGCTTCGCCAGCTGCGCCAGGATGCGCCCGCCGGTGGCGGCAAACGGGTGACCGGCGGCCAGCGAGGACCCGTTGACGTTGAGCTTGGACCGGTCGATGGGCCCCAGCGCGGCGTCTAAGCCCAGCCGCTCCTTGCAGTACTCCTCGGACTCCCAGGCCTGCAAGTGCGCCAGCACCACCGAGGCGAACGCCTCGTGGATTTCATAGAAGTCGAAGTCCTGCAGGCTGAGTCCGTTGCGCGCCAGCAGTCGTGGCACCGCGTACGTCGGCGCCATCAACAGGCCATCGGCGCCGGTGACGTAATCCACCGATGCCGTCTCGGCGTCGACGAAGTAGGCCAGCGGCGTCAGCGAGTGCTCGGCGGCCCAGTCTTCGCTTGCCAGTAACGCCACCGAAGCGCCGTCAGTCAGCGGTGTGGAGTTGCCGGCCGTCATGGTGGCGTCGCCGGACTTCACCCCGAATACCGGCTTGAGATTGGCCAACTTGTCCAGAGACGCGTCAGGCCGCAGGTTGTCGTCGCGGTACAAGCCCAAGAACGGAGTGACCAGGTCGTCGAAGAAGCCGCGGTCGTAAGCGGCCGCCATGTTGCGGTGGCTGGCGACGGCCAACTCATCCTGGTCGACCCGCTTGATGCCCATCTGCTTGGCGGTGATGGCCTGGTGCTCGCCCATCGACAGTCCGGTGCGTGGCTCGCTGTTCACCGGAATCTCCACCCCGAGACTGGCCGGAAGCTTGCCGACCAGCTTCAGCCGCTCGACGTTCGACTTTGACCGGCGTAGTCCCAGCAGGGTGCGACGCAGGTTGTCGCCCAAGCCAATCGGCGCATCCGAGGTGGTGTCCACCCCGCCGGCGACGGCGACCTCGTAGCGGCCGGAGGCGATGCCGTCGGCCGCGGCGATCGCCGCCTGCAACCCGGTGCCACAGGCCTGCTGCAGGTCGAACGCCGGCGTGTAGGACGACAGCGCTGAGCCGAGCACGCATTCGCGCATGAGGTTGAAGTCACGGCTGTGCTTGAGCACCGCGCCACCGATCACTGCGCCCAAACGCTCACCGGCAAGACCGAACCGGTCGACCAGCCCACCCAGGGTGGCAGTGAACATGTCCTGGTTGGACGCCTCGGCGTAGGCGCGGTCCGAGCGCGCGAACGGGATTCGATTGCCACCGAGCACCGCGACGCGGCGCATGGAACTTTCAGAAGTCACGGTTATCTCCGTCGGTTGGGGTTATCCACGGCTGGGGGTCATACTACCTACTGTTCTTACTCTGGAGTAAGTTCGCTCTTCGATACGGTAGTCGACAGATAACACGCGCGATATGGAAGGCAACTCAGTGGCCCCGAAGGTTTCACCCGATCTATTGTCCCAAGTCGTCAACTCCGGGCCCGGCTCGTTCCTTGCCAAGCAACTCGGCGTTCCGCGGCCCGAGAAACTGCGGCGTTATCGGGCCGGTGATCCGCCGCTGGCCGGATCCCTGCTGATCGGCGGTGAGGGCCGGGTTGTCGAGCCGCTGCGAGCAGCGCTGGACAAGGATTACGACGTGGTGGGCGCCAATCTCGGCGGTCGGTGGGCCGATTCGTTCGGTGGGCTGGTTTTCGACGCCACCGGTATCACTACGCCGGCCCGGTTGAAGGGGCTGCATGAGTTCTTCACTCCGCTGCTGCGCAACGTCGGGCCCTCCGGCCGCATCGTCGTCGTCGGAACCACCCCGGACCAAGCCGGGAGCACCGACGAGCGGATCGCGCAGCGGGCGCTGGAGGGCTTCACCCGCTCGCTGGGCAAGGAACTGCTCCGGGGCGCCACCGTCGCGCTGGTCTACCTGTCGCCCGACGCCAAACCAGCCGCTACCGGCGCAGAATCGACCCTGCGCTTCATCCTGTCGGCCAAATCGGCCTACGTGGACGGGCAGGTGTTCTACGTCGGCGCGGCCGACTCCACTCCGCCGGCCGACTGGGACCGGCCGCTGGACGGCAAGGTGGGCATCGTGACCGGTGCCGCACGGGGTATCGGCGCAACGATCGCAGACGTATTCGCCCGTGACGGGGCCCGAGTCATCGCGGTCGACGTGGAGGCGGCCGCCGAGGCCCTCGCCGACACCGCCGCCCGCATCGGCGGGACGGCGCTGACTCTCGACGTCACCGCAGGCGATGCCGTCGACCGGATCACCGAACATCTGCGTGAGCATTACAACGGCCGGGCCGACATTCTGGTGAACAACGCCGGCATCACTCGCGACAAGCTGTTGGCTAACATGGACGACGCCCGCTGGAACGCCGTTCTTGCAGTCAACCTGCTTGCGCCGCAACGACTTACCGAAGGATTAGTCGGCAACGGCACCATCGGGGACGGTGGTCGGGTAATCGGGCTGTCGTCAATGGCCGGCATCGCGGGCAACCGCGGGCAGACCAACTACGCCACCACCAAGGCGGGCATGATCGGGTTGACCCAGGCGCTGGCACCGGAGCTCGCCGACAAGGGCATCACGATCAACGCCGTCGCGCCGGGCTTCATCGAAACTCAGATGACCGCGGCTATCCCGCTGGCCACGCGCGAGGTGGGCCGCCGGATGAACTCGCTGTTTCAAGGCGGGCAACCGGTGGACGTCGCCGAGACCATTGCCTACTTCGCCAGCCCTGCATCAAACGCTGTGACGGGCAACGTTATTCGGGTCTGCGGCCAGGCTATGCTGGGCGCCTAGCTGAGAGGGATCGCAGTGACGCAACCAAGCGGCTTGAAAAACCTGCTGCGCGCGGCGGCTGGCGCGTTGCCGTTTGTGCCACGCAGTGACCACCTGCCCAGCAGGACGCTGACAGTCAACGACGTGCCCATCGACCGGGGTAACGTGGCCGACTACGCTGCGGTCACCGGACTCCGCTACGGCGACACCGTGCCCTTGACCTATCCGTTCGCGTTGACCTTCCCGACCATGATGTCGCTGGTAACCGGATTCGACTTCCCCTTCGCCGCAATGGGATCCGTCCATACCGAAAACCACATCACCCGATACCGGCCGATCAAGGTGACCGATGCTGTCAATATCGCCGTACACGCCGAAAACTTGCGTGAACACCGCAAGGGCCTGCTGGTCGACCTGGTGACCGATGTCAGCGTCGGCAACGACGTGGCGTGGCACCAGGTGACGACCTTCCTGCATCAGCAACGCACCAGCTTGTCCGACGAACCCAAGCCACCGCCGCAGAAGCAGCCCAAGCTGCCCGCGCCAAAAGCCATCCTACGGATAACGCCGGGCCAGATTCGCCGCTACGCTGCGATCGGCGGTGATCACAACCCGATCCACACCAATCCCATCGGGGCCAAGTTGTTCGGCTTTCCCACCGTCATCGCGCACGGAATGTTCAGCGCCGCAGCAGTATTGGCGAATCTGGAGGCTGGACTCCCCGACGCTGTGACATATTCGGTGCGGTTCGGCAAACCGATGGTGCTGCCCGCCAGGGTGGGACTCTACGTCGATCAGGTCCAGGACGGCTGGGATATCAGCTTGCGCAACATCGCCAAGGGATACCCGCATCTGACCGGGACGCTACGGGCGCACTAGCCGCGACCCGCGCTCAGAGAGCGACTGGAGTCCGTACGCGCCGCTGGCGGCAATTAGGAAAACCAGGAACAACCAAAGCGGCGGCCGGGCGAGTTCCCAGACGAAGATCGCGGCCCACACCGGTGTGCGTTGAGTGACTGCGAGCACGCCGGCGGCACCAGCCAAAGAGATTGCCTGAACATGAAAGTGGGTTCCTGCCGCCGCGTTGATGATCAGCACGAACAGCGTCCCGGCCGCCGCGCCGGTGGCCAGCGCCGGGGTCAGCATCCCGCCCGTCGCGCCGGCGCGCAGAAACACCGCCGTCAGAAGGGGTTTCAGAACAAGAACTGCCGTCGCCGTCGTCAGGGTCATCCCGCCGGCGATGGTCGCGGTCAGGATCGATTTGCCGTTGCCGGGCAGTTCGGGCCACCAGTGCGAGCAGACACCGATCAGCAATCCCGCGCCGGCGATCGCCGGGATCAGCAACCAGGATCGCGTCAGCGCGGCCCGATCTGCCGCTGCCACGAGGCGATTGAACGCAAGTCCCACCACGAGGGTCAGCGGGGCCAATAGCAGTGCATAGACGATCAGCAGGTAAGACAGGTGCGGGTGGGGCCAGTTCAGGATCGGCTGATTGTGTGTGACCAACGAAGCGACGGCGACGGCCAGGCTCGAGGTGATCAACGCGGCACCCACCGCTCGGGGATGCCAGGTTTTCAACATGATGCGCAGCGCGAACAACGCACCACCGAGGGGCACGGCGTACACCGCGCCGAGGCCGGCGCCGGCCGCACAGCCCAGCAGGATCTCACGGTCCTGTGGCGACAGCCGTTTCAGCCACCGCATACCGAAATCGCCTAAGGCCGCAGCGAACTGGCGGGGGGCACCTTCCCGACCCAACGATGCACCTGAACCGACCAGTAGTACCTGCAGCGCCGCGTCAACACCGAAGGGCAGCAGGCGTATTCGCTCACGCCGGGCGATGGCGTCCGATAGTGGCGGGATCTCGGTTCTGGATCGCAGCAGCCACCAGCCCACCCCCGCCAGCGCCCCGCCAACCATCGGCCCCAGAGCCCGACGGACCGGACTGCTTCCGGTGACCCCCTGCAGCAGCGATCCGAAAGTGTAGTGATAGGTGAGATGCTCAACGAAACGCAACACCAATGTTGTCGACAATCCGGCAACCCCGGCGAGCAGCCCGACGATCACAACCCCGCACAGGAAGTCGACGTTGCGGCGGCTCACGGCGTGGGTCGGCGTATCCGCGGCTAACCGGACCCGGCGGCGGCTTCGGCCGCGTCTCGATCGGACGGCACGCCTTTGAGGCCGCGCCAGAACAAGTTGATCATCAGTTCCGCCGCCTCGTCGACGTCGGTGTCACCGGTACTGAGCCGGGTGGCGATGGCCTCGCCGGCGCCCACCAACGCCACCGCCACCATCTCGAAGTCGGTATCGGGTTCGGGATTGCGGGTACCGGTTTCCAGCAGCCGGGCGACCAGCGCGATGATGCGCTCGCGGCCCTCGCGCACGGTGTGGGCGAATGCCTGCGAGCTAGTGGCCTGGGTATACATGACGATCCACGACGCGCGGTTGGCGTCGATGTAACGCATGAACGACAGGATGGCGTTGCGCAACAGGTCCTTTGGGCTCTGCTCGAGATCGATGTCGTCACGCACACCGTCGATGAATCGCGCCAACTCGCGGTCCAGGCAAGCGCCGAACAGTTCTTCCTTAGAGCCGTAATACAGGTACAGCATCGGCTTGGAGATCTCGGCCTTGGCCGCGATCGCGTCCATCGACGTCTCGTGGTAGCCGTTGACGGAGAACATCTGCACAGCGGCATCCAGCATCTGCTGTTCGCGCACAGCACGGGGTAGCCGCTTGGTACCACTTGCCATGCTTTCCCCTTCTAGCCACGGCACCATCGAGATTGCCTGACTTCAGGGTAAGCAATGCATATGCGGGCCGCCGCGTTTACGGCCCGCAGTCCGGCTTCGGGCCCTTGACCTTCGCCACCCGCAGTACCGAGGCATCGACCGCAGACATCGTCAACTCCCCTGCGGCCAACGCCTTCTCCATGCGATCCAGCACAGCGGGCACCTCGTCGGTGGTAACCCACAGCGCGATGTCGGTGCCGGCCTGCAGGGTACGCAAGACCGCTTCCGGCACGCTGTAGTGCTGGTTGATCGCGGCCATACTGGATAGGTCGTCGCTGAACACCGGGCCGTCGAAGGCCGGGCCTTTGTACCCGGTGCCGGTGCGTAACAACTGCACAGCGGCCTTGCTGAGGCTGGCCGGTTGGTCACCCGTCAGGCCGGGTACCTGCAGGTGGCCCACCATGACGCCGACCGGCGCGGCGGACACCAGCGACCGGTATGGCACCAAATCGTCGTTCTGCAACTGGTCCAGCGGCGGCGTGGTGACCCCACCGGTGTGCGAGTCGCCGGACCCGTGCCCGTGGCCGGGAAAATGCTTGAGCACCGGCAGCAGCCCCGCGTCACGCAGACCTCGCGCATATGCGCCGGCGTACGCGGTGACCACGGCGGGATCCGAGCTGAACGACCGGTCGCCGATCACGGTGTTGTCGGGAGCGTTGGTGACATCGACCACCGGAGCGAAATCGATGGTGATGCCCAGGCCACGCATCCGGTGGCCCCGATCCAGCGCGATGCCGTAAACCTCGTCGGCGGTGTGAGTCTGGGCCAGCACGCGGGGCGACGGCGCCGGCCCGATCAGCGACGACAGCCGCGCTACCCGGCCGCCCTCCTCGTCGACGCTGATCGCCACCGGCAGCGCTGTGCTTGCGGCGAGGTTCTTCACCGAGCCGTTTGTCAGCATCGACAGGTCGGTCCAGCTGCCGATAAAGATGCCGCCGACGTGGTGGTCCGCCACGACGGCTTTGGCGTCGTCGCCGTCGCGCACTCCGACCATCAGCAGCTGGGCCAGCTTGTCGCGGGTGGACATTGCCGCCACCATCGCTGCCGGATCCCCGCACGCAGGTCGGGCTGGGGGGATCGGCTGGGCCGCGGACGTGGCCGGTGCCGACTTAGGTCGTTCGGAGCTGTGGCCGCACCCCACCACCAGAGCCATAACCGCGGCAAGCACAGCGAAAACACGCGGGAAAGCCATGCGCCCATGCTGTCACGGGGTCGATTCTCCGCGCCCGCACCCCACCTTGTCCGCGCCGACCGGCTGCGACCTTGTCTTCTGCGTCTTCTGCTAGGTTTGGCCCCTAAGCACGCCCGCACTTCCTAGGAGCTGCCCGATGAACCGCTTCGTTGCGCCCGCCGCCGCCAGCGTCGTGGTCGGTCTGTTGCTGGGCGCAGCCGCGATCTTCGGGATCACGTTGATGATCCAGCAGGACACCAAGCCACCGCTTCCCGGCGGCGACCCGCAGTCGTCGGTGCTCAACCGGGTCGAGTACGGCAACCGCAGTTAGCCGCGCGGCGACTACGGTCGCCGGCGCGAAGGCCATGTCTGCCGTAGCGCCACTGTCGCGACGCTGGTTGTGGTTGGTCGCGACGGTCGCGCTGATGTTGAGCTTCGTTGCGTCGCCCGGGCAGATCTCCCCCGACACCAAGCTCGACCTCACCGCCAACCCGCTGCGTTTCCTGGCCCGGGCGACCAATTTGTGGAACAGCGAACTGCCCTTCGGGCAAGCCCAGAACCAGGCCTACGGCTACTTGTTTCCGCACGGGGCGTTCTTCCTGGCCGGTCACCTGTTGGGACTACCCGGCTGGGTGACCCAGCGGCTGTGGTGGGCACTGCTGCTGACCGTCGGCTTCTGGGGGTTGCTGCGGATCGCTGAGGCGCTGCGTATCGGCAGCCCGACATCGCGGGTGGTCGCGGCGGCGGCGTTCGCGCTTTCGCCTCGGGTATTGACCACCTTGGGGTCGATCTCGTCGGAAACCTTGCCGATCATGCTCGCGCCGTGGGTGCTGCTGCCCACCATTGTGGCGCTGCGCGGCGACGCCGAGCGGTCGCTGCGCCGGCTCGCCGGGCAGGCCGGGGTGGCCGTGGCGCTGATGGGAGCGGTCAACGCGATCGCGACGTTGGCCGGCTGCCTGCCCGCCGTGATCTGGTGGGCCTGCCACCGACCCAACCGCCGGTGGTGGCGTTACACCGGGTGGTGGTTGCTGGCCCTGGCATTGGCGATGACGTGGTGGCTGGCGGCGCTGATCTTGATGGCCCGGATCAGCCCGCCGTTTCTGGACTTCATCGAGTCGTCCGGCGTGACCACGCAATGGTCGTCGCTGGTCGAAGTGCTGCGCGGCACCGACAGCTGGACCCCGTTCGTGGCGCCCGACGCGACCGCGGGTGCCCCTTTGGTCACCGGATCGGTCGCTATCCTGGCCACCTGCCTGGTGGCGGCGGCCGGGTTGGCCGGTTTGAGCATGCGGGATTCGCCGGCGCGCGGTCGGCTGGTGACGATGCTGCTCGTCGGGGTGGTACTGCTGGCCGCCGGCTACAGCGGCGGGCTCGGCTCGCCGCTGGCGCATCACGCGCAGGCTTTCCTGGACGCCGGCGGAGCGCCGCTGCGCAACGTGCACAAGCTGGAGTCGGTGATCCGGATCCCGATAGTCCTGGGCCTGGCTCAGGTGCTGGGCCGGATCCCGCTACCGGGGACCGCGCCGAAAGCGGACTGGATCCACGCGTTTGCTCATCCTGAGCGCGACAAGCGGGTCGCGGCCGCGATCGTGATCTTGACCGCCCTGTTGGCCGCCACTTCGCTGGCGTGGACCGGTCGGATCGCCCCGCCCGGCACGTTCAGCGCGATACCCCGGTATTGGCATGAGACCGCGGACTGGCTCTCCGAACACAACACCGGTTCACCGACTGGCGGCCGAGTGCTGGTGGTTCCCGGCGCGCCGTTTGCCACCCAGCAGTGGGGGACCAGCCACGACGAACCGCTACAGGTTCTCGGCGACAGCCCGTGGGGTGTGCGCGACTCGATCCCCTTGACCCCGCCGCAAACCATCCGAGCGCTGGATTCGGTGCAACGCCTCTTCGCCGCCGGCAGACCTTCCGGGGGCTTGGCTGATACGCTTGCCCGCCAAGGTATTTCGTATCTCGTCGTGCGCAATGACCTGGACCCCGACACGTCGCGTTCGGCGCGCCCGATTCTCGTGCACCGGGCGATCGCGGGGTCGCCGCGCCTGGCGAAAATCGCCCAGTTTGGCGCGCCGGTCGGGCCCGGCCCGGTGTCGGGGTTCGTCACCGACAGCGGATTGCGACCCCGATACCCCGCCGTGGAGATCTACGGCGTCGCCACAGACGCCACCGCCAACGGCGAACACGGCGCCCCCTACCTGACCGACACCGACCGACTGGCCCGCGTCGACGGCGGGCCGGAAGTGCTGTTGCGCCTCGACGAACGCCGTCGCCTGGCGGGTCAGCCTCCGCTGGGTCCGGTGCTGATGACCGCCGACGCCCGACGCGCCGGTCTGCCGGTGCCCGCCGGGGCAGGGGTCACCGTCACCGATACCCCGCTGGCCCGGGAAACCGATTACGGCCGGGTTGATGACCACTCGTCGGCGATCCGGGCGGTCGGCGACGCCCGACGCACCTTCAACCGGGTGCCCGACTACCCGACCCCGGGGGCCGACACCGTGTACGGCGCCTGGACCGGCGGCCGGCTCGCGGTGTCCAGTTCGTCGTCGGACGCCACTGCGCTGCCCGACGTCGCCCCGGCGACCTCGCCCGCCGCCGCGATTGACGGCGACTCGGCGACCGCGTGGGTGTCCAACGCGCTGCAGTCCGCCGTCGGTCAATGGCTTCAGGTGGACTTCGACCATCCGGTGACCAACAGCGTCATCACGATCACACCGAGCGCGACCGCCGTCGGCGCCCAGGTCCGCAGGATCGAGGTGGCCACCGCCACCGGCACCACGACGCTGAGGTTCGACGAGGCGGGCAAACCGGTTACCGCGGCACTGCCGTACGGCGAAACCCCGTGGGTGCGGATCACCGCGGTCGGCACCGACGACGGTTCGGCCGGGGTGCAGTTTGCGATCACCGACTTGGCGATCACCCAGTACGACGCGTCCGGGTTTGCGCACCCGGTCGAACTGCGGCACACCGTGCTGGTTCCCGGTCCCCCGCCGACTGAGGCCGTCGCGCGGTGGGACCTCGGCTCGGAATTGCTCGGCAGGCCGGGCTGCGCTGAGGGGCCAGGGGGCCCGGCGACCATGCAGTGTGCGGCCTCGATGGCGCTGACACCGGAAACACCGGCGACGTTCAGCCGGACACTGACTGTGCCCCAACCGGTTTCGGTGCTACCAACGGTGTGGGTGCGTGCGCGGCCGGGACCCAAACTGGCCGATCTGATCGCCGAACCGGACACCACCCGGGCCCGCGGTGACTCCGATCTGGTTGACGTCCTCGGCTCCGCTTATGCCGCCACCGATGGTGACCCGGCCACCGCGTGGACAGCACCACAACGGGTGGTGCAGCACAAGACGCCCCCGACGCTGACCCTCACCCTGCCTCAGCCGACCGAGGTGACCGGGCTACGGCTGGTTCCCGCCCGGTCGTCAGTGCCCGCACACCCGACCATGGCCGCCATCGACCTCGGGGACGGTCCGCAGGTCCGCCGATTGAACGGCCCACAAAGCCTGCAGCTGCAACCCCGAGTCACCGATACCGTCAAGGTCAGCCTGCTGGACTGGGATGACGTTATCGACCGCACCGCGCTGGGCTTCGATCAGCTGAAACCGCCGGGACTGGCCGAGATCGCGGTGCTCGGCGCCGACGGCAAACCGGTTGCCCCCGCCGATGCCGCGCGCAACCGGGCTCGCGAGGTCAGCGTCGACTGCGCTCACGGGCCGGTAATCGCCATCGCCGGCCGGTTTGTGCACACCGCGATCCAGACCACGGTCGGTGCGCTGCTGGACGGCGCGCCGGTGACCGCCCGAGCATGCGACCGTCAGCCGATCGAGTTGCCGACCGGTCAGCAGGAGCTATTGATAAGTCCCGGGCCACAATTCATCGTCGACGGCGCGCAGTTGTCCGGGCCGCTGGCAGCTGAATCGCCCACTGCCACAGCCACATCCGCGATGTCCGCTCCCACTGGGGCATGGGGTCCGGCCCGCCGCGAGGTCCGCATACCGCAGGCGGCGGTGTCGCGGGTGTTGGTCGTTCCGGAGAGCATCAACCCTGGTTGGGTCGCACACACCAGAGCCGGGACTCGGCTCACACCGGTTGCCGTCAACGGCTGGCAGCAGGGCTGGGTGGTGCCGGCGGGAACCTCGGGCACCGTCACGCTCACCTTTGCGCCCAACTCGCTTTATCGCGCCGGCCTGGCCGGCGGGCTGGCGCTGCTGCCGCTGTTGGCACTGATGGCGTGGTGGCCGCAGCGACGTCCGCCCCGCGATGGCCCGGCGGCGCGCCCGTGGGCACCTGGACCGTGGGCGGCTGTCGCTGTGCTGACGGCCGGGGCGGTGATCGCCGGAGTGGTAGGCGTTCTGGTGTTCGGCGCCGCGCTCGGCCTGCAATGGGCTTTGCCTAACCGTCTCCGACGGCGGGACGTGATCACCGTGGGGTGCAGCGCCGGCGGACTGATTCTGGCCGGCGCGGCACTGTCCCGGCATCCGTGGCGATCGGTCGACGGCTACGCCGGGCATTCCGCCGGCCTGCAACTGTTGGCGCTGATTTCACTTGCGGCGCTGGTGGCCTCGGCGACGTCGTGGCACAAATCCGTTCGATAAGCAACTCGGACAACCGGTGACTTGTGGCCAATCTTCAATGCTGTTACGGCATAACTTGTGACGCTGCCGGTGGTCGATATTGATCGATGGAGCGCCGAGGCGGTGCGCGAGGTGTTCCACGCGGCCGGAGCGCGCGGGCAGGCCACCTTGGAAGCGTCGCGTCAGCTGAGCTCGTTGGCGGTGTTCGACTCCTGGGAGGGCGCAACCGCCGAGGCCAGATGGCACACCAATGCCGCGATCCGCGAAGACCTCGACGCGCACGGTAACGAGTCACTGGCGGTCGCCCGCGCGGCCGGCAAAGCCGCCGACGGCATCGAGCACGTGCAGTCCGAATTGCGCTCGCTGCGGCACGATGCCGCCGAGCTGCACATGACGATCGATCCGCTGACCGACAAGGTGGTGCCGAGTGCGACGTTCAACGGTCCGCCGTCAGCAGCCCTCATCGCCGAAATGCAGCTGCAGCCATGGCTAGACGCGATTCTGGCCGAGGCCAACGCCGTCGACGCGGAGCTGGCGACAGCGATCGATATGGCCGACGGAGACGTGCCCATTCCGACGGAACCGCATGACAATCGGCCACACATCCAGGACGCGCTGTCCGAGCCGCTGCCCGATGACCCGAAGAAGTTCAACGAGTTGTGGAATCAGCTCACCCCGGAGGAAAAGGACTGGCTATACGGTCAAAACCACAACGTCGGCAACCACGCCGGAATGCCGTGGGACCCAACGGATCACCTGGGGAAGGACCACTACAACCGGCTGCACCTACACGAGCTCGAGGGGCAGACCGAAGCCGCCGTCGACCGGATGCAGCACAGCATTGACGAGATGGCGGCCGGCCACAACGTCGACGACGGCGCGCTGTATGCGTTGCAATCACAGCTGGCGGCGGCCCGACGCAAATTGGCAGGCTATCAGGCGGTACGAGCCGACTTGAACCGCGCGGATGGGGTGGATCGCTACTTGGGCTACCTCGATGACACGGGCCATGGCGCCGTGGCTATCGGGAACCCGGACTTCGCCAAACGCAATGGCATTTTCGTTCCCGGCACCGGTCAGGACCTGGCCCGTCTGCCGTTCAGCGACGCAAGAGCAGTGGCGATGTACAACGCGGCGCGTGCCGCAGACAAGACTCTTGGCCCGAAGGATGTGTCGATTACGACGTGGATGGGTTATGACCGTCCAATGAACTTGAGCCGCGCGGCCTTCCCTGATCCCGCTCGCGCGGGCGCCGACGGGTTGGACGCATTCGAGAGCGGGCTGCGCGCCTCACATGTCGGGCCACCGTCGATCGACACCGTAATCGGCCACAGCTACGGCTCGACACTGGTCGGCGCGGCCGCTTCAGGTGGGCATCACCTCGATGCTGACAACGTCATCGCGGTTGGCAGCCCCGGAATGTTGGTGGACCGCGTCGACGGGCTCAGCCTGGAGCCGGGCGCCGATGTGTATGCGATGCGGGCGGCTGACGACATCATCGGCATCAGCGGCGTGGTCGCCGAATGGACACTGGGACCCGATCCGACAGCACCGAAGTTCGGCGCCCGTGGCTTGGCGGCCGGCCCGATACCCACCGGCCCGGTGGGACTGCCGAGCGTCGACGCCCACAGCAGCTACTGGGATCAACACAACATCGCGCTGGCCAACATGGGCGCCGTCATCGCCGGGGTTGCGCCTCCGCAGATCGTCGGGCCGAGCTGAGCGAGGACCAGATGAATGCCACCACCTCCCAAGCCCTAGCGCGAACTGTTTTGACCGGCACCATCCTGGTCATCGCGCTCGTCGCTTGCGGCCAACGCAACCCGCCGGGACCTCCGACACCGTCGGGAGCAACGACCATTGGAGAACTTCCCATGGCATCTGGCCCGCCACCGCCGCCGGGTTGGAAGGTGCAACCCGTCGTCCCAACCAGCCAGCAACAAGCCCAAGACACCGTGATCGGGTATCTGAAGAAGACCCTCCAAGCCTTACCGACGGGAACGGTCTTCGATCGCTCCCGCTACGCGGGCTCGGGAAATACACCGTGCAATGACGAGCCGACCGGTGTCCCGCCGAACGAATTCTCCGACATCCGTGACGCGGTCTTTCCTCCCGAAACCGATCTGGACGCGATGATCGCCAAGGCCGGTGATATCTGGCAGGGCTGGGGCTGGTACGTGCGTGAACGCGACGGGTTCCGGAAACCGAACCGATTCGGTTATGCGCCGGATGGGTACAGTCTCCAAATCGTCGCGGCTAACCACAACGGATATCCACCGACGATTACCGGCGTGTCCCCGTGCTTTCCAGGTGAGCTTGTCCGAGACGACATCGAAGTTCCGGTGATCCTCAAAGCCGACTCCTGAAGCGCGGTTTTCACCCGGGCCGGCTGTGCACGCGGGAGGATGAGTACCGACGTCCACCGTCCGAGGAGTTACGGACATGGGATGGTTTAGCGCACCCGAGTATTGGTTGGGCCGGCTGATACTGGAGCGTGGCATCGCGGTCGTTTATGTCTTCGCGTTCGTTGCGGCCGCGCGACAGTTTCGGGCGCTGATCGGGGAACACGGGCTGCTGCCGGTGCCGCGCTATCTGGCCCGACAATCCTTCCGCCAAACGCCGAGCATCTTCCACGTCCACTATTCCGATCGGTTCTTTGCGGCTGTCGCCTGGTTGGGTGCGCTGCTATCGGCAGCTATGGCGTTGGGCTTGGCCGGCGCATTGCCGCTGTGGGCTGCGGTATTGGTGTGGCTGCTGCTTTGGTTGCTTTACCTGTCGATCGTCAATGTCGGCCAGACGTGGTACTCGTTCGGCTGGGAGTCGCTACTGCTCGAGACCGGTTTCCTGGCGATCTTCCTCGGCAATGACCGGGTCGCGCCGCCGCTGCTGGCCATGTGGCTGGCGCGCTTGCTGCTATTCCGGCTCGAGTTCGGTGCGGGACTGATCAAGCTCCGCGGTGACTCGTGCTGGCGCGATCTGACCTGCCTTTACTACCACCACGAAACTCAACCGATGCCAGGGCCGCTGAGCTGGTTCTTCCATCACCTACCCAAGCCCCTGCATCGGGTAGAAGTCGTTGGGAACCATTTCGCGCAGCTGATTGTCCCGTTTGGATTGTTCGCCCCGCAGCCGGTGGCCAGCATCGCCGGAGCGATCGTCGTCATCACCCAGCTGTGGCTGGTGATCTCGGGTAACTTCGCCTGGTTGAACTGGTTGACGATTCTCCTGGGCTGCAGCGTGATCGACGCGTCATCGGCGGCGGCAGTGCTGCCCATTCCCAAACAGCCGGCGCTGGTCGCAGCTCCACCGTGGTTCGCCGGCCTGGTGATCGGGTTCACGGTGCTGACCGTGATGCTGACCTGGTATCCGGTGCGCAACATGATCTCCCGGCGGCAGCGGATGAACATGTCGTTCAACGCGTACCACCTGATCAACACGTATGGCGCGTTCGGCACCATAGGCCGAACCCGCCGGGAGGTAGTGATCGAAGGCACCGACGAGCCGGAGGTCACCAATCAGACGGTGTGGAAGGAATACGAGTTCAAAGGCAAGCCCGGGGCGGTGCGCCGCGTGCCGGCGCAATGGGCGCCCTATCACCTGCGACTGGACTGGCTGATGTGGTTTGCCGCCATCTCGCCGCACTACGCCTACCCCTGGCTTCGACCATTTGTGTTGCGGCTCTTGCAGAATGATGTGGCGACGCTGCGCTTGCTCCGCCACAATCCCTTCCCGGGGTCCCCGCCACGATACGTACGCGCTCAGCTCTACCGATACCGCTTCACCACTGCGGCCGAATTGCGACATGATCACGCGTGGTGGCATCGCACGCTGGAAGGCAACTACCTGCGGCCCACTTCACTGGCGAAAGCGGCGACCGATTAATGTCGGCCGACTAAAGCGTCTCGTCGAGCTCACCGAGCCGGTCGGTCAACCGCAGATTTTCGGAGTAATCGACGGGACAGCAGATCAGCGAAACGCCATCATCGTGGAGCGCAGCCTTCAACGTGGGCAACAGTTCCTCGGCGCTGTTTATTCGATAACCCTTGGCGCCGAAGCTCTCTGCATAGGCAACGATGTCGGGGTTGCCGAACTTAACATAGTAGTGGTCACCCAGTTCGAGGTCCATTTTCCACTCGATGAGTCCGTAACCGCCGTCCTCCCAAATCAATACAACGAGTGGTATCCGCTCCCGGACGGCGGTTTCGATCTCCTGGGAGTTCATCAAGAACGCGCCGTCCCCGACCACGGCCAGCACCTTCGACTTTGGCATCGCCAACTTGACACCAAGGGCTCCGGGCAGCGCAAAACTCATGGTGGACAAGCCATTTGATATCAAGCAGGTGTTGTGTTCGTAGGTAGGGTAGAGCCGGGCCATCCACATCTTGGTGGCACCCGTGTCGACCAGGACGATGTCGCGGCGGTCCAGTGCGGCGCGGGTGTCGGCGACTACCCGGGCAGGAGCCAGCGGGTATCGCGAATCCTGTTGCCCCCGAGCAATTTCCTCGTCGAGCAGACCGGAGCCGGGTATCTCTGGATCGGCGTCGAAGGTATGCCCGGCGAGCGCCTCGGTGACCGCGTCGAGTGAGGCACTGATATCGCCGATGATCCCGACGTCGACGGAATAGTGCATGTCGACCTCGGCCGGAAAGCGATGGATGTGGATGATCTTCTTGTCGGCCTTGGGGTTGATTCGGACCGGATCGAATTCCTGCAACTCGTAGCCAACGGCGACGACGACGTCGGCGTTGTCGAACCCGAAGTTGACGTAGTCGTGGCGCATGAACCCGATGGTCCCGATGCTGTTCGGGTGGTCGTCGGGCATGACGCCCTTACCGTGGAAGGTGTTAGCCACCGGGAGGGCGAATTCCTCGGAGAACCGCACTAGGGCCGCGGTCGCGTCGGCACGGGCCGCGCCGTGCCCGGCCAGCACCACCGGCCGCTTGGCCTCGCGCAGAATGTCGACCGCGCGTGCCACTTGGCGGGCGGCCGGCGCTTCGGCGCGGACGACGTTGCGCGGCAACGGCGTCAAGTCGTAATCGGCGGCATCTGCATCTATGTGTTCCGGGACGGCGAGGTAGACCGCGGCGGGGCGTTCGGCCTCAGCGAGCTTGAACGCTTTGCGGAACATCTCCGGTATGGCGTGCGCGGTCGGGACCCCGGCGGCCCAACGGGTGATCGGGGCGAACATCGAAACAAGGTCGACGTACTGGTGCGACTCTTTGAACTGGCGATCCTGACCCACCTGTGCGGAGATGGCAACCATCGGTGTGCTGTTGGTGGTGGCGTCGGCGACGCCGAGCTGCATGTTGATCGCGCCGGGGCCCAAGGTGGCCGATACCACCGCCGCGCGGCCGGTGACGCGTCCATACATCTCCGCCATAAACGAAGCCGCTTGCTCATGGCGGGTGAGCACATAACGGATGTTCGAGAAGGCCAACGCCTGCACGAAGCGGATGTTCTCCTCGCCGGGTAGCCCGAAGACCACGGAAACACCCTCGTTCTCCAGGCACTTGACCATCAGCTGAGCAGCTTTACTCATCCGGCACCTCCCTTTGGCCACGATAGTGGCAGGCTGGATACCGGACGCTTCACAAACCATCGCAACCGAAGGATGTCAACGTGCCCATCGCCACGATCAACCCGGCCACCGGCGAGACAGTCCAGACCTTCACCCCGGCAACCGACGACGAAGTCGAGGCGGCAATAGCCCGCGCCCACGAGCGGTTCCTCGACTACCGCCACACCAGCTTCGCCCAGCGCGCCAAGTGGGCGAATGCCACGGCTGACCTCCTGGAAAAGGAGGCCGACGAAACCGCAGCGATGATGACCCTGGAGATGGGCAAGACGCTGAAATCGGCCAAGGGTGAAGCGCTGAAGTGCGCCAAGGGTTTTCGCTACTACGCCGAGAACGCCGAGAAGCTGTTGGCCGACGAGCCGGCGGAAGCGTCGAAGGTCGGAGCGAAAAGGGCCTACACCCGGTGGCAGCCGCTCGGGGTCGTGCTGGCCGTGATGCCGTGGAACTTTCCGCTCTGGCAGGCCGTTCGGTTCGCCGCACCTGCGCTGATGGCGGGCAACGTCGGTCTGCTCAAGCACGCCTCCAATGTCCCGCAGTCGGCGATGTATCTCTCCGACGTCATCACCCGCGGTGGATTTCCGGAAGGCTGTTTCCAGACGCTGCTCGTTTCGTCCAGCGCTGTCGAGGCCATCCTGCGCGATCCCCGGGTTGCGGCGGCCACCCTCACCGGTAGCGAACCGGCCGGCCAATCAGTCGCCGCCATCTGCGGTGACGAGATCAAACCCACCGTGATGGAGCTCGGCGGCAGCGACCCGTTCATCGTGATGCCGTCGGTGGACCTCGACGAAGCCGTCAAGACCGCGGTCACCGCCCGTGTCCAGAACAACGGCCAATCCTGTATCGCCGCCAAGCGGTTCATCGTGCACACCGACATTTACGACGCGTTCGTCGACAAGTTCGTCGAGCGGATGGAGGCGCTCAAGGTCGGCGACCCGACTGACCCGGACACCGACGTGGGTCCGCTGGCCACCGAGTCGGGCCGCGACGAGATCGCCAAGCAGGTCGACGACGCCGTCACCGCGGGTGCGAAGGTCCGCCTCGGCGGCAAGACGCCCGACCAACCAGGATGGTTCTACCCGCCGACGGTGGTCACCGACATCACCAGGGACATGGCGCTTTACACCGAGGAGGTCTTCGGACCGGTCGCCTCGATGTACCGCGCCTCGGGCATCGACGAAGCCATCGAGATCGCCAACGCGACCACGTTCGGTCTGGGATCCAACGCCTGGACCAACGACGAAGCCGAGCAGGAGCGGTTCATCGATGACATCGAGGCCGGGCAGGTGTTCATCAACGGAATGACGGTGTCGTACCCCGAATTAGGGTTCGGCGGCGTCAAACGATCCGGCTATGGCCGTGAACTCGCGGGCCTCGGCATCCGCGCGTTCTGCAACGCCAAGACCGTCTGGGTCGGATAGGTTCCCCTCGCGAGCAGACGCAAAAGCGCCCGACACGCCCGGGGGATTTGGGGCTTTTGTGTCTGCTCGCCCGTTAGGCCGAAGCGGCCAGCGCTTTCTCGTCCTCGTCGGCGAACGTGTCTTCGAGCTGCACCGGCGAGTAGTCGAGGTCGATCTCACCCACCGGCCGCCCGCGGGCGCTGCTGATCGTGCCGAACCGCCGCATCCCTTTGTCGGCGCTGTACTGCATGAACTCGTCCAGTTGCATGCCGAACGGCATCGGGTCGTACAAGGCAAAGCCCTGCTCGGTGGCTTCCAATGCCAACGGGAGGAGCTCGTTCATACGCGTTTCGAACACCGTCCAGTTGGCGTCTTCGGCGGCGACGTGGCGACGACAGGTGAAGGTGCCCCACGCCATGTGGCGTCGCTCGTCGTCACCGATGCGCCGAATCAGCTCCTGCATGCCGGGAAGAATGCCATGCTCCACGCACATCTTGTGCCAGGCGTAGTAACCCGTCAGCGCCAACATGCCCTCGACGATGTGGTTGTATGTCACGGACGCCCGGATCTGGGCAGCCGGCGACGGATCGATCGATAAAGCGTTGAGGCAATCCGGGAGCTCCTCGTAGAACATCTGCCGGTATGCCGTCAGAGGTTCCAGGTAGCTGTGCAGGTCGTCGGTGATCCCAACAGCGTCCAGCCACAAGCGGAACACCTGGACGTGTTTGGCTTCCTCGAACGCGAACTGCGTCAAATACATTTCGTCGCCGAGCCGCCCTTCGGCCCGCATCGCGGCCATGAAGGGCTGAATATCCTCGGTGACCGCTTCCTCGCCGGCAATGAACTCTGCGCACAGCCGGGTGGCGAAGTCGCGTTCGACATCCGACAGCTTCTCCCAGTCCGCCCGGTCGCGAGAGAAATCGATGTCGGCCGGATCCCAGAACTTCGCATTGCCCCCGGCAAATAGCTTCAACGGCAGGCTGTTCCAATTGAGTCCGCCCGCAACGAGCGAGCCTGAACGTGTCCGTGTCATCTGGTGACCTCCTGTATCTCATTCCGGTGGGCTTGCGGCAGCGCGGCGAATGCCGCCGCCAGTACAGCGACGAGCCGGCGCACCGCCAGCGCCGGCTGCTCCGGTGTGGGCTCGTCGAGTCCGAGGATCGGATCCAGCCCGCGCAGGTATGGAGCCAGCGCAAGGTGCGGAAAGATCATCAGCAGCAGGGACAGCAACGCGTCGGTATCGGAATCCGCGCGCAGGTCACCGCGGGCGCGCGCGTCGCGGACGAGCGGCCGCAGCACTTCCAGGTAGTGACGGTGAATGACGTTCTGTACGCTGACGCGGGCTTCGGTGTCGACTTCAAGAGTCGCCGCGGCGTGCAGCGCGCGTTCATGCGGATGGTCTGCGAAGTAGGCCACCCACGCGTCGAGCCAGTCGGTCAGAAACTCGAAGAACGGCCGGCTGGGGTCGAGCTCGCGGATGCGGTCCTCCATGTAGACACGCACCCGCTGGCTGGCGATGTCGGCGATGAACGCATACAGGTCGCGCTTGTCCGCGAAGTACTGGAACAGGCTGCCCTTGGCGACTCCGGCACGCCGCGCGATCACGTTCAGGCTGCCCCTCGAGAAGCCGTGCGCTCCGAACTCCGCCTCTGCGGCGTCGACGATGGCCGCACGGCGCGCCGGGTCGACGCGAGCCCAAGTCACCGTCGGCATTCGGTCCTCCTAGCGTTGATGACCACTGGTCACTCTACTGTGAGCCAGCTCACTCCTCAAGGTTTGGCAGGCGGCCCGCACACCGGGCACTCGCGGATGAATATCCAACTGTGTAGCATTTTCCTCCATGGCTGCAGGAACTGTGCAGAGCAGATCCCGCGCCGCACATCTGGGACCCGAACGACGCCGCCCACAGGTGCTTGACGCCGCGCTGGCGATAGCCATCGAGCGCGGCGTGGCGGCGGTGACCATCGGCGCCGTTGCCGAGCGGCTGGACGTCACCCGCCCGGTCGTCTACTCGTGCTTCGCCGACCGGGTCGAGCTGCTCCATGCGCTGCTCGACCGCGAAAACGACATCCTGCTCGGGGAGGCGACGTCGGCCTTGCCGCACGACCGCCCCGAAGGCGACGAGGCGTTGTTCGTCGCAGGCTTCCAGGCGCTGCTGGCGGCAGTCGATCGAAGGCCGGACTCATGGCGGTTGATGATGAGCGCCGACCCCGATCCCGCCACCGCTGAGCAATTCCAGAACGGCCGGGCGGCAATCGCCAACCAATTCGCCAAGCTATTGCGCCCGAGATTAAAACACTGGGGCACAACCGATTTCGCGAGGAAGCTGCCCGTCCTGGCGGAACAGTTCATGTCCGCTTGCGAGGGAGCGGTGCGGACGCTGCTACGCGACAGTGGCCACGACTGGTCACCCGGCACGCTGGGCGAGTTCATCGGATCCGCCGTCTACCGCGCTTTCCGGGCCGCCTGAGGCACAGTTCTTAGGCCTCGCGCCCGACGTGATCGGGTCACCCACCTGAACCCGTGCGTTTCGCGATGTTCGGAACCTTGGAAATTCCTCCCGGGAAACGGCACGACACTACATACTGCCCCGAGGAGGGATGCATGAACTTGCGTGACATCGAGTTCAACCTTTTCGAAGCGCTGGAGCTTGGGCCCAGACGACGACGCGTTCTGACGCCGACACCCGATGGCGCAGATTGAACCCGAGGGTGCCGTCGTCACCCGCACCTCACGAGTGCTGATAGCGGCACGAAAAAAGAAACGTCCGTAGTGTTCGGAGGTCGGGAGTGAGCGCCGCTCCGGTTCGGCTGGCCCTGATCGGGCTGGGAAACATGGGGCTGCATCACCTGAGGATCTTTCAAAGCCTGGCTCCGTGGGCGCAGATCGCCGCCGTGGCGGATAGCCACCCGCCGTTTGCCGAACGCGCCGCCGCACTTGTCCCGGCTGCCAAGGTCTTTCACGACCCGCTGGACTGCCTGAGCAACGTCGATATCGACGCTGCCGTCGTGGCCACCACTGACGACACCCGCCACCGGATCGTCGACGCGTGCATCGCGCGGCGCCTCTACGTGCTGTGCGAAAAGCCGCTGACCCGCTCGGCTGAAGAATCCTTGCAACTGGTGCAAGCCGAACGAGCCAGCGGCCACCCGCTCGTCCAAGTCGGCTACATGCGCCGATACGACGCCGACTATCGGCATATCCATGACACAGCGCGGTCCGGTCGAGTCGGCCAGCCCATCCTGATCACTCAACGGCATCACAACCCGTTGGCTATCATCAACTTTGATGCCCAGATGCTCATTGTCAGTTCGGCTGCACACGATATTGACCTGTTCCGCTGGCTCACCGGTGAGGAGATCAGCGAGGTCACCTGTGCCGCCAAAAGCAGCGACGACGGATCGACGGTGACTGTTCTTGTCACGCTGACGTCGGAATCCGGCATCCTCGGAGTTGTCGAACTCGGTCGCGGACCGGGAATGCGATACGACATCGGGCTCGACCTCGTTGGCAGCCGCGGCAGCGTGACCCTTGGATCGCCGGCGGTGACGACGCATGCCGTCAGCGACGGCATGGCAGCCCAGCGGCTGCCGCACAGCTGGCTCGAACGGTTCGACGACGCCTATCGCGCCCAGAACATCTCCTGGCTGACAGCGGTGGCGAACCACACGATCGACGGGCCGTCGACCTACGACGGGTACGCCACCAACGCCGTCGCGGACGCCGCACTGGCCGCCTTGAGTGCCCGCGGCGGTCAGGTCGTGCACCAGATTCCGGCTAGTGACCTCGGGCCCGAGCAGGCGGGATGATGATCGAGCCCACCGGTCCGCCGAAGCCCAACATGCGCGCGCAATAAACGACTTAACATCGGCCCCATGTCGCTACTGAATACCGCTCGGGGACCAATCGATACCGCTGATCTCGGCGTCACGCTCATGCACGAGCACGTATTCATCATGACCACCGAGGTC
>Ga0187782_10000444_pt1 | contig 27744 bp, 26 predicted proteins | sample 0715_SJ02_MP15_2_FD_132454 | JGI IMG/M metagenome (GOLD analysis project Ga0187782, IMG submission 132454) | Tropical peat soil microbial communities from peatlands in Department of Meta, Colombia - 0715_SJ02_MP15_20_MG | ecosystem: Environmental > Terrestrial > Soil > Wetlands > Peat | place... | reverse complement strand
ACGGGCCCGAATGACAGCGCGCGCCTGGGGCCTCTCCGCTGAGCTCGCCACCCAGGCGCCAGGCTTGATGATGCCCGCTTTTTCCGCGGCGATTTCCTCGATGGAATAGCCCAGAAAGCTCTCATGGTCGAAGTCGATCGAAGTGAGGACGGCAACCTCGGGCTCGACGATGTTGGTTGCGTCGAGTCGGCCACCCAGGCCGACTTCATAGATCGCAAAATTCACGGATGCTTCGGCGAAGGCCACAAAAGCCAGCGCCGTAATGCACTCGAAGTAGGTGGGGTGTGCGCCGAGCTTGCCGCTTGCCAGCAGCGATTCGATCACGGCCTGCACGCGGGTCCATGCGGCGGCGAATTTTTCCTCCGATATATCTTCGTCGCCGATCCGGATGCGTTCGTTGATCCGCTCGAGGTGCGGCGAGGTGTAAAGGCCGGTGCGAAAGCCGGAAACCCGAAGAATGGAATCGAGCATGGCGGCTGTTGATCCCTTGCCGTTTGTGCCTGCGATGTGGAGGGAGGGGGAAGCGCGGTGAGGATTGCCGAGAACCTCGACGAGGGTTGCGATGTTGGCGAGGCCAAACTTCTGGACGCGGGCTTGCTGGGGCGCGGCCAGTTCCCGCCCCAGCGCGAGGAGCGTTCGAACGGACTCCTCGTAGGTCATGTTTTGTCGAGGAAAAACCCAAGCGCTTGTGCGATGTAAGGCTTCAACTCTCGGCGGGAAACGATGGCGTCGAGAAAACCATGATCCAGAAGGAATTCCGCCGTTTGAAACCCTTCCGGAAGTTTCTGGCGGATGGTTTGCTCGATCACGCGCGGCCCGGCGAAGCCGATCATCGCTCCCGGCTCAGCGATGTTCAGATCGCCCAGCATGGCATAGCTCGCGCTCACGCCACCCGTTGTTGGGTCCGTCAGAACCGAGATGAATGGCACGCGCGCGTCGTCAAGCCGCGCCAGAGCCGACCCGACTTTCGCGAGCTGCATGAGGCTGACCGCGCCCTCCATCATTCGCGCCCCTGCCGAGCAGGAAACAATCACGAGCGGAATTCTCTGAGCCAGCGAGAGTTCGATCGCACGCGTGACTTTTTCACCAACGACCGCGCCCATCGAACCTCCGATAAAGCCAAACTCCATGGAGCAACAGATCACAGGTCGGCCGGCGAGCGTCCCCTGGGCCGTCATGATCGCGTCTTTCATGCCGAGCTTTTCCTGCGCTTCCTGAAGACGCTGCGCGTACGGTCGCGTGTCGGTGAAATGTAACGGGTCGTTCGAGGCCAGGTCGGCGTCGTGTTCAATCCATTGGCCCTCATCGAGCAAGAGCTCAAGTCTTCGTAGGGCACCCAGACGGAAATGATGATCGCACTTGGGACACACCTCCCAATTGGCTTCGAGATCTTTTTTCCATATGATCGCGCGGCACCTGTTACATTTGGTCCACAGACCCTCGGTGCGGACACGCCGCTCATCGACCGGCGTCGGATTTTCGATGGCGCCCTTTTCTCGCTTAAACCAGGTCATAGTGAAATTCCCGCAGTCGCCCGCTTCTAATAGTCTATTCCGCGCATGGCCAGGATGCCCTTCGCGTACGGGTGCTTCACCTCTTTCATTTCGGTCACTAAATCTGCGGCTTCGACCAGTTTCGGATGTGCGTTTCGTCCCGTACAGATGACGTGCACGCGTTCCGGCCGCCGGAGGAGCGATTCGACCACGCCTTCCGGATCCAGCATTTTGTAGCTGATCACGTAGTTGATCTCATCCAGAATCACGAGATCGTACCTCTGGCCATAGATTTGCGAGCGGCCATATTCCCACGCCTCCTGGCACAAGCGCATATCCTCGGGGTCGGTCTCCGCTCCACCCAGCTTGACGAAACCCCTGCCCATGGGACGAATTTCAAACTTGTCGTCGCCCAGCATCTTCGCCGCGTCGAGCTCGCCGTAGTGCCACGAACCCTTGATGAACTGTACCATCAGTACGCGCAAGCCCTGCCCGACGGCGCGAAAGCCGGTTCCGAGAGCACAGGTCGTCTTGCCCTTCCCCGGTCCGGTATAAACGATCAGCAGTCCCTTGTCTTGCGGCATTGACGGCGCTGTCCGGAGAAACAGTTCCCCATAGTGGCATAGGGCCCGGAAAGGTCAAGTCAAACAGACCCCCTGTAGGCGGAGGGAGCGCTCGAAGCAGGGAGCCCCAATCGCCCCTGCGCACAGGGTGATTCGGTCGATTGGGCGAGCCGTGGCGCTCATTTCGCATACGGGTGCCCGGCGAGAATGGCCAAGGCCCGGTAAATCTGCTCGACGAGGACCACGCGTGCCAATTCGTGCTGCATGGTGAGCGTGGACAGCGAGATCTTCTGCTGGGCGCGCGCGCGAAGCTCGTTTGGGAATCCCTGGGCGTCACCGCAGAGAAAGATAATCTCGCGAGTGCCGCGGTTGCGAAGTTCACCGAGCCATGCCGCAAATCGTCGGGATGAGAATTGCTGGCCGGCCGCATCGACCAGGACCGCAAGTGTGCCCGAGTCAAATTTTACCTTGCGTAGGGCCGCGGGCGAACGGTCACGGAGCTCAAAGACTTCCAGCTCAGTGTAATGGCGGATACGCTGAACGTATTCGTCGAGCAATGCGCGAAGGGCCTGCGGACGAGTCTTACCGAGCATGACGAGACGAATTCGCATCCGCTACAGGAGCCCGAATTTCTTGCGCTTGTCGAGAAGTGTCTTGCGGCTGATGCCCAGGATCTGGGCAGCCTCACCGATCTTGTAATGAACCGCCTCGAGCGTCGCTTGGATGGCTTCTCGTTCAATTTCCTCGAGCGCTCTCAGCCCCGCCGAGGGTCGCGCGCCGCCGCGGGACGGATCCATCTGCGGGAAATCCTTGACGGCCAGCACAGGCTGGGTCCGAAAGACAAGGGCGTACTCGATCGCATTTTTCAGTTCCCGCACGTTTCCCGGCCAAGCGTACGATTCGAGCAGACGCGGCACGTCGGGTTCGAGTTCTGCGTGACCGTGCACGGGCGCGAGTCGGCGAAGAAAGTGGCTCGCCAGAGGGACGATGTCGGCCCTGCGTTCGCGCAGCGGTGGTACGGGAATCGAGAGCACATTCAAACGGAACAGAAGGTCCTCGCGGAATCGTCCGCTCGAAGCGGCTTTCTGCAAATCGGTATTCGTCAGCGCAATGAGGCGCGCGTCCAGGCGAAGGGTTTCGGTGCCGCCCAGCCGTTCAAACGTCCGTTCTTCGAGCACGCGCAGCAGCTTGGCCTGAATTTCTGGCGCCAGCGCGGCGACTTCGTCAAGTACGACAGTGCCACCGAGCGCCAACTCGAAGCGTCCCGGTTTGCGCTCGACAGCACCGGTGAACGCCCCTCGCTCGTGCCCGAAAAGCTCTGATTCCACGAGCTCCGCCGGCAAGCTGGCACAGTCAATTTTTAGCAAAGGAGCGTTGCGGCGGGATCCTTGCTGATGAATCCACCGGGCCAGTTGGTCTTTTCCCGTTCCGCTTTCCCCGGTGATGAGCAGAGTGGTCGACGTATCGGCGATTTTTTTTGCAACCTCGAGTACGCCGAGAGAAGCTGGGTCAGCGGCCACCCACAGGACGCTCGCGTCATTCATGGTTGCATCGTATCGTTTCGAGATTCGGTAGGCGGCTCAGAAAGACCCGGCGCGGGGAAGTCGACCCGTTCGGCCGTCCGCCAGAGTCGCTCCAGATCGTAGTATTGGCGCGCACGCTCGCTAAAGATGTGCACCACGAAATCTGTGTAATCGAGCAGCACCCATTCCGCGCCGGCCTTTCCCTCGCGATGCATCAGGCGCACGCCTTGCTCGTCGAGTCGCCGTTCGATCGCTTCGCGGATGGCCTTAATCTGCGGCTGGCTACGTCCGGAGGCGAGCACGAAATAATCGGCGAAAGCGCCCGAAAGCTTGAGCACCGTAATATCGATGGCCTGCTTGTCCTGAGCCGCTTCCACGGCCCAGCGGATTTCGGCGCGAACCGTGTCCTGTGTCACCGGTACAGGGCCTGACCGAGAATGTATTCCTCCACGCGCGCTGGCACAAGTCCGTGGATGGACTGCTTTCGTTGCAGTCGCTCCCGCACTTCGGTGGAGGAAACGTGGCATGCAACCGTGCTCAGCAGGTGGACGGCCGATTTTCTGAGCGCGATCTTGTGCGGATCCCCCGACGCCGTCCGTCCCAGTTTTTCCGGTGGAATCACAAGTCGCAGCGCGTCCAAATGAAAACCGGGGCGGCTCGCAATGATGAAATCACAGGCGTCGAGCAACGACTCGTAATTCTTCCAGGTCGGCAGTTCCAGGAACTGGTCTGCTCCGACGATGAAGTAGAGGTGATCGTCGGGATGCTCGCGATGGTACCGCCGGACCGTGTCAATGGTGTAGAAAACATGCGCGGGGCCGCCGGCCGGGGCCTCAGCCAGAGAGGCCACAAAACCGGGATGCTCGGCACAGGCCAACGCCACCATCGCGTAGCGGTGAAGGAACGGAGTGAGCTCGCGTTGCGACTTGTGCGGGGGGCGCGAGGAAGGAATGAAGCACACGACATCGAGGTGGAAACGCCTCTGCGCCGCTTGCGCGACAGCCACATGCCCCGTATGGGGTGGGTCGAAGGTGCCACCAAACAGGGCCACGGCGCGGCGATGCCCTGCGCCGGACGGCCTATGCCCGCCGTGCGATGTCAACGCTCCTCCCGATCGGTTGCCAGGGAACGTTGGGCCGCGTCTGCCGGAGCGTGCGATCGCTCGGTCGGAAGGGACAAGCCTTCCTCCACGGGCTTTGACCCCTCCGAGATCACTGCCGCTTTCGGGAGACGGTCGAGCATGTTCGCTATGCCGCGCACGAGTTCGGCAACACCCGCTCCGGAGGCCGACGAAATGGCATAGAACTCGAGCCCTCGCTCGGCGGCAAACGCACGGAGTTTTTCCAGACGCTCACGGTTGGTGGTGGCATCGAGTTTGGTCGCAACCACGATTCTGGGCTTCTGGGCGAGCGTGGGGCTAAATAGAAAAAGTTCGCGCTCGATGATTTCGAAATCGTGGATCGAATCACGGTCGTTGGCATCACTGGTGTCTACCAGATGAGCCAGAAGGCGGGTTCGCTCGACATGCCTCAGGAATCTGACCCCGAGACCGACACCCTCATGGGCGCCCTCGATCAGTCCGGGCAAGTCGGCGACCACGAACGTCCGCCCCGTCCCGGGTGGGGCACCCGGGTCGGCGGATACGACGCCGAGGTGTGGCTCCAGGGTGGTGAAAGGATAGGCGGCAATCTTCGGTCGCGCCGCCGAAATGCGTGAAATCAGTGTGGATTTTCCGGCATTGGGGAAACCAACCAGCCCAACGTCGGCGAGCAGTTTCAGTTCGAGACGCAGATGGCGCTCTTCGCCCTCTTCGCCGTCTTCATGCTCTCGCGGTGCCTGATGCCATGGTTTTCGGAAGGCCGGATTGCCATTGCCACGCCCGCCGCGCCCTCCACGGGCAGCGCGAAAGCGGTGCTGGGCTTCGGTGAAATCAAAGAGCTGCTCGCCAGTGTCGGCGTCGAAAACGACGGTGCCGACCGGCACTTTCAGAATGGTATCGGCACCGGAACGGCCGTGGCAGTTCGAACCTTCACCGTGGCGCCCACGTTCGGCTCGAAACTCCCGGTTGTAGCGATAGCGAAGTAGGGTGTTGTCATTGGCGTCGGACTCTAAGTAAATGTCGCCACCATGACCGCCATCTCCGCCCGATGGGCCTCCTCGCGGAACGTACTTCTCCCTGCGAAACGCCACGCAGCCGTTGCCGCCGTCTCCACCCTTCACCAGGATTTTTGCCTCATCTACGAACATGGACTCTCACAGGAGACGATCTGCTCTAGAGGATACACGACGATCTCGACGAGACGGGTTCGATCGCCGAGGCTAGGACCGGTGTCAGTCGCCACAGCGTTGCTGGACAGCGCGAACTCCTGCTCCGGGAAAATTTGGGATCGGAGCGAACGCTGGACCTTGGCTTCGGTCATCGTTGCAGGAGGGGAAGAACGAAAAACTTTAATGAGCCGCTGACCGAGCCGGCTCCTGCTGGGTGCCTGACATCGTCTCCTCGACTGGCAAGACGCTAATGAAGCGGCCCTTTCCGCCCTTGTCTTCAAAGCGGACCACACCATTGATCCGCGCGAACAGCGAATCGTCCTTGGCACGGCCAACGTTTCGTCCTGGCTTGTAGCGTGTGCCACGCTGACGAATGAGGATACTGCCGCCGGTTACCAACTGGCCGCCGAAGCGCTTAATGCCAAGGCGCTGTCCTTGCGAGTCGCGCCCGTTTGTAGAAGAACCGCCACCCTTCTTGTGTGCCATGAAAACCTCGAAGCAAGTTGCGACTACGCGAGTTGAATGTCGACTTCCACGGCCGTCAGACCCTGCCGGTGGCCGCGCTCAATTTTGTATTGCCCGCAACGCTTGAACTTGAGCACTTGCACTTTGGGACCGCGCAGGTGCTTGACGATGGTACCAGTTACCTTGGCTTGGGCGGCATCGTGGCCACTTAGAATCTTCTGCTCGTCGGTGCGCACAACCAGCACCTCGTCGAACGTCACCTTTCCACCGACCTTGCCCTCCAGGCGCTCGACCTCGACGGTTTCGCCCGGTGCGACGCGGTATTGTTTCCCCCCACTGCGAATCACGGCGTACATGCTGCCTCCTGGCTCGGTTGACAAATTTTCATTATAGGCAGCAATCGCGGCCTGCGTCAACGAGCGGGCAAGTCGGTAATCCTTTCGGCCGAGGGCCACGCGCGGCCTTTCGAACCATTTTGGTTTCTATCCTTATGGGCTCAGCCCGGGTCTGTTGTTCATCCCGAGCAGGTAGCCAAGGTGTCTACCGGTTACCTTTCTACCCCGCGGGGGCCTCGGCAGCTGTTGGCAATCCGTGTCATCGCGCGTAGGTCCTTTCGTTTTAGACACCTGCGGAAGACTGCCGCTGGACCCCGACCTGCACTTCTCTGGGGGGTTGCGGGAAGTTTGAGACTGCTTTCGAGGTGGCCGAGTGAACGAGAAAGAATTGAAAGCGAGAAAGGCCGAGCGGCGCGTGGGTGCCGAGGCTGGTTTTTCCGTTCTCGAGCTGATGGTGGTGACGGCCATTACTTTCATCGCCTGTGGTTTCGCCGTCATTCGGCTCGAGCCGGCCTGGCAGCAGCTGCAAGCCAATACTGCCATGTCGCAAGTGAAGAGCGCCCTCCGTCAGGCGCGAGAAACAGCGATTTCACAGCGGCGCACCATCATCGTCCAGTTCCTGAAAGCTACCGCGGGTACGTCTTGTCAGCCGACAGGAAACGTTACGACTTGTATCGCTTTGACGCAAATGGTCGTGACGGCGGGAAGTCCGGATACGCAGGCAGCGGCGGCAGCCCCGTTCGCGATCATTCCGCTGGAACCGAATGTGCAGCTGTTGTCCTTTGCCGGAGAGCCGGACACTCCCGACGGCTTCATCGGGCAGGCTCCTACTGCTCCGAACGGTTTGTACTTGGCTGGAGCGGCCCAAGCCCTACCGACGACTTTACAGGCCTTGCAGTTTCAAAGTGACGGGACCTTTACCAACATCGCCGTCAATCCAATCAACTTCACCATACTGTTGGGCGAACCCAACATTCCTTCCACCGCCCGAGCTGTCACGGTGCTGGGCAACACCGGCAAAGTGACCGGATACGCCGGCTCGGGTTCTGCGTGGTTCCAATGAGAAGGAGAGAGCGGATGAGATCGCGGCCGGCAGAAGCAGGTTTCTCTCTGATCGAGACCATGATTGCGATGATCATCCTCGTGATCGGCATTTTAGGCGTCGCGGCGATGTTGGCGAATGGTTTGGCATACATGAATTCGTCTCAAGCCGAATATATCGCGCAGCAGAAGGCGGCGGAGGCCGTTGAATCTATCTTTACAGCGCGCGATATCGGACAGACAACGTGGAACTCAATCTGCAATGCTGGGCAGGTTAACGTCTGCAGCAGCGGCATTTTTCTTGTGGGTCCGATGCCACTCTGCAGCCCCGGGCCAGACGGAATCATCGACACAGCGGACGATTTTAATGGCACTTCGTGCGCCGGAGGAGTCTATGCCGCACCGGACGCGATCCTTGTGCCCAACAACGCCGGCAACCTGAATCCACCGCAACGGTTAACCCTTTCTGGGTTCACGCGAACCATTGCGTTTGCCACCGTGCTGGCCCCCAACGGAACCACCATTCCGAACCTGCGCCAGATCACGGTGACGATCAATTATTCGTCGGGCAATTTCAAGAATCGAACGTACACGCTGACTGCCTACATTTCGAATGTTTCGTAGCGCCACGGGAGAGAACGAATGAAACGCCAGAAGGGATTCAGCCTGGTAGAGGTTCTGGTCGCGACGACAATCACCGTCTTAATTCTGGCGGCGACTCTCGGGACGCTCAATACAGCCCTGAATGCGACCCAAGCCGTCACCTTGATGGCAGACACACAAGAGAATCTACGGGCCGGGATGAACTACATGGTGCGGGACTTCATGCAAACCGGAGCTGGCATCCCGCAGAATGGCATCACCCTCCCCAATACCAATGGGGCTTCCCTTACGAACAGACCTGGACCCGGGACACCACCCGCAGGTGCTTTTGGCACCTTTAGTACGACCTGGACGGCGTTGCCCGCCATTATACCGGGACCCGGCTTGGGGCCCACCACGACCACCTCCGGGCAAGCTACGGATATGGTCACGATCGTTTACGCCGATACCACCTTGCAGGACGTAAATGGACATTGGTTAAACGAATTTCCCATCTTTCTGGCCCCGCAGAATGGCGGCGCTCCGGGTTGCGCGGCCGCAAACCCCAATCCAGCGCCCGCCGGCAGCATCACCACGGGAAATGGCACAACCACCGTCACATTCGATAAAAGCTGTATTGTCATCAACACGGGCACGACCGGGATCAATCCGGGCGACCTGATCTTACTTCAAAACAACAATACCATCGGTGACGGGAGCGTCACAGGTAGCGATACGGCCATCACCGACAGCAGCGGCCAGATGGCATTGCTGACGGTTTCAAACGTTAATGTTGCCGGTAATTCGATCACCTTCAGCCCCAACGACGCTTTCGATCTCAATGCCTCGGGTGCCACCGCGGGAACGATCGCGCAGATTGAAATTCAGGCGGGGCCAAATCAAGGGCAATTCCCCACAACCACCGCAACCCGAATCTGGATGATTACTTATTTTATTAACAATCAAACGCCCGCGCGTCCGCTCCTCATGCGCCAGGTGAATATGAATCCTCCCGAAGCGGTCGGAGAGGTTATTGAAAACATGCAGATCTTCTACGACATCCTGGTCACAGGGGTGACGCCGGCAGCCGTCGTCCCGGCGGTGGAAAATCCGACCAGCGGGCAATTGCCGGACATCCGGGACGCCTACATCATTCTCTTTGCTCGGTCGCAGGACATGTTCAACCGGACGAATAAGTACTTTCGCAACAATCTAGAGACCGTCGTCAGCATCCGTGGCTTGGATTTCTTCAATCAATTCCAATGAGCGCCACACCTTCGAATGCGGCTAAGACGCTGGGTTCATCGAGGTTCCACGGCCCACTCAGCAAAAGGAGAAAGTCCGTGAGGAAGCTCCGGGAACAGGGAATCGCATTGATCACCACGCTGTTCATACTCCTACTGCTCTCCACCATGATTGCCGGAATCGCCTGGCTGGTGATGGGCGATCAGAAGCTCGGTGGCAACAACGCCGATCGGCAACTGGCCTTCTATGGCGCCGAGGCGGGAATGGAGTCTCTTTCGGCGAGCTTGGAGAACCTGTTCAACGCAAACTACGCACCGGACAAGAACGCCATCAACACCTTACTGCAAAACCCCGGCCCGCCGGCCAATATTCCTGGCGTTCAGTACATCGCTCCAGGCCTAAGTACTCCCGGCACAGGCTATCAGATCACGTTTACGCCCAATCCGAATAATAACAATCTTCCCAACACCAGCTGGGGAACGATTCCCACCGGCACCTACGCAGGTCTTCTGGGGCTGATGACTCCCTACACACTTACCGTGACGGCTCGCACCCCCAGTGGATCGGAAGCAAGACTGCAACGCGAGGTTCAGACTGTCGGCATTCCCGTCTTTCAGTTCGGATTCTTCTCTCAGATGGATCTCAGCTTCTTCGCTGGTCCCAACTTCAACTTTGGAGGACGCGTCCATACGAACGGCAACTTGTGGCTGGCCGAAGGAGACGGCTCCACCCTCACCATGAGTCAGAAGGTGACGGCAGCGGGTGAGATCATTACGGAAAACCTGGAAAATGGGTGGCTGCAGACCAATACCTATAATGGTGCCGTCAATATCACCGATGGATCGGGCGTGAACAATTTGATTGCCCAGACCCCGAATCAAAGCGTTACGGGAAACGCGAATTTCTACGGAACCATCGGCGCCTACAACCCCGCTTTTGCAGGAATGGCCAGCACGTTCTTTAACAATGATATCGCCGTGGCCCAGACCGGCGTGAAACCTCTCAACCTGTCCATCGCCACGCCGGCCATCTCCCAAACCGGGACACCGATCGATTTGATCCGCCGACCCATGCAGAACGAAAACAACTCGAGCCCTGCGGAGCTGTTGGAGAGGTATTACAGCCAAGTGAGCCTGCGCGTATTGCTCTCAGACTATGGTGCGGACGGAAAGTGTGATCAGAGCGATATAAGCAGTACGAGCGCCACGGCGCTGCCGCTGCTGGCCACAAACGCAGCCAACAGTCCCGTAGATCTTGCTACCTTGGCGTGGGACACTTCCGCGCCGGGCGGCGCCAACGCGCCCTACAACGCCGCCCCGGCCTGGCTCGCGAGTGTGGGCTCGGCCACGTTTCCACTGCCTACGTCTGACGCCACCGGCGCCAGCTACGACAAGGGCCCCATAGCCGATGGCTACTGGGTAAAGCAGTACAACCCAATTATTTCAGGCTGCATAAAGATCGATTATCAAAGCAACACGAGTACTGCGACCACGCCGGTATGGGTAGACGTGACCGCCGAGATTCTGAACCAAGGCTATACGGGGCGCAATCTATGGCCTCAGTCGAAAGCGACGATGAGCTCTGTAGCCAACCAGTCACCTCACGTGTTGACTCTGCCGACCGGCCAAGTCGCCGCGTCCGGCCCCACGGCCAACGGCGGTGTCGCCACCGTAGGCTGCACGGATCCCAGCACGAATGCGGTCATCCGATTGGCTCGTGTGCGAGACAATCCGTCGTTTGTCAACAGCGCGCTTTACAGCGCGAATGGATGTGGCACGCCGACGGCGGCCACCGGCCAGCATGGGTCTGACTACTGGCCAAACGTCCTGTTTGACACGCGCGAAGCCCTGTTGCGGGACAACGCTCTCGGAGGCACGCAGCTGCCAGTTGAGGGCGCGATGTATTATGTGGAACTGGATATCAACAATCTGACCAGATGGTTTCTAGGTACGATTGGCGCAAGCGGGACAAACGTGCTCGCCACCAACGGCTACTCGATTTACTTTTCCGACCGCCGGGGCGAGCAAACCGATCCCAACCCGCCCCCCTCTGTCAGTTCCCTGATGGCTGCCCCTGGGGCGGCCTTGACAGGCGGAGTCGGATACGACGACATTGTGAACCCTTCGAGCGCCAACGGATGTCCGGACGGAGTGCTCCAGCTGGCTGAGGATGTGGAAGACGATACACCGACCACTCCCGGGACCGTCCGAACATACGGCAACATTCTGAATCCGCCGGCTCCGCGTGTGGCGCCCGCCGGGGGCTGGTACATGATGGTAAGAGGCGCCTCCAGTCCCACCAACATGGACACGTTCACAGCGCTGCCCGCCTTGTCGAACAACCCGAGTTGCACGGGTCCCGGAGTGACCTGGCCGTATGCGATTGCCACGGGATCGGATTTGCGGGAGAACCCCCCTATCTTCTTCCGTCGCGCGCTCAAGCTAGTTCACGGCGATACGATGAGCCTCGGAACGTGCAACAGCGTACCCTGTGGCCTGGCTGTCATCTCTGAGAACCCGGTGTATGTGCACGGATGCTACAACAACACGGGCAGCTGCGGTGCCAACGGATTCGGCGCCACCACGGTGGGTTCCTCTGTCATCGCAGATACCGTGACACTACTTTCGGACAATTGGAACGACATTAACTCCTTTGCATTCCCTTATGGGATTAACAACGGCGGCTTCAATGTGACCAACGGTGGCCGTAACGCCGTCACGACCACATACCGGATGGCTGTGGCCGCCGGAAAAGGAATTCCCTTCCAGCAGCCGACAGTGGGCGGGCCGCCGAAAGACTTCGGCACCGATGGAGGCGCTCACAACTTCCTACGCTACATCGAGAACTGGGGCGGCCAGACTCTGTACTATGAGGGGTCCATCGTCAGCATGTGGTACAACCACCAAGGGGTTGGTCTCTACAAGTGCTGCAACACGGTATACAGTCCACCAAGCCGCGGCTATCAGTTTGACACGAACTTCCTGACGCCGAGCTTGCTGCCTCCGCTGACGCCGATGCTGCGCACCGTCGTCACCATTGGTTTCACGCAGATGCTCCTGCCGACGCAGTAGACGCTGGATCGAATCAAACGACCAAGCGGCTCCCGGATTTCTTCGGGAGCCGCTCCGTTTTTCCATTTCAACGATGGCAGCTCTTGGGAGTCGGCAGAGAACGGGACATCGAAAGCCCGACAACGGGCCGTTTCAATTTGGTACAGGAGTGATGAGCATTGTTTTGAGCGCAGTCGGAAGATCGGCGAAATGGAAGTCGAATTTGCGAGCGAGTAACTGTTCTGGATGCACGCGTTGGCTTGCGAGCAGCAGTGGATCGGCCATTTCGCCCAATGCCAAACGCAGCAGAAGCGCCGGTGCCGAGAAAATGGCCGGCCGGCTGAGCACGCCTGCGAGGGTGCGCACAAATTCCGCGTTGCGCACTGGGTTGGGCGCAACAACGTTTACAGGGCCAGAGACGGTGTCGCTGACAATCGCCAGGCGCGCGGCCCGAACGGCATCCTCCAGCGCAACCCAGGACATCCACTGCCGGCCGTTTCCGAAACATCCGCCCACGCCCAGCTTAAATGGCAAAAGCATGCGCGGCAATGCACCGCCTTGAGCCGCTAGAACGATTCCGAACCGGAGGCGTACGGTGCGGATGTGGGCGTGCTCGGCGCGTGTTGCCTCCGCCTCCCAGTCCCGCGCGAGCTGCGCCAAAAAGTCTTCGCCGGGCCCGCTCGACTCTGTGAGAGTCTCGTCGCCGCGATCGCCGTAATATCCGGTCGCCGAGGCGCATACAAAGGCTCTCGGTTTGTGGCGCAAGCCCGCGAGCGCATCTACCAGCATGCGCGTCGAATCGACGCGGCTGCTGCGCAGCAGGGCTTTGCGGGCGGGAGTCCAGCGGCCGCCAGCGATGCTGGCCCCGCTGAGATGCACGAACGCGTCCATGCCTTCGATCGCGCCCGTGTCGAGGGTCCGGGCTACGGGATCCCAGCAGACGTCGCCAGCCGAGAGTTTCCCGCCCGGACGCACCAGCCGCCCAACTGCATGGCCCTCTTGCTCGAGTAGCTTGGTAAGACTTGTGCCCACCAAGCCAGATGCACCGGAAATCAGGATTTTCATCGTTCGACGCCCGCCGCTCGCCGCATTTGGCCCTCTAACGTAGGCCCAACGCTCTATCGCGTCAATCGGGGCGCGAATGTGCGCGCCAGCAGTTCAGTTTTCAATACGATCTTCGCGATTGTCTTCCCTTTGGCTCGGATTGTTCCTGCGCGAGCCGCGGCTACGTGTCCTGATCCACTGCGGCACTGAAAAATTGGGGTGTTTCCCGAACGCCGCCGAAGGGCCGTGCTCACAAAACCGAGAAAGGGCCACAGCCCGCCACCCTTGCACTTCTCGCCGGCTCAACTAAGATAGATCCGATGCCCGCCATCCGACACTGTCTGGGGGCCTTCTGTGTGGCTCTGATCCTTCTGCTCGCCGTGGTTCGAGGTGGAGCGCAGGACACCGAAGGCATTGCGGGCTTTGCGGCCTCGCGGGTCTTTGAAGAACGCCGACTCGAAGCGAAGTTGAGGAAAATTCCAGATCCGTCCCATGCGGAACGCAGTCTTCGGCATCTGACGAGCGAGCCCCACATGGCGGGAACCGAAGCAAGCCGCCGCGTCGCCGAGTGGCTGCGCGACGAGTACCGAAGCTTTGGTTTTGAAGCGGAGATCGTCAGCTACAGCGCCTGGATGCCACAGCCGAGCGAGGTAAAGCTCGAACTCACCAAACCGGAAACCAGGACTCTGGCATCGCCCGAACAACCGTTCGACGTCGACAAAGACACCTATGACAAGCGGGCGGTCGTCGCGTTTAACTCCTATTCTCCCTCGGCCGATGTCACCGCGCCGGTTGTCTATTTGAATTACGGGACGCGAAGTGATTACGAGGAGCTGGCTCGACTCGGTGAGAGTGTGGAGGGAAAGATTGTCATCGCGCGGTATGGGCGGGGCTACCGCGGCATTAAGCTGAAGCTGGCAGAGGAGCATCGGGCCGTAGCCGTGATCCTGTACTCAGACCCTCAAGACGATGGCGCTGTGGCCGGCCCGACCTACCCGAATGGCCCCTGGCGGCCTGAAAGCGGAATCCAACGTGGCTCGGTCATGTACACCCAAATTTATCCCGGTGATCCGTTGACCCCCGGCGTGGCGGCAACACCATCTGCGAAGCGCCTTCTGCCAGCCGACGCAGCGAACCTGCCACACATTCCCGCCATGCCCATCAGTGCCGAAGACGCCGCCGTGATCCTCAGAAACCTCGGCGGTGCGCAGGTTCCGACCGACTGGCAAGGCGGCCTGCCCTTCGGCTATCACATCGGACCGGGCGATGCCGAAGTTCACATGAAGCTTTCCATGGAGTACCAGCAACGATCTCTGTACGACGTAATTGCGCGATGGCGCGGCACCGAAGACGGCGAATGGGTGATCCTCGGCAATCACCACGACGCATGGGTTTACGGCGCGGCCGATCCCGGCAGCGGAACTGCGTCGCTGCTGGAGGCGGCGCGTGCGCTCGGTGTGCTGGCAAAGTCGGGTTGGAAACCGCGCCGGACACTTGTGATTTGCCATTGGGACGGGGAAGAGGAGGGCCTGCTCGGGTCGACGGAATGGGTCGAGGGAAACGCTGCCGAACTCCGGCAGAAAGCGGTTGCTTATATCAATACAGACGTCGGCGTTGCCGGTCCGAACTTCGAAGCTTCCGCCGTTCCGTCGCTCAAGGATCTGGTGCGGGATGTGACAGAGGATGTCCAAGATCCCAAGACAGGTGAGAGCGTGCACGAGGCATGGGTCCATTCCATCGAGCAGCAGCAGAAGAATCCGTCCGTCACGGGGCGGCAGGTCCTTCCCCGGGACCCATCCGGGAAAGTGCCCCTCGGGGCACTCGGCTCCGGTTCAGATTTTTCGGCCTTCCTCGATCACGCGGGCATACCGAGCGTCGACGTGGGCTTCGCCGGCCCGTACGGCGTCTATCACTCGATCTACGATGATTTCTATTGGATGAAACACTTCGGCGATCCCACATTTTCCTACCATGTCACCCTGGCGCAGATTCTAGCGATGTTGGCACTGCGCCTCGACGAGGCCGATATCCTACCGTTTGACTATCCCGCTTACGCGCTCGAGATCGAGCACGCCGCCACCGATGCCTTTACACGAACCACTAATCTAGACGATCAGGATGCACTCGAGGCTACGCTTGACGCCGCCGCGCACCTCTCCGCCTCGGCACACCGCGCTTCCGAGGCGCTTCACCGGATCTCGGATATGCCTCTCGATCCCGCGACTGCGACAGAGATCAATCACGCGCTCGCTGCCGTCGAGCAAGCGCTGCTTGCGCCCAATGGACTCGCCGGCCGGCCGTGGTTCAAGCATACGATTTTTGCGCCCGGAAGCTACGACGGCTACGCAGCGACGCCCATACCAGGCGAGAACGATGCACTGGCTCGGAAGGATTCGGTCACACTCGACCGGGAAGCCGAGTCGCTCGCGCAGGCGCTCCTGCGAGCATCCGCCGCGCTCGACGACATCGCACAGATGGCCCGCGAAGCGGGACGGCTGCAACCCCCCGCGGGTCATTGATGGGTGTGCGCCCGTCAGATTTGCAGCTGTTTCCAGCGCCCGCGTTTGAATACAACAATGCCGGCCAGTGCGACCGCACCTTCTGCAATCACGATCGCGAAGTAGACGCCGCTCGATTGCCACCTTTCCATGATCGCCAACCAGTAGGCCAGAGGGATTTCAAGCAGCCAGAAGCCGAACAGATTCAGGACGGTCGGCGTTAGGGTATCGCCGGCCCCGTTGAAGGCCTGCAGCATCACCATCCCGTACGCGTAGCCGATATTGCCGTAGCTCACGATGCGCAGACACGAAACGGCCAACGGAGCGACGGCCGGATCGTTCGTGAACACACCTACCAAGGGCCGGGCGAAGAGAGTGAAAACGATTCCCACGCCGCCCAGAAATAGCATGTTGTAAAGTCCCGTCCGCCACACGGAAGCTTCCGCGCGGTCGGGTTGTTTCGCTCCGAGATTCTGGCCGACCAGGGTGGCCGCCGCATTGCTTAGTCCCCAAGAGGGCAGGATGATGAAGATCACCATGCGAATCGCAATCGTGTAACCCGCCACGGCAGCGGCTCCGAACAAACTCACGATGCGTACAAGGCCGATCCAGCTGGTCTGCGCAATGAGGAACTGAGCGATCCCGGTAAGCGAGAGACGGAAAAGCCGTGCGAGGACGCCGAGATCCAGACGAATCTGTTGTCGAAGTACGCGGATCCGTTTTGTGCCTCGTAGCAAACGGTAGAACTGGTACAGCACCCCGATTCCGCGCCCGGTGAAGGTCGCCAGAGCGGCACCCGTCACACCCAGACGCGGAAAAGGCCCCCATCCAAAGATCAGACACGGATCGAGGATCAGATTGATGATGTTCGACACCCAAAGCAGGCGCATCGCCACGGCGGCATCGCCGGCGCCGCGAAAGATCGCATTGTTGAGAAATAGAAGAAGGACCACACCGCTTCCTCCGAGCGCGATGCGCGCGTAGCCGCTGCCGACCGCCACGATTTCCGGCGTGGCTCCCATCCATTGCAATAGCCGCGGCGCCAGAAATACGCACGGTAGCCCGATCAGAGCGGACGTGGCGAGCCCGAGAAAAATCGCTTGCACACCTGCCGTGGCGGCTCCTTCGGGATTTTTCTCGCCGATGCGTCGCGCCACCATGGCATTCGTCGAAAGGCTCAATCCCATACCCACGGCGAAAACGAGCAGCAGCAGGGATTCGGTGAGGCCCACCGTGGCGACGGCATTCGCGCCGACGCGCCCAACCCAGAAGACGTCCACGACGGCGAAGAGCGATTCAAGGACCATCTCCAGCACCATGGGGATGGCCAGCAGGAAAATGGCGCGATTCAGGTTGCCAGCGGTGAAATCCTGGTGCGATCCACGAAGAGCTTCGCGAATCGACCCCCACAGGCTCGGTTGTAAGGCCTCTCGAACAACGGTGCTCATCGCAGTACCTGTCTGATTTGCTACACAGGGCCAAAGGCCCGCACGGCATGGCGAACATCAAGAGACAATCGGGAATGCGAAACGAGCGAAAGAACCGCGGTGCTGAACTACCGGAGGACAGCGGTGAGGATCGTCATAGGTTCAAACCTCCCCCGAATGCTTGGGAGTGCTCTCTCGGGATTTTACCCCAACCCAGTAAGCTGCAAGAAGAAGAATCTGAAAGCAAAGCCAAGCACAGCCCCGGGCGTGCGCGATAGAGTGAACCAGATGGTTCAGTATAGAATACCCCTATCGACCGCGGCCCACCGCGTCGCTTCTTCGTCGGACTAGGCGGGCATCGGCTTCTCGTTCCCATCGGGGCGCGCTAAAATAATCAAATGCGAGTGCGCGTCCTGTTCTTCGGACAATTGAAGGAAATCACCGGGGTCGAGCAGGAGGATGCCGAGCTCTCCGAAGGTGCGCGCGTCCAAGACCTTTTCGAGCGCTACGGGCGGCGGTTTCCGAAACTGGCCTCGTTTCGCGCATCGATCGCTGCTTCTGTGAATCAAGAGTACGCGGCCTGGCGCGCGCCCCTGTCGAGCGGAGACGAAGTGGCGTTCCTTCCCCCGGTCAGTGGGGGAGAGCAAACGGCCGTTGAGGAGGACATCTTTCAGATTGTGCGGGACGCGATTCGCACGCAAGAGATTATCGACAGCCTAAAGCAACCGGAAGATGGGGCTCTGGTCATATTTGATGGGTTCGTCCGCAACAATTTCCAAGGCAAGCGAACGCTGTACTTGGAATATCACGCCTATGAGTCGATGGCGCTCGCGAAGATGCGCGAGATCGGCACGGAGATTCGAGCCAAGTTTCCCGTTCACCGGCTCGCCATCGTGCATAGGCTCGGTCGGCTAGAAGTCGGCGAGACGAGCGTGTTCATTGCGGTCAGCTCCGCGCATCGCGGCTCGGCGTTCGAGGCCTGCCGCTACGCGATCGATACTCTCAAGCGAGTCGTTCCCATCTGGAAAAAGGAGTATTTCGCCGGAGGAGCGGTTTGGGCCGAAGGTGAAGTGCCGTCCGAGGAAGCCATTTCCCACTCAAACGAATCTACCTCTTAGATGCGGACATCTCAGGCAGTGAAGATTTGCCTTGGCCGCTCCGTCGAAAAAGGCCTGTTGCTTGCTGCAGCCCTGGCACTCAACACAGCGTGGGTGGGGATACGCGCTGACCAGCAACAAACAAAGGGGCGCACGATTCATGCGCGGACCGATATGGTCACCATTCTAGCGAGCGTGACCGACGCGGATGGCCGTCCCATGCCGGATCTAACCCAGGACGCTTTTCAGATTGCCGAGGAAGGCGTCCCGCAAAAGCTCGACTACTTTGAAGCGGAAACGAACCGGCCGCTCGACCTCGCTTTGATGATCGACACCAGCCTCAGTACCTACAAAGACCTGCGATTTGAGAGCGAGGCTGCTGCCCATTTTATCCGGCAGGTGATTCGGCCCGGAGACACCCTGGCCGTTTTTGAGTTTTCCGAAGTCGTGACCCGACTCGCGGACTTTTCTCAAGACGTGTCGGCGCTCCAGGGAGCCGTACGCCGAGTCACGCCAGGCTCGGGCACCTCGATTTACGATGCCGTCGTGCTGGGTTCAGGGGCTCTGAAGCGCCGGCCCGAAGGGCGGCGGCGCGCAATCGTGCTCGTGACCGACGGCGGCGAGACCACAAGTGTGTCGAAATTCGATGACACACGGCGCACCGCGATCGCTTCCGGAGCCCTCCTGTACACGATCCTCATCCGGCCAGTGAAGAACGAAAACGGGAGGAACACAGCCGGCGAACACGCGTTGATTACGATTACCGACAGTATCGGCGGGGCCATGTACATTCTTGACGACATGGCGCAGATCGAACAGATGTTTGACCGGATCGATCGAGAACTGCGGACACAGTACCTGCTGGGCTATTATCCGGCGCCGACGCCCCCGCCGGGAAGCGATCGTCATGTGAGCCTCGACGTGACCGGGGGCTACACGGTGCGGTACCGCAAGGAATATTTGACTCCCGCAGTCAGCCCATAAACGGCCGTTGCGTAAACACCATGAAAGAGTATCTGGACGCCGCCATCGAAATTGCGCGTAAAGCAGGGGCCGTACTTCGTGAAGGATTCGATCGTCCCAAGAAGATTTCCTATAAGGGCGAGGTCGATCTGGTCACGGAGTCAGACCAGCGCTCCGAACAATTGGTGGTAGCGCTTTTGCGAGACCGTTTCCCCGATCATGGAATTGTGGCGGAAGAGGGCGGAGGGGCCGCGGCTGCCGCGAAGTATTGCTGGCACGTCGATCCGCTGGACGGCACGACGAATTTCGCACACGGGTATCCCTGCTTCGCGGTTTCTATCGGTTTGGCCGACGACGGTGTGCCGATTGCGGGAGCCGTTTTCAACCCGGTCAGCAACGAGCTTTTCGCCGCGGCACGCGGCGAAGGGGCCTATCGGAACGACGAGCGGATCCACGTGTCGCAGGTCGAAAAGCTGGCGACGAGTCTCGTGGCCACCGGTTTTCCCACGCACCAACGCAAGAAGAGCTCGAACATCAACTACTACTGGCAATTCACGCTCCGTTCCCATGGTGTGCGACGGGACGGCGCGGCGGCGCTCGATTTGTGCTCGGTGGCTTGCGGCCGCTTCGATGCCTTCTGGGAGTTTGGCCTCAAATCGTGGGACACGACGGCCGGCATCGTGCTGGTCGAGGAAGCGGGGGGACGCATTACCGATCTTGCCGGCCGGCCCTACCGGCTGGGCGGGCCGAGCATACTTGCTTCGAACGAACACATCCATCCCGAGATGCTCCAAGTCGCCGCCAGCCTGGAAGACGCCGCGAACGATACCTGACGGGTAGCGGCGCATGAGACCGAGCGAGCTTGACTACGATTTGCCGCCCGAACGAATCGCCCAGCGTCCACTGCCGGAGCGCGATGCCTCGCGGATGCTGCTGCTCAGTCGCGCGACAGGACGATGGGAAGACCGACAGTTCAGAGAGCTTCCGGATCTTCTTCGCGGGGATGAAGTTCTTGCCATCAATAACGTACGCGTCATGCCGGCGCGGCTTTTCGGACGGCGGGCTGGGATCCACGCGCAGCCCATCGGTGTGCACAACCCGGCTCGCGCCGAGTTTTTGCAAACTGAAATCGAAGTGCTGCTCACGAGACAACTCCACGACGATACATGGGAGGGGCTCGTACGCCCCGGCCGAAAGGTGCCGAGCGGGGAACGGATCGTTTTCGGCGACGGCGAACTCGAAGCCTGTGTCGAAGGGCGCGGCCCCTATGGGCTTCGCCAACTGCGATTCACATCGAGGCGAGGCTTCGAGGAAACCCTTCAACGCCTGGGTCATATGCCGTTGCCGCCCTATATTAAACGGGCCGACACACCGCTCGATTCCGAGCGGTATCAAACTGTGTTCGCCCGGCAAGGCCATGCCATTGCCGCGCCCACCGCGGGGCTGCATTTCACTCCGGAGATTTTGCAGCGGGTCCGCGATCGAGGAGTGGAAATCGTGGAGATCACACTCGAAATAGGCCTTGGTACGTTTGAACCGATCCGCACCGAACGCATCGAGGACCATCCGATCCATCGGGAAACCTATGAAATCCCTGAAGTGACGGCGGTGGCGCTGGAGCGCGCTCGGCGTGAGAGTCGTCCCGTGCTGGCCGTTGGAACGACGGTTGTGAGGGCGCTGGAAGATGCGGCCGACAAAAGTCTCAGCAAGGGGCGGATCGTGGCGTCCGGAAAGGCGGAAGCAAGCATACTGCTCTATCCGGGAAGACGTTTTCGAGTTGTCGAGCAACTGCTGACAAATTTTCATCTCCCTCGTTCAAGCTTGCTCGCGCTGGTAGCTGCCTTTGCGGGTCGCGAGAACGTTCTCTGCGCCTATCGGCACGCGGTGGATGCGGGTTACCGCTTTTACAGTTATGGGGATTCCATGCTCATTCGCTGATGCGGGCGCTGACCCCTGGCCCCGTGCGAGTTTCGTGCAACCCGCGGTGTCTTCGTCTATGATGTGCGTCTCAACAAGGGGAGTGGGGCGTGCGTTATCTCATACTGAGTGATATACACGCCAACCAGACCGCGCTCGATGCGGCCCTCGAAGCGGTGAAGGGCCGCTGGGAGAAAGCTGTCTGCCTGGGCGATTTGGTTGGCTACGGGCCGGACCCGAACCAGGTGACCGAGCGTGTCCGCGAGATCTCGACTCTCACGATTCGAGGCAATCACGACAAAGCAGTTGCCGGACTCACCGATTTCGAGGAGTTCAATCCGATCGCGCGCGCGGCCGTGCTCTGGACCCGCGAACAACTGCAATCGGAAAATCTTGAGTACCTAAAGAAGTTGCCGAGGGGGCCCGTCCAGGCCCATGGTTTCTCGATGATTCACGGATCGGTCCATGATGAGGATGAATATGTCTTTGCCCCCGAGTTGGCGCTCGCAGGCTTGCATGACGCGCCGTCGCAGGTGGTGTTCTTCGGCCACACCCACATTCAGGGCGGCTATACGCTGCGGGGTGAGGAGATAGGAGTGCTGCATTTCAAGCCGACAGCCGGGAGTCCGTTTGTGCGGCTGACCATTGAAGATGGCACCACGTACCTGTTGAACCCCGGCTCGATCGGCCAGCCGCGCGATGGCGATCCGCGCGCGGCATTCGCGATCGCGAACCTCGATGAGCGGCAGGTCGAGTTCTGGCGTGTCCCGTACGATATCGAGGCCGTGCAAACTCGCATGACGCGGGCAGGGCTTCCCGAGCCGCTCGTGCTGCGCCTGTCATTCGGCCGCTGATGTGAAACGAGAGATCTATGGGAGCCCAAGGGACCGACGATCGGAGACACCCGAGAGGGTTTCCCACGGCGTTTGCGATGGGCGTTGTGATCACGGGACTTCTCGCCGTCGGTTTGATCTGGCTGACGCGTGTGACTCAGTCGCGTGGGTCTGCTCAGATCGGCAAACTTCCCTTCGGCCTAGACGAGCAGGCCTACAGCCAGCACATCCATTTTCAGGGCGGCCAGATGTCACAGGCCACGAATTTTCTGAATCAGGAATTCACCTACGTGGCAGGCACGGTGTCCAATGACGGTCCCAGAGCGGTGCGTGCGCTCGATGTGATGTTTGAGTTTCGTGATCCCTTCCATCAGATCGTCTTGCGTGATCCGCAGCGGCTCGTTCTGACCGAAGGCCCACCGCTGAAGGCCGGGCAGAGCCGCGATTTCCAGGTCACACTAGGGGCTCATCTTCCTTCGGAATGGAATCGGCAATATCCCGTCGTCCGCGTTACAGGCATGATCCTTGAATAAAGTCGTCTAAACAAGGAGGGAAGCGAACCAACTTAGTTGGCCTCGCTTCCCGGGGTGTGTCCTAGAAGCAGTCTTACACGATTAGACGCTCGGGATCGGGAAAGGTTGCTCGCTAGAGGGGCGGTCTGAGACGGCTTCAGTAGAATAGATACTTACGCCACTTCTCGTCGCGATGGCCAATCAAACGCATCAATTGTCGGGAAGTGTGCAGCGTAAAGGGCCGCGGCCGGCGCTGGAGTTTCAAACCAGCCTCTTCGGGAGTGCGGTCACCTTTGCGGTTGTTGCAGGAATAGCAAGACGCGACGAGGTTCTCCCAGGACGATCTCCCCCCCCGCGATCGCGGTAGGACATGATCGAGAGTTAGCTCAGAAGCCGGGAATAGAATGCCGCAGAACTGACATGTGTTCCGGTCGCGCAGCAGGATGTTTTTCCGTGAAAGCGCTCGGCTCTGTTGTGGAATGTGCCGATAGCTCAGCAGGCGAATCACCGACGGCACTTGAATCGCCTTGGAGGTGGAATGCACTTGCGAGTGACTGGTTTCTTCCGCCTGCGCCACGCCCTTCAGCATAAGCACCAGAGCCCGGCGTACGGCAGTCACGTTGATCGGCTCGAACGTGGCGTTGAGCACTAGGACCGGGGCTTGCATGACCGAGGGGCGACCTAAGGGCGAACTCAACGATTTGGGCGGAGCGTCGGACAGCGTCCCCCCCAGCCCAAGACTGGGTCGGGGGCGTAAGCCGGTCTTTTTTCCGCTATCCATCGCCCCGCCTTTGTTTTGCCGCCTTCCGGCCTAACGGATGCTCGAGGTGCTCGGAGGGTTAGCCCCGAGATAAACTGCTATTTGCGGATAGAAGCCTTTAATTGCCCGAAGGCGCTCTCCCGACAGGCAACCCTAGTATAACGCTTGCGCCTACTTTTTTTTCAGGATCGTGCTCAGGTGTCAAAGGGTGTCGGGTGGCCAGCGCACCCTCCTGCCAGCGACACGCACGGATCGCCAACGAGCGGTTTTGCGACTGTCATAGGCGGCAGGTAGAGACTTCCCGGTGTTGGCTGGGGACGCAGGGTGGGGAAGGCGCAACCCCCGGATTACAGGAGCCCCTTTTCCTTTTTCTCCTGACAGGAGATGCAATAGCGGGTCCACGGCACCGCTTCCAAGCGCTTCTGCTGAAGCTCCTCATGGCAAGAAACGCACTCGCCGAATGAACCGTCCTTGATGCGCACCAGCGCATCGTCGACGAGTTGCAGGAGAGCACGGTCACTGTGGGTCTGGCCGAAGAGAAACTCCTTGGTGTAAGAGTTTGCAGCCTTGTCTGCAAGATCCACTGTAGGATCCTCATCCGCCTCCCGGCCTTCCTGTTGGTTGCGGGCGATGTCGCGCAGCAGCTCCTCGCGACGGGCGATCAGCTTTTTCCTGTAGTAGTCTATCCGCTTCTTATCCATCAGCGAGTTCCCATGGAGAGGCTCAAAGCTTCGTTCAAAACCAACAATTTTAGTCTCAGGCACTTTCGTTGTCAAATTAGTGACCTCCGCTCAGCAACGGTTAGATGCGGTGAGGCCGTGTCAGTTGCAGGGGCGTATCGGTCTTAGCAATCGCTAGGTCGAGCGGGAAAGAGCAAATGGATTACCAGAGCCAACAGCAGAAGAACCGGGAGGACCAGCAGGCTGCCCTCGGGCCCAACGGATCCCCCTGTCAGCCAGTTCGGACCCTGAAGCGCGCAATTCCACAGGTGCCCCCGTGCTACAACCCCGCTGTTCGGGACCCCGTACAAAAAGGACTGTCCCCAGTCCCATGCGGCGTGCCATCCGATCGCGAACCAGACACTCCCGGTTCGGAAGACTGAGAACGCAGCGAGTAGGCCAAAGCAGCCCGCCATGACGACCCCGAAGGGCGATTCTCCAGGATTGTGGAGATGAATCGCTCCGAAAATAATGGATAGAACGACGGCGCTCGGCCAAAAGCCAAACTCCGTTTCGAAGGTAGTCTGCAAGTAGCCGCGGAAGGTGGCCTCCTCGAAGAAAGCTACGAGCACATATCCGATTCCGTAAAGGGCACCGTTGCGAAGGGCCGTGGAGCGGTCGATGCCTTGCTGGAGGAACGACAAGGCTCGAAACAGGCGAAGGAAGGACATCAACAAAGCGAGCATCCCGAGGCCCAGCGGCACTCCCTGCCAAAATCGCCTCCCGAGCGCTTCGGTCCACGGAACCCGATAGTCGGAGAAGGTACGATTCTCGAACTTGGCCATGGCAACGCCCACAAGCAGTGCGGCCGCCGTCCGAATGCCTTCGCCAAACAACAGCAGTCCGGGAGTCAGGACCCCCCCGGGAGGCACCGATCTAAGCCATCTGTAGACGATGGGGCTGCTGACCAGCACCGTGCCCAGCACCAAGCTAAACGCCTCGAATAAGGCGATCGCGACCAGCACTCGCCAGGCCCAACGAATCCCCTGGGGGCCCAGAAAAAGATGACGCGTCCAGCGTTCGTAAAGCGACGAACCTTGTGCTTCGACGCCTGGGCGCCGCTCGCTGCGGTGTGGGTTGGAGTCGATCCCTACCCTCCTGGTTGACCCCGTCATCCTATCCTTACTTCTGTCCCAACGGCGCATTCTGTCGCAGCAAGCAAACCGAGCCGCTCGCTCCCCCTCTGTGCGTTCCTGAGTTGCGACGGCGTGCCAGCGACTGCTAAACTGCCAACTCTGCGAACATGACGGAGCCGCTTTGTATCCACCCCCGTGCCACACCGGCTCAGTGTCAATGAGATACAACCGGGAGGATCGGCTTGGCCAAATATGATCTCGTGATCATTGGCAGCGGACCGGGCGGATACGTCGCCGCGATTCGAGCCAGCCAATGGGGCTTGAAGACCGCTGTTGTCGAGAAGGATCCGTTTCTTGGCGGCACGTGCCTCCATGTCGGCTGCATCCCTACGAAGGTCTTTCTGCATCACGCGGACCTTTACGACAATTTCAAGCGCGCAGAAGAGTTCGGCTTCGAAGTGAAGGATGTGAAAGTGAACTGGCCTGCGATGCTGGCGCGCAAGCAGAAGATTATCAACAAGCATGCGGGCGGTGTCGGCGCGCTCTTCCGGAAGAACAAGGTTGACTCGATGACGGGCTGGGGACGCATCTTGGGACCGGGTCGCGTATCGGTGGAAAAAGACGGCAAGACCACGGAGGTCGAGACGACCTACACGATGATCGCAACGGGTTCTGAGGCGCGCTCGCTGCCGGGAGTTGCAATCGACGGAGCTACGATTCTGACAAACCGTGAGATTCTGCAGCTAAATTCCGTCCCGAAATCGCTTGTCATCGTGGGAGCGGGCGCCGTCGGAGTCGAGTTTGCGTCGATCTTTCGCACCTTCGGGAGTGACGTGACCATTCTCGAGATGCTTCCGCGCATCGTTCCTCTGGAAGATGAAGAGATATCGGTGGAACTCGAGAAGTCTTTCAAGAAAAAGGGGATTCGCATCGAAACGGGTGCCAAAGTTGATTCCGTGAAAAAGGATCAGAAGGGCGCGACGGTCAGCTTCAAGGACAAGAGCGGAAAACCTCAATCGATCACGGCCGAACGAGTTCTTATCGGCGTCGGGCGCCGGCCTTTGACGGAAGACCTCGGCCTGGAAAAGACGAAGGTTCAGCTGGAGCGCGGCTACGTGCACGTGAACGCGTATCTGGAGACTGGCGAGCCGCGTCTGTACGCGATCGGTGACATCGTCGCGGGCCTGCCGCAGCTCGCCCATGCCGCTTCGATGGAGGGCATCATCGCGGTGGGCCGTATGGCTGGAAAAGACGTTCAGCCGTTTGACAAGAGACGATGCCCTGCCGCGACCTATTGCGAACCGCAGATCGGTTCGATCGGTTTGACCGAACAGCAAGCCCGGGAGGCCGGTTTCGAGGTGAAAACGGGGAAGTTTCCCTTTTTGGCCAACAGCAAGGCCACGATTCTGGGACAGCACGAAGGCTTCATCAAGGTGGTCGCGGAAGCGAGATACGGCGAGATACTCGGCGTCCATGCGATTGGTCCGTTGGCGACGGAAATTGTCTCCGAGCCGGTGGCTGCGCTTGGACTGGAGGCCACGCTCGACGATATGGCGGTGACCATCCATGCGCATCCAACGGTATGGGAGGCCATGGGCGATGCTTTCAACGCGGTGCGCGGTTTGACCATTAACTTCTAAAGTCGCCGCGCGAGAACGCGGCACTTCGAGAACCCGTTGAGCCACGATGACACGAGCGGTTGGGTGATCGACCTTGGCCTGATTCGATATGGTCCTGCAAGCCAGTTGCAGCGACAGTTGGTTGAGGCGCGCAAGGCTCAAGCGATTCCGGACATTCTGTTATTCTGTGAGCATCCCCCCCTTATCACCATCGGTCGGAATTCTCGCGCCCAGCATGTGCGTGTCTCGCACGACACCTTGGAGCACATGCATGTCGAACTGCATCCCTCCGATCGTGGCGGCGACGTTACGTATCATGGTCCCGGCCAGATTGTTGCGTATCCGATTGTCGATCTCGCCGGGCATCGCCGTGACATTCGCTGGTACGTGGATCGGCTCGAGGAGGTGATGATCCGCACGAGCGGGGATTTCGGCGTCCGAACGAAGCGTGTGCCCGGCCAGCACGGTGTGTGGGTTTCGGGGCACGCCGGCGAAGAAAAGATCGGTGCGCTCGGAGTGCATCTGAGCCGCTGGGTGACTTCGCACGGATTTGCCTACAATGTCTCGACGGACTTGCAGTACTTCGATTTGATTGTTCCCTGCGGTATCGTCGGGAAGGGCGTCACCTCGCTGGAGCGCGTGCTGGGACACTCGGTTTCGCTCAGCGACGTGCGCGCGCGACTCGCGTCTCATTTCTCGATGGTCTTCCATCGT
>Ga0187782_10000442_pt1 | contig 27796 bp, 24 predicted proteins | sample 0715_SJ02_MP15_2_FD_132454 | JGI IMG/M metagenome (GOLD analysis project Ga0187782, IMG submission 132454) | Tropical peat soil microbial communities from peatlands in Department of Meta, Colombia - 0715_SJ02_MP15_20_MG | ecosystem: Environmental > Terrestrial > Soil > Wetlands > Peat | place... | reverse complement strand
CGTGATCGCGGAAGTGCGCGGCCAGGGGCTGATGTTCGGCCTCAAGACCAAGGTTCCCAATTTGGAGTTTATGGCGGCGGCGCGCCGGGCCGGCCTGCTGACGGTTGCGGCGGGCGAGAATGTCGTGCGCCTCCTGCCGCCGCTTATCATTGAGGAAGACCATATCGCCGAGGCGTTCAATCGTCTCGACACAGCCTGCGCAAGCTTTAAGAGCGCGCTCGACGCGCCAGCGGGAGCGGCGTCATGACCGCACATGCAAAGCTATCGTCGCCGCGTCATTTTCTCGACGTCTCCGCGCTGCCGGCGGCCGATCTGCGCGCGATCCTCGATCGCGCCGTTGCGCTGAAGGCGAAGCGCGTCAAGGGACGGCCCGCAGAAGACAAGCCGCTCGCCGGCAAGTTTCTGGGCCTCGTGTTCGACCGGCCCTCGACCCGCACGCGAGTCTCCTTCGATGTCGCCATGCGCGAGCTTGGTGGCGAGACGATCATGCTCACGGGCGCCGAGATGCAGCTTGGCCGCGGCGAGACCATCGCCGATACCGCGCGCGTGCTCTCGCGCTTCCTCGACGCGATCATGATCCGCATCCTCGCGCGCGACGATCTTCTGGAGCTGTCCAAATATGCGAGCGTACCGGTCATCAACGGTCTGACGAAGCACTCGCATCCCTGCCAGATCATGGCCGACGTCATGACGTTCGAGGAGCATCGCGGCCCGATCAAAGGGAAGACGCTCGCCTGGAGCGGCGACGCCAACAACGTGCTGACGAGTTGGATCCACGCGGCGCAGCGCTTCGATTTCACGCTGAATGTCGCGACGCCGCGCGAGCTGCCGCCAGGCCAGGAGATCATGGCCTGGGCCAGGACGCACAAGGCTCGCGTCAATCTCACCGACGATCCCTTCGCCGCGGTCGCGGGCGCGGACGGCGTCGTCACCGACTGCTGGGTGTCGATGGGTGACGAGGAGGAGACGGCGCGCCGCAATCTTCTGCTTAAGCCATATCAGGTCAACGAGAAGCTCATGCGGGCAGCCGGCAAGGAGGCAGTGTTCCTCCATTGCCTGCCGGCGCATCGCGGCGAGGAGGTGACGGACGCGGTCATCGACGGCCCACAATCGGTGGTCTTCGACGAGGCCGAGAACCGCCTGCATGCGCAGAAGGGGATTCTCGCCTGGTGCTTCGAGGGACGTGCGCGGTGAAGGAGCGCTTCGTCTCCTTCGAGGCGAAGGACGACCGGATCACGCCTTTCGCCGTCGAGGCCCTGGATCTGCGCGGGCGCGTCGTGCGGCTTGGGCCCGCGGTCGACACGATCCTCTCGCATTACAACTATCCGCCGCCGGTCGCCCGCGTGCTCGGGGAGGGGGTGGCGCTCGCGGCCCTGCTGGGGTCGATGCTGGAGGCGCACGGGCGCTTCCAACTTCAGACGCGCACGGAGGGCGTCGTCGATCTCTTGATCGTCGACTATGATCCGCCGGGGCGGCTGCGCGGCTTCCTGCGCTACGACGCCGACCGCGTGGAGGCTCGCGCCTCGACGGCAACGCTGCTGGGACAGGGCCATATGGCGCTGACGATCGAGAACGTGCAGGAGAGTTCGCGCCACCAGGGGCTCGTGGAGCTGCGGACCGGACTCGCCGACGCCGCCGACGAATATTTCCGCCAGTCGGAGCAGATTCCGTCCTTCGTGAAGCTCGCCGTGGCTGAGGAGGTGACGCCCCACGGCCGCAGATGGCGCGCGGGCGGCCTGCTCGCCCAATATCTGCCCCGCAACGCAGGCGAGGGCTTGGGCGATCCCGCGGAGGAAGCGCCGGACGCCTGGACAGAAGGCGTCGCGCTCGCGCGCACGATCGAGGATCACGAGCTCGTCGATCCGAGCCTGTCGTCGGAGCGGCTGCTCTATCGGCTCTTTCACGAACGCGGGGTGAAGGTCTTCGAAGAGCGCGAGGTCGTGGCGCGCTGCCGCTGCTCGGCCTCGGGGGTCGAGAACATGCTCCTAAGTTTTTCGGCCGATGACCGCGCGCAGATGGTCGGCGACGACGGCTGCATCGGCGTGACTTGTGAGTTTTGTGGGACCCACCGCAGTTTTGATCCGGCAGAGCTGGGGCATGACCGACCGGGGGAGGCTGGGTAGCCTCGGACGGGCGCCTCTTGACCTCCACAGTCTTAATGTCTTGATGAGCCGCTGACCCTAAAACCAATCCCGCGAAAGAGGCAGCCTTATGCGCCACGCGTTTGTAGTTTTCGCTCTGCTCGCCGCCGCCTGCAACACTGCAGCCGCGCAATATCTCGCCCGCGCCGCCGCGCTGCGGACCGCCCCGGACCCACGCGCGCCGATCATCGCCGTGCTGCCGAAGGGCGCGCGGGTCGCAGTCGCCCCTGCCCGGCAGCCCGGCTGGTCCTCCGTCCTTGTTGGCGAGATATCCGGCTTCGCCCGCAACCGCACGCTGATCCTGGCCGAGGGGCCCGTCGACGCGGAAGCCTACGCCGTCTCGCAATCCTGCGACCTCGGCTACCCTTACTCCGGCAGCGCTCCCTATTTCGGCGGGCTCACCGCCCTGCGAACCTCGGGGCCGCTGTCGCTTCTCCTCGGCGAGCACGTCGCAAGGCCCTGTTAAGCCGCGGAAGTTTTGTTATAGTCCCTTAAAAATCAAGAGCGGGCGGCCGACGCCGCGTCCGCGGCAAGAACAAGGGGGGACCCAATGCGCACGCTTCGAGCGATCTTTATCCTCGCCGCTCTCGCCGCGATCGCCTCATCCCCGCAAAAGGCCTCGGCGCGCGGCGCGCTCGGCTACGATCAAGACCAGTGCGTCATCAAGATCGGGCCAGACTTCCTCTATTTCTCCGGCTATCAGCTCAATCTCAACGCCGAACATCGCAAATTTTGCGAGGACGCGCCGGGCGTCGGCGACACGACCTTCGTTTTCGACTACGGCCAGGAAGAGCTGCGACAGATGAAGGCCGACTTCCGCATCCTGCGGGACAACGGCCCAAGCGGCGGCGATCAGGGCGTCGACGGGCCGAGCCTCGCTTATCTGCCGCCTGCGGTCTACCCCAAGGGCACGTTCAGCTTCGTCTATCGTTTCGACGATCCCGGAAACTACATCGGCGTCGTAACCATGGACGGGCCAGAAGGCGAACATTGGGTCGCGCGCTTCCCCTTCTCCGTCGGCGGCGCAGGCCCCTCGAAGACGCCCTATGTGCTGCTGGCCCTCGCCGCGGCGATGGCGCTCGGCCTGTTCTTTTTCGGCGGCGAAAAAAAGAGGACGGCGCGCTGACAGCCGAACCGGCCGCACGTTACTGACCTCTTAACCCCTTTGTGACTAAATCGCTTCGCGTCCTGCCGTTCCACGGACGCGACGGCCGCCCGCGCGCCGCGCGGCTCAATCTCCCCTTAAGGTCACAGGAGAGAGGTCATGAAACAGGTCTTGGTCGTCGACGACAGCGCCGTCACCCGCAAGGTGGCGCGACGCATATTGGAAAGCTTCCATTTACGCACGAGCGAAGCGGAGCATGGCAAGGAAGCCCTCGAGAAATGCCGGAAGGCGATGCCGGACGCCGTGCTGCTCGATTGGAGCATGCCGGTCATGGACGGCTACGAGTTCCTCTCCGCGCTGCGCAAGATGCCCGGCGGCTCGGAGCCGAAAGTCGTGTTCTGCACTTCGGAGAACGAGGTCGGCCACATTGCGCGCGCCAAGCACGCCGGCGCCGACGAATATATGATGAAGCCGTTCGACGCCGATGTCTTGCGCGCGAAGATGGAGGACATCGGCCTGGTTTGAGGCGTCCGCCGCAGACGTGACGGAAGCGGCGGATCACTCCGCCGCGAGACGCAATTGCTCGCGCGCGCGCGCGCGCAGCGCATCGATCGGCGCAAGACGGCCCTCTTCTTCGTAGTGCCAGAAGGTCCAACCGTTGCAGGCCGGCAGCCCCTGGACGAGCGCGCCGGTCTTGTGGATCGAGCCGACAAATCCGTGCACGGAGATCGCCCCGTCAGCGCGCACCAGCGCGCTATGGCGGCGCGCGGCGTCGGTTAAGGCCGCGCCCGGCGCGATGAGGCCGGCTTCGACCAGGCTTGCAAAGGCGATGCGCGGCTCGCTGCGTTTCGTCGGCGCAGGAGCGAGCGCCGCCATGTCCAGCGGCTCGACCGCCGCGATGCGGGCGCGCGCGCCCTCGATATAGGCTGGATCGCGCTCGATCCCGAGGAAGCTCCGGCGCAGTCGCTTGGCCACCGCGCCGGTCGTGCCGGAGCCAAAAAACGGATCGAGCACGAGATCGCCGGGGTTCGAAGCCGCAAGGATCACCCGAGCGAGCAACGCCTCGGGCTTTTGCGTCGGATGCAGCTTGCGCCCCTCGCCATCCTTGAGGCGTTCGGCGCCAGAGCAGATCGGCAGCAGCCAGTCCGAGCGCGCCTGGCAGTCCTCATTGGCCGCCTTCAGCGGCTCGTAATGAAAGGTGTAGCTCTTGGCGGAAGCGTCGCGCGCCGCCCAGATCATCGTTTCATGCGCATTGGTGAACCGACGCCCCCGGAAGTTCGGCATCGGATTGTTCTTGCGCCAGACGATGTCGTTCAAGATCCAGAAGCCCAGATCCTGCATGATCGCGCCGACGCGGAAGATGTTGTGGTAGGAGCCGATCACGAAAATCGTGGCCTGCGGCTTCATGACGCGTCGCGCAGCGGTGAGCCAGTCGCGGGTGAAGGCGTCGTAGGCCGAAAAATCGGCGAACTTGTCCCAGTCGTCGTCGACGGCGTCGACGAGGCTCTGATCGGGCCTCGTCAACTTATTGGCGAGCTGCAGATTATATGGCGGATCGGCAAAGACGAGATCAACGCTCTCGGGCGCGAGCGCCCGCAGTTCTTTGATGCTGTCACCTGATATTATTGCGTTGCGCAAGCAAGTCGCGCGAGGCGGCTCTGGAATTTTTGACCCAGTACGCGTGACCTTTACCTGGGTTATTTGCCGGGCCGCCCCGACGCGCTCGTTACTCATGAACTCGACACCGATTACGCTACCAACAGGCGCGACTATGCCGAATTGAAGTAAAGAGCGGGTTAGCCCGGCGTTCAGCTCACGTCTCTTTTTCGAACGATTCAGTTAAGAGGAAGTTCATTCTCAACAGTGGTTTACAGTTCGGGAACGATCGTCCCGGCGCGCAGCGGCGCGAAGCTCAGGCGATGGTGGGGGGTCGGCCCGAAGGCCTCGATCGCCGCGAGATGCCGCGCCGTGCCGTAGCCGGCGTTGGCGGCGAAATCATATTCGGGATAGTCCTCGCCGAGCCTGCGCATGAGACGGTCGCGGACAACCTTGGCGACGATCGAGGCGGCGGCGATGGAGAGGGACTTAGCGTCGCCTTTGACTATGGCCTCGCCGGAGCAAGCGAGGTCCGGCAAATCGCGGCCGTCAACCAGCGCATAGGCGGGCCGGAGCGCGAGGCTTAGCGCCGAGCGCGCCATCGCGAGCAGCGAGGCGCGGCGAATGTTCGTCGCGTCGATTTCCGCGGCGGTGACGAAAGAAAAGCTCACCGCCAGGGCGCTCTGCATGATCCTGTCGAATGCGATCTCGCGCGCCGCGGCGCTTAGCGCCTTCGAGTCGTTGACGCCCTCGGGCAACCTTGAGGGATTTAGGATCACGGCCGCCGCGCAGACGGGTCCCGCCAGCGGCCCGCGTCCTGCCTCGTCCAATCCCGCGACAGGCCACAGACCGCGACGCGAGAGACGCCGCTCGGTGGAAAAGTCGGGCGCGGACGCTGCGCCCCGCGCTTCTCCGCCTCGCGCGGTCTTCATGGCCAGACTCCGTTTCGTTGCTCCTGCGCGGCGCTTAAGCCTCGCGGCGCCGCGGGGCTCAAGCAAGGCCGAAGTCTACCACTTTCGATCTCGCGTCAAACAATTCCACCGAATGGCCTTCAAAACGAACCGGCATTTCGCGGAGCGAGCGGCGTCGGGCCCGGCGGCGGGTCTCACGTGCCGCCGCGCATCGCCGAAGGCAGGCGTCAAAACAGCGTCAGCTGCTCGGCGCCACGCTTTGGCGAAGAAAAAAGGTCCGTTCGCAGCTTCGGCCCGTTGCGAAAGCCCAAGCGCGCGGCGGCCGCCTCGAATCTGCGGCCGATCATCCAGGCGTAAGGCCCTTCGCCCGTCATGCGCTTGTCGAAGCTCCCCTCATAGAGCTTGCCGTCGCGGGTTGAGCGCACGAGCGAGAGCACATGGCGCGCCTTGTGTGGAAAATGCTCCACCAGCCACTCGCTGAAGATCTCGCGCAGCTCCAGCGGCAGACGCAGCATGACATAGCCGGCCTCGCGCGCGCCCATCGCCTGGGCGCGCGCGAGAATGGTCTCGATCTCGGCGTCGTTGACCGCGGGGATGATCGGCGCGAGCATGACCGAAACCGGCACGCCGGCGGAGGCGAGGCGGCCGATCGTCTCCAGCCGCTTCATGGGCGACGCCGCCCGCGGCTCCATCTTGCGCGCGAGCGTGGGATCAAGGGTCGTGATCGAGAACGCGACCTTCGCAAGTCCCTTGGCCGCCATCGGGGCGAGAATGTCGAGATCGCGCGCGACGAGCGCGGATTTCGTGACGATCCCGACCGGATGATTCGCGCGGGCGAGAACCTCCAGGATCGAGCGCATGACGCGCATCCGACGTTCCGTTGGCTGGTAAGGATCGGTGTTCGTGCCGATCGCGATCAATTTCGGAACGTATCCCGAAGTTGACAGCTCGCGCTCGAGCGCCTGCGCCGCCCCTTCCTTGACGAAAATCTCGGTCTCGAAGTCGAGCCCCGGCGAGTAGCCGACATAGGCGTGGGCCGGGCGCGCATAGCAGTAGACGCAGCCATGCTCGCAGCCGCGATAAGGATTGATCGAGCGATCGAAAGCGATGTCCGGCGAATCGTTGCGGGTGATGACGCTACGCGGCTTCTCGACATGGATGCGCGTCTTGAACGGGGCCAGCGCCTCGAGCGAGCCCCAGCCGTCGTCGGCGGCCTCGCGCGTGAGGACCTCGTAGCGCCCGCTGACGTTCGTCACCGCGCCGCGGCCGCGGCGGCGGCGAGCGTCGATTTCGTGAGGGCCCGCGGGCGGGTGGGCAAGCGAGATCGCTCCCATCGGCAGCGTCTTGAGCGGGCCGCGGCCGGCGTCGTGAAGGCTCTCCATCTTGCGTCGCTCCTCGTTGGGCTCGGGTCGCGGCAAGGGCCGACCAAGGATCGCCCTGCGGCTCTTGGGGACAGACTGACCGCATGCGCCTCGGCCGGACCCACCACGCATACAAAGGGAACAAACACGAACATACGCGGCACATACACGGAATAAGGAACAAATATGGAACTCCCTCCAGCAAGTCAAGTCCCTCTTGGCGTTGACGACCAGCGCATGACGACGCATTCGGCGAACCTCCGCCAAAGGAGCCCCGCATGGGCGTCAGACGTGTGAAGCCGCTCAGAAATGGCCCTTTCAGAATAAACACGCCATGATCCAGGCGACGGTCGTGCGCGCCCATCGGCGCAACGCCGGCGCGCAAAAAAGACGGCGAAGACCAAGCGATCGTCCGCGGCAAAGGCGGGTTGAGCACGAAAATCCACGCCAGGATCGACGCGCCGGGCAATCCGACCGGCTTTCGTCTCACGCCCGGACAGGCAATTGATCTCGAGGCCGCCGACGCGCTTTTGCCGAGGCTCGCGGCCGACGCGTTGCTCGCCGACAAGGCCTATACGACGCCGAAGACCGGGTGATCGAGCCCTTGCACGCCGCCGCGTCGGATATGCGAGGCGCTGCTCAGGCCGGAGCCTTCTCCAGCTTCGCCCGCCCGCTCTCGCGCAGCCGCACGGATTTCTCGCGTCGCCGATCGACGGAGGAAGGAATGTGCAGGCTCTCGCGATATTTGGCGACGGTGCGCCTCGCGATGTCCACACCGGCGTCGCGGAGCCTGGCGACGATGGCGTCGTCGGAGAGAATCTCCGCGGGGCTCTCCCGCTCGATCATCTGCTTTATTTTGAAACGCACGGCTTCGGCGGAATGGGCGTCGGCGCCATCGGTCGTCGCGATCGAGGTCGAGAAGAAATATTTCAGCTCAAAGATGCCACGCGGCGTCGACATGTATTTGTTCGAGGTCACCCGCGAGACCGTCGATTCGTGCATGCCGATCGCGTCGGCGATCATGCGCAGGTTCAACGGTCGCAGATGCTCGACGCCCCTCGCCAGAAAGGCGTCTTGCAGGCGCACGATCTCAGAGGCGACCTTGAGAATCGTGCGCTGGCGCTGCTCCAGGCTTTTGACAAGCCAGTTGGCGTTCTGCATGCAGGTGGAGATGAAGCTTTTGTCTTCATCCGCTTTGGCTCTCGCCGAAACCTTGGCCGCATAGGTGTGGTTGACGAGCACGCGCGGCAGAACGTCGGAATTGAGCTCGACGTGCCAGGAGCCGTCGCTCGCGGGACGCACGATCACGTCGGTGACGATGGCCTGGATGGGCGCGTCGCCGAAGGCGCGGCCGGGCTTCGGGTCGAGCCGTCGCAGCTCGGCCGCCATGTCGATCGCGTCGTCCTCGTCCACGCCGCAGAGCTTGGCGAGCTGAACGAAATCGCGCTTGGCGACGAGCGGCAGATGGGCGACGAAGATCTGCATCGCCGGATCGAAACGGTCGCGTTCCCTGAGCTGGATAGCGAGACATTCGGCGAGATCGCGGGCCCCGACCCCCGAGGGCTCGAATTTCTGCACGATCGCCAGCACGGCCGCGATCTCGGCGACCGGCGCGCCGAGGCGCTCGGCCAGCGTCTCCAGCGGCTCGCGCAGATAGCCGGTCTCGTCAATAGAATCGATGATCGCCTGGCCGATGAAGCGCTCCCGATCGCCAGCGCAAGCGAGCGCCAGCTGCTCGCCCAGATGGTCGCGCAGGCTGATCGGCGCGGCGAGATAGGCCTCAATGCCGGGGGCTTCGCCATCGTCGCCGCCGCCGCCCGCGCCCGTCCATGAGGTCGCCGAAAGCCCGGCCCCCTCCGGCGCCGGCGCCGCCTCGCGCGGCGCGACCGCCGGCCCGTCCGGCTCGAAGGCGTTGGACATGTTTTCGGCGCCAAAATCCGCGGCGAGCGCCCCACTGTCGGTCGTCAAGGCGCGTTCAGCCCAGTCGGCCTCGCGAGGCTCTCCGGCGGCGTCAGAGATTTCGCCCAAAGCTTCCACGCTTTCGGCCGCGGGCGGCTCTCCGCTCTCGGTCTCTAGGATCGGATTGCGCTCCAGCTCCTCTTGCAGAAAATTGGCGAGCTCCAGGCTGGAGAATTGCAGCAGCTTGATCGCTTGCAGCAGCTGCGGCGTCATCACCAGGGCTTGCCCCTGCCGCATCACCAATCTGGTCGAGATCGCCATGAGTTCAGCCTGCACGCAACCGGTAGCCGCCGCGACCGCAATGCGGCCTGTTTCTTGCTTATAGCACACTTGGAGCCGGCTCGCGGGCCAAAGTTTCGGCGCGATGCGCCGGTTGGTTAATCACCCCGCCGTTTTGCGAGGCGCCGTCGCCAGACTTCGCAAGGATGAACGCCGCCGCGGGATGCGGCGGACGATCGGCCTTTCGTCTCATTCACTTCGGATCGACAAGCTCTGCCAGAACAGCGCCCTCGGCGACGAAATCGCCTTCCTTGCAACGCAGATTCACGACCACGCCGTGGCGCGGCGCCGTGAGCGTGAACTCGGTCTTCATGACTTCGAGAACGAAGAGCGGCGCATGTTTCCCAACCTTTGCGCCAGCCTCGGCCAGCACGCGCGAGACGCGGGCCGGCAGCGGCGCGCGCAGCTCATTGTCCGCGCCCGCGCGGTCGCCCGCGCTCGCATGCGGATCGACCTCGCGCAGGATGTAATTGCGGCCCTGCATGATGACGGTAGTTTCGCGGCCGCGGCGGACCACGCCGGCCTCGCGCCTCGCCCCGTCGATCGACAGCCGCAATCGACCGTCCCGCTCGTGCGCCTCGACGAAGGCCGATCGAGACAAGGCTTCCAGGCGGAAGCCTCGAGCCGCCAAAAAGACTCGCGCGCCGACAATGCGCCCGGCGAAAGCAAAGTCGACTCTGACCACGCCAGGCGTGTCTAGCCGCCAGGCGTCGGTCGAGGCCCAAAGCGAAAGCGCGTCATCACTCGCCGCCGCCCGGCGGCGCTGCTCCTCCAGCCACGCGGCGACGCCCGCCGCGAGGACGACGAGTTCATCCGCCGCCTCGCTCTCTTCAGCCTGCCCCAACGCTGAAAGGTTTCGCTCGACGTAGGTCGTATCGTATTCGCCCTTTTCCAAGGCGTCGCTTTCGCTGAGGACGCGCAAGAAATCGAGGTTGGTCGCGACGCCGACGAGCTCGACCTTGCTGAGCGCCTGACGCAGCCGCCGCAACGCGCTCGCGCGGTCCTCGCCCCAGGCCACGAGCTTGGCGAGCAGAGAATCGTAATAGGGCGTTATGCGGTCCCCTTGACGCATGCCCGTGTCGAGACGAATGGCCTCGCTCTCGCGCGGCGTCCTGAAATGCTCGACGACGCCGATCGCAGGGAGAAAATCCCGCGCCGGGTCCTCAGCGCAGATGCGGGCCTCGACAGCAGCGCCGCGCATGACGAGTTCGTCCTGGCGCAGCGGCAGCGGCTCGCCGCAGGCGATGCGGAGCTGCCATTCGACGAGATCCTGGCGCGCGATCATTTCGGTGATCGGATGCTCGACCTGCAGCCGCGTGTTCATCTCCAGAAAATAGAAGCGCTGTTCCTCTACGAGAAACTCGATCGTGCCGGCGCCGACATAGCCGACCGCCTTCGCCGCGGCGACCGCCGCCTCGCGCATGGCGCGCGCGAGCTGCGGCGCAAGATCGGGCGCCGGCGTTTCCTCCATTATCTTCTGATGTCGGCGCTGCATCGAGCAATCGCGCTCGGGAAAGGAGACGCAGGCGCCCTGCGCGTCGGCGAAGATTTGAATCTCGATGTGCCGGGCGCGCTCTAAATATTTTTCGACGAACAGGCGATCGTCGCCGAACGCCGCCTGCGCCTCGCGCGCGGCGCTCTCGACCGCCGCGTCGAATTCGTCCATGTCGCGAACGACTCGCATGCCGCGACCGCCGCCGCCGGCCGACGCCTTGACCACCACCGGCGGCCCCATGCTCTGGGCGGCGTCACGCAGCGCCGCGCGATCCGCCGCCTCTGTGTGCAGGCCCGGCGCGACCGGCATGCCCGCGCGCTCCATGAGCGCCTTGGCCTGCGCTTTCGAGCCCATCGCCCGCATGGCCTTGGCCGGCGGGCCAACGAAGATGAGCCCGGCGTCGAGGCAACGCTCCGCGAAGGAAGGATTTTCTGAAAGAAAGCCGTAGCCGGGATGAACCGCCTGCGTCCCCGAACGACGTGCGACGTCGATGATCTCGTCGATCGCAAGATAGCTGTCGCGCGCGGGCGCCGGGCCGATCCGACAGGCTTCGTCGGCCATTTCGACGTGCAGCGCTTGAGCATCCACGTCGGAATAGACGGCGACCGTCGCAATCCCGAGCCGCCGCGCCGTTCTTATGACGCGGCAGGCGATCTCGCCGCGATTGGCGATGAGCAGCTTGCGCATCATTAGGCGCGGCTCCGCCAATTTGGCGTGCGCTTCTCGATGAAGGCGCTCAGGCCTTCGCGGCCTTCGTCGGAGGCGCGCCGTTCGGCCAGCCGGCGCGCCGTCTCCTGCGTGAGCTCCTCGTCGATCGCCCGCGCCTCGCAAAAGGCGAGCAGCGATTTGACCTCCGCCTGCGCGCGCGGCGCGCAGGAGAGCAAAGCGTCGACGATCTTCTCACGCAGTGCAGGCCCTTCAGCCTCGCTTGCGACTTCATGCACGAGGCCGATGTCTTTCGCCGTCTGCGCCGAAATGACTTCGGCGGTGAGCATGAAACGCCGCGTCGCGCGCGCGCCGATCGCGCGCAGCACGTAGGGGCCGATCGCGGCGGGGATGATGCCGAGCCTCGCTTCGCTCAGACAAAAGCGCGCCCCATCCGTGGCGATGGCGATGTCGCAGCAGGCGGCGAGCCCCACCCCGCCGCCGAAGGCCGCGCCATGAACATAGGCGACGGTCGGCTTGGGAAAGCGATCGAGGGCCAGGAAGAGCGAGGCGAGCGCTTCAGCGTCGGCGAAATTGTCTTCATCAGAAGCCACGCCCATGCGCTTCAACCAGTCGATGTCGCCGCCCGCGGAAAAGTTTTTCCCGTTGCCGCAAATAATGAGCGCGCGCACGTCCGCTGTCTCGCCAAGCTCGCGCAAGACGGCGGTCAGCCGGCTGACGAGCGCGTCGTCGAACGCGTTGTGGCGCTCAGGACGGTTGAGCGTCAGCGTCGCGACGCCCCGCGGATCGATCGACTGCAAGAGATATTTCATCGCGCCTCACATGCGGAATAGGCCGAAACGCGTGTCCTCGATCGGCGCATTGGCGGCGGCGCCGAGACAAAGACCGAGCACGTGGCGCGTGTCGGCGGGTTCGATCACGCCGTCGTCCCAGAGCCTGGCGCTCGAATAAAGCGGATCGCTCTGAAGCTCATACTGCTCGCGAATCGGCGCCTTGAACGCCTCTTCCTGTTCTGCGCTCCACGCCTCGCTGCGAGCGGAGAGCGCTTCGCGGCGCACCCGCGCCAGCACGCCCGCCGCCTGCTCGCCGCCCATCACGCCGATGCGCGCGCTCGGCCACATCCACAAGAATCGCGGCGAATAGGCGCGCCCGCACATCGCGTAATTGCCGGCGCCGAAGCTGCCGCCGACGACGACCGTGAATTTGGGCACGGCGGCGGTTGCGACCGCCGTCACCATCTTGGCGCCGTCCTTGGCGATGCCGCCCGCTTCATATTTGGCGCCGACCATGAAGCCAGTGGTGTTTTGCAGAAACACCAGCGGCAGGCGCCGCTTGGCGGCAAGCTCGATAAAATGTGCGGCCTTGAGGGCGCTTTCCGAAAACAAGATGCCGTTGTTGGCGATGACGCCCACGGGATATCCGCAAATGTGGGCGAAGCCGGTCACGAGCGTTGCGCCATAGAGCGGCTTGAACTCGTCGAATTCGCTCCCATCGACGACGCGCATGATGACTTCCTTGATGTCGAAGGGCTTGCGGATACTCGCCGGCGCGACGCCCAAAAGCTCGCTCGGATCATAGCGCGGCGGCGAAGGCTCTCGCGCGATCAGCGACGGCGGAGGCCTCGCTCCGAGATTTGCGATCGCCGCGCGAGCGAGCGCCAGCGCATGCGCGTCGTTCTCGGCAAGCTGGTCGGCGACGCCCGAGCGACGGCAATGAATTTCGGCGCCGCCGAGTTCCTCCGCAGTGACGCGCTCGCCTGTCGCCGCCTCGACGAGCGGCGGCCCGGCTAGAAAGATCGTGCCTTGGCCGCGCACGATGATCGTCTCGTCGCACATCGCCGGCACATAGGCGCCGCCTGCCGTGCACGAGCCCATGACGACGGCGATCTGCGCCACGCTCGCGGCCGACATCTGCGCCTGATTGTAAAAGATCCGGCCGAAATGGTCGCGATCGGGAAACACCTCGTCCTGAGCCGGAAGATTGGCGCCGCCCGAGTCGACGAGATAGACGCAGGGCAAAAGGTTCTGCGCGGCGATCTCCTGGGCGCGCAGATGCTTCTTGACAGTCAACGGAAAATAGACGCCGCCTTTGACGGTGGCGTCGTTGGCGACCACCATGCATTCCCGCCCGCAGATACGGCCTATTCCAGCGACGACGCCAGCGCAGGGCACGGCGTCGTCATAGAGGCCGTACGCAGCGAAGCGGCCGATCTCGAGAAAGGGCGACAGAGGATCGAGCAGCGCATCGATGCGCTCGCGCGCCGTCATCTTGCCGCGCGCGACATGCTTTGCGCGCGCCGCCTCGCCGCCGCCGGCGCGGATGCGTTCCGCTGTCGCGCGAAGCTTCGCCACGCGCTCTTCCATAGCGCGGCGGTTCTCGGCATAGTCCGCGGAAGCCGTGTCGATCGAGGTTTGGAGAATGGGCATTTATTCATACTGCGTCATTAGAGCGGAATGGTTGCTGCCGTCATTGCGAGCGAAGCGAAGCAATCCAGGGCCACACCAACGAACAAAGAAGCACGGCGTCCGAAAGCATGCACAGCAGCTTTGTGCGTTTCGCTTTTGGCCCTGGATTGCTTCGCTTCGCGATGACGAGTCTCCATTAGTGCCGCCTTTCTCGCCGGTTTACGCCGTCTCCTCGAATATCTCGCGGCCGATCAGCATGCGGCGGATCTCGCTCGTGCCGGCGCCGATCTCATAGAGCTTGGCGTCGCGCAGCAGCCGCCCCGTCGGATAGTCGTTCATATAGCCATTGCCGCCGAGGCACTGAATCGCTTCTAGCGCCATGCGCGTTGCATGTTCGGCGGCAAAGAGGATCGCACCCGCGGCGTCCTTGCGCGAGGCCTTGCCGTTGTCGCAAGCCTTCGCCACCGCATATACATAAGCGCGCGTTGCGCTCATCGTCGTGTACATATCGGCGAGCTTGCCCTGCATGAACTCGAATTCGCCGATCGAGCGCCCGAACTGCTTCCGGTCGTGCACGTAAGGAACGACCACGTCCATGCAGGCGCGCATGATGCCGAGAGGACCGCCGGCGAGCAGCGTGCGCTCATAGTCGAGCCCGCTCATCAGCACATTGACGCCGCGATTCGGCTCGCCGAGCACGTTCTGAGCCGGCACGACGCAGTCTTCGAAGAAAAGCTCGCAGGTGTTCGAGCCGCGCATGCCGAGCTTGTCGAGCTTCTTGCCGCGCTTGACGCCGGGAGAGGCGCCCTCGACAATGAAGGCGGTGATGCCGTGTGCGCCGGCCTTCGGCTTCGTTTTAGCATAGAGGATGATCACGTCGGCGTCGGGTCCGTTCGTGATCCACATCTTGTCGCCGTTGAGCAGGTAGCGATCGCCCTGCAGCTCGGCGCGCATCTGCATATTGACGACATCGGACCCGGCCGAGGGCTCCGACATCGCCAAGGCCCCGACATGCTCGCCGGAGATCAGCTTCGGCAGATAGCGCAGCTTCTGCTCATGCGTCCCGTTGCGGTGCAGCTGGTTGACGCAAAGATTGGAGTGCGCGGCGTAGGAGAGGCCGACCGAGGCCGAGGCGCGGCTGATCTCCTCCATGGCGACGACATGCTCGAGATAGCCGAGGCCGGCGCCCCCGTATTCCTCGGCGATCGTCACGCCGAGAAGCCCGAGCCCGCCCATCTTCTTCCACAGATCGGCAGGAAAAGCGTTTTCCGCGTCGATTTTCGCAGCGCGCGGGGCGATCTCGCGCGTGGAGAACTCCTCGACCTGACGTCGAAGCATCTCGGCGTCGTCGCCAAGGTCGAAATCGAGAACCGGGACCCAGTGACGCATTGGCTTTTACCTTCGGCTGTCTCACGCCGCGGGCGCTGTCGCGAGAGTAGCAAAAAAGTTTAACGACTCCGGATTGGCCAGCGCCTCGCGGTTCTTGACTGGGCGCCCGTGGATCACGTCGCGCACGGCGAGCTCGACGAGCTTGCCCGAGCGCGTATGCGGCAGCTCCGGCGCCGCGAGCACCGCCGCCGGCACGTGGCGCGGCGAGGCTTCTGCCTTCAATCTGTGTTTGATGCGGGCGATCAGCGCGGCGTCGAGCGTAGAGCCCGCACGCAGCTTCACGAACAGCAGAATGCGCTCCGCCCCGTCGAAGTCCTGGCCGACGGCCAGCGCCTCCTCGATCTCCGGCATGCTCTCGACGATGCGATAGATGTCCGCCGTGCCGATGCGCACGCCCTGCGGCTTAAGCGTGGCGTCGGAGCGCCCATGGATCACGAAGCCGCCGCTTTCGGTTTCCGTCGCGAAGTCGCCATGCCACCAAACATTGGGGAAGCGCGCGAAGTATGTTTCGCGGAATTTCGGCCCTGGCTCTTGCGGCGCGCCGGCGGGATCGTTCCAGAAGCCGAGCGGCATGGATGGAAAGGCCTGCGTGCAGACGAGCTCGCCTTGGCGGGCGAACGTCCGGCTCCCCTCCGCGTCCCAGACTTCGACCGCAAGGCCAAGGCCCGGGCCCTGGATTTCGCCCCGATGGACCGGCGCCCAGGGATTGCCGATGACGAAGCAAGAGAGAATGTCCGTGCCGCCGCTGATGGAGGCGAGCTGCACGTCTTCCTTCACGTCCTGGTAAACATAATCGAAACTTTCGGGCGCGAGCGGCGAGCCGGTCGAGGCGATGAGGCGCAGCGCGGCGAGGTCATGCGTCTCGCGCGGCTTTAGCCCGAGCTTCTCGATCGCCCGCAAGTAGCCGGCCGAGACGCCGAAGAGGCTCGCCCGCTCCTCTTGCGCCAAATCGAACAGAGCCGCTCCGTCCTTGTCCAGCGGGAAGCCGTCGTAGAGCAGGATCGTCGCCTCACTCGCGAGTGCGGAGACGAGCCAGTTCCACATCATCCAGCCGGTCGTCGTCGCATAGAAGGCGCGATCTGCCGGACGCAGGTCGCATTGCAGCTGATGTTCCTTCAAGTGCTGCACCAGCACGCCGCCCGCGCCATGCACGATGCATTTCGGCGCGCCGGTCGTGCCGGAGGAGAACATCACGCAAAGTGGATGATCGAACGGCAGACGCGCAAAGCGCAGCGGCGCACCACGATGCGCTTCGATCGCAGACGACCAGCGGCGCGCCTTCGCGAAGCCTTCAAGCGGATTCCTTATTCCGACGTAGGAGACGACAAGCGTCTCCGCGACGCTCGGCAATGCCGCTGCGATTTGGCGCGCCTGTGGCAGCCGGTTCAGGCTCTCGTTCTTGTAAAAGCAGCCGTCCGAGACGATGAGCGCCTTCGGTTCGATTTGCGCAAAGCGGTCGAGCACGCCGGCGGCGCCGAAGTCGAGCGAGCACGACGCCCAGACCGCGCCGATGCTGGCCGAGGCGAGAAGACCGATTACGGCCTCCGGCCCATTGTGGATATAGGCGGCGACGCGATCGCCGGGAGCGACTCCCAGGCTCAAGAAATAGTCGCCGAGCGCAGCGACGTCGCGGCACAGCTCGGCATAAGTGAGCCGACGGCGGAGGCGGCGCTCGCCGGCGAAGACGATCGCTTCCGCTTCGGCGGCGCGTGGACGCAGCAGGTTCTCCGAGAAATTCAGCTTCGCCTGCGGGAACCAGCTCGCGCCCGGCATGAGGGCGCCGTCGACGAGAACCGTTTCGCCCTTGTCGCCCAGAACGCCGCAAAAATCCCAGAGACGCGACCAGAAGCGGTCGCGGCGCTCCAAGGTCCAGCGGTGGATGCCACGGTAGTCGTAATCGTCGGCGAAGGCCGCGGTTTCGGAGCCGAGGCGCGCAAAAGCGGTCAGACGGGACTCCCGCCGCCTCCGCTCGTCAGGCGCCCAGACCACACCCATCGCCGCCTCTGGGAAAGAACATCAGGCTTCTCTCGGCCGAAAAGGTAGCGCGGCGAGAGGGCGCGGCAAGAGCGGCGCCGGTGAAGCTTGGAGGCTTCCAAGGGGAAACCGACTCGCCGTTAAGCCCTAGCAGCGGCTCTGCGCCGCTCTATTTAAGGTTTTCGCGCTCCGCGATGACGGGAGGGCGAGGTGGTCGAGAAGATTTTGGAGAGCGTCAAGAACCGCTATGCGGGCGCCGCACGCAACGCCGATTGGACCATCGACCAGAACTGGCGATCCTACAGCGACGAGGAGCATGATCGCTGGGATCGCCTGTTCGCGCGGCAGGCGAAGCTGCTGCCCGGCCGCGCCTGCGACGCCTTTCTCGAGGCGCAACACAGGCTTCAGGTCTCGCGCGGCGGCGTGCCCGATTTCGCCGAGCTCAGCCGGCGGCTTTCAGCGATGACCGGCTGGGTCGTCGTCGCCGTCGCCGGGCTGATCCCCGACGACGCCTTCTTCGAGCATCTCGCCAACCGACGCTTTCCCGCCGGCGCCTTCATCCGCCCCGAGGCGGAACTCGACTATCTCGAAGAGCCGGATGTGTTTCACGACGTCTTCGGTCACGTGCCGCTGCTCGCCGATCCCATCTATGCGCGCTACCTCGAAGCTTACGGCAAGGGCGGCGATCGCGCGCTGCGCCGCGGGCAACTGCCCAATCTCGCCCGGCTTTACTGGTACACAGTCGAGTTCGGCCTCATGCGCACGCCGCAGGGCCTGCGCATCTTCGGCGCCGGCATCCTATCGTCGCCGGCGGAAACCGTGTTCTCGCTAGAAGATGCTTCGCCCAATCGCGTCGAGTTCGACCTCGAGCGCGTCATGCGCACCAAATACATCATCGATGATTTCCAGCAGACATATTTCGTCATCGAAAGCTTCGAGCGGCTGCTCAGCGACTGTTATCAGGACTTCGGGCCGCTTTACGACCGGCTGCTCCGGGCGAAGGACATCGAAGCGCATGAGCTGATCGCTGAGGACCGCATCGTGACGCTGGGCGATTTTCACTATTTTCGCGAAAAGGGGAAGGCGCCGCGGGCGGCGTGAATGACAGTGCCGGAGACTGCGAGAGCCCAGTGGAGCTTGCTTACGGCTATGGTATAAGGCGGGTGCAGGACGAATTATGCTAGGCCTGGAACGCATCACACAGAATCCGGCGATCATGGGGGGCGCCCATGCGTTCGCGGGATGCGCGTGACGGTGGGGATGATTGTTGGCCAGATCGCCGCTGGCGTGGGAGTGGAAGAATTGCTCGCCGACTACCCCTATTTGGAGCGCGAGGACATCTCGCAAGCACTGCGTTATGCAGCATGGCGGACGGAGGAGCGGGAAATCGCGCTGTCCGAGGCGTGAAGCTGCTCATTGACATGAATCTCTCGCCGCGCTGGGAAACATTTTTCGCCAGGCGCAGATCGAGGCGGTCCATTGGACGACGGTCGGCGCGAGGGATGCCAGGGATGAAGAAATCATGGCGTACGCAGCCTCGCAGGTTTCGTGGTGTTGACGCACGAGCTGGACTTCGGCGCTATTCTTGGCGCGACCGGCGGAGGGAAGCCTAGCGTGGCGCAACTTCGAACGGACGATTTGCGTCCAGAAACGATCGGCTCCATAGTCGTCAAAGCCTTGCAGGCAGCAAGGGAGGAAATCGAAGCGGGAGCGCTGGTCACTATCAATCCAAACAAAACGAGAATTCGTATTCTGCCGCTGTTAGACGTTCGCTCCAAGAACATTTGATTGCGTCATCCGAAGAACCGATCCCGTCATGGCGCGCTTCCCATCACCACCTGCTCAATCGCACCAAAAATCGACCTCCCCTCAGCATCGAGCATTTCAATCCGCACCCTGTCGCCGGCCTTGAGAAAGGGCGTGCGCGGCGCCCCCTCGAGCAATGTTTCCACCACCCGCTGCTCGGCGAGGCAGGAGTAGCCGACGCCGCCCTGCGCTACTGGCCTTCCGGGTCCGCCGTCGGCGTCGCGGTTGGAAACCGTCCCCGAGCCGATTATCGTCCCCGCGCAAAGCGCGCGCGTCTTCGCCGCATGGGCGATCAATCGTCCGAAATCGAAAGTCATGTCGACGCCGGCGTTCGGCCTCCCGAGCGGCGCGCCATTGACGAAGGAGAGCAGCGGCAGGCATAGTTTGCCCTCTCGCCAAGCTTCGCCGAACTCGTCGGGCGTGACGGCGACAGGCGAGAAGCTCGACGCCGGCTTCGACTGGAAGAAGCCGAAACCCTTGGCGATCTCGCCCGGAATCAAGCCGCGCAGGCTCACGTCATTCGCCAGCATGACAAGCTTGACGTGATCGCGCGCCTTAATCGCATCGACGCCCATCGGCACATCGTCGGTGATCACAGCGACTTCGGCCTCCAGATCAAGCCCCTGCGCCTCGTCGATCAGCGGAATAGGATCGCGCGGACCGAGAAAACCGTCCGAGCCGCCCTGATACATCAGCGGGTCGGTCCAGAACGACGGCGGCAGATCGGCGCCGCGCGCCTTGCGCACGAGCGCGACGTGGTTGACGAAGCTCGATCCGTCCGCCCATTGATAGGCGCGCGGCAGCGGGGAAGCGCACTCCTCCTCGCGAAACACAAAGCTCTGCGCGCTCCCCGCGTCGAGCCGCGCGGCGAGCTCTTCAAGCCGCGGCGCCGCCTGCGCCCAATCGTCGAGCGCGAATTGCAACGTCGATGCAATCTCCCCTGCCCCCACCGCGTACGAAAGATCGCGGGAAACGACGATGAGCCGGCCGTCGCGCCCATCTTTTAGCGATGCGAGCTTCATGGCCCTTGTCTCTGCGGCGAGCCGTCAAAAAGCTTCGGCAGATCGGACCAGCAGTCGGCGTAATCCTTCTCCAGCGTCGGCAGGCTTGCGGCGTAGAGCGTAAGATGCTGCGTCAAGCGCGTTTCGAACATGAAGGCCAGCGTTTGCGAAAGCCTCTCGGGCTGAAGCTCGCTTTTGGACGCCCGAGCGAAGGCGGTAGCGTCGGGGCCGTGCGGCGACATCATGTTGTGCAGCGACATGCCGCCCGGCGCGAAACCGTGGGGCTTCGCGTCATACTGTCCTTCGATGAGCCCCATGAACTCGCTCATGACGTTGCGATGATACCACGGCGGCCGGAACGTATGCTCGGCGACGAGCCAGCGCTCCGAAAAAATCGCAAAATCGACGTTGCCGACACCAGCTTCGTCGGACGGCGAGGTGAGCACGGTGAAGATGGAAGGGTCGGGATGATCATAGAGGATCGCCCCGACGGGGCAGAAATCGCGCAGACAATATTTGTAGGGTGCATAATTCCCATGCCAGGCCACGACGTCGAGCGGCGAATGGCGAATCTCCGACGTAAAGAATCTGCCGCCCCATTTCGTCGTCAGCGAGGAGGGGGTCTCCCGGTCCTCGAAGCAGGCGATAGGCGTCTTGAAGTCGCGCGCATTGGCGAGGCAATTTGCGCCGATCGCGCCGCGCTGTGGCAGCGCGAAGGGCGCGCCATAGTTCTCGCAGACGAAGCCGCGCGCCGGCCCGTCGGCAAGCTTGGCTTGAAAGGTCACGCCGCGCGGGATCACGCAGATGTCGCCGGGGGCGACGGCGATGCGGCCGAATTCAGTGAAGAGCTCCAGCCCGCCCTGCTGCGGAACGATCAAGAGCTCGCCGTCGGCGTCGCAAAAATACTCGTCGGTCATCGGTTGCGTGACGAAAAACACATGCGCCGCCATGCCGAGACGAAGATCGCCGGAGCCCGCGGTCGTCATGGTGCGCAGACCGGAAACGAAGCTCACGTCGTTCTGGGGGACGGGAACCGGCCCCCAGCGGAATTGGCCGAGGCTCACTTCCGCGCCGTCCGGCGCCGTGCGCCACAAAGGCTGGTCGGTTTTCGCGAAACGGCGCGCATGCAGCACGGAAGGCCTGATGCGATAAAGCCAGGAGCGACGATTAGCGCCGCGCGCCGCCGTGAACGCCGAGCCCGAAAGCTGCTCGGCATAGAGCCCGTAGGCACAGCGCTGCGGCGAGTTCTGGCCGTGCGGCAAAGCGCCCGGCAGAGCCTCGCTCTCGAACTCATTGCCAAAGCCCGGCATGTAGCGCAATTCGTCCGCCATTTGGCCTATTCCGGAGCCTGGCGTAAAACGCCGCGGCGCAGCTGATCTTCCTCGATCGATTCGAACAGCGCCCGGAAGTTCCCCTCCCCGAAGCCCTCGTCGCCCTTCCTCTGGATGAACTCGAAGAAGATCGGCCCGAGCACGGTTTTAGAGAAAATCTGCAGCAGCACATGCGCAGGCTTGCCCGCGCCGCCCGCTTCGCCGTCGATGAGGACGCCGAGCTTGCGCATGCGCTCCGGCGGCTCCAAAACGCCCGGCAGGCGTTTGTCGATCGCCTCGTAATAGGCGTCCGGCGGGCTCGGCATGAACTCGAGTCCTCTCTCGCGCAGCTTCGTCACGGTCTCGTATATGTCGGAGCAGGCGCAGGCGACGTGCTGGATGCCTTCACCCTTGTAGGCGTAAAGAAACTCCTCGATCTGACTTTTGTCGTCGGCGCTCTCGTTGATGGGGATGCGGATCTTGCCACAAGGGCTCGTCATGGCCCGCGAATGCAGGCCCGTATATCTGCCCTCGATGTCGAAATAGCGAATCTGATGGAAATTGAAGATATGCTGATACCAATCCGCCACCGTGTCCATATGGCCGCGATTGACGTTGTGGGTGAGGTGATCGATGACAGACAGGCCGACGCCATATGGCCGAGGATTGCGCTCGCCGAGCCAGCGGAAATCTATGTCCCAGATCGAGCCATTCTCCCCATAACGATCGACGAAATAGATCAGCGCGCCGCCGACTGCTTCGATCGCCGGAATATTGAGCTCCATCGGCCCGATTTTGCTCGGCACGGGTTTCGCGCCCATCTCGATCGCGCGCGAGTAGGCGAAGGCGGCGTCACGCACGCGAAAGCCCATGGCGCAAGCCGACGGCCCGTGGAGCTTGGCGAATTCCGCCGCGAAGCTGTCGGGTTCGGCGTTGAGCACGTAGTTCACGTCGCCCTGGCGATAGAGCAGAACATTCTTCGAGCGATGCCGCGCGACCGCGGTGAAGCCCATGCGCCGCAAGATCTCGCCGAGTTTGTCAGGCTCCGGATGCGCAAATTCGACGAATTCGAACCCGTCTGTGCCCATCGGGTTTTGCACGTCAACCATCTCCGCCTTCGCGCGAGGCTGCGCGCTTCCCATGGCCTCTCCCTCCCCTAATTGTGCTGTAAGGATCGAGCAGAGAGTAAAATTAGGGCGATCGCCAGGGAATTCGAGGCTCTTCGCCGCTAAGGCTCGGATTAGAATCGTGTGCCGGCGCCCTCTCCGATCGCGGAGTCGACTGGTGATCCTATATGACTACTTCCGCTCCTCCGCCGCCTACCGCGTGCGCATCGCGCTGGAGCTCAAAGGACTGAAAGTTGAGCGCCGCCCCGTCCATCTGCTGCGCGTCGAGCACCGCGATCCCGCCTATCTCGCACTTAATCCGCAGGGACTCGTGCCGGCTCTCGAGCTCGACGACGGCGTGGTCCTGACGCAGTCGCTCGCCATTATCTTTTATCTGGAGAAGCTGCAGCCAGCGCCGGCGTTGATTCCGGAGGAGCCAGCCCTAGCGGCGAAGGCCTGGGCCGTCGCCCTGGCGATTGCTTGCGACACGCATCCGCTGAATAATCTCCGCGTCGTGAATTATCTGCGGGAGGTGCTGCGCACGTCCGACGCTGGCCTCGACGAATGGCGGCGCCACTGGATTTTCAAGGGCGGTCTCGAAGCCGTGGAGAACATGATCGAGCCGGCGCCGTTCTGCTTCGGGTCTGCCCCAACGCTGGCCGACATCTGCCTCATTCCGCAGCTATACAACGCGCGCCGGTTCGAGACTCCGCTCGGTCATCTGCCGCGGATTCTCGCGGTGGACGCAGCCTGTGCGGAGCTGCCAGCGTTTCGCGCCGCGCATCCGTCCAACCAAAGCGACTCCGAATGAAGCATCGAAGGGAGGCCGTCATTGCGAGCGAAGCGAAGCAATCCAGAATCCACGCCAGCGCTCGGAGGGATTCGTGCGCGAGGACGCTGACGAAAAACAGCGCGCCCTTGACTCCTGGATTGCTTCGCTTCGCTCGCAATGACGATGCGGACCTTGTGACGCTGCCGAGCTAAGACGCACATGCGGGATCTCCATCACTTCATCGGCGGCAGGCGTGTTGCGGGAACCTCCGGCCGCTTCGCCGACGGCTTCGAGCCGATGACGGGAAAAACGATCTCGCGCGTGCCGCTCGCCTCCAAAGCCGAAGCGCGCGCTGCGGTCGAGGACGCTCGCGCTGCGCAGCCTGCCTGGGCCGCAGTCAATCCGCAACGCCGCGCCCGCGTGCTGATTCGCTTTCTGGACCTCGTCCAGCGCGAGATGGAGCCGCTCGCGCGGCTGCTTGCGCGAGAGCACGGCAAAACAGTCGGAGACGCCAGGGGCGACATCCAGCGCGGCCTCGAGGTCGTCGAATTTGCGATCGGCGCCCCGCATTTTCTCAAAGGCGAGTTCACCGACGGCGCCGGCCCGGGCATCGACATCTACTCGATGCGCCAGCCGCTCGGCGTCGTCGCCGGGATCACGCCCTTCAACTTTCCGGCCATGATCCCGATGTGGAAATTTGCGCCCGCCATCGCCTGTGGCAACGCCTTTGTGCTGAAACCATCGGAACGCGATCCCGGCGTTCCGATGCGCTTAGCCGAGCTCATGATCGAGGCTGGCCTGCCCGCTGGCGTGCTCAATGTTCTCAACGGCGACAGGGAGGCGGTGGACGCGCTGCTCGACGACCCTGACGTCAAAGCCGTCGGCTTCGTCGGCTCAACGCCGGTCGCGGAGCATATCTACGCGCGCGCCGCCGCGAACGGCAAACGCGCGCAATGCTTTGGCGGCGCCAAAAATCACATGATCGTCATGCCCGACGCAGACATGGATCAGGCCGTCGACGCGCTGATCGGCGCGGGCTATGGCTCGGCGGGCGAGCGTTGCATGGCGATCTCCGTCGCCGTGCCCGTCGGCGAGAGAACCGCCGACGAGCTCGTCGGGCGCCTCGCGCCTCGCGTCGAAAACCTGAAGATCGGCCCGTCGCTCGACGAAGGCGTCGATTTCGGCCCGCTGGTGACGCGAGCGCATCTCGACAGAGTCAAGGGCTATATCGCGCTCGGGCTGGAGGAGGGCGCGAGGCTCGTCGTCGACGGGCGCGGATTTAGCCTGCAAGGCTATGAGGACGGCTTCTACCTCGGCGGCTGTCTTTTCGACCATGTGACGCGCGACATGCGCATCTATCGCGAGGAAATCTTCGGGCCGGTTCTCTGCATGTTGCGCGCGAAAAATTACACGGAGGCGCTCGCGCTCGCCAATGAGCACGAATATGGCAATGGCGTCGCGATTTTCACGCGCGACGGCGACGCCGCGCGCGACTTTGCGTCAAAAGTCGAGGTCGGCATGGTCGGCGTCAATCTGCCGATCCCGACGCCGCTCGCCTACTATACCTTCGGCGGCTGGAAGCGGTCTGTGTTCGGCGATCTGAACCAGCATGGCCCCGACGCGATGCGCTTCTATACCAGGACGAAGACTGTGACCTCGCGCTGGCCGAGCGGCGTGAAGGAAGGCGCGAGCTTCGTCATCCCGACGATGGAATAGCCATGGCTCGCATCGCTTTCATCGGATTGGGCGCCATGGGCGGCCCGATGGCCGCCAATCTCGTGAGCGCGGGTCATGAGGTGATCGGCTTCGACCTTGCGCCAGCGCTCCGCGCTCAGGCGAAGGAGAATGGCGTTAAGCCCGCCGCTTCCGCCAGGGACGCGGCGACGCAGGCTGGCGTCGTCGTCACCATGCTGCCGGCGGGCGACGCCGTGCTCTCGGTATGGACCGAGCTCCTGCCGCGAGTCTGCGAAGGGACCTTGTTCATCGACTGCTCGACGATCGACATCGCCAGCGCGCGCGAGGCGCACCGCCTGGCGAGCCTCGCCGGACAGGCCTCTGTCGACGCGCCGGTCTCGGGCGGGGTCGGCGGCGCGAAGGCGGCGTCGCTGACCTTCATGTGCGGCGGCGCGGCGCCGGCCGTCGCCGCGGCGCGGCCGACTCTCTCGGGCATGGGCAAAGCGATCATCCACTGCGGCGACGCCGGTCTCGGCCAGGCGGCGAAGATTTGCAACAACATGATGCTCGGCGCGACGATGATCGTGACTTGCGAGGCCTTCGTGCTGGCGGAGAAGCTCGGGCTCTCGGCTCAGGCGCTGTTCAATGTCGCCTCGGTGTCGTCGGGGCAATCCTGGTCGCTCACGAGCTATTGCCCCGCGCCCGGCCTGGTGCCCTCCTCGCCGGCAAACAACGATTACAAGCCCGGCTTCATGGCGTCGCTGATGCTCAAAGATCTGAAGCTCGCGCAGGAGGCGGCCGCGGCTGCGGGTGTCGCGACGCCGCTCGGCGCGCTCGCCGCGCAGCTTTATGCGCTTTATACCGACGCAGGCGCTGGCGCGATGGATTTTTCTGGAATCATCAATATGATCCGCGGCAAGGCGGATGGCCGTGAATAGCTCGACCTCGGAGAGTGCAGGCACGTCATTGCGAGCGACTGCACGGACCGCCCGCGCGATGCAAGGAAATTTTTCGGGGGATGCGAAGAGCGCGTCATGCGCGGTCGCGTGTACGGCCTTCGTGGCGCAACGCTTCAGATGGCCGCTGGCCCTTCTCTATTCGGCCGGTCGGCGTCAAGCGCACTTAAGCGGCGGCGATCTTGGATTTTCGATGTCACCCGCGGGCCTTCGCTTCTCTTCGGGATCAGCCGCTTGGCTCTCCCAGCATGGGATCAGTAGAGTGAGGCTGAGCAATCCGATGAGCGACCTTATCACGGCGTGGCGATCGGCGCATGGGTCAGCGCGACCCCACCTCATCCATCGTCTCGCGAGGGGAATTCTTCCGCGGCCCGGCGGAACTCGAACAGCCTTTGTTCGACGTTGCGTTTTGGTGAGTCGGTCAAGCCGCGAGCGGCGCGTTCTCCCGTGTCCAACGGAATTCGGCGCCATCGTCCACATCCGGCGCATGATCACCGCGAGGCGGCGGGCGAGCGCGACAATCGCCTAATTCAGACCGCGCCATTTGGCGACGCCGATCACCCAGGCTTTGAGCCAGGACCATTTCGTGACTCCTGTCGGCAAGACCTGCGCAGCCTCGTAACGTTCGCATCATATCACCGCCGCAAAGCGAGATCTGGCGAACGCGAATGCTCCGACGCTTCCTGGATTTTGGGGTATTTGACGCAGCAGGATCAAGTGATCCATCGTTCAGGATGGCGGACGTATCATTGTCAATGCACAAGCGTGCTGTCTATGGCGGTCGAACGACGCACATTCGGCGCACGAAAGGGAGGCGCCCCAACAATACTTCACGCTGCGCGCCGACGCTGATGGGACGAGCGGCGCAGTCGTTCCTGGAAAATCCTACGACGACCGCGCCGCCCCAATGCCTCATTTCTTGATCATCCCCTTCGCCGAGCCATAATGCTTGGCGCCTTGCATGAACATGGCGCGGTTGAGGCCGAGGCTCGCGAGGTCCTTGTCGGTGAGCTGGCTGACCGAGGTCTTGTGCTTGCTCTTCAGAAACGCGAGGCCGGCCTTTTGCGTCCTCGTCCCCCATCTTCCGTCCGCGGAACCAGCGTTAAAGCCCGCCTTGTCGAGCGCGGTCTGGACTTTCATGATCTGCGCTCGGCTGAGCTTCTTAGGCGAGAACTTGCCGATGACGAGGTTCTGGATTTTCGCGGCCTTCGCTTTCGCGGAGGTCGCGGCGTCGGCGCCGCTCGCGCTCTGCGCGGCAAGAGCGGGGCTGGCGACGAGGGCGAGGGATGCGATCAGAGCGAATGCGGGGATCCTCATCGTTTCCTCCTCGAAGAGTTCGACGCGAACCGCGCAGGGGCGCGACGCGCCATCCTTGACACCGAGTGACTCCCAAGAAAAGAAGGAGTTGCGGCGCAGCTTCCGGCGCAGCGCGCTTTTTCTTGAGAGGGTCCCCGCCCCGAAAGCTCGACCCTGTCCATTCGAACGAGACCCAAGGAGTCCTGTTCTTTCTCGCCAAAAGCGCCGCGGCGGCCTTGCGTCAGAACCAGGTTGCGCGACGGGCCGAGCCGCTCTAAGACAGGCGCCGATTGGGGTGTCGCCAAGTGGTAAGGCAGCGGATTTTGATTCCGCCATTCGGAGGTTCGAATCCTCCCTCCCCAGCCAAGTTTGTTGGGAATCAACGCCGTAAAAGCCGATCGGACCGCGTTGACCCTGGCTTGCCCGGCCCCGGTCCACACGTGTGGTCCACTTGGGGCTTTTGGCTTGACGAAATGCCGAATCCGGAAAACCTTCGAAGGAGAGGCACTGTCTTGGTGTTTCGCCGGCGGGTCCCGGCCGACATCAGGGCGCGGGTCGGCCGCTCGGAAATCATCCGAACACTGCGGACCGGGT
>Ga0187782_10000441_pt1 | contig 27879 bp, 21 predicted proteins | sample 0715_SJ02_MP15_2_FD_132454 | JGI IMG/M metagenome (GOLD analysis project Ga0187782, IMG submission 132454) | Tropical peat soil microbial communities from peatlands in Department of Meta, Colombia - 0715_SJ02_MP15_20_MG | ecosystem: Environmental > Terrestrial > Soil > Wetlands > Peat | place... | reverse complement strand
GCAGGTAGATCCGTACGACGGTGGGTCTATTGTTGCCGACGACATCGAGAAAACCGGGGTCCTGGTGCGTGAACCCGTTGTGGTCCTGCCGCCAGACGGTCGAGGTGAGCAGGAGGTTCAATGAAGAGACCCGGGCACGCCAGGGAAGCTCGAGGGACTTCTCCAGCCACTTGCAGTGCTGGTTCACCATCGAATCCACGACGTGGATGAACGACTCGTAGGACGCGAAGAGGCCATGACGGCCGCTGAGGAGATAGCCTTCGAGCCAGCCTTCGAGCGTGTGCTCGCTCAGCATCTCCATGACGCGACCGTCGGGTGCGAGCTCTCCGCCGTCGGCATCCTCCGGAAGGGTGCTCGACAGCCACGTCTTTCGCGTGGCCTCGTAGAGGGCGGTCAGCTTGTTGGACGTCGTCTCGTCCGGTCCGAACACACGGAAACGATCCATGTTCTGGAGCATGACGCCGCGGAGGAACACGCCGAGCGTCTCCACGCTGTCGCCCCAGCTCCTGCCGGGGTTCGGTACGTCGATCGCCAGACTTCGAAAGTCCGGCATGTCGAGCGGCTTGCGCAGGAGCCCGCCGTTGGCCACGGGGTTCGCGCTCATGCGCCGCCGTCCCTTGGGCGCGAGCGAGCGGAGCTCCGGAACGAGGCGCCCGATCTCGTCGAACAGCTTCTCCGGTCCGTATCCGCGCATCCAGTCCTCCAGCACCCTCAGGCGCTCGTGGTGCGTGTCGATGTCCGGAATTGGAATCTGGTGCGCTCGCCAGTACCCCTCCAGGTAGTGCCCGTCCAGCCTGCGCGGCGCGGTCCAACCCTTGGGGCTTCGCAAGACCACCATGGGCCAGGGGGCGCGCACCGCGGCCCCCGACGACCGCGCCTCCCCCTGGATATTGCGGATCTCAAGCACGCAGTGCTCCAGTGTTGCGGCCATCGCCTGGTGCATCGTCGGGGGGTCATTCCCCTCGACGAAGCACGGCGTCCACCCACAGCCTTCGAGCAGCTTCCGCAGCTCCTCGTGCGTGATGCGCGCAAGCACGGTGGGGTTGTTGAGCTTGTAGCCGTTCAGGTGCAGCACCGGGAGCACTGCGCCGTCGGTGATGGGGTTCAAGAACTTGTTCGAGTGCCACGACGTGGCGAGGGGACCCGTTTCCGCCTCACCGTCACCGACGACGCAAAGTGCAACGAGATCTGGATGGTCGAACACCGCGCCGAAGGCGTGCGACAACGCGTAGCCGAGCTCTCCGCCCTCGTGGATCGATCCGGGCGTCTCGGGCGTGGCATGGCTGCCGATGCCGCCGGGAAACGAGAACTGCTTGAAGAACCGTCGCATCCCGGCTTCGTCCTCGCTCTTGTCGGGGTAGATCTCCGAGTACGTCCCCTCGAGATAGGCCTGGGAGAGCACCGCGGGCGCCCCGTGTCCGGGACCCGAGACGTAGATGGCGTCGAGGTCGTACTTGTTGATCAGCCGATTGAAGTGCACGTAAATGAAGCTCTGTCCCGCGTCGGTGCCCCAGTGACCGAGGAGCCGCTTCTTGATGTGCTCGAGCTGGAGGGGCTTCCGGAGCAGGGGGTTGTCCACGAGGTAGAGCATTCCCAAGCAGAGGTAGAGGCTTGCGCGCCAGTAGGCATCGGTCTTTCGCAGCTCGTCGGCGGTCAGGGGTGCTCCCTGAATCGTCGAGCGCGTTCCTCCATAAGCCGAGAGTCCGTCTTCTCTCTCGGGCTCCGTCCTCGGGCGCCCGGCGGGTGGCCTCGCCCGCGGCGCCTGCGTTACCTCGTACTGTGCCGTCATGGTGCCCTTGTCCCTTCCCGAAGACGTCTCCTCAGCCGCGGTCCCGCGTCGCCGAAAGCAGGTGGAGGCGGCGCATGCCCACCCGCATCGTGAGCGGTGCAGGGTATGTGCCTCCCCCGATCCGGCTTAGCTGGGTGTCAGGGCGGCGACCTCGCGTCAGAGCCTCTGCGAGCCCGCGCCGCTGCGCCACCGGAAGCGCCGCCATTTCTGGGCCCGAGCCTCGGGCCCGAGTCGCGGCGATCCGCCCGATCGTCTACGTACGTCGGGAGAAAGTGACCCCCTCATGCCAGAGCTTCCGGACGTCGAGGCAGTTCGGTGCGACCTGCAGCGGTCGCTCGTCGGGGCGACAGTGCGCGCCGCCCAGTGTGCCGATGCGCGCCTGGCGCGCCCGGGCTCGCCGAGCGCGTTCGCGCGCGTGCTCGTGGGCCGGACGTTCGAGCAAGTCGTACGGAGGGGCAAGTGGTTGCGACTCGACTTGGACGATGGGGCGAGGGTGTTCTCCCATCTGGGGATGACCGGAGGCTGGAGGCAGGTTGCGATCGATGCACCTCCGCTGCGCTTCGAGCGCGCTCGGATCGACGTTGGCCGACATGGTCGTGCGTCCAGTCTCCGCTATGTGGATTCTCGCCGCTTCGGTCGCCTCATCGCGGGGCGGAAAGATATCGCGGATTGGATGGCACTCGGGCCGGATCCCCTCGTTGAGGGCATCGACGACCGGCGGCTCTTCGAAGCCTTTGCAAAGCGGCGGCGGGCCGTCAAGGAGATCCTCATGGACCAGCGGGTCATCGCAGGGGTCGGCAACATCCTGGCGACCGAGGCATTGTGGGTGGCGCGCATCGATCCGCGATCGCCGGGGAACGCGCTCCTGCCGGTCCACGCCCGCGCGATCGCGAAGGCAATTCAACGCGCCATTGCACGCGAGTTCGCCAATCGAAGCAGGAAGGGGGACGGTCCCGCGGACTCGTTCTACGTCTACGGCCGCGCGGGCAAACCCTGCCCACGCTGTGGCGCACGCCTCTCCAGCGTCGACCTGGGCGGCCGCACGAGTGCCTTCTGCCGCCGCTGTCAGATACTCCGGCGGAGGTGATTCCTGGCGCGCAAAAAAAAGATGCGAGCCGAGCAGACGCGCGGGGCCGCGGCAGGGCGCCGCTAGAGCGCAGTGCCCGTACTGGCCGCTGGCGGCGTCTGGCATCCGTCGAATGTGACGTGGTCCAGCGCAAAATCGTTGTTCAGCGCCGCGACATTCAGATCGATGATCGATAGCGAGGTCGTCGTGTCGGTCCCCGAGGGCCACGTCGCGCTGACACAAGTCCACGCACCCGGTGTGGGTGAGACAGTCAGCGCCGCCCCCACGGCGATTCCGCCGACGAGCCCTTGAAGGCTGGCTCCGCTCGGTACGGGATCGACCCCCGCGGCGCAGAAAGAAAACGTGTACGTGGTCTGAGGTTGCACTTGCACCGTCTCACGCCACACGGCCAGACCGGGTGCCGTTGCGCCGTTCGCAATCAGCATCAACCCATGGCCGGTCGTGTAGTCACCGAAGGAAGCCCAGTTCCAGATCGAGACCGTGGCCGGATTCGAAGCGACCGTGAACTGGGTTTCCCCATTGATGGCCACACCCATCGGCACCTCGATGTAGTCCGAGGTGAAGCCGACCGCGCCCTGCTCGAAGTCGCCGTTGACGACCGCGTCGGTAATGACGCAGACCATCGGCGTCGAAAGCGTGGATGTCGTCGACGACGAGCTCGTACTCGGGGCACTCGATGTCGTCGTGGACGTCATCGTGGACGTCATCGTGGACGTCGTCGTGGACGTCGTCGTGGACGTCGTCGTGGAGGGAATCGTCGACGTTGTCGTCGACGGCATCCCGGACGGGGCGGCTACCGGCTCCTCGTAGCTCCCGAGCCCGGTCCGGCCCCCACATCCGCAGATCGCGATCGCGAGGGTCAGGGGCCCGAAAGAGAAGCGCACCTCCCAATCCTATCCGATTGCTCACTTGACGCTCGTGTGTGCGGCCATCCCCGGGGACCGGCGAGCCCACGCCTCTCGTGCTAAAAGATTGATGTTTGGGCATGGGATCCAGGGAAGCCCGCGTCGTGGGGGCGTGACCAACGACGCGGCATCGCGCCCGTGCTGCACCCCGGGATGCCGCGCGAAGAAGGAGCGTGCGGTGCGAGAGTGCTTCATGGTGGCAACGTTTTTCGGTGCGTTGCTGGCTCTCGTCGCGTGTGGTGCATCGAAGGGCGGGGGCGGCGGCAGCGGCAGCGGCAGCGGCTTCACGACCAGCGTGAACGGCAGTGCATCACTGGGCTCCTTGACTTCGAGCCAGCAGATGCAGCTTTGCTCGGATACGCTCAGTTTCGTGGGCAACAGCGTCGAACCCGCGGAGTGCAAGGAGGCGGGGTTCGAAGCGGCCGCGGAGCTCGCGTCGGTCGACGCCAGCGAGACCGATTCGGAGCTCCAATCGGCGTGTATGTCGGCGTACAACGACTGTCTCGGAGGCATCGGCATCGACGGAGGGGTTTCGTGCTCGTTCAGCAACCTGACCCCTGGCAACTGCACGGCGACCGTCGCGCAGTTCTCGAATTGCCTCACCGACCTTGCAAACGCCGAGCAGCAGGTCGCGAATGGACTCCCGAGCTGCAGCGAGATCACCCGCGCTGGTCTCGTCTCCTCCGCCGATGCCGGTGCGGTGCTCACGTCTGCCAGCTGCTCGGCTCTGGAACAGATGTGCCCGGGCGCCGAGTCGTCGTCCGCAGCTGGAACCACGCTCGTGCGTGCGACGAAGCTCCGGTGGTGATCGGCCGCCCGGGATCGTTCACGGCGCGGAACAGCTACGAATCAGCGGCGGCGCAGCCCGCCCTGCGGAGTCGAAACGGTGGCCGAGCTCGGCCCGACTGGATCGGCCGGATGGAACACCGAGACGATGGCGACGACGATACCGGCCAAGACCACGCCGCCCGCGGCTGCCCACATCCACGGCGATGCGTCATGCGCCGCAGCCAGAGTCACATCGAGGGTGCGTGTCTGATTTTCGCTCACGCGGACGTCCGCGCGATAAGTCTGCATGCCGTCGGCCGTGATGGAGATTGCATGCATGCCGGGTGCGACACGGCCTTCCCATCGTCCTTTGCCCACTGCGCGGCCGTCGACCGCAATGGTGGCCTCGGGGGTCGCTCGAACGGCCATGGCCCCGAGGGCCTCGACCACGGTCCCGAGGGCCTCGGCCCGTTGGAGGCGCGCCGTGAGACTCGCGCGCGCTCCGGCGGAAATGGCGATCGACGCGACAAAGTCGCGATATCCCGCCAGGGTCACGCGCACCCGATGCGTCCCCGCGTCGACGACGAAGTCCGACGACCCTTGGGCGGCGGGCTCGGGGCGAGCGTCGTCCACCTCGATCGTCGCACCGGCGGGAGCCCCGATGACCCGCAGGCGCCCGACGTGAGAGTTACAGTCCTGCACCATCGATCGAATGTCCGCCGTCTGGCTTGGCGAAAAGAGCGACCCGCCTGTCGACAGCGCTTCGCCGAAGAGCGTGATCGCGCGAGCACATCGCGAGAGACGGGTCTCGCAAAGTGCGATGTTCGCGAGCACGCGAGGATCGGGCACCTGCGCGTAGACGCGGATGAAACGAGCGAGCGCCCCTTCGAAGTCGTGCTCGGCAAGGAGCTGCCTTCCGGTCAGGTAGTCGGCCTTGGTGTCACCGGTAAGCGTCTCCGAGAGCGCGGCGGGGCCGGGCGCGCCCGCGGAGCTGGATGCGGGAGGCGCGGTTGCCGAAGCGGGCGCAGAGGAGCTCGACAGGGGCGCAGCCAAGTTCGGCGTGGGCCGCACGGACTGGGCGCGAGCCACCGCGCCGAGGGCGAGTAGCCACGCTGCGGCCGGGGCGAGCGCGCGCGGAATGGCGTGGCTCACGGGCCAATCACCATTCCGACGAAGGGCAGGAAGAACGCCTGCGTCGAGCGGGTCACGACGACCGACGACGTCAGCGGCTTTACCTGCAGCTGCTCCCCGTGGCCCGCGTTCTCCCCCCAGAAGAGCAGCCCGAGAGAGATCGCGGTCGTTCTTGCGACACGCACGTGCGCTGCCGCCTCGAGCGTGAGCGCCGGCGCGAAGTACGTCGCGGTGTCTAACCCTGCGGCGACCAGTCCGATGCTTCGGAGAGCCGCGCCCACTCCGGCGGCGACGGTGAGACGCGCGGCGGAACTTTGCCACGCCAGCCGCGCTCGGCCGGCCAGCAGGCCTCCGATGCGTGGAATGACGGCCGTGGCGGTCTGGCCTTCTGCGGTCGCCGTGACGCTGGCGGCGTCGGCTTGCACTCCGAACAGCACGTCCAGGCCAATGGGATCCATCATGTATCCGAACGTGCCGAACAAGCCTCCGCCCACGGGCGACGACACCGAGCAATGAGTCACACCCTGGAACGAGCAGATCTGGCTGTTCAGGCCTCCCGGCTCGAACGACGCGTTCAGGAGAAATCCCCCGTAGACGCCCCGCATCGCCTCGCCGGAGCCGCCCGGGGATCGAACGACCAGCGAGGGCGTCAGCGAAACGAGCTCCATGAACGGCGCTCCGGCGCGCAGCATAATCGTCCTCTCGAACGGATCGTAGCCCGGCCGGGCGATGGCGATCACGTGGCTGCCGACCGGCAGGCGGCCCCGGAAATCGCCCTCCCCGACGATGCGGCCGTCGACGCGGATGACCCCTCGTCGATCCAGCGTCGAGACGTCGACCGTCTCGAGCGCCACGGAGTCGACGCCGGCGCCGTTGCGGGCGCCCGGCAGCGCGTTCTGCGTTGGAGGTACGACCGCCACGTTCTGTGCGTTCGTGGACGCGGCGTGCATGACCAGCGCGCTCGTCACGAGCGTCACGCATGAAAGCGAGCGCGCCAGGGCAATCGGACGGGTCACCGGCATCGATGGGCTTCAGTCGGCCCCACGCGGCGCAACCGGACGCGATCGGGCAGGAAAGCTTACGACACGCGCGCGGGAAACCAAGGGCAGGAATGTCTTGCCCACGCCGCCGGATGCGGAATGCCGGACGCCGCGTTGCGGCACGCGCGCCTCGTCAGCGTCTCGTCGATCTGCTCGATCTCGTCGATCTGCTCGATCATCCGGCGGCCGCTCGGGGTATCGTTCAAAGCGAGCTGTTCAGTGACGGCTCGAATACGCTTTGCCAACGAATTGCGGTAATTGATGGTCGAAACCGTGCTCGGTAGGGCAGGGCGCTTGTTTGCGCCGGCCGGCAAGCCCGACAGGATCGTACGTCGCCTTTGGTACGGAAAAACGCTCGAGCGCCCGACCTACCACGTCGCCGGTGCGCTCTTTTTGCGGATGCTTGGCCTCGTCTACCTGATTGCTTTCGTGTCGCTGTGGACTCAAGTCGACGGGCTCATCGGAGACCACGGCATCCTGCCCGTCGCGAACTTTCTCGATGCCGTTCGCAGGTACTTTGCAGCCGAAAAATCGGGGGCTTCGCGCGTTTGGGAGCTTCCTACCCTGCTGTGGCTAAGCCCTCACGATGGCCTGATTCATCTGCTGTGCGGGGGCGGCACGTTGATCTCGATGATGTTGATCATGGGCTGGATGCCGAAGCTCTCGCTCGTCCTCCTGTGGGTGCTGTACTTGTCATTGTTCCACGCGGGTCAAATATTCCTGAGTTTTCAATGGGACATTCTCTTGTTGGAGACAGGGTTCATTGCGATCTTCGTGGCGCCGTTCGCGTGGCGGTCGACATTTCTCGGCGACGCCCACCCGCCGCGCCTCGCCATCTGGCTGGTGTGGTGGCTGCTCTTTCGGCTCATGCTCGAGTCGGGCGCCGTGAAGTTGACGTGGAACGATGGGCAACTGGGGCCCGGTGGTCTGCCACTCGCCAACGCGTGGGAGTCTCTGACGGCGCTCGACTACCACTACTGGACGCAGCCACTTCCCCTCTGGACCAGCTGGTACGCGGCACAGCTGCCGCACTGGTTTCAAAAGCTGTGCGTGGCCGGCGTGCTTTTCGTCGAGCTCGTGCTGCCATGGTTCATCTTCGGGCCGCGCGCGCTTCGATTCGGTGCGTTCGTGGGGATCGCGCTGCTCATGCTGCTGATCGGTTCCACGGGCAACTACAACTTTTTCAACTTTTTGACGTTGGTCCTGGCCGTGACGCTCCTCGACGACGGCGCATGGCCGGAGTTCCTCCGACGTCGCGTCCGGCTTTGGGATCCATCCGCGGCGCCGGCGCCGGGGCGCTGGCGAAGCGTTCCGCTCTTGCTGTTCGCCGTTCTGGTGGTCGTCCTCGGCACGTGCCAGCTGCGCGAAGCCATCGCACCGGCGAAACAGCCTCGGGCTTCGCTGCAGGCCGACCTGCACATCGCTCAGTTCGCATGGGTCAACGGTTACGGGTTGTTCCGGCGAATGACGGAGACCCGCCCCGAGATCGTGATCGAGGCCAGCGTGGACGGCAGCGACTGGCAGGCATACGAGTTTTCCTGGAAACCCGGAGACCCGTCCCGGCCGCCGCGGTTCAACACCCCACACCAGCCACGCCTCGACTGGCAAATGTGGTTCGAGGCGCTCCAGTTCGAACGCGTGCACCAAGTCGCGGGCGCGGTCGACCGGAGAACCATGAGCCCATGGTTCCAATCCTTCCTCATACGCCTTTTGCAGCGACAGCCGCAGGTCGTGAATCTTCTCGCACACGAGCCATTTTCGAACCGGCCGCCCCAATCCGTCCGCGTCGTGCTCTACGAGTATCGCTTCACCAATTTCTCCGAACGGGCAGCGAGCGGCGATTGGTGGCAGCGGCAACGGGTATGGACCGGGCCCGCGTGGTCGTTGCCGCGATAGTCGAGCTTGCCTCGGGCGGTACTCATTTGCCGGCCATGCCAACGTCGCCCGGACCGAACGTGCCCGCGATTGCGCTTTCGACGCGCGCGAGCAAGTCGCATTCACCGTCGAGCCTGCGCGCCCTGGCGAGAAAGCGTTGGGCTTCGTCGCGCTTGCCCCGCCGTGCCGCCGCGATGGCGAGGCAAGCGAGGTTCGCCGCGCGCGCGAAGCGGTCGCTGCTGTGCTTGTATGCGTAACCAATCAAGGCTTCCCCTTCGGCGATGCTGCCCTGGTCGACGAGGATGGCTCCGCGCGTTCCACGCACCCAGGCCACCCTCGGCAGGCTCCCCATGGCCTCCGCGGACATCCGATCCGCGCGTTCGAGGGCGCCAGCTCCGCGGGCCATGAAAAGCGCCCACGCGTAGTTGTTCGCCAGGCGGGCCCGCGTCTCGCGCGGCAGCGCTCCTGCAGGCACGGCGCCTTCTTCGAAGAGCAGCGAGTAGTGGCGCGTCGCCTCGCCGTAAGCGCCCGCGAGCACGAGCAAGTCGGCGAGACCGGTTCGGGCTATCCAATCCTCGGGGTCCGCGCGAAGCACACGCCTCGCTTCCTGGGCCGCGGCTTCGTAGTTGCCCAGCGCGGCGAGGCGCCCGATCTCGATACTGTGCTCGGCCACGCCCAGGGACGCAATGCGGGCCTGCGACATGAATGGCAAGAGGAAGATCTGAAGGAAGTCGTTGCGCGGTATGGTGGGGTCCGCGCGCGGGAAGGGGATCAAGCCCGTCACGAGCAGATATCCGTTGACGAAGACCATCGACGTCCAGAGCGGCAGCGGCGCGGGGGAGCTCCAGTCGAGTCGGCGCGACCCGCCATCTTGGATGGTGGCGGCGCAAAACAAGGCCAGGGTCACGAGCGGCCCGGCCGCGTAGGTCACCAGAAGCCTCCACTTGATCCGCCGGCCGTGCCCCGAGAGCTGGGTCATGCCGCCGCCCGGCAAAATGCGGATATCGACTGCCAGGCCCGCGAGGCGGCGACGCAGGAGGATCGGCCCGCTTCCGCAGTGGATGCGTCCAGGGACGCAGGCCTACCAGCCGGGCCGCGGCCGTGTGCCCCGCCTCGTGCAGGAGAACGCTGGACGACCACGCGATCCAGAGCGAGAGAACCGAGCCGCAGAACGTCCAGGTGGTGGAGCTGAGCGTATGGACGGTGCGCCCGAGCGCGATCGTGACGACGGCCATCAGCGGCCAGAGATTCGGCGGAGTCCAGTTCGTTCGTTCGATCCGCTGCGCAACGCGCGACCAGCGGGGTGCGTGTTGCGCCGGCGCTCCCTCGGCGACGACCCCCGGCTCGCCCACCCGCACACTATGGCTCTGCTTCCGGCCGCGGCTCGCGTCGCAAGGCAGGGCCAGACCTACTTTCGATCCTTGACGCTCTCGCTTCGCAGGTTCGTCAGGAGCGAGCTCCGGATGCCGTTCCGCAGCTGCTGGACCTCCGGCGCGGCCTGCAACCCTCCGCGGCCGGGCTCGGGACTGGCATCGCCGAGCTTGTCGCTGAGGACGATGGCGAGCAGCGCCTCGAGCAGGCTACTTCCACCTGGACCTGCGCTGCCACCCGTCCCCGAGGAGCTTCCGACGACGATCTTGGGCACGACGTCGACGTGGGAGGTCTCGATCGCCTCGGCGAAGCGGTTCATCACCTGCTGCGCAACCTGGAACTTCGGCCCGCCGTACGCGCGCACCTGCTCCTCGGTGGCGACCGCCTGTCCGATGCCGAGGCGCGCGGCCTTCTCGGCCTCGGCTTCGGCGAGCACGCGAATCTCGGCCGCCTTTTGCAAGCTGCGCTGGTACTCGGCCTTACCCTGGTTTTCCTGGATGGCGATCGCGATCTCGCTCTCGGTGAGCGACCGCTGCTGCTCGGCCCTGCTGGCCGCTTCGCGGAGCTCGCGCTCCTTCATCGCCGCTTTCTGTTGCTGAGCGAAGGTCGTGATCTGTTCTTCAGCGATCTGGCGTGCCCGCAGCTGCGTGAGGATCGTCTCGATGGCCTTGTCGTTAAGGGCGCTCTTCGGTGTGCCGATGAGCACCTCCTGGAGTTCGAGGTTGTACGCCGCGAATTTGTCCCGCATCTCGCGCGAGGCGCGCTCCTGGATGTCGCTGCGCTGCTGAATGAGCTCGATCAACGTGCGCGTCTGCGCGGTGTTCTTGAAGTAGGCGCTCACCATGGGGTCGAGCGTCTGTTCGACGAGCCGCTTGATGTCTCCGAACCGTTGGATGACGAGGGGCGCCTTCTTGTAATCGATGTGGACCACGACCGAGAGCGGAAGGAGGGGCTCGAAGGCATCCTTGGTGATGAGCGAGACCTCGCTGAGGTTCTCGTCGTACCGGTGCGCGCCGATCTCGGCCTGGTTCCACTTGAGGATGAAGTTCACCGTGGGCACGGGCATGACCTTGCCGGCGTACGTGTTGAACGCGTACTTGCCCGGAAGAAGAGGCTCGTTCCACACGCCGCGCGTCCCCTTCGCGGAGAGCTCGCCGTGCTTGTATTCCGAGCCCGACGTGTCGGCGCCCTGTGCGCCCGTGTAGGAAACGACCACGCCGACGGTGCCCACCTCGACGACCGTCTTCGGGATGGTCTCGACGGTCGCGAAGAGACGGTTGACGTAGTACGTGCCCTCGACCAGCACTTGCAGCTGGCGGCCCCGCCGGCCGCCGGCAGCCAGAAAGCGCTCGGGGTCCTGGAAGTTATTGTGGTAGCTGGCGGCGTTCGAGGCATCCTCGCCGCAGACCGGCGCGATGATTTCGCCTTGCGGCAAGCTCGGGCCGTCGTGGACGGTGACGATGCCGACGAGGTCGTCGGCGCCCTTGATGATGATGGGCGCAAACCCATTGCGGTCGCCGATGACCGCGGCCATCTGGCGGATCTTGGCGTCTTCCTCGCGGTTGAGGGGCAGGAAGTAGACCTTGTCGTAAGTGATGACCACGAACTGGGCGAGATTGATGGCGTACGTCCCCTCGCGCAGCACCTTGCGCTGCGGACCGCGCTGTCCGCCGCCGCGGAGAAAAGAGATCACGTCGGTGAAATCGTCCGCGGCGACGTTCGAAGCGAGCGTTTGCATCGGCTCGAGAGGCAGGCCGTCGCGCGCAAAAACATAGCCGATCGTCCCCTGGGCGATGGTCACGAGAGGAAGCCGATGGACGCGGTACTGCAGCGGCACGAGCCAGTGAAGGCCACCGCGCAAGACGGACGGCTGGTAGCCGGCCTCCCCACGCAGCGCGATGAGGCCATGTGTGACCGACCCACGACCGCTCCAGCGTTTCTCGACGACGCCGACGCGGTCGTTCGGGATGTAGCGGATGCCGAGCAAGAGGAACAGAGTGAGGCCGGCGGCCGCGCCGACGAGCCATTCGATGGGCAACATGACCTGCTCCGAATGCGCGGGTGAAAGGACGCGTCCCCACGCGGAACCCCTGCGGATGCGATGGTTCGACGCGCCCGGCATGAGGCGCGCCGGCGGATGGCTGCCTGGCAGGGCGCAGCCACCTGATGCCGCGATGCATCCCGAAATGCAAACCGCGCTCGCCCGCGCACGATCGGCGGTCTCGGCGCGGGCTCGGGGTTAGGGCGTACGCATGGCGCTCAGAAAGGTGCGGACGGGCAAGGGCTAGCGCAAGCGGGCACGGAGGTTGCCCGTCTCCCCCGGCGAAGGGTGGCGGTGGCGGGGGGCGCTGCGCCCTGATCGGCGCCCGAAGTGACGTGGAATACCCCACAATACGCGACGTCCGTGGGCTCGTGCGCCACGTTCCGCACTACGGCGCCACCGCCGACGCTCCGACACCGTAAGCCCGCGGGTCCACACCGTAACGAAACGCAATGCTGATGCGCGGTCCCGACCGAGCCACCTTCGTGACCGGGTGCGAGACCCAGCGGACCTGGGAGCACACGGTCCCGAGTAGGTCGCCCCGCCCGATCGCAAATGCCCGTGACGGCCCGCCGCCGCGCGGACGGAAGAGGAGCCGTCGCCGATCACCGAGTGCCACGAGCGGCACAATCGGCCGGACGACTTCGCGTCGGATCTTGTCTCGATGCCAAGCGACGCTGTCGCGCCCGTCACGGTAGAAATTGAAACCGATGGCCTCGAACGTGACCCCATAGTTTGCGCCGAGGGCCTGCCGCATGCGCTCGAGGATCGGTGGGTGCAGCGCTTCACCCGAGTCCAGCGTCCATCGCGCGGTGAGGCGCGGCTCGAGGACGCGCTGGTCATAGATCCAGCGCTCGCGCCGAGCCCACGGCAGTGATGTCCGAAGCTGTTCGAAGAGAAGATCGCTCGATGACACCCAACCGGCTACGATGTCGATCCAGGCGGTGTCGTCGAGCGCGACGCGCTCCAAGCTCCCGGAGCTTGCGTCGAACGTTGGATCTGCCGTGTCGAAGAGGCCGGGCTGGTACGGCGTGCCGAGCGACATCGCCGGCGGACATAGCGCAACTCCGCGGCACAATCGAACTCAGCTGCGCGGACGAGCGCGCTCCCCGTGCCGCTCGGTCCGAGCCTCAATTTTGCCAAGTTACATTGACGCTCCCCGTGCCGCTCGAGGGCACCGTGTAGGTATGGTTCGAGCCGTTTTCCCAGGTGACGGCGCCGCTGGCGGCGATCTTGATGAATTTGAACTGGATGTTCGTTCCTGCGGGCATGGCCGTGTTCAAAAACCAGTTCGGATATTGCGGGTCGAGCATCGGCCCCACCGCTGTCTGGAAAGACGTGCTCCAATTGCCGAGCTCCGGCGTACTACCTGTCAGAAATATATAGTCGCCCGGTGAGGTCGGGACGGCATTGTTCACAGTGAAGGTGACCGGAATCAATTTCGCGGTCAGCACACTGAAGTAGATGCCATTCGATTCGACGCCCCCGCTGTTGTTCAACGTGACGTCGTAGCCCCCAGGCATGACGGGGGGCACCGTGAACGTCACCGATGTATTCGACCACGATGAGACCGTGGCTGCGGTGGCTCCGAAGTACACCCGGCCACCGGAAGCGCCAAAGCCGTCGCCCACGATTGTGACTGCCATCCCCGGCTGGCCGACGTACGGCCCGACGCCCCCGATTTCCGGGGCCGTGGCGGCTGCCTGCTTCTGCCACACCGCCACAGTGTGCGGGTTCAGGACAAAGGCGGTGACGGGGTTTATGCCGCTGGAAGCGGCGGAGACGGTGACTGCACCGCCTCCGAGCAGCGAACCGAGATAGTCAGAATACGTACCGGCGGGCAGCGCCGTGTTCAGCCCCGTGATATTGTACCCGGTCGTTTCACTCTTGTTGATCGCGACAAGCACCACGCTGTCGAAAAATTGCCTTTCGAATATGTACACGTCACCGTTGATCCAGCGCTGTTGCGTCGTTCCGTAGCCGAGAGCGTTGTTGTTGGCGCGCAGGCCGGCGAGCTTCGCGATGAGCTGATACGCCAGAGTCGAGGTATTGAAGCTCGACATGCCCACGCGGTTGTATGGATCGTTGCCGCCGTCGGTCGTGTTGTAGAGGTATTGCTCGTCGCCATAAAAAATGTTTGGAATACCGCGGCAAGTCAGGAGGAACGCGAGTGCTTCATGCAGGCGGTTCTGGTTCGTCGTCAGGTTCCCATAGAGCCGGCTCTCGTCCTGGGAATCGAAGAACGTGACGAGGTCGTTGGGAAAGGTGAAGTTGGCGTCCTCGGTCGAAAGGGCGGAATCGATCTCCGAAAAGTTGGTGTTGGTGCCGAAGACGTCGCGGATGGCCTGATTGATGCCGAAGTCGAGCTCGCTGATGCCGGAACGGTTGGCGAACTTGTACGCGTCTGCGTAGAGCGGATCCGCAGCACTGTTGGGGTTCCATTCACCAAAAAGGTACGAGGGCCTGTTGTTGAAGATGGCGTTGGCGAAGGAGTACTCCCATCCCCACGTGACCGACTTGATGGCGTCGAGCCGGAACGCGTCGGCCCCGTGCGCCTGGAACAGCTCCGCGCTCGTCTTCAGGTAGCTGTCGATTGCAGGGTTCTCTTGATTCAGGTCCTGGAGACCTCTCCAGGTTGTCATATTCCACCTGGTAGCGGTCGGAAAAATCCATAATGTTGTTGTTGTGATGAAAATAACCGTTCGGATCGTTGTTGGGGGTCGCGAGGAGAGTGCCGTTGTTGTAGAGCGCACCATTTTCCCCGGCGTCGTTCTGATTCGAATCGTTTTGTGGCCAGTCGACGATGATCTTGATGTTGTCCGCGTGGGCTGCGGTGATCAGGTTGTCGAACGCCGTCCATCCGTTTGCGATATCGCCGAAGTGCTCCTCCACGCGCATGAAGTCCCGGCTCCAGTAGCCGTGATACGGCGCGGAGACGGGAGGGCCGGCGCTCGTGCTCAGGTTCTCGTTGTCGTTGGGCGGTGAGATCCAGATCGCAGTGGCACCCATCCCTTGGATGTACGAAAGCTGGTCCTGGATGCCCAGCAGGTCGCCGCCCCAGTACGCTTGCCAGTTGGTCTTGGTCGAATCGTACAAGCCGGGGCTCTGGGGTGGATTGTTGTTGGATGGGTCGCCGTCGTAGAAGCGGTCGGTGACCACCTGATAGATGACGGCTTTCCTGTAGTCCTGCGCGTGAGCGACGCCGACGCAGGTCGTGACCAGAAGGGCGGAGAGTGCCCGGCAGGGCATGCGCGACATGGGGTCCTCCGATGGCCGCAGTGGAACCCCGGCTCTTCGCATGGATGGGTGTCAACGGCAATTGCAGCGAATTACATGGGTAACGTTGGGAAGCTGAAATTTACCGCAATTCCGATACGCTCACCGGCACATGACGACGACGAAGACCGTTGCCGAGGCGATAGCCGCCGTCTTGGTGGTCGCATGCGGTGGTCCGCTTTTCGTGAATCAGGGCGATTTTCCACCGCCCGATGATCCAAGCGCACCGCCGTTGCCCACGGACTATCACTGGGGCGAACCGAAGCGCGTGGATCTCGATCATGACGGGCGGCTCGACCTCGCCTACTACGACACGGACGGCGGCCTGCGCGGCGCCGGGTTCGACGAAAACCACGACGGGAAAGTCGATGTCTTCAAGAAGTACTCCGGCGACGGACGCGTCATCGAGGAGACGCGCGACACGGATCACGACGGAGTCTTGGACCAGCGCGCGATCGACACGAATGGCGACGGGAAGGTCGATACGATTGTGCCCTATCCCGCTCGCTGAGTTCGGTGGAGATTGTGGGCCTCGCCAAACCCGGTCAGCGGCGGGGCTGATGCCCGAAAAGCGTCAGAAGATGTACAGGGACGCGTAGTCGTCGGCGCCGGCGGTGAAGATCCAGTAGATGAATCCGTCGGAACTCGCACCGAGAGCCGGCATGGTGCTGGCGTCGCCCGTCGCATCGATCGGTCCGATGTTGGTCGCCGCGATCACGGTCAAAAGCCGTCCTTGTCCGTTCGAGACGCCCCACCCATTGACACTGCCTTGATAGACGACGCAGACGGAGTCGGTCGTGCCGAAATTGCCCGTGCTGCCGGGCAACGTCGGGACATACACGATCTCGGATGCGGCTGCGCACGCTGCTGGCAGCGCGGGCGCGTCAGCGCCGCCATCCGAGGGCGCCGAGCTTACGGCGCCGCTGTCTTGAGCAGCGGCGTCGCCGTCGGGCCCGGCCGCATTCATGGCGGGGTGGTTACCGGCGGAGGCTTCCGGCCCGCCGCTCGCTCCGCCGGCGTTGGCCACGCCTGCACCGTTGGTGACGGATCCGCCCATGTCCGTCCCGGCGCTTGCGGCATCGCCGAGGTCTTCGAATGTCCAGACTTTGCCACACGAAACGCAGCAGGCGCAAAGAACGGCGGTCCCGAGGCGACGCGCCCGTGCTCCGGCGTCCCCGCGCGTCGCCGTGAGGTCTCGCCTCGCTCGGACCAAAGCTCCCGTTGCGCCGCTCACCGCCCCCAGCCCTCCAGACGTTGTGAACCGGCTCGGCTACCGCCCATCGCTGCACCGCCCATTGCCCGCTGCCGACCCCGCTCGTGAACTGGTGGCCTGGGGCTCCAGTTTCGGCTCAGATCTTACCGCATTACCGAGGAAATTCGATGTCAATGGAACCATCGAATCGCCGCTGCGCGCGACGTCCCGGCCTCCGGGCACGTTCGCGTCGAGGGATCTAGGCAGCTGATCGAGGCACTTCGGCGCGAATTCGCTCGACGATGCCCACCGATTCGTCCCAGAGGCGCTCCGCCAGGGCGCGGTCGGAGGCGAGAGCGCTCGGCTTGGCGACATTGCAATCGGCGAAATATTCGCCGCTGACGGTGTCGAGCGAAGGATGAGTCGCCACGTAGCACTGCGTGGCTGCGCCCTGGGCGACGGTCTTGAGAAAAATGGGCGATGCGGCCTTCAAGATCGATCGCGCGATGGCGGGCATGTGTCTTCCGAGGGGCGTTGCGATAACGCCGGGGTGCAGCGCGTTGGCCGTTCTATCCGTCCCGCGCCAACGCCGCGCAAGCTCCTTCGCAAAGAGCAGGTTGCAGAGCTTCGATTGTCCGTAGGCCTTCCAGGGCCCGTATCCTTTTGCGCCGTCGAGATTGTCGAACTCGACGCCGCTCTTGGGCGCGTTGGTGTGCGCGGCGCTGCTGACGACCACGACCCGGGCCTTGTGGGTCAGATGATCCTGGAGTCCCGTGACCAGGATGAAGTGCCCGATATGGTTGGTGAAAAACTGCAGTTCGTACCCAAAGGCGCGTTCGAGGTTGGGCAAAGCCATGATGCCCGCATTGCACACGACGCCGTCGAGCTTTCGCTCGCTGCGGCGAACTCGCTCGATACAGCTCGCGATCGACGCCGGGTTGGACAGGTCGCATTCGCCCGGCGCGACCTCGCCTTCGAGTGCGGAGCCCTCGTTCACGCTGGACTTGGTTCGACCCATGGCCAGGACACGCGCGCCCCGCTTGGCCAGCACCCGTACCGTCTCTCGGCCGAGCCCCGAGCGGGCGCCCGTGACCAAGAATGTTCGCCCGGCGAGCGAGAGCCCGGCCGTGACCTCCTCCGCCGTGGAGTTACTGCCGAAGCCGTTCGGACCTCTGCCCTTGATGGATCCGACGAGGGACATGCCGCCGCTCCAACCGATGCTTGAAGACCCCGAGCCGTTGCGGGTTGCTCGTGTTGGCTCCGGCCTCGAAGGCCCCGGCCGCCACGCTTCACGCGAGCGGACCGCGCTTCGCAAGGTCTCGCGCTCGAGTACGCTGTGCGCTCGATGGCGCGAATCGACAGCCTTCTGTCCATCCTGCGACAGCAGAACGCCAACGAGCTTCAGCTCGGCACGGACCGCGAGCCGAAGCTGCTGGCTCACGGGGCGGCCCGGAGGCTCTCGCTGCCGGCGACTCCCGAGGCGACGCTCCGCGAGCTCCTTGGCGAGATCCTCACGCCGCAGCGGGACGAGACGCTGCGAACGAAGGGACGCGTGCACGCGTCGTACGCGTCGGGGTCGTTCGGCATGTTCGAGGTGAAGATGGCTGTACGCGCGGACGGGGGCTTCGACGTCTCGTTCGTGCGCTCCGACAGCGACGGCGTGGCGGCCCGCGCGGCGTCGGCGCCGTCCGTCCCCCCACCGGCAGGACGCGCCGGGGCCCCGGGAACGGCCGCTCCATCACCGCTCTCGCGGGTCGCCGACTCATCGACCAGCTCCTCCGCCGCTCGGGAAGAGGGACCCGCGGCATTCGCGCACCTCGTCGCGTCGGCGGCGAGCCTTCGCGCCAGCGATGTGCACCTGGTCGACGGAGCGCCGCCGATCGCGCGCGTGGATGGGCGGTTGCGTCGCGTCTCGCAAGCGCCCGTGCACCTGGCGTCCACGCTGCCGATCGACGATGCCTCGATCGAGCGCATCTCGGCAGGCCATTCCTTCGAGGCCGCGTGCGACCTCCCCGGAGTGGGCCGCGCGCGGCTGCACGTTTTCAGGACTGCCGAGGGCCTCGCAGCGGCGATTCGGCTCCTGCCGGGCCATGCGCCGTCGCTCGCCTCGCTGCACATGCCAGTGTCGCTCGACGATCTCGTGATGCTCCCGAACGGACTCGTCATCGTGTGCGGCGCGACGGGAGCCGGCAAGTCGACCACGCTGGCCGCGCTCGCCCAGGAGGCATTGCGCCGCCGCTCGATCGTACTCTCCACACTCGAGGATCCGATCGAATACGCCCTCGATGCGGGCGACTCCTGTGTGGTGAGGCGCCGGCAAATTGGCCGGGACGTCCCGGATTTCGTCGCCGGACTGCGCGACGCGCTGCGCGAGGACCCGGACGTGCTCCTCGTCGGAGAGATGCGCGATCCGGGCACGATCACGCTCGCGCTGACGGCGGCCGAGACCGGGCACCTGGTCCTCTCTTCCCTGCATAGCGGCTCGGCGGCTTCGGCCGTCGAGCGGATCGTCGACGCCTACCCACCGGAGCGCGCATCGCAGATCCGCGTCCAGCTCGCGGATTGCCTCAAGGCCATCGTCGTGCAGCGGCTCTTGCCGCGCGCGCAGCGCGCGGGCCGAGTGCCCGCCGTCGAGGTGCTTCGCGTGACGCACGCGATCGGGTCGATCATCCGCGATGGCAAGACGGCGCAGCTCGCCAGCACGATGCAGTCCGGCCGGCGCGAGGGCATGATCACACTCGAGCGGTGCCTGGCCGATCGCGTGCTCGCGGGCGAAGTCGACGAGGAGGTGGCTCGCGCGATGGCGAACGACGTGGGCTCCTTTTCCATGTACTTGAGCCGCTGACGTGCAGCTGCCGTAAAACCGTTTTTTCGGGCGGAGCGAACGGAGCGGGGCGGCGACGCGTCCGCTACTGCGCGACACGGCAATCGGACAGGAGCGCCCCAGGCGGCTGGTTGTCGACACAAAGCAGGAGCGCGGGGGGATGCGCGACATCGCCCGTCTTGCCACCGATGGCGGCGATCGTCGCGATCGACCCGACGGCGATCGTGACGTCGCTCGCAACTGTGGTATCGGCCGTTGCGCCAGTCGATGGGCGAGCGCTCACGACCCCGTTGGATAAGGCCGAGAGGGCAAGGTACCCGTCGGGATCGACGACGCCGTCGTTTGGACCGGCCTGCGCGCTCGCCATTCCGAACGCCACGTCGATGAGCAGGGGCAGCCATGACGTCTCGAACGATCCGAGTCCAAAATCGAGCGAGGGGGCGGCCGGAACCGCGTTGACGGCCCGCAGCAGCACCGCCCCTCCCGCGAGCTCCGCATCGTCGGCCATCACGGACACTGTGAGCCCGCGATCTTCCCCTGCGGGTGTGAGATCCCCTGCAATCATCAGCGTCCAACGAGTTCCGAACGCGAGCGAGGCCAGGTTCGTGGTGTCAGCGACGCGGGCGATCGGACCTCCCCGTGCGTCCGGAGCCGCCGCGTCCATCGATGCCTGCGTCGCGTCGGTGTCGGTCTCTTGCGCTTCGTCTGCGTCGAAGTCATCGACCGCGTCGTCCTCGGTGGCAGCGTCATCCGGCGCAGACTCGGCGCCGTCGTCAGCCCCCATGGATGTTTGCACCGGAACCGGTAAGGCCAGCGCGAAGGTACAGTCGAGGGCTCCGGCCGCCACTAGCCGCACGTCGTACGTTCCGGGAGAGAGCGTCAGATACGCAGTGACCTGTCCGAATGCCAGTCCCGGCGGTCCACCGTCCTCGCCGCCATCCTGGCCCGCGAGCTGCGCGAAAAGGGGCCCGAGGAAACTCGACGTTCCGTGCGGAGCGACACAAACGTCGAGGGGCGGCGTGTCCGGCGACAGCTGCGCGATCCGAACGAACGCTTGCGACTCCGCCGCGGCGTCGTCGGTTGCATCGCCGGCAAAACCCTCCGACGACGCTTCAACCCCTGCGTCTTCGTCGGCATCCGCATTCTCCCCGGGCGCCGCGGCGCCGCTGTCCGGTGTGCTGCAGGCGTTGACGCCGACGCTTCCGACCGCCAGGCAGTAAAGGGCCCCCAAGAGGATCGTGACCGCCCGTAAGGACCTCGCCGTCGCTTGCTCGGGTACGTACATTCGCCTCAAAGGCTGCGCAGGTACTCGACGAGAGCGGTCTCGTCGTCGGCGGTGAGGGTCGCAGGAGGGTTACCCGGCGCTGCCGAGGCTTGCAGCATTGCCGGAAGCACATCTTGGATGCTCGCGGCGCTGCCGTCGTGCAGGTACGGCGCAGAATCAGCAAGACCGCGCAGCGCCGGGGTGTCGAACGCGCATGCCGGTCTGGGCTGCCCATCGATGTCGAAATGAACGACGTCGGGCCAGGGACCGCTCGTGACACATGTGCCGACGTCGTGCAGGAGGACGCCTCCCGGTGTGAGCGTCGAAACCAGCGGGCCGCTCAAGTCGAGCGTGGGGTTGCCCTGGCCGGAGTCGGTCCTCGCAGGACCGTAATGACAGCTCGGACATCCGGCTAGCTCGAACACCGCCTCGCCCTGAGCTCGCAGGGCGGCCAGGGCTTCGCCTTGAACCTGGTGCGTCAGGTCCGTCGAGGGCGGCACGGGCGTGGGAATGGCGTAATTGACGTACGCCGCGAGGTCGTCCAGCAGCTCGTGTTGCGTCGGGTCATCACTGTCGCTGTCGTAGGGCTCGAACTCGCCCCCCTGTTCGACGTCGATGGTCTTCCAGTAGTCTTGCACTTGGGCCCGGTCGGCGGTCCGGAAGAGGAAACCGGTGTCCAGCAGGCCGCCGGCGTTGCTGGGGGTGTCGCGGGGGCCTTGAGAGAACCGCCACGTGACGGCGTCGCTTCGCCCTTCGAGGTGGCAGCTCGCGCACGCAACCCAGTGATTTTGCGTAATCGGCAAGTCGTCACTGTTCGCGGAGAAGAACATCTTTTGGCCGAGGCGCAGCTGCGCCGGCATCGGGTCCGAGGCAAGGCTCGGGAATGAGGGTCCGTCTTGTGTGACCGTGATGCCGCCGGCGTCCCCGCTCCCCTCTTGCACTTTGAAGGCCACGATGTCCTCCGTGTTCCGCTCGTGGACGTAGATCTCGTCGCCGTACTCGACCACCGCCTCGGGCAGATGGCCCGGCAACGGGCGCACGAGCGCCGCTTCGACCCGCCGCGTGGCGTCGACGACGAGCACGTCCTCGCTGTCCGCATCGACCACGAACGCGTACCGCCCGTCGTCCGAGAACGCGAGAGCGCGCGGGCCGGACACAACGTCGCCGAAGGCTCCGGCGTTGTCAGGAGCCCCGCCGGCCGCTTGAATGGAAAGCCGCGCGAGCTGGTCGCCGGTGCTGCCATCGACGACCGAGAGCGCAGGGAAGACCGTGTTGTTGAAGACGAGGCTTGGCTGCGGGGTGTCGGTGCCAAGCATCAAGTGGGCGGTCCACACCTGGTCGGTGCCCGGGCGGGCGACGGCGTCATAGATTCCACGCACCTGCCCGTGAGGCTCGGTGGGGTCGGACACCGGACCGACGTCGGGGAGCGTCCATGTGGCGTCGAGCGCGAGCCCACCATCGGCCGTCGACAGTGCGCTGATACCGGGCCCGAGCAAGTGGGTGACAAGAAGCGTCTGTCCGTCGGGCGCCCATGCCAGTGCCCACGGCTTGCGTGGCGTGGCGACCGTCGCCGAGACGACGAGCGACCCAGCGTCCACTACGACGATCTCGTCGTCCTGAGCGCATGCCACGAAGACCGTCATGTCGTCGGCGCTGACGAGGACCCCGATCGGCTCCGAGCATACGGGCACGCTCCCCCGCACCTGCGCATCAGCGGTATCGATTGCATAGAGCACGCCCGATCGCTGCCCCGTGACGTACAGGCTGGCCCCCGTCGAGTCCAGAGCGAGGTCGCGCGGGGCGACCGCGGGCGTGTAGCGGCCGGTCGTCGAGTCCAGGGTTGGATGCGTATTGGCGAGCAGGATTTCGTGTTCGATGGAACGCGCGGCTCGATCCACAATGGTGACGCTGTCAGCGTCCGGCTGCGCCACGAACAGCCGCGCGCCGTCCGGACTGACGGCCATGGCGCTGGAGTGCAGCTGACGAGAAGTGGCTCCAGACCCCTTCCCGCAGGCCGGCACCGCGCAGGCGATCATCGCCCAGAAGAGGCGCAGCCGTTGCCGAACCCGTTGCATCATTGGCGTGGTCGGTGAGCCACGTCATCGTAGCAAAGTTCCGAACTTGAAAGTCGATTTCAAGAATGGCACAATCGGTCGGGCGTCGCGTTCCGAAACGGGCCCGCGGGGCGAGCTTCGCCCCCGGGGTCCCCTCGCGCCGCTGACGCTCGCGACGTGACCGGTCCTGCGACGAGGTTCATCATTCGTATGGCGCGAATGCGGTTGTCCACGACAGCGGCGGTCTGCGCTCTGGCGATCGTCGCGGTAGCCTCTTGCCGCACCACGACGGCCTCGTCGCCCACCGAGAACGCCGCGCAGTCGGTTTCCGCCACCGCCAGCGCGGTCGACCCCACGTTCGTGACCCGCGACCACTTCGTCGCGGCGGTCGAAATGCAGATCTCGGGAGAGCCCTTCGCGCAGTCGATGGGCCGGGCCCTGACCGGCTACAGCCGTGACTACCTCCCCCCCAATATCTACTTCAACCCGGCCGACGGCGGCGCCGGTCAGATCGACCTGCCCGGATTTTCGAGCGCCGTCGAATCGTACGAGTACTCCAAGCAGCCGATGAACAACATTGCGTTCGAGTCGGGCGCCGGGACGTCGCTCGCGTTCGGGCCCGTGCTCAACGCGGCGGGCGCGACGGGGACCGACGCGCTCGCCATCCTGCGCGGCTGGGTGCAGCAGATGGGGGCCGAGAGCAATGCAACCAGCCGATTCGTTCACACGCAAGCGACGGCGGACAATCCGCTTGGATGGCCCGGCTTCTGGCCCACCCTACTTCCATTCGCTTCATGGGACCCTTCGATTCAGCCGACCAATGCATCCACCGGCTGCTCGATCAGCTCCGACGACGACCCCGGCGCGAGCGGAGCGTATGCCTGCGACGACTACGAGTGCGACTACACGACGCTGCATTTGCCCAACCGGCAGGCGCAAGTGCAGATGGTCATCGATCCCGGCTCGTCGGGCTGGGCGGGCTGGAAGGAGGCGCTCTGGACTCTGAACTACCTGCAGGTGATGCACGACTCCGCCGAAAATCCGGTCACGACGGTGCCGGTGGATCAACTGTCGGTCGTGGGAACGCCGGGCAATACCGTCCTCGGTAGCGATGGCCCAGGCAATCCGACCGTCCCGGGAACCTTTCTCGGCTCGAGCGATATCGAGGGATTTCAGGCGGGCAATTTTCTCCAGATTCTCGATAACCAGGCCCAGCAGTGGCTCACCGCATTGACAACCACCGACGGCTCGACGCTCGGCGGCTTCGCAAGCCTTGGCGACGCGCTGGCGTACGCGCCTACGTCGCCCTTGCAATGGTTCCCAGGCGCGATCAGCGTGACCGAAACCACCGACGACAGCGGCTTTCCCCGACCGGTCAGCTACGCGATCACATTGGCGGACAGCGATCTGCTCGATCTCTCGGGCCTGCTCGGCGCATTCTCCAGCGTCTACGCGCTGACCGATCAGTCCAACACGCAGGTGGGAGGCAGCCAGCCCGTCCTGGCCTACTTCGACGGCGACCCCTTTCCCGTGCAGAACCAGACGCCGACGGGAGCGCCGACGCTGCACGACCGGGCCCTCGCCATGATGCGCGTCGCCTTCGTGAACATCGATCGCCTTCACGTGGACCCCACGACCGGTCTTTTCGTCGACGACGTCGGTCTCGCCGGCGGCAACGTTTCACGAGGGACGACCCTCTCCACCGACGTCGCGGCCTACGCGCTTCTGGCCTTGCGGACCGCGCGGCGCGCGCTCGACTCGGAGCTCACGCTCTACTCGAACACCACGCCCGACATCGAGGGGGCAGCCTGCCCGCTGGACGCTTTCGCCGGCGTCGACGGCGTCCCGTTCTCGACTCGGCTCGACCAACTGATCCGAGCCCTCGCGGCCGTTTTCACTGCCCAGCTGACGACCGAGGGCGGCACCGCGTACGCCGGGTGGAATTTGGCCGGCGCTACGCCCACGGACACCGGCACGAGTCTCGACGCCCATGCGGCCGCCATTCGTGGCCTGCTCGTGGCCTACCTGGCGACGGGAGACGCGAGCTACAGGGAGCGCGCGCAGAGCGTCTTCGATCGTCTCGAGAGCGCGTTCTACGTTCCCTCGGGACGGTTCTACCGAACGCTCGCGGGCGATTCCTCGATGCAGGTCACGTTCACGCCCCGGCGCTTCGGACTGCTGCAGGGAGCGTTGCGAGATATGTACGAGCTGGTCGCGCTTCTGCCGGGCAATCAGTCGATGCAGACGCTCATCGAGGATCGAGTCGCCCGCTTGAACAAGCTCGTGCTGAACGGCTGGGACGATCGAAACGAAAACCAGGTGGTCGAGTGGCCGACCGAGTGCACCCAGGTCGGCACGGGGCCGGATGGCCAGCCCCTCGGGCTCGGTGGGTTGCAGATGGCCGAGCGGGTTCTCACGGGCGAGTCGGGTTCGGAGGGCGATTCGGCCAACACGGGGCCGAGGGTCATTGCCACCGACAGAGATCGGGATTGCGTTCCCGAGATCTCGGCCGCTCGCCTGCCCTCGGCCCTCGCGAATTCAATCACCTTTTCGTTTGCACCCTCCCCAACCCTCGATTGGGGATCGTCCCCTCCCCCGTGGTCGCAGTGACGCTCGTGGGGCTGCACTGTCGAGCCACGGTGGTTCTCGTCAGCGCTTCTCCCTGATCTCGATGCGGAGGACGTCGACGCGTCGGTCGTTCGCCCAGCCCGCCTCGTCGGTTCCCCGTGCATCGAGCTTGCCACGCGACGACTTCTCGATGCGCTGAGAGTCGACGCCCATTTTCTCGAGGTACGCGGCAACCTCGTCTGCGCGCCTCATGCCGAGGGCTTCGTTGTAGGGGATCGTACCGCGTGGGTCGGCCCGACCGATCAGCTCCAGGCCGGAGTCCTTGAGCGCGCCGTTCATGCATTTGGCGATCTGATCCAGCACCACGAGATCTCCCGGCAAAAGCTGGCTCTGATCGAAGTCGAACTTCGGCGCCTTGTCGACCGAATCGAAGTTGAGCTCGCATTTGCGAATCAGATCTTCCGAGACCGAAATCGACGGGCTGGCCGGTTTCGTCTCTTCGACGGGCGCAGCAGGCGGAGGCGCCACGGGCTGAGGCGCGGTCACACCGCCGTTCTGAGCGATGGGTTGCTCTCCTCCCACGCGCGAGCCGCCGATATCGAACCGGCCCTGAAGACCGACGTAGATGAAGGAAGCCACCTGGGCCGGTGCCATGGCGTGGGTGCCGTCGTTGGACGCCTGTTGCCAGATGAACGTGCTCACGTCCGCCCCGAGGACCGGCGCAATGGCCACGTCCTCCGAGACGCGCATGTCATAGCCGAGCTTCGCGCTCGCAGCCTCGATGCCGTGGCGGTCGACCCACAGGCCCCCCAGACCCGGAGGGTCGTACTCCCAGAGCCACCGATAACCAGTCCCGATCCGCAACCATGGGTCGCCGCGCATAACGGGCGAGAAGTGATATGTCGCGCCGAAGTTCAGCGCGGCGCCTTGTACCTTGGAGTTCAGCTCGGGGCTGAACGACTGGTACTGACCCTCGACGCCGACTGACCAGACAGGAGTGAGGCGGTAGTCCAGGTCCGCGCTCACCGCGTTGCCGGCTCCGAGGACGCTCGGCAGGCCACGACCCGGCGCGAGATTTCCGAAGCCTTGAGTATAGCCGTCGGCCACCTTGATCTCGAGCGCGTTGCCGGGTGCGCGCAGGTGTTCCGATAGATAGGTTTCAGTCTCCTGGGCGCTTGCGATCGAGGAGATCGCCGAGGCACAGACCAACCCCCCACCGAAAACTGCGATATATCGACGCATGATTGACCTCGTCGTTGAAACCATTCGAGCGGTGTGCAATCGGGACCGTGAGACTGCAGCCGACGTGCCTGGCGAACTCCAGCACATCGGTCACGAGTAGCCGCCGGTCACTACGGATGGGCGAGGTGGCGACCCTGGGCTTCGCGTGATGACCTCTCGGCGCCTCGGACAACGTCCGCGCTCGGCGCCTCGGACAACGTACGCGCAGTCGGGCGATTCGTTTCCGTGCTTGGTGCGTGCTGCAGAGTGTGCGCACTGCAGAGTCTTGTGGCAGCGCTGCCCGCCTCTCGCCGAACGAGGCATTCCGCCACCGTTGGGGACCGCCATGAGGGCGCGGGGGCGCTTGCGATCCCGGTTTCGGCTCGTCGCGCGATCGGGGCTCTCGGCTGCCGCGGTTCAACAGATGCTGCAGCTTGTGTCAGCCGTCGCGTCAGCGTCCCAGAACAGGGGGCGCAACGCCTGTCGCTCGGGCTCGGTCAGCGCCACCCCGATCCAATCGATCATGCTCTGGACCTGGGTGAAGCAGCGACGTTCGGGATTGATCGCGCAGCGGACGATTCGTTCGAACTGCAAGTTGAACATCGTGTTGTCGGGGTCGAGCAGGAACGCGCTTCGCGCAATTCGACGGTTGACTCGGCGCATTGCGCACGACCAGGCATGGGCCACTTCCCGCCCGACGGGGCAGGCCGACCGGCAGTCCGTGCAGACCACGGCCAGCGAGGGCGAGCGATCGATCGCAGCGAGTACGTCGGTCGCGAGGGATTGCAACGCATCGACATCGCCCAAGCGTCCAATGTGCACCTCGACCACGCGGCCGGCGCGCACCCTGCAGATGTTTTCTTGATCCGGAGGACGCATCGGCGGTCGCTCGGTTTGAGGCGAGGACATGTCGTCGGCGCATCAGGGCGCATTAACCGGCAGTGCGCAAGATCCTTCAGCCCCTCACGGGTAGTTTCTGTTTCCGAGAAGTGACGTTTGCGTCGACTTTGCGAGGACGCGTCCTGGGGCCGAGGATCGGACTACCTCGTGGAGCCGGATCGGCATCTAGCGCGGCACGGTGGCCGGAACAGGAGCGGGAAAAGGAGGTTGGCCGACCGGAACAAGGCACGACGACAGATCGAACAACATGAATTCGAGAGCCTCCTCTTGCGGCGTGAGTGGGTGCAGCGCGCAGCCGGAGGGGACGATGCCGCCGGTAGTGGTCATTCCTGGGTAATCCGGAGGAACCCCAGGCTCCGGGGTGCCCGGTCCGCCGCTCACGTGCAGGTCGCTGTAAACGACGCGACCGCAAGGCGCCGTCGCGCCGATCGGCGCATCGACGGAGAAGTACTGCGCGCGCCGGCCGATCGTGATCACCGATTCCAGCGCATCGTGATCACCGATTCCAGCGCATCGTGATCACCCTGCAGCTCATGCGGATGAGCGCGAGACGCACGACGTAGCTCCCTCGGT